>Ga0308392_1000736_pt1 | contig 13838 bp, 12 predicted proteins | sample Hotspr20Samplem2_FD_202361 | JGI IMG/M metagenome (GOLD analysis project Ga0308392, IMG submission 202361) | Hot spring phototrophic mat microbial communities from Octopus Spring, Yellowstone National Park, Wyoming, United States - 20050624_m2 ... | reverse complement strand
ACGCCGGTGTGGGATGGTGGCTGGCGGAGTCGATCGAGAGGGGCGAACCGGTCGATCCGCGCTTCGAGCAGGCGTTTGCAGGCTACAACGGCGCGCGCATTGCCGAGGTGCTCCCGGCGCGCTGTTTCCGGAGTCGGGCCGCCTCATGAAGACGACCGGTGCCGGGCTCTGGCGGCGCAACCGGAAGCTCGCCGCGCGGCTTCTCCGCCTTTGCGGAAAGACGCCGCCGATTCTGCCGGCCGATTCTGAGGAGCGAGAGCGGCTCACGGCCGCCGACGCCGTCGTCACCCACATCGAGATCAATGACCGGCACGGCGTCGGCGTGCTTCTGGGCCGGCTCTTTGCCGGCTGCGGAAAGCTGATTACCATCCGCTCCCAGGATCATTTCGGCGGCAACCAAAAGCTCGGTGACGTCCGCCTCAAGATCGAGCACGGCGGGGCAGACCGCCCGAGGGTGTTCGAAAACGTGCTGGCCGCGCTTGAAGGCCACACCGTGGCCCGTATCCTCGCGGTTCCTTACTACGCAGACGATGCGCGCAACGCCGTGGCGCTTCAGGCGATCTCGGGCGCGCCGATGTGCACCTATCTGATGGACGATCAAAACCTGTGGGAGGTGGGCATTCCCGATGCGTGGATGGCGGAACTGCTCGAGGCGTCGCGGCTGCGCCTGGCGATTTCGCCCGAAATGGCGGCGGGCTATGAGGCCAAGTATGGCCTGAAGTTCTGGTGGATGCCGCCGGTGGTCGAACCGGATCGAATTCTTCGCCGCCTCGAGCTGCCGCCTCTCAAATCGGAAACGCCTTGGGGCGTTATCGTCGGCAACATCTGGGGCCGGCATTGGTTCGAGCGGCTCCGTGGCGCGGTGCGCGGCGCCGGCGTGCAGCTTTACTGGTATGCGCGATCTCATTTCCAATATTTCGAGGCCGACCCGTCGGCGCTTGAGCGGGACTCGATTGTCGTCGCGGACGAGCCGCTCGACGACGACGAGCTGATCGCCCTCCTGCGGCGGGCGCCCTTTGCGGTGGTGCCCACCGGCACGCTCGAGGCTTCCGACGATCGCCGCTCCATCGCTGCCTTGAGCCTCCCCAGCCGCATTCCCTTCATCCTCGCCACGGCTCACACTCCCTTGCTCGTGTTGGGTTCGCACGAGACGGCGGCGGCGCGATTCGTCGCTGAGAGCGGCACGGGCTTGGTATGCCCGTATGACCGGGAGGCCTTCCGCCAGGCCGTCGCCCGCCTCTTAGAGCCCCGGCGGAATGCCGCGATGCGGCGGCGCGCGTTCGAGCTGGCGCCGTTGTTCTCCGGGGAAGGAGCTCTGGACTGGATCTGGCGATCGCTCGAGCGGGGGCGGCCGGCCGATGACCGCTTCGAGCGGCTCCGCGCGGCGCTCGAAGCCCGCCCTGCCGGCCGTCAGATAGAGATATGAGAATCCGAAACGAGATTAAGCGGCTGCTCCGAATGTGCGGCCACGCCTTCGTCGGCACCGTCCACGATCGCCTCAACCACACCGACTGGCAGCTCGACGTGGTGATCGAACAGAACAACCGGCTGGCGGAGACCCAGACGGCGCTGCTCGAGGCGTCGATCCAGCTCGTCGAAGCCGCCGGCTTCCGGCGCTACGAGGTTGCCCTCGAGGAGTCGGCTTACGAGCTCGACAATCCTGAAGTCGGCCTGATGGCCTTTCTGTACACGTTTCTCGCGCACCGGCGCGCGCTCGACGTCGGGGCGCACCTGGGAGAGGTCTCCGAGCGGCTGCTCGAGGCCGGCTTTGAGGTCTGCGCCTTCGAGCCCAATCCCTCCTCCTACGCGCGCCTTATCGAGCGGCTGGGCCGGCGTTTCGGATTCCGCGCCTTCGACTGCGCGCTTGGGGCGCAGGAAGCGACCTTGCCGCTGTTTCTGGCCGAGGATCGCAGCCCGGACGGCCGCTACGGCGAGGCGACCGCCTATGCCTCGCTTGTCGAGCATGCCATGCCTCCGGAGCTCGCTTTTACCGGCCACGTCCCGGTTCGCGTGCGGACGCTTGAAGCCTTGCACGCCGAGGGCGCCCTTCCGGCCGAGATCGGCCTGGCCAAGATCGACACCGAGGGATTCGATCTCGATGTCATTCGGGGCATGGGCGAGCACCGCTACCCGGTGGTTTGCGCCGAGTTCTGGGATCGCGGGATTCCGTTCGGCGCTTCCGGGTTGAGATATGGCCTCGAGGATCTGGTGCGCGAAATGCGCGGGCGCGGCTACGGCTGGCACATCGTCATCTACCGCGTCTGGGGCCGCTCCGGAGTTTCGTTCTATTCAAACCACCCCCGTGGTGTGGCCGCCTCCTGGGGGAATGTCTTCTTTTTCCGGGACTTCAGCGTCTTTCGGGAGGCCGATCAGTGGTGCGCGGCGATGATGCCGCGAACCTACTTCCGCCCTGCCGGGCGCGGAGGCGCGAGCGGGACCGACCGGCAGTGATTCGGCGGTCCTCGTCGACCCCGGGCCGGCTCAGCGATCGAGGACGCAGATGTCAGGCAGGCTCCGGTAATCCTCGGCGAAGTCCAGTCCGTAGCCTACAACAAAGCGATTCGGGATCGTGAAGCCCACGTAGTCGACGGCGACCGGGCGCAGGCGCCGTTCCGGCTTGTCCAGCAGGGCGGCGATGCGCAGCGAGCGCGGTCTCTGCCGCTCTAAGTACTCGATAAGGTACTCGAGCGTTGCGCCGGTGTCCACGATGTCCTCCACCAGCACGACGTCGGCGCCTTCAACGGAGCAGTCCAGTCCCTTCGTCAGAGTCGGGCGGCCGGAGCTCGAAGTCTCCCGGCCATAGGAGGCTACGCCGATGAAATCCAGCCGCACAGGTCGCCGGATGGCGCGAGCCAGGTCCACGACGAAAAAGCAAGCGCCCTTGAGGACGGCGACAAGGTACAACGGCCCGTCCGGGAAGTCGCGCTCGATCTCGGTGGCAAGCTCGGCGACGCGGCGGCGAATCTCGTCGGCGCTGACGAGCACCTCAAGGGAATGGTCCGGCATGGAAGGCACAAACTCAGTCGCCGGTTCGCAGGCGTGTCGACGGGGGACCGAGGTGAATGTGAGCGCCGGTGGATTTGCCCGGCACCGAGCTGCGGAAGGCGTAATAGGGAACGCCCAGCCGTTCGAGCAACTCCAGGAGCCAGCGCCCTTCGGGCTGATCGGGATGCAGCGCGACATCGACCCGGCCGCGGTGGTCGAAGCCGAGCGCGCGGTGCACGGCAGTGTCGCCGTTTGCGCTTACCGGTAGCGCACGATTGAACCGGCGCTCGAAGGCCCGTCGAATCCGGTCGAATTGAGACGCAGACAGCACCGGGCGGCCTTCCCCGCGAAACATCTCTTCGGCCGGATCGAGGTCGCGATCTTGAGCTCCGGCCAAGGCGGCTTCGGCCTGCGCTCCGGCCAGGAGCTCCTCGAAAAGCTGCGCGTGCCGGCGCGCCAGCTCGAGCGTGCGCTCACGGCGGAGGAGCTCCTGGCGCGGTTCCTCCAGCGCGCGTGCGGGCAGGGCGCCTTCCTCAACGAGTCGGCGCAGGCGCTCCAGGCGCTCGCGGGAGCGCTCCAGCCGCCGCTCGGCCGCGCGGACCATCTCTTCGGCCTGATCTTGGGTCAGCTCTCCGAGTTCCAGCGCGCCATAGAGGGTGCGCCGGAGCACCGCCTCGTCGGCGGCTTCCTCGAGATGGCGCTCCGCCTCAGCGAGGGCTTTTTGCGGTAAGACGCCGGCCTCGACCAGCTCGCGAGTCCGATCCCGCTCGGCCCAAGCCCTCTCCCAGAGTGCATCTTCGGAGGCCGCAGCAGCCAAGCTCATCGCCAAGGACAGAGAGGCCACCGCCAGGAATTCTCTCATTCCTTTTCCCCCAATTGTAGTACGATCGAACCGTAGGAGGTTGTGAGCCGCTTAGTCCGGTGAGAGAGCACACGGCGTCGCCCGCGGGGTTGATTCCGACCGAGGGGAGGCAGTTCTGGCTGGCTGCGGTTCGGGCCGCCGAGTCGAAGAAGGCTGTCAATCTCACGGTGCTCGACCTGCGCGAGGTAACCTCCTTCACCGACTACTTCATCATCTGCTCCGGAACCAACGCCCGCCAAATCCAAGCCATCACCGATGAGATCCTGAAACAGCTCAGCGACCTGGGCGAGCGGGCGATCAGCACCGAGGGCTACGAGGGCGCCGACTGGGTGCTGATCGATTACGGCGATTACGTCGTGCATGTCTTCTCGGAGAAAGCGCGTGAATACTATGATCTGGAGCGCTTGTGGCGCCACGCGCGGCGCGTCGAGATCCCCCCGTCGGACGGATGAGATCTACGCGCCCGGGCGGCTGAGGACTTCCTCGAGGCAGGTGAGCCGCCCGCCGGCCGCCTGAATCTCCTCGAGGGCTTTCTCGCCATCCTCCGGCTTAAGCGTCTGGATGGCGTCGGTGACCACCTCGACCGATATGCCCCGCTCAAGCAGTCCGAGCGCACAGGCCCGGACGCAATACTCCGTCACAACACCGTAAACCACGCCCCGCTCGACGCCCAGACGCTCCAAAATCACCGGCAGATTCGGATTGGTGAAGCAGTCGAGCGCCTGTTTTTCGAGGATGATCTGGGCCGCGCTCTCCCAAGGAAGCTCGACCGGGGTCGAGGGCACCACAAGCCGGCCGGCGAGCAGAGTCTCTTCCGGCTTGCGCTGCCCGAGCGTTCCCGCCACACAGTGCGGAGGCCAGTGGCGGAATTCCGGGTCGTCTTCGGCGTGCGCGTCCGTGGTGGAGATCACCCGGATGCCGTGCTCGGCGGCATAGCGGTTCAGGCGGGCGACGGAGGGAACGATTCGCTCTGCGCCGCCGACATAGAGGGCTCCGGCGGGGTAGAGAAAATCGAGCTGTGTATCGACGTCGAAAAAGACGGTTTTCATCGCGTAGCTCCGGCGCGGGCGTCACGCAGGCTTTCCTGAAGTTTGCGGATCTCCTCGCTGTATTCGACCCGGTAGGGCGGGTCGATGGGAAACAGGCTCAAGCAGGCCGTGGGCAGGCGCTGAAGCGAGCTTTGCGCGCGCCTGCGAGCCGCCTCCGCCGGCGGCAGCTCGGCGACAGGTTCTCCCCCCAGGATCACCGGAGCCAGCAGCGCTTCGGCGGATGTCCCGTCGGCGGCGCGGGCCGGAGTTTCGTCGGCGCGGCCGATGACATCGCGGTCCGAGAAGCGGAAGATCTGCTTGGCGCCCGGCATCGTCTCCTTGTCCTCGGAGAACTTGGCCGTATAGCGGGTCCGGCCGTCCGCGTGAAGCTCCACGAGCTTGTAGACCACGCCCAAAGCCGGAGCGTCGGCCGAGGTGGCCAGCTCCGTGCCCACGCCGAAGGCATCAATCGGCAGGCGCTCTTTGACGAGCTCGAGGATCTTGTACTCATTGAGATCGCCGGTGACCATGATCCGGGCGTCGGTGAGGCCGGCCTCGTCCAGGATGCGGCGAACCGCGAGCGACAGCTCCACCAGGTTGCCGCTGTCGAGCCTCACGCCCCACATCGGCTTTCCGAGTGAGGCGGCCTTACGCGCGCCTTCGATGGTGTCGTAGGTGTCGATCAGAAAGACGGTCGCCGGCCCCAGCAGGCGCTGGAGCTGGCGAAAGGCCTCCAGCTCCGATTCGAAAGCGAGCACCCAGGAGTGGGCCGCAGTGCCGAAAACGGGTATGCCGTAACGAAAACCGGCCAAGGTGTTGCTGGTGCCGATGCAGCCGCCGATGTAGGCCGCGCGGCCCGCCAGCACGCCGGCCTCGGGCGAGTGCGCGCGCCGCGTGCCGAACTCCACCACGGAACGCCCCGCCGCGGCCTGGACCAGCCGGGAAGCCTTCGTGGCCACAAGCGACTGGAAGCCGACGGTGGCTAGCAGATAGGTCTCGGGAATCTGCGCCTCCATCAGGGGAGCGCGTACCCGGAGGATCGGCTCGCCGGCGAAGACGACCGTGCCCTCCGGCACGGCCCACAGGTCCCCGGTAAAGCGGAACCGGGCCAGCGCCTCGAAAAACTCCGCCGGCGCGCTGGCGAACTGAGGCAGCCCGCGCAGATAGGCGATCTCCTCCCGGCTGAAGTCCAGGCCGAGCAGATAATCGACCGCTTGCGCCAGACCCGCGGCGATCAGATAGTTCCGGTTCGGCGGCAGGCGCCGAACGAACAGCTCGAAGGTGGCGACCTCGCCGGCCTTGCCGGCCTGAAAGTAGCCGGCGGCCATCGTCAACTGATAGAGGTCGGTCAGCAGGCCGTTCATCATTCCGGCCGGGCGGCCGCAGCGCCCGAGAAACGAACCGGCCGGGCGCCTCTAGGACTTCTTCTCATCCGCCTTCTCCGCCTGTTCCTTGACGTCCTTGGCGGCGCGGCGGAGCGCGTCGATGTCGGAGGCCGCCAGTTCGTAAATGGCCGGTTCGTTCTCGCGGCGGGCGAAGTATTTCTCCCCGCTTTTCGAGATCAGAACCTTCTCGGTGCGCTTGCCGTCGTCCCAGCTGACCCTGGCTTCGATAACCGGTTCGGTGAAGCCCTTTTCGGGAAAGCTTTGGGCCGAAAGGTCGCGCAGTTTGTCGATGAAATTGCGCACGCTCGTCGAATCCATCTGCTTGCCGGCGCGCATCCACTTGTCGCTGGACTTCTCCAAGACGGCCGTCTCGGCGCCGTCGCGCCACTCAATCTTGGAAGGCTCGTTCCAGCCGAAGTCGAACAGCTTCTTGTTGCGGAGATCGTCCAGGCCCTTGTCGAGACCCTCGCCCACCCAACTGGTGATCTTGTGGATGCCGTCGACGACATTGCTTTTGGCGTAGTAGTCGTTGTCTTTCGTTTTGCGGACCTCAAGCTGCTGTGTGCCTGCGGCGTCCGTGACACGCGCCACGGCGACCAGCGTCGCCTTGGCGAACGCCGCTTCGGCCTTCTTTCGTTCCTCGGCCGTGAAGTTGGTGTCCATCTTGGCGTCGCGCAGCCGGCTGATGAGCTGCTCGACGTTGCCGCCGTCGGCGCGCAGCGGGCGAGGTTTTAGAATCTGCCACTCGTTCTGCGCGTTCTTGCCGATTTCGACCGTCTGGTTCTTGGCGGTGAGCTCCAGGCGCGTGAGCTTGTCGGAATCGAAGGTGAGCAGGCGCTTGTCGCGCAGGTCCCAGACGCTTTTGTCGATGCTCGTCTTGTTCCAGCTCGCCATGGTGAAGACGCGGGCATCGCCGTCGAGTTTGACGAAATAGTAGCTGCCGGTCGGCGTCTCATCGCCGATGAGCAGCCTCTTGTCGCCTCCCTCCTTCTGGCCGATGACGAGCTCGACCGAGGGCGCCTGGAGCCCGTAGGGGCTCAAATCCTGTGGATTCTCCTCGATGAGTCGGTCCGAATTCAACGAGGTTACGGTAGAAACCAGGGATCGAACCGAGTCCTGATCGGCATTGAGCGGCTCCGGAGCAGTTATCTTCCAGCCGCCGTCCTGGCTCTTCTCGAGCACCACGGGCGGCTCTTCTTTCTTGCGGATTTCAAACCGGACGAGGTTGTCCTCCTTGAGTTCGAGAATCTTCGGCGGGGCATTCGGATCCGGTTTGCCCTCTTTGGCCTTTTGGGCGCGGTTGGACCAGTACAACAGGCCGCCCAGGCCGGCCAGCGCTACGGCAGCGACAAGCAATCCGCGGATCCGCATCGGCCTACCTCCGGCGCCACCAGACGCTCAGGCCGGCGGCGATGATGATGAGCGGCAGGCCGAAGACGCTGCCGTAGAGGATCCGGCCCATCTGCTGCCGCGTCAGATTCAGGCGGCGGTCTTCGGGCTCCTTGGGACGAATCGAGATCAGGTCCTCATCGGCCGACAGCCAGTTCATCATATTCAGGAACAGATCGCGATTGCCGTTGAAGCGGAGGATGTTGTTGGCCACCCAGCCGGATGAGCCCACGACGACGAAACGGCCCTGCTTGTCCTTCCTCTCTTCGGCGCTCTTCTCGTCGCCGCTCGCGTCGGCGGAACTCTTGGCCGTGACCGTGCCCGCCACGCCCAGGGTAAACGGCCCCTGCTTGTTCTTCTTCGGGTCCAGCCGGATCTGCGCCGAGGCGAGCTCTGTGGTGCTGTAGCTGTTGCTCGAGGTGGAAAACAGCTTGTCTACCGTGGCGCCGTCCACCGACTTGGTTTCGAGCGAGCGCGCCAGCGGGAAGGCCGTGGCGATCTCCCGCATGTCGCGTACGATGGCATGGAACTCGTAGTTGCTCACCAGGGGGACGACCTCGCTCAGGCCGAACAGGCTTCCGATGCCGCTGGTGTCAAGCACCAGGTCCTTGTTGGCCACCACGCCCCAGGACTCGAGCAGCTTCAGCAAGCCGGGGTTCTCGTTTATCTCCTGCTGGCCGAAACGTACCGGCGGGTCGAGCATCACCAGCGCGCTGCCGCCGCCTTCGACATATTTCTTGATCGCCTCGACGGCCGGATCCAGGTAATCAAAGCGCGGTCCGCCGACGATCAAGACCGTGCAATCGGACGGAACCTCGGGTTTCTCGATCAGAGAGATCTTCTGGGTGGAGTAGTTGTTCTTCTCGAGCAGGTCCTTCAGGTTCGAGTAGCCGTCCCGGCCGAACTCTTCGATGCTGTGCTCGCCGCTGCCTTGAACGACGCAGGCCTTGCGCACTCCGCCTTTCAACGCCCGGATCAGCGCGTTGGTGATCTCCTCCTCGGTGAGCGACTTGGCCTCCTCGCGCCGGCCGGCGGCTTCGACGAAGATGGTGCCGTAGCTGCGCACGCCGGCCGCGCGCGCCAGTTGCGGCTTCTTGTCCGGGTCGATATAGTCCACCGTCACGCGGTGCGAAAGGCTGTCGTAGCGGTCCAACAGGTCGCGCGCCTCGCTGAAGCGGCTGGTCTGGGCGAAGTAGCTGATCTTGACGTCCTGATCGAGGCCCTTGATGACCTTGAGCGTTTGATCGGAAAGGCTGTAGCGCTTGTTGGCGGTGGCGTCGTAGGACTTGTTGTGGCGGTTGGCCAGATAGTTGACCACCACCAGCGAGGCGAGGATGATCGCGATGTACAGCGTAACGTACGCCGTATACTTGGTTTGTCGCGTCTTCAACCAGTCGATTCGCATCTTAAGCCCTCCAGCGCAAAGACTCCATGGAACGGGCCGTCAGAAACAGCCCGAAGAAGATCACGGAGAGGTAGTAGACCGCGTGCTTGGTGTCAAGCACGCCTTTGGCGAACGGTTCAAAGTGCGTGACCACCGAGAGGTAGGACATGACCTTGGCCCAGGTCGTAGTCTCGTAGGCGGTAATCCAGTCGAAGACCCACAGCAGCAGGCAAGCGGCGAAGGTGGCCGTGCCGGCGATGATCTGGTTGCGCGTGGTCGTCGAGATGAAGGTGCCGATCGCCAGCAGCGCCCCACCCTGAAGAAGCAGGCCGAGATAGCCCACCAGGATCGGGCGCCAGTCCGGTTTCCCGTACAGGAACAACAACGCGATGTTGAGCGCTGAGATGGCCAGAATGCAGGCGTACATCATGAGCGCCGCCAGCCATTTGCCGAGGATGATCTCGCTGTCGCGCACGGGCGAGGTGGCCAAAAGCTCGATCGTGCCCGAGCGCTTCTCCTCGGCAAACAGCCGCATGGTGATCATGGGAATCAGAAACAGGCCGATGACGCTGATGTTCATCAGCACCGGGCGGACGACCCATTCGTTGACGTCCATGGGGAAGCCGCGGCCCATCATCTGCGACTCCAGGCCGCGCGTGACGAAGATCGCCGTCGCCACATAGAAGAAGTAGCCGGCGATGGCAGCGAAAAAGGCCATCAGGCCGTAGGCGATCGGGGAAGCGAAATAGCTGCGCAGTTCTTTGCGGCAGATGATCCAGATGTTTTTCATCGGGCACCTCCGGCGGCGCTTCCGTCCTCGGATGCGGTCAGTTGCAAGAAGATCTGCTCGAGGCTGAGCGCGGTGGCATGCAGCTCGACGAGGTCCCAGCCGGCCTCGACGACGCTGCGCGCCAGGTCTCCGCGTACCGAGCGGCCCTCGAGGCTTTCGACCTCGAAGCGGTGGCGGTTGTCGCGCGTCTCTTTGAAGATGACGCGGCTCACGCCCGGAACCTGCTCGAGTCGGCGCTGGACTTCGGCCGTCTCGAGGAGGCCGTTGCGCGGGGCCACCTCGACGGCGATGGTTTCCGAACCCCGCAAGCGGTGTGTGAGGTTCTCTACCGAATCCGTCGCCACGAGTTTGCCTTTGTCGATGATGATGACCTGCTCGCAGGTCTGCTCGACCTCAGGCAGAATGTGGGTGCTCAAGATAATGGTGTGGTCTCCGGCCAGGCTTTTGATCAGGCGGCGGGTTTCGTTGATCTGTTTGGGATCCAGGCCGGCGGTGGGCTCGTCCAGAATGAGCACGTCCGGGTTGTGAATGATGGCCTGCGCCAGCCCCACTCTCTGCCGGTAGCCGCGAGACAGTTTGCCGAGCAGCCGCGTGCGGACGTCGGTAATGGCGCAGCGCTCGGAGACCTCGTCGACCCTCCGGTTGAGCGCCGATTTGGGGATCCCCTTCAGCCGGCCCACAAAGCGCAAGTACTCGACCACCTCCATCTCCGGATAGAGCGGTGGCGTTTCCGGCAAGTAACCGATGCGTTTTTTGACCTCGAGCGGCTGCTCGAGCACGTCGAAGCCGGCCACGCGGGCGGTGCCTGAGGTGGGCGGCATGAAACAGGTCAACACCCGCATGGTGGTGGTCTTGCCGGCCCCGTTCGGGCCAAGAAAGCCGACGATGCGGCCCTTCTCCACCTCGAAGGAGATGCCGTCGACCGCCACGGTACGGGCGTATCGTTTGGTCAGGCTTTCAACTTTGATCATAAGGTTCCTTCAGTCTGCGAGAGAGGAGCTCCGGCCCAGGCCGGAGGAGGCTTGCGCAAGCTGCCCTCTGTTGAAGATTCTTGCGCATTAATAATGATAGGAACCAGGCGCGGCGGGTGTCAACGGGGGAGGGAGGCGGCCCGGCGCCGGCCGCTTTGCCGAGTTTGCCCTCGATCGGGCGCTTGCGGTATTGTTGTCTGTTGGCTCCTGCCGGAGCCCGGACAATCGGATCTGATCTGATCGCACTCATCGAAACGCGCCGGCCCCTGTCTTGCGAGCCGGCGGGGAGGAAGAATTTCATGCAAACGGCGATGATGCGGGGCGCGTTCGTTGCGCTCGTTTTGGTCTTGGCGGCGCTCCATGCGCCCCTTTGGGCCCAGCCGCCGCACGGCGGCGGCGAGGCCAGCCTGGTGCTGCCCGACCTCAACCAGGCGACCTTTTTCGACGGCGTCGGCGGGCGATCGCTTTTGATGATCGGCCTGCTGGTCTGCGTGTTCGGCATGCTCTTCGGCCTGATGATGTACATGCGGCTGAAGAATCTGCCGGTGCACCGGGCGATGCTCGAGGTCAGCGAGCTGATCTATGAGACCTGCAAGACCTACCTGATTACTCAGGGTAAGTTCTTGTTGATTCTCGAGATCTTCATCGGCGCCATCATCATTCTGTACTTCGGCGTCCTCCAGCATTTCGACGCCACGCGCGTGCTCATTATCCTGCTGTTCAGCCTGGTGGGCATCGGCGGCAGCTACGCCGTGGCCTGGTTCGGCATCCGAGTGAACACCTTCGCCAACTCCCGCACCGCCTTCGCCAGCCTGCGCGGCGGGCCGTTCCCCTGCCACGCCATCCCCTTGAGCGCGGGCATGAGCATCGGCATGCTCTTGATCAGCGTCGAGCTGGTGATCATGCTCTTCATCCTGCTGTTCGTCCCCGGCGATTACGCCGGCCCCTGCTTCATCGGCTTCGCCATCGGCGAGTCGCTCGGCGCGGCAGCGCTCCGCGTGGCGGGCGGCATCTTCACCAAAATCGCCGACATCGGCGCCGACCTGATGAAGATCGTCTTCCGGATCAAGGAGGACGACCCGCGCAACCCGGGCGTGATTGCCGACTGCACGGGCGACAATGCCGGCGATTCGATCGGCCCCACCGCCGACGGGTTTGAAACCTACGGCGTCACCGGCGTGGCGCTGATCTCGTTCATCCTGCTGGCCGTCCACGACCCGGTGGTAAAGGTCCAGTTGCTGGTCTGGATCTTCGTCATGCGCATCATGATGGTGATCGCCTCCGGCCTGTCCTACTTCATCAACCATCTCATCGCCAAGGCCCGCTACGGCTCGGCCGAGAAGATGAACTTCGAAAGCCCGCTCACCACGCTGGTGTGGCTCACCTCGCTGGTGTCGATCGCGCTGACCTTTGTGGTCTCCTACCTGTTGATTCCGTCCCTGGACGGCGACACGACGCTGTGGTGGAAGCTGGCGGCGGTGATCAGTTGCGGCACCCTGGCCGGCGCGCTCATCCCCGAGCTGGTGAAGATCTTCACCTCGACGCTTTCGGCCCATGTGCGGGAGGTGATGACGGCCACGCGCGAAGGCGGCGCCTCGCTCAACATCCTTTCCGGATTCGTCGCGGGCAACTTCAGCGCCTTCTGGCTGGGCGCGGGCATTCTGGCGCTGATGATGATCGCCTGGGGCGTTTCCACGCTCGGCCTGTCCGCCCTGATGCTGGCCCCGGCGGTCTTCGCCCTGGGCCTGGTAGCCTTCGGCTTCCTGGGCATGGGGCCGGTGACCATCGCGGTGGACTCCTACGGGCCCGTGACGGACAACGCGCAGTCCATCTATGAGTTGTCGGCGATCGAGGATCAGCCCGGCATCCGCGAGGACATCCGAGCAAACTTCGGCTTTGATCCCGACTTCCGGAGAGCCAAGGACAACCTGGAGGAGAACGACGGCGCCGGCAACACCTTCAAGGCGACCGCCAAGCCGGTGCTGATCGGCACGGCCGTGGTGGGCGCCACGACCATGATCTTTTCGATCGTGGTGCTGCTGACGGAGGGGCTCAGAGAGGCGCTGCTGGCGAACCTGTCGATTCTGCACCCGCCGTTCTTCTTCGGCTTGGTGGCCGGCGGCGCCGTCATCTACTGGTTTACGGGCGCCTCGACGCAGGCGGTGACCACCGGCGCCTACCGCGCCGTCGCCTTCATCAAGCGGAATATCAAACTCGAGGGGACGACCAAGGCCTCGGTGAAGGACTCCAAGCGCGTGGTCGAGATCTGCACCATTTACGCCCAGAAGGGCATGTTCAATATCTTCCTCGTCCTCTTCTTCGCCACGCTGGCCTTCGCCTTCTTCGAGCCCTACTTCTTCATCGCCTATCTGATCGCTATTGCGCTGTTCGGCCTCTTCCAGGCGATCTTCATGGCCAATGCCGGCGCAGCCTGGGATAACGCCAAGAAGATCGTCGAGACCGAGCTGAAGGCCAAGGGCACGGACCTGCACGCGGCCACGGTGGTGGGCGACACGGTGGGCGACCCGTTCAAGGACACCTCGTCGGTGGCGATGAACCCGATCATCAAGTTCACGACGCTGTTCGGCCTGCTCGCCGTCGAGCTGGCCTTGTCGGTGGCCGCGCAGCAGGGCACCTTCTTGACGCATGTGCTGAGCGTCATCTTCCTGGCCGTGGCGCTGTTCTTCGTCCGGCGTTCCTTCTACGGCATGCGGATCGGCACCGAGCTCGAGCCGCCGGCCTCGGTGCCTGGCTCCGGCGGCTGACGCGGGGGCGGGGAGACGCATGATACGATAGCCGCTCGTGCGGGCGGGCTTTCCGAGTTGGGACAAGGACGAGCTACCCGCGCCTCCCTTCTTCGACTGGCGGCACTGGACCGTGCTCATCGGTCCGGGCCTGCTCATGGTGGGCGCCAACATCGGCGGCGGGGAGTGGCTTTTCGGCCCCCTGGTGACGGCGCAATACGGTGGCCGGGTGATGTGGCTGGCCAATCTCTCCATCCTGATGCAGGTCTTCTACAACCTGGCCGTGATGCGCTACACGCT
>Ga0308392_1000719_pt1 | contig 13975 bp, 10 predicted proteins | sample Hotspr20Samplem2_FD_202361 | JGI IMG/M metagenome (GOLD analysis project Ga0308392, IMG submission 202361) | Hot spring phototrophic mat microbial communities from Octopus Spring, Yellowstone National Park, Wyoming, United States - 20050624_m2 ... | reverse complement strand
GCACAGGTTGCGATGTTCACTGGTGGCAGAAGACCGCTCGCCTTCGATGAATGGGACCGGCGAGAAGGTTCGCCGGTCCCGCTCGGCGTCACCTGGGTGGAGGAGTACCGGGGTTTCAACTTCGCACTCTATTCGAAATACGCCACCGGCGTGACGCTGCTCTTGTACCGCGAAAGCGATCCGGCGCACCCGGTTCGCGTCTACCGGTTGGACCCAAAACGCAACAAGAGCGGCAGGACCTGGCACTGCTGGGTGCCCGAGGAGGAGCTCGACGAGGCGACGCTCTACGCCTATCGGGTCGAAGGACCGTACGATCCCGCGAGCGGCCACCGCTTCGATCCGGCCAAGATCCTGCTCGATCCGTTCGCCAAGAGCGTCTTCTTTCCGCCCGCCTTCGACCGCGAGGCGGCTCGCCGGCCGGGCCCCAACGACGGCAAAGCGCCGCTCGGGCTGCTGCTCAAGGGCGAGGCCGGCTTCGACTGGGGCGACGAGCCGCGGCCGAAACACGCCCATGACCTGATCGTCTACGAGCTGCACGTCAAAGGCTTCACGGCCCGCGCCAACTCGGGCGTCAGCCCGGAAAAGCGTGGAACCTTCGCCGGACTGATCGAAAAGATCCCGTATCTCAAAGAGCTCGGCGTCACGGCGATCGAGTTGCTGCCCGTGCACCAGTTCGATCCCCAGGAGCGCAACTACTGGGGCTACATGACGTTGAACTTCTTCGCTCCGCACAAAGCTTACGGCAACGGCGAGCCGGTGCACGAATTCCGCCAGATGGTCAAGGCGATGCACGAGGCCGGCATCGAGGTCTGGCTGGACGTCGTCTACAACCATACCTGCGAGGGCGACGAGAACGGACCCACCTACAGCTTCCGGGGCATAGACAATCGCTCTTACTACCTGCTGACGCCCGACCGTCGCCACTACCGCAACGACTCCGGTTGCGGCAACACGCTCCGCTGCGAGCATCCGGCGGTGCGCGCCCTGGTGCTTGAAAGCCTGCGGTTCTGGGCCGACCAGATGCACGTCGACGGCTTCCGCTTCGATTTGGCCTCGATCCTCACGCGCCGCTCCGACGGGAGTCTGAATCTGACCAATCCTCCGCTGATCACCGAGATCGGATTCCTGGCGGCGCGGACCGGCTCGCGGCTTATCGCCGAAGCCTGGGACATCAACAGCTACCTGCTCGGGCGGAGCTTCCCCGGCGTTCACTGGTATCAGTGGAACGGCCAGTTCCGCGATGACATCCGCGACTTCGTGCGGGGGCGGCCCGGCATGGTCGGCGCGATGATGCGGCGGCTGTACGGCAGCGACGACCTGTTCCCCGACACGCTGGAGGACGCCTACCGGCCCGTGCAGAGTCTCAACTTTGTCACCTCGCATGACGGCTTCTGCCTCTACGATCTGGTCTCCTACAACCGCAAGCACAACGAGGCCAACGGGCACGACAACCGCGACGGAACAGACGATAATCGGAGCTGGAACTGCGGCTGGGAGGGCGATGAGGGCGCCCCGCCCGAGGTGCTGGCGCTGCGCCGCCGGCAGATCAAGAACTTCTTCGCTCTGCTGATGCTCGCCAACGGCACGCCGATGTTCTGCGCCGGCGACGAGTTCATGAACACGCAGCGGGGCAACAACAACCCCTACAACCAGGACAACGAGATCACCTGGCTCGACTGGGATCTGCTCGACCGCAACCGGGACATGTTCCGCTTCTTCCGGCTGATGATCGCCTTCCGTAAAGCCCACCCCTCGATCGCCCGCAGCCGCTTCTGGCGGGACGACGTGCGCTGGTACGGCCAGGGGCGGCACGTCGACTTTGCGCCGGAGTCGCGCTGCTTCGCCTATTGCCTTCACGGCGCCAGGTTGGGCGACGGCGACCTGTACGTGCTGGTGAACGCCGATGCCAGCGACCGCCGCTTTGAAATCCAGGAGGGAGGACCGGGCGATTGGCGCCGCGTGGTCGACACCGCTCTCCCCAGCCCGGACGACATCGCCGAGCCCGGCCGGGAGCGGGTCCTTGCCGAGATGAGCTACCGCGCCGCGGCCCGCAGCGTGGTGGTGCTTTACCGCCCGGCGGGGCCCGGCTCGGAGCGGCTCACCGCCGGGGGCGGCTTGCGATAAGCTGGGCAGAGTCGCAGGAGGTTCCACATGAGCAAGCGCACTTCCATCGGTTCCTGGGCCTTCACCATCGGCCCGTATGCGAGTAATCCCATCGACTTCGACACGGTTTGCGACAAGCTGAAGGAGCTCGGCTTCGACGGCGTCGAGCTCGGCGCCTTCCCGCCGCATCCCAATCCGGGTAACCCGGCGGGCTCGAACGAGAACTGGCCGGGCGCGATGCCCGAGAAGTCCCAGCGCGAGGAGTTGAAAGCCCGCATGGCCGAGCGCGGCCTCGGCTTCAGCGGCATCGCCGCCAATCTCTGGGGCGAGAAACTCATCAACACCGACGACCAGAGCAAATATATCGAGGAGTTCCGCAAGAACTCCGAGTTCGCCCGCGACCTGGGCATTCAGACGATTCGCGTCGACACGGTGCAGCCGCCGACGATCCTGCGCGAGGTCGACTACCAGACCGCCTTCGACCGCGTCGTTCGCACCTGGAAGACCTGTTGCGATATCGCTCGCGACAACGGGCAGTGGGTGGTCTGGGAGTTCGAGCCCGGTTTCGCCTTCAACAAGCCGAGCGACATCGTCCGCATTCACGACGCGGTCGACAAGGAGAACTTCGGCATCCTCTACGACACCTGCCACGGGCAGATGGTCGGCGTTATCGGCGCCCGCCAGGAGGGCGAAAAAGAGGTCTTTCCGAGCCAGGTGGATCTGATCCGGAAGCTCGACGGCCGCATCTTCCATCTGCACCTGATCGACTCCGACAACACCTGCCACAAGGACGCTAGCGGACAGGACGAGACCTCGGCGCACCCGCCGTTCGGCCTCGGCGTGCTCGACTTCGACACGATCATGCCGGAGCTCGTGAAGGCGGCGCGCCTGCCGCATGACTGGTGGACGCTCGATTTGTGCTTCTGGCCCGATGCTTGGAGGGCGACGGCCGACTGCAAGAAGAAACTCGATGAGCTGATCCAGAAATACGGATGAGAAAGGAGTCGCCAGGATGAAGGAACTTCGCGTCGCCATGATCGGCTACGGCTTCATGGGCCGGGCCCACTCGAACGCTTACAAACGGCTGAACGATTTCTTCCCGGTCGAACACCGGCCGGTGCTCAAGGTCGCCTGCGGGCGCAACGCGGAGAAGGCGAAGGCGTTCGCCGACAACTGGGGCTACGAGCGCATCGAGACGGACTGGCGCAAGGCGGTCGAGGCGCCCGATGTCGACCTGGTCGATATCGGCTCGCCCAACGACACGCATCATGCAATCGCCATCGCCGCCGCGCGCGCCGGCAAAATGGTGCTGTGCGAGAAGCCGCTGGCGATGAACGTGCGCGAGGCCGAGGAGATGGTGCGCGCCGTCGAGGAGGCCGGCGTCCCCAACATGGTCTGGTTCAACTACCGGCGCGTGCCGGCGATCGCGCTCGCCCGGCAGATCATCGACGAGGGCCGAATCGGCCGGCCGTTTCACTACCGCGCCACCTACTTGCAGGACTGGACGATCTCGCCGGAGGTGCCGCAGGGCGGCCCGGCGCTGTGGCGGCTGGATGTGGGGGTGGCAGGCTCGGGCGTCACCGGGGATCTGCTGGCGCACTCCATCGACACCGCCATGTGGCTGAACGGCGCCATCACGCGCGTGGTGGCGCGAACCGAGACCTTCGTCAAGGAGCGGCTGCACGCCGTCCGCGGCCAGGTCGAACCGGTCGGCATTGACGACGCCTGCATGTTCCTGGCCGAGTTCGCCAACGGCTCGCTCGGCACCTTCGAATCGACGCGCTACGCGCGAGGCCGCAAGAACTTCAACACCTTCGAGCTCAACGGCGCCGACGGCAGCCTCTATTTCGATCTGGAGGAGCCCGAATACCTGCAATTTTTCGAGTACAAGCAGTTGCAGTCGGGCAAGAAGACCGAATCGCACCTGACCGGCTGGCGCAAGATCCACACGACGAACTCCGAACACCCCTACATGAAGTACTACTGGGTGCCCGGCACCTGCATCGGCTACGAGCACACGTTCCTGAACGCCCTGGCCGATTTCGTCATGGGCATCGAATCCGGCAAGCCGACGCAGCCGGACTTCCGCAACGCCCTCCAGACGCAGAAGGTCTGCGACGCGGTGCTTGAGTCGGCGCGGACCGGCCGGTGGGTGGAGACGAACGTCGAGTTGTGAGGCCGGCGGAGGCGCTCGCCTTCGCCCTTCGCGTCGCGATCAGCCGCGTTCGGGCGGAGGTTCGCAAGGCGCGCGGAACGCTCGAGTACCCGTGGCGGCGCCGCCAGCTTGAAAGAGCGCTCGAGACGATCCGAATCCGGACAAACACCGCACGCGGCCCGACCGATCGGTCGTTGTCGCCGTGGTGCGCGACGCCGAAGGCTGGATCGAGGTGTGGCTCGAGCACTACCTGCGGCTCGGCGTCGACGAGATCGTCCTGCTCGACAACGGTTCGATTGACGATACGGTGGACCGGGCGCTACGAGAGCCGCGCGTGACGCTGCTGCGGAGCACGCTGCCCTTCCGGCGCTATGACTCGACCTTCAAGCGCTATCTGATCGAGCGCTTCGGCGACGGGCGCTGGTGCCTTCAGGCCGACATCGACGAATTCTTCGACTACCCCTTTTCCGACCTCTTGCCGTTTGCCGCCTTCATGGAGTATCTGAACCGCGGCGGCTATACCGCCGTCATGGCGACGATGCTCGACCTGTTTGCCGACGGACCCTTGAGCGGCTGGCCGCCGGCGGGCCGCCAGATGCTCGAGCAGTGCGTTTGGTACGACTTGACCGGGCTCGTGCCGTGTCGCCCCTGGCGGCTGCTGTGGCGGAACCGCTTTGCCGACCCGCATATGCCGTTTTACCGCGGCGGCGTCCTGTATCAGGCCTTCGGCGCGCGCATCGTGGCGACGAAGTTCCCGCTGATCTTCTACCGCGCCGGCGGCCGACTCGACCTCCGGCGCCACGGCCACTTCTGCCGCGGTGCGCACGTCGCCGACGTTTCGGCCGTGCTCTACCATTACAAATACGACCGCGGGTTCGGTGAGCGCTGTCGGAAGTTCGTCGAGCGTGGCCAGCACTTCGACCGGGCCGGCCTCTATCGCGCCGCGTTGGAGCGTCTCGCCGCCGGCGGCGACCTCGTCCTCCGCCGGGAGCCCGCGCGCCGGCTCGCGCACGTCAATCAGCTCGTCGACGACGGCCTATTGCGCGTCTCTGCCGCCTACCGGACGTTCGTCGACGAGCGGCGGACGGCCGGCGAGCGGCACTAGAGCCGCCGGTAGGTCTTGTTGTCGATGAAGTCCCAGTCAAAGTCGACGCCCGTGCCGGGCGTCTCCGGCGGATGGGCGTAGCCTTCCCCGTCGATGTGAAGCGGCGTTTTCAACCCGAACGCCATGGCCTCGGGCGGATAGAGCAGCTCGAACAGCTCGCAGTTGGCGATGGCGCAACAGCAGTGCAGGTTGACGAGGTCGAGGGCGTGATAGACGGCCGTGTGCACCTCGCAGCGGACGCCGAAGGCCTCGGCCAGATGCGCCGTCTTCATCACGGCCGTGACCCCGCCCTTCCAGGAGACGTCGGTGCGCACGATGTCGACGACGTTGGTGGCGATGCACTCGGCCGCCGAATAGTGGCTGCCGGCGAGCACCTCGACGCCGCAGATCGGCAGGTCGAGCGCGGCGGCGAGCTTCCGCAGGCCGTGGAAGTCCGTGTCAAAGAGCGGCTCCTCCAGCCACTCATAGCCGAGTCGCTCGAGCTCGCGCCCCACCCGCAGCGCCTGCTCGTGGTTATAGGCGGCCACCGGATCGGCCATCAGGCGAAATCCCGGCCCCACCGCCTCCCGGCAGGCTCGGTACGCTTTGAGATCGAACTCGACCTCGCCCGGCGGGTGAAGCTTGTAGCCGTGCCAGCCGCGCTGCTTCACCTCGAGCGCCTGACGGGCGTAATCTTCGGGCGTGGGCAACACATAGGAGCTCGCATAGACCGGAACGCGCTCGCGATAAGCGCCGAGCAACTTGTACAGCGGCAGTCCCGCCACCTTGCCCGCAATATCCCACAAGCAGATGTCGAACGGCCCGTAGGCGTAAATCGGCGCGTGATGCCACCAGCGGTCATAGGTGCGGAACTCCTGCCAGTGACGCTCTCGCGCCAGCGGATCCTTGCCCAGGAAGAACGGCTTCAGCGTCTGGGCGGCGACCGCACCCGCGGCTTCAGCGCCCCGTCCGGCAAAACCAAAGGAGTGGCCCTCGACGCCTTCATCCGTCTTGAGCGTCACCACCAGAAACTCGAACGCTGAGGTGCCGCCGGCGCGCATGCCATAGGCCGGCCCGGTTTCGACCTCGCTGCGGCACAAACGAATCTCGACATCAGTGATCTTCATGCGTGTGCCTCCTCAAACTGCGCCATGAACGCGGCGATCTCGTCGATCTCCTCCGGGCTCAGCCGAAACTCGAGCGCCCCGAGCACCCCGCGCACCTGTTCGGCCGACCGCATGCCGACGATCGCGCCGGTCACCGCCGGATGCCGCAACGTCCAGGCGATGGCGACCTCGCCCGGCGAGCGCCCGTGGCGCGCCCCGATGGCGCGCAGCCGCTCCACGAGGGCCAAGGCTCGCGACAGGATCGGTTCCTGAAAGTAGGGCGAGCGCCGCCGCCAGTCCTCCGGGTGGAGATTCGCGACGCGCTCGCGCGTCATAGCGCCGGCGAGCAGACCGGACTTCATGGGCGCGTAGACGATGACGCCGATGCCGTGCGCCTGGCAGTACGGCAGGATTTCGCGCTCGGCCTCCGGTTGGATGATCGAGTAGGGCGGCTGATTCGAGGTGATCGGCGCGATGCGCGAGGCGCGCTCCATATGGCTCACCTGGAAGTTGGAGACGCCGATCCAGCGCACCTTGCCTTCCTCCTTCAACCGCACCAGCGTCTCCCAGCCCTCTTCGATCTCCTCTTCCGGCTCCGGCCAGTGGATCTGGTAAAGGTCGATTGCCTCGACGCGCAGCCGGCGCAGGCTGTCCTCGCACTCGCGGCGTACGCGGTCGCGCTTGAGCGTCTTGACGATCTCGCCGCGTTCGTTCCAGTTGCGGCCGCATTTGGTGAAAATGTACGGCTTCGGCGAGACGCCTTCGAGCGCGCGCGCGACCACCTCTTCGGCATGGCCGTAGCCGTAAACAGCGGCGGTGTCGATCCAGTTGACGCCGGCTTCCAGGGCCGCGTGGATGGCGGCGATCGAGTCGCGGTCGTCTTGCGGCCCCCAGGAAAAAGCCCAGCCCGAGCCGCCCATCGCCCAGGCGCCGATGCCGATCGGGGTCAACTCCAGGTCACTTGCACCGAGTCGTCGCTTCTGCATAGGCAACTGTTTATCATAATGGTCATCGCCTGAAAGGCGCATCCCGCAAACGAAAGGAGTCTTTTTTGATGAAGCGAGCCAAGCGAGCCGGTCTCGATCGCCGCGGTTTTCTCGCCGCCGGCGCCGCCGCTCTCGGATCCACCTTCTGGAGCCAGGAGGATCTGGAAGCCGCCACCCAGAACGTCAACACCAACTCGCGGCCCTCTCAGCTCAAGATCACCGACATGCGCGTCGCGATGATCAGCCGCGGCGGCCCGCGCGGCATCCCGGTCATCCGTCTGGATACGAATCAGGGCATCTACGGGCTGGGCGAGGTGCGAGACGGCGCGAGCAAGACCTATGCGCTGATGCTCAAAAGCCGCCTTCTCGGCGAGAATCCCTGCAACGTCGACAAGATCTTTCGCAAGATCAAACAGTTCGGCTTCCACGCCCGCCAGGCCGGCGGCGTCTGCGGCGTGGAGATGGCGCTTTGGGACCTCGCCGGCAAAGCCTATAACGTTCCCGCCTATCAGCTTCTCGGCGGCAAGTTCCGCGACCGCATCCGCATCTACTGCGACACGGAGGAGTCGCACGACCCGAAGGTCTACGCCGAGCGCATGAAAAAGCGCGTCGAGCAAGGCTTCACCTGGCTGAAGATGGACCTCGGCATCGACCTGGTCGAGAAGATCCCCGGCACGCTTACCCGCCCCGTCGGGCTCACTCTTGACGAGGTCCGGTTCACCCAGCACATGTTCACCGGCATCGAGATCACTGACAAGGGAATCGCTCTGATGGCCGATTACGTGGCCCAAATCCGGGAGATCATCGGCATGGAGGTGCCGCTGGCGGCCGATCACTTCGGCCACATCGGCGTCAACTCGTGCATCCGGCTCGGCCGCGCGCTCGAAAAGTACAACATGGCCTGGCTCGAGGACATGATCCCCTGGCAGTACACCGAACTCCTCAAGAAGATCACCGACTCGATCGACGTGCCAACGCTTACCGGCGAGGACATCTATCTCAAGGAGCCCTTCCGCGTGCTTTGCGAAAACCACGCGGTCGACATCATTCACCCGGACCTGGCAAGCTCGGGGGGGCTGCTTGAGACCAAGAAGATCGGCGACATGGCCCAGGAGTACGGCATTCCCATGGCGATGCACTTTGCCGGCACGCCCGTCTCCTTCTTCGCCAACATCCACTGCGCGGCGGCGACGGAGAACTTCCTGTGCCTGGAGCACCACTCCGTCGACGTGCCCTGGTGGGACGACCTGGTGGACGGCGTCGAAAAGCCGATCGTGCAGCGGGGCTTCGTCAAGGTGCCCGAGGGACCGGGGCTGGGCATTCGCCTCAACGACGAAGTCTGCAAGCAGCATCTGACCGAGGGCGGCTACTTCGAACCGACGCCGGAGTGGGACAACGAGCGCTCCTGGGACCGCTTGTGGAGCTTCGCGCCGCGCACGAAGCCCGCACGCGGCTGAGGCGGGATGGACCGTCGTTCCTTTCTGGCTTCGTTGCCGACCGCGGCTTGGGCGGCCGCCTCCTCTGCCGCACTCCACTGGCTCAGTCTTAAAGAAGCGGCGGAGGGGATCCGTCGCGGCCGCCTGTCGCCGGTCGAACTGGTCGGCGCGACGCTGGAGCGCATCGAGCGCCTCCAGCCGCAGCTCAACGCCTTCATTACCGTCACCGCCGAAGCCGCGCTCGGCCGCGCCCGCGAGCTCGAGGCCGAGCTGCGCCGCGGCCGGAGGCGCGGGCCTCTTCACGGCATCCCCATCGCGTTGAAGGATCTCTACGACACCGCAGGCGTGCGCACGACGGCGGCCAGCGCCCACTTCGCCGATCGCGTCCCGCAAGCGGATGCGGCTGTGGTGGCGCGCCTCCTCGAAGCGGGAGCGGTCCTCGTCGGCAAACTCAACATGGACGAGTTCGCCTACAGCTTCACCTCCGAGACCAGCCACTACGGGGCCGTGCACAATCCTTGGAAGGCGGGCTACAGCCCGGGCGGCAGCTCCGGAGGCTCGGGCGCCGCCGTGGCCGCAGGGCTCTGCTACGCCGCCCTCGGCTCCGACACCGGCGGCTCGATCCGCTTGCCGGCGGCCTTGTGCGGCATCGCGGGCTTCAAGCCTACTTACGGCGTCCTTCCCGAGGTTGGGATCGTGCCGCTGGCCTGGTCGCTCGACCATCCCGGCCCGATGTGCCGGACGGTGGGTGACCTGCGCCTTGTGCTCGGCGCCATGGGCCTCAAGCTCGGCCCGGCCGCCCGTCCGCTCAAGAGCCTCCGCGTCGGGATTCCCCGCGCGATCTATTTCGAGGGCCTGGAGAGCGAAACGGCCGCCGCGGTCGAGGAGGCGATCCGCATGCTCGGACGGCTCACCGCGGGAGCCCGTGAGGTGCGACTCCCCCGGCTAGAGGTCTCGCCGGCGCTCGACAGCCTGCCGGCCCTCTACGGCACGATCATCACCGCCGAGGCTTATGCCTTCCATGAGGAGAGGCTCGCCCGCGGGCCCGAGCTCTACCACCCGGCCACGCGCGAGACCATCAAGCTCGGCGCCTCGGTGACGACGCCCGCCTACATCCGCGCCCGGCGCGAGATGGAGGCGCTCCGACGGGCCAGTCACGCGCTGTTTAAAGAGGCGGATCTGTTGGCGCTGCCCGCCGCACCCGGCCCGGCCTTCCCGCTCGGCTCCAAGCCGGGTCTCATCTACCTGCGCAATCTGGCGCCCTGGAACCTGTACGGCCTGCCCGCCGTGTCGATTCCGTGCGGCTTTACGCGAGACGGGCTGCCCGTCGGCCTTCAGCTCGTCGGCCCCTCCGGAGGGGATTCGACGGTGCTCGAGGCGGCCGAAGCCTACGAAAAGGCCGCCTCCTGGCACGCGCGCCATCCGCCGCTCTAGGCTCAGCGACCCCGGTAGAGCGCGCGGAGGACTTTCATCTTTTCGGGATCCTCGGCGACCGAGCGCAGCGTGAACATCATCAGACCGCTCGCCTGGCCCGAGGCGCCGCCGCGCATCACCTCGGCGAACTCCGAGGCGCTCACCATGCAGGGCTCGCCATGCGCTTGCACAATCGGCCACAAGTGGGGACGGCGGCCCCGTTCAATGCCCAGCCGCCCGGAAAACCACTCGATGTAGTCGCCCACCCAGGAGGCCGGCCGCCCCATCCGCGCGTGATAGGCCATCGGCGAAAAGACGTCCACCAGGGGAGCCAGCAGATCGAAATCCAGGCCGAGAATGCGCCGGCGCGCGCCCCCGAACTCCTCGTCGGTCCACGGCGCGTGATAGATGCCGAGCAGGATGCCAGGCCGCTTGCGCGAGATGATGCTCCGCATCTCGGCCGCCCAGTCGGCCAGCACCCGGCAGCGCCAATCGCGCCAGGCCGTCTCGCGGTTGGCGAGGATCCAGCGGGCCTTCTCGCTGACGCCTCCCTCGGGCAGCCGAATGCCGGTGGCCGCTTCGAAAGCCGCCAGGCACGTCGGCGAGAAACAGGTCTCGGGCAGCACCGGGCGAGGATCCTCGAACTGCGCATGCCAGTGGACGTAATCCATCCAGACGCCGTCGATCTCGAAGCGCTCGAGCAGTCGGTCGAGCTCCCGCATGCGGAAGGCGCGGAAGCCCGGCTCGGTCGGACAAACGCCCATGAACCAGGTGGCCGGCGGCTCGCGCTCGCCCCGCTCGTTGATCGGCCACGCCTCCGGGTGCCGGTCCACGTAGCCTTTGCCGTTCAAGGTGGGGAACTCGGCATAGACTTTGGCGCCTTCGGCGCGAGCCCGCGTGACGAGCTCCGTGCTCAAGCTCCCGCTGTGGACAAAGACGGCGTTGATGCCGTACTCATCCAGCCGCGCTCCCGCCTCCCAAAACGGTTTCGGGCTCGCATAGCCGCCCCGCACGGCGATCTGGGGCGGCAGCTCGCCCGCCGCCTCACTCCCCAGGCCGATCAGAAGCCACATCCCCAACAGGCGCCGCATCCGGTTTCGTCTCCTTCGGCCATGCTAACGCGCATGCGACAGCCGTTCTCGGCAAATGCCAGTCGGGATACAATGGCCGGCGAGAACCAGGCATGCCCGCCCGACTCTTGATTTCCGCCTCGATCCTGGCGGCCCTGCTGGCCGGCTCATGCGGCCGGCCGACGCCGCCCCCGCCCGTCGACGAAGCGACGCTCACCGCCCAGGCCTTGCGCCGCTTCGACGAGAACAAGTTCGGCATGTTCATCCACTGGGGCTTGTACGCGATCCCGGCCGGAGAGTGGAAAGGCCAGTACGTGCGAGGCATCGGCGAATGGATCATGTTCCGCGCCAAGATTCCCGTGAAAGAATACGAGCAGCTTGCCTCGCAGTTCAACCCGGTGAAGTTCAACGCCGAAGAATGGGCGCAGCTGGCCCAGGATGCCGGCATGCGCTACATGGTGATCACCGCCAAGCATCACGACGGTTTCGCGATGTACCACTCCAAGGCCTCGCGCTACAACATCGTAGAGGCGACGCCTTACGGCAAAGATCCCATGGTCGATCTCGCCGCCGCTTGCGCCAGGCGCGGCATCGACTTCGGCTTCTACTACTCGCAAGACCAGGATTGGCACGAGCCTCACGGGCGCGGCAACACCTGGGATTTCCCTGCCGAGCGCGACCCGCAGATCTATTTCGAGGGCAAGGTTCTCCCTCAAGTCAGGGAGCTGCTGAGCGGCTACGGGCCGCTGGCGCTCATCTGGTTCGACACGCCGGGCATGCTCAGCGAGGAGCAGGTGACCGAGCTCCGCCGCCTGGTCAAGCGGCATCAGCCTTCCTGCCTGATCAACAGCCGTATCGGCCACGCGAAGGGCGACTACCTCCAGACCAGCGACAACGCCATTCCGATTCAGGTCCACACCAAGACGAAATGGGAGGTGCCGGCCACGCTCAACGACACTTGGGGCTACAAAAAGAACGACCAGAACTGGAAGGATCCGGCGGACCTGATCGCCAAGCTGGCCGACATCGCCGCCAAGGGCGGCAACTACCTGCTCAACGTGGGGCCGGATGCCGAAGGCGTCATCCCGCCGGCCAGCCAGAAGATCCTCCGTACGGTGGGCAAATGGCTTGCCGCCAACGGCGAGGCGATCTACGGCACGATGCCCAGCCCGTTTTATCTGGCGGGCATCACCTGGCGCGTAACGGTGAAACCAGGGCGGCTTTACCTGCACTTGCTCGAGTGGCCGGGAACCAGGTTCCGCCTGGAAGGCCTGGAGACTGAACTCAAGCAGGCCTACTTGCTCGCCACCGGGCTCGCCGTGCCTTTCAAACAGACCGGCACGACGGTCGAGCTCGAGCTTCCGGACCGACCCGTCGACCCTTACAACACCGTCGTTGTACTCGTTCTGGCCGATCCGGTGCCGCGCGTCGCCCCCGGTTACCGAGCCGAAGACATTCCGGATCGCGTCGAGCTGTGGGCCTGGACGGCGCGGCTTCACGGCGAGGAGATCCGCTACGATCGCGCCTCACGCAGCGCTACTCGGTTCGTTAAAGTCGACTCGCCGGCCAACGAGCTGCGCTGGTACCCCTACGGCGCGCTCGCAGGCGACTACGAGGTCGAGCTCACCTACGCTTGCGAAAACCGCATCGCCGGCAGCCGTTTCCGCGTCGGCGTCCACCCGAGCAATACGGAGATGACGCAGTCGCTCGCGGGCAAGATCGAACCGACCGGGGGACGCTTCCTCACGCGGCGCCTCCCGGGCGCGCTCACGCTAGGTCCCGCGGACCTGTTCCTGAGCTTTTCCCTTCCCGAGGACGACCGCTCGGCGGGCATGCGTCTCCAGAAATTGACCCTGATTCGGAGGAAGTGATGCCGGAGTCTCGTTTCGAATTCAAGGTGAACGGCGTCGCCAGGACGGTCGCAACTGACCCGCGGCGCCCCTTGCTCGAGGTGCTGCGCGAAGATCTCGGCCTGACGGGAACCAAGTACGGCTGCGGAGAGGGCCAGTGCCGCGCTTGCACCGTGCTCATCGACGGCCGCCCGGAGCTTGCCTGTCTGATGCCGGTCTCGCGCGCCGCTTCGCGCGAGATCCTCACCATCGAGGGGCTGGCTCCCCCCGGCGCTCTCCACCCGGTCCAGCAGGCGTTTCTCGATGAGGGCGCCTTCCAGTGCGGCTACTGCACGCCGGGGATGATCCTGGCTACTGTTGCGCTGCTCGAGAGGAACCCGAGGCCCGGCGACAGCGAGATCATCGCCGCGCTCAACGGCCATCTCTGCCGCTGTTGCGGCTACCCCAAGATTCTCGCGGCCGTGCGGCGGGCCGCTGCCTCCTCCCAAGCGAGGTGAGCCATGAAAGAGTTGGAACCCGAACGCTACGAGCTTGTCGAGAGCGCCCGCTACAACTTCCGCCTCGATCGCCGCGAATTCCTCGAATTGGCGGGCGCGGGTTTGCTCCTCAGCTTGAGCGCCCAGTCTGTCGACGGCGCCCCCGCCGGCTCCATCGCCGCCCGGCTCCACATCGGCGAGGACGGCCGCGTTACGGTGATGACCGGCAAGGTGGAGGTGGGGCAGGGCTCGCGCACGCAGCTGGCGCAGGCGGCGGCCGAGGAGCTCCGCGTGTC
>Ga0308392_1000717_pt1 | contig 13993 bp, 5 predicted proteins | sample Hotspr20Samplem2_FD_202361 | JGI IMG/M metagenome (GOLD analysis project Ga0308392, IMG submission 202361) | Hot spring phototrophic mat microbial communities from Octopus Spring, Yellowstone National Park, Wyoming, United States - 20050624_m2 ... | reverse complement strand
GCCGAAACCCTTCGAGTCACGGTCCACACCCGAGTCGTTGTCGTAACGGACGATCGTGTAATCGCCCTGGACGAACAAATTGAAACGCGGCGAGACCTTGTAACCGATCCGTAAATCACCGGTCAGATCGATCAGGTCACGGCGATCTTCGTTCAGGTCTTGTTCGTCGAAGTCTCGCCGATCGACCGAACCGCCGACCACGAAATAGACGAGATTGAAGTCCCGACGATAGCCGAGCCGCGCCAGACCGTCGAAGTAGGTCACGAGGTCCCGGCTACCGACCGCTTCCGGCGACTCGCGACCCTCGTGCCGCCGCGCCAGCGTGAGCTCGCCGAACAGCACGTCGTTGCGGGTGATGTCGAGCCGACCGTTCAACGAAGCTCCGAAATCTTGATAATTGTTCTCGTCGAACTCCTCGTAGACCCCGAAGTCACCGAACAAGAGCGCATTGAGCGCGTGCCGAGACCATTGCGATACGACGTTGATCCTCGGGCGAACGAGCAGGCCGACATCGTCCTCCGCCTTCTTTTCGGTGGCGAAGACGTTGCTGTCGTACTCGCCGCTCACCTGGAGGCTCGGGAAGATCAGGAAGCCGCCCGCCCGGATGCCGAGCGGATCGAACTGCGGCCGGCGCCGCTCTTCGACCGTGACGTTGCGCTCCGGCTCGGGCGCCGGCTGCTGGGCCAGGGCCACGGGCGCGGAAAGGGTCGCACCGACGAGCGCGAGCGTTCCGATCCTCGGCAGCCGAGCCATGATGCGCTCTCCCGAAAGTTGCGTCGACCGGGCGCGCGGATACCCGGATCGGCGCTTGTCTTAGTCGAGACGGTCCGCTCGGGTAAACCCGGGCGGGAACGCCGCGAACGTCCCCCGCGGCGTGGCGGCGCGCTTAGAGGCGGCCTGTCGCGCAGCGGCCACAGAGGGTGTCTGGCGCGAGCCCCTTCGCAACGCCACTTGTCGACCGGCTCGCCCGAAGGGCGAGGAACCGCGAGGAGAGCCGTTGCTGCGACGCCTGTTCCAGCGCCTCGCCGAGCTGCCGCCGGCTCGCCCGGAGATCGCCGGCCGGCCGCCCGCCGTGCCGGCCGGCACGCGGCTCTACGCGGTGGGCGACGTGCACGGCCGGCTCGACCTTTTGGAGCAGCTCGAGGAGCTGATCCTCGAGGATCTCGCGGCCGTGACCCGGCCCGTCCGACCCGTCCTCGTCATGGTCGGCGACTATGTCGACCGGGGCTTCGAGAGCCGGGGCGTGCTCGACCATCTGATCGAGCGCCCCCTGCGCGGCTTCGCCCGGGTCCTCCTACTCGGCAATCACGACCTCTGGTTGCGCGCCTTCCTGGCCGGCGAGCCGGTCGGCGAGGCCTGGCTGCAATATGGCGGCGATGCCACCCTCGCGAGCTACGGGGTCGGCCTCGACCGATCGCTCCCCGAGGCCGAGCGGCTCGCCGCCGCCCGTGCCGCCTTGCTCGAACGCTTCCCGCCCGCGCACCTTCGCCTGCTCGACGAGCTCGGGCTCGCCTTCGAGTTCGGCGACTTCTTCTTTTGTCACGCCGGGGTCCGCCCGGGCGTGCCGCTCGAGGCGCAGAGCGAGGCCGACCTCCTGTGGATCCGTGAGCCTTTCCTCGACTATCCGGGGGAGTTCGGCAAGATCGTGGTCCACGGCCACACGCCGAGCGAGGAGCCGGTCGTGCGCCACAACCGCATCGGGATCGACACCGGCGCCTGCTGGACCGGGCGGCTCACCTGCCTGGTCCTCGAGGGCACCGAGCACCGTTTCCTTTCGACCGGCCGCGCGGAGCGCGGGTGAGCCGCGGAACGGCCCCGCGCGCCGGTTGCGGGCAGGATCCGGCCGATCTAGACCGCCGCACCATGCTGCGGACCGCCCTGCAAGCCGGCCTGCTCGCGCTCGTGCTCGCGATCCTCGGGCTCGGAACGAGCGCGGCCCGCGCGCAACCGGCACTGCCCGCAGCACCGGCTGCGACCTCGGATGCCGGCGCGGCGGCGCTGCCGAGTGCCGCCGAGATCGACGCGCTGATCCGCGAGCTCGAGGACCCCGCCGCGCGCGCCGAGCTGATCGCCAAGCTGCGCGCCCTGCGCGCCGCGGCTGCCACGCCGGCCGCGGGGCCTGCCCCGCCCGTGAGCGTGGCCGAGACCGCCCTCGAACAGGCGAGCCGGATCCTCGTCGAACGGCTCGAGGCGACGCTCCGAATGTTCGGCACGCTCGCCGCCCTGTTCGGGAACCTGCCGCAGCTCGGCGATTGGCTCGCCTTCCAGCTCGAGAACCCTTACCGGCGCGAGCTTTGGCGCAACGTCGTGGGCGGGGTGGCGCAGGCGCTCGGCATCGCCGCCCTGGTCGGCTGGCTCGTCGCCCGATTCGTCCGCCGCTGGCGGACGACGGATCGGCCGCGCCCCGGCGCCCGACTCCGGGTCGCGGCCCTCGATCTCTTGCCGGTCAGCATCTTCGCCGCCGTCGCCGGATTGATCCTCGACCAGGGCGGCTTTCTGCCGGCGACCGCCCGGGTCGCGTGGCTCGTGGTCGGCGCGGTCCTGGCCGATCGGATCCTTACTGTGGCCGTTCGCCACCTCGCCGAAGCCCGGGGCCTACCGCCGCTCGGCGAGCCCGCGCCGGCGGACTCGCCCGCCTCGGTGCTCGGCGCGACGGTGCGGATCGCCCGGCTCGTCATCTATGGCAACATGATCCTGCTCGTGGCCGGCCGGCTGGGCCTGCCGCCCGACCTTTACGACGCCGCCTCGAGTCTGCTCGCGATCCTCGTAGCGTCCGCCCTCACCGTGGCGATCCTCGTGCGCCGCGGCGCCATCGAGCGAGCGGTGCGCGCGTTCGGCCGTTGGATCGAGGCCGATTTCCTGCGCCGGCTCCTCCTGCTCGACCTCTTGATCGGCACCGCCCATCTCTGGCTCGTGGCGCTCGTTTGGCTGAACGCGGCGCTGCTCGTGTTGGGCCTCGGTTGGGGGCCCGTCCGGGCGACGCTCGCCACGCTCGCGGTGCTGGCCGCGGCCCATCTCGTCTTGACCTGGGTCGATCGATTCACCGCGCCCGAGAAACCCGCGGGCGAGGGCGAGGAACCGGGCGAACCCGGGCCGCCGGTCGAAGCGCCTCTTGCGACGCGGCTGCTCAAAGCCGGGGTCAAGCTCGGCGCCCTCGTGCTGCTGCTCGAGGTCTGGGGGGTCGGTCTCGTCGGTTGGCTCGCGAGCCCCGAAGGCCGGGCCGCGCTCGACAAAGCCCTGCGGATCGCCGCGATCCTCGCCATTTCCTACGGCCTTTGGCGGCTCGCCTCGTGGTGGATCGGCGGTTACCTCGCGGCCCGCGACGCCCAGGGCAACGTCCGCTACTCCAACCGGGCGCGCACCGTCGCGGCGATCGCCCGCAGCGTGATCGTCGTGCTGCTCGGGCTGGTCGCGGTCGTCGCGGTTCTGGGCGAGCTCGGCATCCAGGCGACCCCACTTCTCGCCGGTGCCGGTGTGGTCGGCCTCGCCGTCGGCTTCGGCTCGCAAAAGCTCGTCCAGGACATCATCAACGGGCTCTTCATCCTGCTCGGCGACACGATCCGGGTGGGCGACGTGGTCGATCTCGGCGGCCGGATCGGGGTGGTCGAGGCGATCAGCATGCGCACCGTGACGCTGCGCTCCTACAACGGCGACCTGCACACCATCCCGTTCGGCACCATCGACAGCATCACCAACATGACCCGCGACTTCTCCTACTGGGTCCTCGACCTCGGTGTGTCGTACAAGGAGAACGTCGACCGGGTGATCGCCGTGTTGCACGAAGTCGAGGCGCAGCTGCGCCGCGACTGGCCGTGGCGCCGGCTGATCCTGGAGCCGCTCGAGATCGCCGGGCTCGACCGGTTCGGCGAGTCCGCGGTGGTGATCCGCGGCCGGATCAAGACGCGACCCGGCGAGCAGTGGCGAGTCGGCCGCGAGTTCAACCGCCGGCTCAAGCGGCGCTTCGACGAGCTCGGCATCGAGATTCCCTTCCCGCAGCGCACGGTGCACTTGGTCGCCGAGCCACGGGCGGCCGCTGCGGCGGCACCCGCTCCGGCCGCCGGCGGCGAGCCTGCCCGGCTCGCCGCGGGTCGAAGCTGACGCGGAGCGGACGCCTGCCCGTCGCCCGGCCCCTCGCCCGCCTCCTCCTCGTGGTCGTGGCGCTGCTCGCCGCTTGCAGCCGCGGCGAGGGGCCGAGGCTCGGCGAGCTGTTCGAGGAAGAGCCAGCCGGCGGGCTCACCTACGAGGTTCGCTTCGAAGGGCCGCTCGACCCCGAGCTCCTCACGGCGCTCGAGGCGGCCTCGACGGCTGTCCAGCGACGCGACCGGCCGCCGCTCGACGAATTGCAGCTCGCGCGACGGGCGGAGCGCGACCTTCCGGCCCTCGAGGCCGCGCTGCGCGGGCTCGGCTATTACCGGGGAATGGTCGAGGTCACGGTCGAGAGCCTGCCGCCGCCGGCTCCGCCGCCCCAAGCCGAACCGGGTGCCGCGCTGCCGGCCACGGGGCCCTCGGCCCGCGTCCGGTTCATCGTCGAGCCGGGTCCCCGCTACCGCTTCGATCGACGGGAGATCGAGGTGACGGGGCCGGCCGAGGGGTTCCGCCCGCCGCGTCCCGGCCAGCTCGGCCTCGAGCGCGACGAACCGGCGATCGCCCAGCGCGTCCTCGACGCCGAGGCTGCCCTCGTGCGGGCCGCCCAACGGGCGGGCCATGCCTTCGCGGTGGCCGGCCCGCGCGAGGTCGTGGTCGACCACGATCGGCTGACCATGGACGTGACGCTGCGGATCGAACCCGGCCCCGTGGTCCGCTACGGCCCGATCCGCTTCACCGGTGCCGAGGGCATTTCCGAGCGCTACCTGCTGCGCTTGGTGCCGGCCCGGGAAGGCAGCCGGTTCGACATCGAGGATCTGGAGAAGGGGCGTGCGGCACTCGCCGACAGCGGCCTGTTCGCCACGATCCGCAGCGTCCTGCCGAAGGAGCCGGACCCGGATGGAAGGCTGCCGGTTACCTTCGAGCTCGTTCAACGCAAGCACCGCTCGATCGGCGGCGGGATCGGCTTCGTGACCGACGAGGGGCCGAACCTGCGCGCCTTCTGGGAGCACCGCAACTTTTTGGGCGCCGGCGAGCGGCTACGCACCGAACTCGGTCTCTCGCCGGTCCGCCAAAGTGCCGAGGCGCAGCTCAGGAAGCCCGAGCTCGGCGCCCGCGGCCAGAGCCTGCTTTTGGGCGTTACCGTGCTCGGCGAGCGGCTGGATGCTTACGAGGCCCGCTCGGCCAAGGTCTCGGGCGGCCTCGAGCGGCGGCTCGCCCCGGGCCTCCAAGGCTCGCTCGGGCTCGCCTACCGGTTCGCCGACATCGACGACCGCGGCGATCGCGAGCGCTTCGCTCTTTTCTCGCTGCCCGGACGGCTCGCCCTCGACCGCTCGGACAATTTGTTCGACCCGAGCCGTGGCGGCAGGGTCGCGGTCGAGCTCGCGCCCCATTGGGACACGCTCGGCCTGGGCTCGCACTTCCTCAAGGGCCGGCTCGTGGCGAGCGCGTATTGGCCGCTCCGCAACCGGCCGCGCCTCGTCCTCGCCGGCCGGGCGGCGCTCGGCGCCATCACGGGGGCGGCACGCGATTCGGTCCCGGCCGACGAGCGCTGGTACGCGGGTGGTGGCGGCTCGGTACGCGGGATCCCGTTCCAAATGGCGGGGCCGATCGACCGCCGCGGCGATCCGGTGGGCGGCCGCTCGATCCTCGAGTTCTCGACCGAGCTGCGCTGGTCGATCACCGAGACGATCGGGATCGCGGGCTTCGTCGATGCCGGCAACGCCTATCCCGGCTCCTTGCCCGAGCCCTCGGCCGGCCTGCGCTGGGGTGCGGGGCTGGGCTTGCGCTACGCGACGCCCGTCGGACCCCTCCGCCTCGACGTCGCCGTCCCGCTCGACAAGAAGCCCGAGGTCGACGACCCCTTCCAGCTCTATTTGAGCCTCGGCCAGGCGTTTTGAGCCTCGGTCGAGCCGCTCGAGCCGGCCGGGCTCGCTCGGCACGTGCTTTCGGTTTAGAAAGGAAGCCAGCCCTCGCGCGGACACCGCTCATGCTCGCCCGCCTCGCCCGCCTGTTCGCCTTCTCGGGCCTCGCGCTCGTGACCCTGCTCGCGGCCGCCTTCGGCTTCGTCCAGACCGGGTTCGCCAAATCCCAGATCGAGAGCATGCTCGAGCGGACGCTCGCGGGCGAAAGCGGCGGGGCCGAGGTGAGCGGGCTCGCGGGGCTCTTGCCCTTCACCGTGCGGCTCGAGCGGCTGCGGCTCGCCGATGGCGAAGGCGTCTGGCTCGAGGTCGACGAGGCCCGGGTCGATCTCGCCCCCGGGGCGCTGCTGACCGGTCGGGTCGAGGTCCGCGAGGCGGGTGCCGCGCGGGTCGCCCTCCACCGTCTGCCGCCCGGCGACGCGACGACCCCCTCGGCCGGACTGCCCGAACTCCCCGCGCTGCCCGAGAGCCTGCCGCCCGTGCGTGTCGAGCGGCTCGCTTTGCCGCGGGTCGAGGTCGGCGCCCCGCTCCTCGGCCGGGCCGCGGTGCTCGCCGCCGAGGGCCGCGCCGGGGTCGAACCAGGTGGCCGGCGCGCCGCGGCCGTCCTCGCGGTCCGGCGGATCGACGAGCCGACCGCCGAGCTCACCCTCGACGCCTCCCTCGACCTCGCCGAGCGTGCCCTCGCACTGCGCCTCGAAGGCAGCGAGCGGGGCGGGCTCGTGGCCGCGGCGAGCGGGCTCGAGCGGGCCGGCGCGGCGCGGCTGCGGCTCGTGGGCGAGGGCCCGCTCGCCCGCTTCCAGGCGAGCCTCGAAGCCCTCCTCGAGCGGGTCGGCGCTGTCGACGGCAAGCTCGCCCTCGACCTCGAGGGACTGCCGGCCATCGAGCTCGACCTGGCCGGGAAGCTGGAGCCCGAGGGAGCGCCGCGCGGCCTGCTCGAGGCCCTCGGCGAGCGGCCCGAGCTCGCGCTCACGCTCCGCCCGGACGGGCCCGAGCGGCTCCGCCTCGAGCGGCTGCGGCTCGCCACGCCAGCGCTTGCCGCCTCGGGCGAGGGCGCGCTCGACCTCGCCGCCCGCACGCTTTCCGGACGGCTCACGGCCGAGGCCACCGATCTCGCCCGGCTTTCGACGCTCACCGCAACGCCACTCGCCGGTACCGCGCGGCTCACCCTCGAGGCCGCGGGCAGCCCCGACGTGCCCGAGCTCGACCTTCGCCTCGAGGGGAGCCGGCTGCGCGCGGGCGGGCTCGCCGCCGACACGATGCGCCTCGCCCTCGCGAGCCGCCCGCTCGAGGGCGAGCCGACGGCCCTCCTCCTGAGCCTCGAAGGCGGCGCCGAGGGGGTGGTCCTGGACGGCCGCCCGCTCGGCGAAGGCGGCCTCGTGCGGCTCGAGGGCGAGGCGGTCCGACGGCCCGGCGGGCCCTTGCAGATCGCCGGGCTCGACCTCGCGCTTTCCGGTCTCAAGGCCCGTGCGGCGGGCGAGCTCGACCCGTTCCGCCTCGTGGGCGAGCTGCGCGTGGAGGCGCGGACCGACGATCTCCGCTCGCTCGTCCCGCTCCTCGGTCCGGACGTGGCGCCACCCGAGGGCAGCCTGCGCGCCGGCGCGGACGTCCGGCTCGCCGGGCCCGGCGCGGTCTCGGCCGCGCTGACGTTCGGCGGCGACGGGCTCGCGGGTCTACCGCCCGGCGCCGCCGAGCTGCTCGGGCCCGAGCCGAGCGGGGTCGCACGGCTCACCTTGCACGACGGTCGCGCGCTCACTCTCGACGGCCTCGACCTGCGTGGCAAAGGCGCCCGGCTCGCCGGCCGGGCCAGCCTCGATCTCGCGGAAGGGAAGCTCGGTGGTGCGCTCCGCCTCGAGCTACCCGACCTCGCGCTCTTCTCCGGGCTCGCGGGCGAGAGCTTGGCGGGGAGTGGCCGGCTCGAGCTCGAGCCCGACGGGACCCTCGCCCGGCCCCGGCTGTCCCTCACGGCCGAGCTCGACCGGCCGGCCTTCGGGCCACGCCGGCTCGATTTCCTGGCCGCCCGGGCGAGCGCCGCGCTGCTCCCGGAGGGCGGCGAGCTGCGGCTCGATGCGACCGCCCGCCTCGCAGGCGACACCCTGGCGCTCACCGCGGCCGGGCGGCTCGCCGGACGGCAGCTCGAACTCGACGCGTTGAGGCTGGAGGGACTCGGTCTGCTCCTCGCCCTCGACGGCAAAGCGAGCCTCGATTTCGAGCGGCAGCTCGCCTCCGGCCACGTGACCGGGCGGGTCGACGACCTCGCCCGCCTTGCGCCGTTCACGCTCCAGGACCTTTCGGGTGCGGTCGAGTTCGACCTCCGGGCCACGGCCGAGGCCAGGCGGCAGGACCTCGCGCTCACCGCTTCGGCGAGCCGGCTGGGCGGGGCCTTCGGCAACCTCGCGGCCGCACGACTCGACCTCGTGGGCCGCGATCTGCGGGGCGCCGGCAGCCTGCGCGGCGAGGCGCGCCTCGAGGACCTGCGCAGCGGCGAGCTCACTCTCGATTCCGCCGCGCTCACCTTCGACGGCCCCACAGCCGACCTCGGCTTCGGGTTCGAAGCCGCCGGCAGCCGAGCTGGGCAGAAGCTCGCGCTCGCCGCCCGCGGGCGGCTCACGGCCCTCGCCGAGCCGCGTCGGCTCGAGCTCGCCCAGCTCACGGGGACGCTCGCCGGCCAGGCGATCCGGCTCAAGCAGCCGGCCCGGATCACCCTCGACAAGGGCGTGCTCGACCTCGGCACCCTCGACTTCGAGATCGGCCAGGCGACCGCCCGGATCCGCGCCGGGCTCGGCGGCTCGACACTGCGCGCCGAAGCCGCGCTCGACCGGCTGCCACTCGGCACTTTGGCGCCCTTCGGCTTCCCGGCGCTGCCCGGCACGGGAAGCGCCACGCTCCGCCTGGGCGGTGCCGCGCGCGCCCCCGAGGGCCGCCTCGAGCTCACCCTCACGGGCCTCGGCGGGAAGGGCGCGCCACCCGCCGAGCTGCGCGCCACGGCGAGCCTCGAGGGCGGCCGCCGACTCGTGGTCGAGGCGCGCTCGGAGGGCCTCGGCCCGGAGCCGCTGCGGCTTTCGGCCCGCCTGCCGGTGCTGTTCGACTTCGAGGCGGGGCGGATCGAGCCGCTGGTCGACGGGCCGCTCGACGGCCGGCTCGAGGGCCGGGTCGAGCTCGCCCGCCTGACTTCGCTTCTGCCGCTCGACGGCCAGCGCCTCGGAGGACCACTCGAGCTCGACCTCGCGCTCGCCGGCAGGCCTTCGGCACCGCGCCTCTCCGGCCGGGCTCGTCTTGCCGGCGGCGAAGCGAGCGATGCGGCGACCGGCTTGCGGCTGCGGGCGATCGAGGCGGTCGCCACCGCCGCCGGCGACCGGCTCGTGCTCGAGCGGCTCGAGGCCCGCGACCGGCGCGACGGCCGCCTCACCGGCTCGGGCGAGCTCGACCTCGCCACGGGCCGGCTGCGGCTCGCGCTCGAGCTCACCGCGTTTCAGGTGCTCGCCGCCGAGCTCGGCACCGCCACCCTCTCCGGCACCGCCGAGTCTCGACGCGACCCGACCGGCATCGAGCTCACAGCACGCCTCGAGGTCGACCGAGCCGAGTTGCGCCTGCCCGATCCGCCGCCACCGGTGCCGGCCACCATCCCGGTCCAGGAGGTCGGCGACGGTGCTCGATCGCACACCGAGCCGTCCGCAGGCCCGCCCTTGCCCGTCCGCCTCGACCTGCGGCTCGACGCCGAGCAGCGGCTCTTCTTGCGCGGCCGCGGCCTCGAGTCGGAATGGGCCGGGCGGGTCCGTGCCCGGGGTACGTTCGCCGAGCCCGACGTGGTCGGGCGGATCGAGCTGCGCCGCGGCCATCTCGACCTTTTGGGCAGCCGCTTCGCCCTCGAGCGGGGGACGATCGAGTTCGACGGCGCGGTCCCGCCCCTGCCGCGGCTCGACGTGGTCGGCACCGCCCGCAAGGCCGAAATCACCGCCCGGCTGGGCCTGCGTGGCCGCGCGCCGAAGTTCGAGGTGGTGCTCGAGAGCGATCCGCCTCTGCCGCGCGAGGAGATCCTTTCACGCGTGCTGTTCGGCCGCGAGATGGCGCGGATCACGCCCTGGCAAGGGGCGGTTCTCGCCAACTCGATCGCCACGCTCCAGGGCGGCGGGATCGACGCCTTGAGCCCGCTGCGCCGTGCCGCCGGACTCGACACCCTCGACGTCGGGGGCGACGCCGACTCGGGCGGTGCCTTGCGCGCCGGCAAATATGTGAGCGAGCGCGTCTACGTCGAGATGCAGCGGGGCGTCACACCGGAAAGCGGCCGAGCCCGGGTCGAAGTCGATCTCGGCAACAATGTCCGCGGCACGACCGAGGTCCGCGAAACGAGCCGGACCGGCTTCGCCCTCGAATGGCGCTACGATTACTGAGGCGCAGCAGGGCCGCGGCCGGCCCCGTTCTTTTGCTGGCCGAGCCCGCATCGAGATGGCCGTCCACCGCCCTGAGCCGCCCGCGAGAGGGAGTTGTGGGAGGTCGAGCGCGGCCGAGGACACCCTCGGAGCTCTGCTCCGCCGCGGAGCATGCCCGACGGATCCCCCGGCCCCTCGCCGAGTTGCCGCGCTACCGGTCCTGCCGGCTCTCGGCTCGGGCCACCGGCACGGTGGCGCGCGCGCCTTCCGCAGGGCTCGACCGGCCGCTAAGGGAGAGCCCGTGAGCGCCGATCCGCCGCACCTTCGCGGGCTCGACCCGGCCCAGCGCGAGGCCGTCACCTTCGGCATCGCGGGACGCCCGCCGACACCTTCGCCGCCGCTCCTGATCCTGGCCGGCGCCGGCACCGGCAAGACCCGCACCCTCGCCCACCGCGTCGCCCATCTCTTGGTCCAGGGCGCCGATCCGCGCCGGATCTTGCTGCTCACCTTCACCCGCCGCGCGGCCGAGACGCTGATCCGTCGGGTCGAGCGGCTCTGCCTCGAGGTGTCGGGGCGGGAAGCCGGCCAGGCCCGCGAGTCGTTTTGGGCCGGCACGTTCCACGCGGTGGCAGCACGGCTCTTGCGCCGGCACGCCGAGGCGCTCGGCCTGCCGCCCGCCTTCACCGTGCTCGATCGCTCCGATTCGGCCGACCTGCTCGACCTGGTCCGCGAAGACGAGGGGCTCGCCCGGATCGACCGCCGGTTCCCCAAAAAGGACACGTGCCTTGCCATCTACAGCCTGGTCGTGAACAGCGGCCAGAGCCTCGAGGCGGTGCTGCGGCGTCGGTTCCCCTGGTGCGCCGCGTGGCACGACGAGCTCAAGGCGCTCTTTCGCGCCTATGCTCGGGCCAAGGCCGCGCAGGGCGTGCTGGACTACGACGACCTGCTGCTCGCCCTCGAGCGGGCACTCGCCGAACCCGCGCTCGCCGCCGAGATCGGCGGGCTCTTCGATCATGTGCTGGTCGACGAGTATCAGGACACCAATCCCTTGCAGGGGCGGATCCTCGCCGCCTTGAAACCGGACGGCCGCGGGGTCACCGTGGTGGGCGACGACGCCCAGGCGATCTACGGCTTCCGCGCCGCCACGGTCCGCAACATCCTGGATTTCCCGAACGCGTTCACGACAGCGGTCGCGATCCTGAAACTCGAGCGGAATTATCGCTCGACCCGGCCGATCCTGGATGCCGCGAACGCGGTCATGGGGCTCGCTCGCGAGGGCTTCCGCAAGACGTTGTGGTCCGAGCGGGCCTCCGCGCAGAAGCCCGTGCTCGTCCATCTCGAAGACGAGCACGCCCAGGTCGACTACGTGGTCCGCAGCGTTCTCGAAGCGCGCGAGCAGGGGCTCGGGCTCGCCGATCAGGCGGTGCTGTTCCGCACCGCGCACCATTCGGCCCAGCTCGAAGTGGAGCTCGTCCGCCGCGGCATCCCCTTCGTCAAGTATGGCGGCCTCAAGTTCCTCGAAGCCGCGCACGTCAAAGACGTTTTGGCCATCTTGCGGCTCGCCGAGAACCCGGCCGACCGGGTCGCGGGGCTGCGCGTGCTCCAGCTCCTGCCCGGGATCGGCCCCGGCACCGCCCGCCGGCTGCTCGATGCCGCCGCGGCCCGAGGCCGCGGGCTCGCCGGGCTCGCCGATCTCCGACCGCCCACCGCCGCCCGGCTCCTCTGGGCCGAGCTCACGGCCCTCCTCGTCGAGCTCGAGGCGGCCCTCGTCTGGCCGGGCCAGATCGAGCGGGTCCGCCGCTTCTACGACCCGCTCCTCCCCGATCTGCACGATGATCCGGCACCACGGCTGGCCGACCTCGACCAGCTCGAGGCGGTAGCGCAGCGCTTTTCCGACCGCCGCCGCTTCTTGACCGAGCTCGCTCTCGATCCGCCCGCTGCAGCTTCCGACGAGGCCGGGGTCCCGGTGCGCGACGAGGACTGCCTCACCCTCTCGACGATCCACTCGGCCAAGGGCCTCGAGTGGAAGCTCGTCTTCGTCTTGAACTGCGTCGACGGCTGCATCCCCTCGGACATGGCGACCGGCACGCCCGAAGAGATCGAAGAAGAGCGGCGCGTGCTCTACGTGGCGATCACCCGGGCGAAGGACCGGCTCGAGCTTCTGGTGCCCGAGCGCTTCTACACTTTCGGCCAGCCGCGCACGGGCGACCGGCACGTGCGCGCCGCCCGCTCGCGCTTTTTGCCCGACCGGATCCTCGACCGGTTCGAGCGGGTCTCGGCCCACCGCCCGCGCTCCAGCGATCCCTCGGCACCGCCCGACGGCCCGCGGCTGGACGTCCGCGCCGCCCTCGAGGCCGTGTGGGAGTGAGGGTAGCGCGCTCGAGGGCGTATCGGCCGGGCCTCGGGCCCCTCAACCGACCCCCACCACCTTGCCGGGGTTGAGGAGGTTCTCGGGGTCGAGCGCGCGCTTGAGGGTCCGCATCAAGGCGATCTCCTCGGCACTCCGGGCGTGGGCGAGCCAGGGCTTCTTGAGCGTGCCGATGCCGTGCTCGGCGGAGATCGTGCCGCCGTGCCGCCGCACGAGCCCGTAGAGGATTTCTGTCAGTTCCTCGTAAGGCTGCTCGGCAACCCCCGGCACGTGGACCACGACGTGCAGGTTCGAATCGCCGAGATGGCCGAAGAAGACCGCGACGGTGCCCGGGAAGCGGGCCTCGAGTTCGGCCTCGGCCTCGGCGACGAAGGCCTCCGTCCGGTCGATCGGCAGGCCCACGTCGTAGCCGAAGTGCGGGCCGATGATGCGGTTCCATTCGGCGACCGCGTCGCGGATCGCCCAGAACGCCCGTACGTCGGCCTGCGACTGCGCGACGGCCGCATCGGCGACGATGCCCGCCTCGTGCACGCGCTCGAGGAACGCCTCGAAGCGCGGCAGGTCGAAGCGCTCGTCGGTCCCCTGCATCTCGAGGAGCACGTAAGAGCCGTGTCGGCCGGAAAGCGGCGCGCGCACGCCCGAGGCGTGGGCCGTGATCAGATCGTAGAAGCGCGGCCACATTACCTCGAAGGCCGACAGCATGGGCCCGAGGCCGCGGCGCGCCGCCTCGAGCAGGCGCACGACCGCGGCGAAATCCGGCAGGCCGCAGAAGGCGGCCCCGGTGCAGCCGGGCTTCGGCCAGAGCCGCAGCACCGCACGGGTGATCACACCGAGCGTGCCCTCGGAGCCCAAGAAGAGCTGCTTCCAATCGTAGCCCGCGTTGTTCTTGAGCATCTTGTTCAGGTTCGAGACGATCGTGCCGTCGGCCGTCACGACCTCGAGCCCGAGCACCATCTCGCGCGCCATGCCGTAGCGGATCACCCGGTTGCCGCCGGCGTTGGTCGCGAGGTTGCCGCCGATCGCGCAGGAGCCGCGGGCACCCAGATCGAGCGGCACGAGGAAGCCCGCCTCGTCCGCGGCCTTCTGCACGGCCTCGAGCGGCGTGCCGGCGCGGACCGTCATCGTGGCCATGGCCGGGTCGATCTCCTCGATCCCGGCAAGGCGCTCGAGCGAGAGGGCGACGGCGCCCGGAACCGGGCGGGCGCCGCCGCAGAGCCCGGTGAGCCCGCCCTGTGGCCCCACGGGCACCCGGT
>Ga0308392_1000707_pt1 | contig 14128 bp, 12 predicted proteins | sample Hotspr20Samplem2_FD_202361 | JGI IMG/M metagenome (GOLD analysis project Ga0308392, IMG submission 202361) | Hot spring phototrophic mat microbial communities from Octopus Spring, Yellowstone National Park, Wyoming, United States - 20050624_m2 ... | reverse complement strand
TACCGCATACCGTGCATCACCACGATCAGTGCGGCCCGTGCCGCCGCCGAGGCCGTCGCCAGCCGCCGCCGGGACCCGATCCGGGTCTGGAGCCTTCAGCAGTTGCACCAGGCCCAGAGGATGACCGCCTGAGGCGGCCCGATGATCGAGCCACGCTCGCCCCGCATCGAGATCGAGTACTGCACCCAGTGCCGCTGGCTCCTGCGCGCGGCCTGGATGGCGCAGGAATTGTTGACCACCTTTCCGTTGGAGATCGGCGAGCTGGTGCTTATCCCGGGCATCGGCGGCGTCTTCGAGGTCCGGCTCGACGGCGCCGTGCTGTGGTCGCGGCAACGCCAGGGCCGCTTTCCTGAGATCAAGGAGCTCAAGCAACTGGTGCGGAACCGCATCGCCCCGGACCGCCACCTCGGCCACTCCGATGCGCCCGGACCGGCGCCGGGGAGCCCGCGCTCATGACGCCGATCCTGCATTCGGTCAGCTATGCCGGACTGTGGCCGGGGCAGGCGGCGCTCAGCCTGGAGGCCTTCCTCGACAAGGCCGCCGAACTCGGCTTTCCCGGCGTGATGTTGATGGCCAAGCGGCCGCATCCGTCGGTGCTCGACTACTCCACCGACGCCTGCCTGCGCCTGCGAGAGGGGCTCGATCGGCGCGGGCTGAGCGTGCCTGTGCTGGCCGGCTACAACAACTTCAGCGCGGACCTGGAGCACGCCGAGGTGCCCCATCGCGAGATTCAGATTCACTACGTCGCCGAGCTCGCCCGCATGGCGCGCGATCTCGGCGCCCGCGTCATCCGCGTCTTCACCGCCTACGAGCATCCGGCCGCCGGCTACACCCAACTGTGGAGAACGACGGTGGAGGCGTTGCGCGAGTGTGCGAAGCGCGCCGCCGACCTGGGAGTGACCATCGGCGTGCAGAACCACCACGACCTCGCCGTCGATCATCGCAGCCTGCGCGACCTGCTCGAGCAGGTCGACCATCCCAACTGCCGCGCGTGCTTCGACGCCTGGGCGCCGGCCTTGCACGGCACCGATATTGTCGAGGCCGCACGCCTCATGGCCCCGCTCACCTGCCACACGACCGTCGCCGACTACCAGTTGCGGCCCCGGTTCCGGTATCAGCCGTCGCTCGTCAACTATGCGCCGGAGCCCGCCTGGGTGCAGGCGGTGCCCATGGGCGAGGGATTCATCGATTACCTCGGCTTTTTGGCCGCCTTGCGCGAAGCCGGCTATGACGGGACCGTCGGCTACGAGATGTGCTCGCCGCTTCTAGGCGGCGACTCGATCAAGAACTTGGACCGGTACGCCCGGCGGTTTCTGGCGTTCCTGCGGCCGGCTCTGGGCGAGCCAGCCCGCACGGAAAATTGGGGATAGAGTGTACTGTCCCCGTATTTTGGAGGATTATGTACGAAAAGCTGTTCTCTTTGGAGGGCCGGGTCGCCGCCATCGTCGGCGGCGGCGGCGTGCTGGCCGGCGAGATGGCCATGGGTCTGGCCTGCGCCGGCGCCGACATCTCGATCCTGGATCTGAACGCGGAGGCGGCCGAGAGGCGCGCCGCCGAGGTCCGCAAGCTGGGCCGGCGGGCAATTGCCGTCGCCGGCGACGCCGCCCAGCGCGCCTACCATGAGCGGGCGCTCCAGGCGATTCTTAGCGAGTTCGGCCGCGTCGACATCCTCGTCAATGCCGCCGGCATCAACTCCGGAACCCCCTTTTTCGAGATCACGGAAGAGGAGTGGTACCGGATCCTCGATGTGAACTTGAAGAGCGTTTTCCTGGCTTGCCAGGTCTTCGGCAAGGCCATGATCGAAGCCGGCCGCGGCGGATCGATCATCAATATCTCCTCGGTCTCCTCCGGGCCGCCCCTGTCGCGAGTCTTCACCTACAGCATCACCAAGGCCGGCGTCAACCAGATCACGCAGTTTTTGGCGCGCGAGTGGGGGCCGTACAAGATCCGGGTCAACGCAATCGTGCCGGGCTTCTTTCCCGCCGAACAGAACCGCCGCCTGCTGACGCCGGAGCGAACGGAGCAGATCCTGCGCCACACCCCCATGGGCCGCTTCGGAGAGCCGAGCGAGTTGGTCGGCATGACGATCTACTTGGCCTCCGAGCAGGCCTCATCGTTCGTGACCGGATCGATTCTCCGGGTGGACGGCGGGTTTCTGGCTGTGACCATTTAAGCGGCCGCAGGGGGCCGTGGCGGTGGGAACAGATTCGCGCTGCGCAATCCCCTGCTGCGCCATTTGCCCCAGACCCGCCTCTGTGCGCATTCAAAGTCCAGTTTTTCTCGCCGGGCGTGCCTGGCATCCGGATTGCTGATACACTAGTTAACCAATCGAGAATGCGTAGCTGAGCCCCGGCTCCCCCAATCGCACGCCGGGGCGTGCTGGAGCAGGGATGCCGCCAAGGTGGCATTACTCCTCCGTGCCACCGGCGACCCCATGGCCCGCGTCCCTGCTCCTTTTTTCGCTTCTGCACCCGGAGCGAAACGTTCGAGCAGAGCCTCAGGCTGACGGGCGCGAAGTCAAGTCGGGTGCGAAGCGAGTGTTCAACTTCTCCAAGACGAAGGCCGAGCGAACCGGCGTTGCGCCTCTTCGATCTCTTTGCCGCGCACCCAGATGGAGTCCGTATCCCGGATGCCGAAGCCGCTGAGCTCGGCCATTTCCAAAAACTTCAGTCTGGCGGGATCGAAGCCCATGAGGGAGGCGGCGACGGCGTCCACGGCGACGGCATTGGCGCCGCCGATGAGTATGTTGTAGTGGACGCTCTTGCCGCCCGGCGCCTTCGGGCCGTCGCCTTCGACGCCCCAACAGCCCCCGACCAGGCAGAAGTCGGCCGGGTGGTAACTGAAGAGGTCGGCGGCCAGCTCGTCGGCCGCACCGAGCGCGAAAAGCTTCGGCTTGCCCGGCATGCCATAGACGGAACCCGGAGCGATGCCGAGATAGTTGCCGATGGCGAGCGAGACGCCCATCTGGGGATGGGTCCGGAGCGGCGCCACGCTGATCAGCTTGTCGCACTGCTGGATCGTTTGCGGGATCTGGTAGCCGCCCTCCTTGTTCCTGGAGGCGGAAACCCCGGCCGGGGCCGGTGTCGGGTTGGTGCGGTCCGCGTTCAGGTCTACGATCTCGAACTTTGCATGCGGAAACCGACGACCGAGCTCGCCGATCAGGCTCTCGTAGCTCATGCCCCCGAAGGCTCCTCCCCAGTCGGTGTTCCACCCGTCGGTCTTCGAGGGCGAATCGGCACGCGGTGTCCACTCCTCGGGCGCCTCGGCGATCGAGAAGCGCTTGCCGAGTTTGGCCTCGGCCAGATAGGTGAGAAGGCCGCGCACCAGGCGCAGATCGGTGGCGGCTCCCGGCAGATAGGAGTCCAGGCCGTGGTAGGTCGGCATGGCGACCTTGATCACCACCCAGTCGTCGGCTTCGATGATGTGGTTCAGGCTGCGACTTTCGCGATCGCCGGCCAGCTCGATCACCTTGCGGATCATGGCCTCGATGTGCACCTGCTCAAGCGGAGCATCGGTGGGGCGGGGATCGGCCAGACCGGCGATCTCGGTGCCGTCGTGGTCCTGGGAGCCGTCGAAACTCGACGGGACGATGGCGACGCGCGGCGTGGCGTCGACGGTGGCGGATGCGGTGACGGACTCCTCGGCCGGCTGCGGCCGTTGCTGGCCGGCGCCGGCGAGGGCGGCCCAGGCGCTAAGCGAGAGGAATTGTCGACGATGCATAAATTTCCCGTTTTTCAAACGCCATTTTATTAATTGGAACGAAGCGAGCGCTCGCCTGCCGACGCCCTGACTGGACTGTCAAGATCGGCCAGGCGCAGCCGCCGCGTTTCCGGCAGCGCGAAGATCAGAATCCCGCCCGCCAGAAAGAAAGCCGAGTTCAACGCCAGAGCCGCGCCGATGCCGATCCGGTCCGCCGCGCGGCCCACCGCGTAGGGCGCCAGAGCGCTCAAGGCGCGGCCGGCGTTATAGCAAAACCCTTGTCCGGCGCCGCGCAACGCGGTCGGAAACAGCTCCGCCAGCAGCGCGCCGAACAGGGAAAAGTAGCCGGTGCCGAAGAAGCCCAGCAGGGGGCCGAGCAAGAGCAGGTAGCTGTCGGCCGAGGAGCCGGCCCAGTCCGGCAGGCGCCCGTAGACGGGCACGAGAACGGCCGCAACTGCCATGTAGAGAACAAATGCGGTCCGCCTCCCTGCGCGATCGGCCAGCCAGCCGAACGAGAGATAACCGGCGAAGGCTCCCGTCTGCATCAGGAACACCCAGCCGCTGGTGTGAGGGATGCTCAGTCCGGCGCCCCCCTCTTCGGGTGGCGCCGAAAGGAACCCGGGCAGCCAGCTAAACAGTCCCCAGTAGCCGAAGAGCACCGAGGTGGCAAGCGCCGTGGCGGTCAGGACTCGGCGCCGGAGAGGCGGGCGGAAGAGGGCGGCCAGGGAGGCGCCGGCGGTGCGCCGCCGCCACAACTCAGGCTCGGAGACCTTACGTCGAACGAACAAGGTGAGCAGCGCCGGCAGCACGCCCACGAGGAACAGGATGCGCCAGCCGAAGCGCGGCAGGATCAGGCCCGAGACCACCGCAGCCAGCATGTAACCTAAAGCCCAACCCGACTGCATCACGGCGATGGCCTTCCCGCGGTGCTCATCCGGCCAGCTTTCGGCGACCAGCACCGCGCCGGCGGCCCACTCGCCTCCGAGCCCGAGACCGACCAGGGCTCGCCAGAAGATGAGCTCGGCCAAGCTGCGCGAGGTTGCGGCTCCCCCGCACGCCAGGGAGTAGACCAGAATGGTCAAAATCAGCGCGGGCTTGCGGCCGATGCGGTCCGCCAAGATGCCCGCCAGGATGCCGCCGGCGGCGGAGGCAAACAGCGTGGCCGAATTGACGAGGCCGGCCTGGGCGTTCGAGAGACCGAACTCGGCGCGGATGGTCTGAAGCGCAAACACATAGAGCAGCACATCCATGGCGTCGAGCAGGAAACCCAGCGTGGCCGCCCAGAGCGCCAGCCAGTGGGGTTCGCGAAAAGTCGCCCTCCAGCTCACTCTCGCTACGATACCGAGCCACGGGGTATTTCGTTGCAGCCCGCGGCAAGCCGGCCCACCCTGTAAGCTTCGGGGCTGCGCCGCGAGATCTTGTGTGGGGTCCGCGCCTGCCAACAGAAGCCGCCGGGCGAGCGACCACCGCTCTGCCGCTACGCCTTAAACCGGTCGCGGCAGCTTTCCGAGCAAAAGTAGTACTCTTTGCCGTCGACGGTCTTGCGCACCTTGGTCTCGGACGAGACGTAAACGCCGCAGACGGGATCTTTTTTGAGCTCGACGCTGCTCGCTCGGCCGCCTTCGGAGTCCGGCTCGAACAGTTGAGCCACAGCTCGCCCGATCAACCCGACCGCCGCGCGAAGGAAGACGATCAGGAGGAGCCCGACGAGAATGTAAAGAAGACTGCGCACCATTCGGGGCGGTCCCCTGTCCGGCCGCCCACCTCATGCGGGCTCGCTGCCGGACTAACGCTTCTTGGTTTTCTTCTCCGCCTCCGGATTCACGTATTCGGTCTGCACCTTGGTCTGAAGCGTCTGAATCATGCCTTTGGCGGACTCGGCGAAGGGGCCGTTCGGCTCCAGCTGCAAATATTTTTGAAACGCCTCGAGGGTGCCCGGGGGCGGCACCACTTGTCCGTCAGGCGTCGTCGTCGCCTTCGAGACCAGATAGATGCCGTACTGGTACTGCGCCGGAGCGTAGTTCGGGTCGGCGTCGATGGCCTTCTTGAAGGCCTGGCCGGCTTCCTCGAGGTGGCCGGTGTTGACGAGGACCGCGCCGAGGTTGTAGTAATAGCGGCCCGCGCCCGCCGGGTCGATCGCCGCCGCCTTCTCCAGCGCGGCCGTGGCCTGCTCGAACTTTTTGGCCTTGGCCAGCGCCAGCCCGTAGTTGTTGTGGTAGGCGGCTTCACTCGGCATCATGGTCACGACCTTCTCCCAGGCCTCGAGGCTCTTGGCCATCGCTGCCTCCTGCTCAGGGCCGCGTTTGGTGTCGGCGAGGCTCATATAGCTTTCGGCCAGGTTGGCCCAGACGACGTGCTGTTGCGGGTCGATCTCGGCGGCCTTCTGAAAGTTCTCGACCGCCGCGTCCCATTGGCCGGCCTGCTTGGCGGCCATACCGGCGTTGAAGGCGTCGTTCAAGGCCTTGTTTCGTCGCATCGCCTCCGAGCGCTCGCGCATCTGCTTTTCCAGCGCCTCGCGCTGCTCCTTGGTCAGGCCGCGCATCTGTTCCTCGGAGAGCTGCCCGGCCTGCGCCGCCGCTTGGAGGGCCTCCTGTCGCCTGCGGACCTCGGCCAGATTGAAGTTCACCACCACCGGGTCCCCCAAGCCGACGCGCACGCCGCGGACGGCATCGCGGATCTGCCCGTCGACTTCGACGTGGACATTGTAGGTCCCTAGGGGCAAGCCGGCGTGGAAATAATGGCCTTTGCGATTGGTCTTGACCCGATAATTGCCTTTGATGTCGACGCGCTCGATGCGGATGAGCGCGCCCTGAAGCGGCTGGCCGTCCTCACCGATGACGTCGCCTTCAATGGCCCCGGTTTGGGCCCAGGACAGGGCGGCGAGCAGGGTGCCGCAACCAAGAACGAGTGCCAGCCGGCGCATGGTAGCCAACATAAACCCAATGACCTCCAATCCTGCGATCCAACTGTCAACTTCAGAATACTATAACGGGCGCCGGAGCGGGCTCGGTGCAACCGGCCGGCGCGAGTCTGCCTCACGGGGCGGCGGTTTGCTATCGTGGTAACCTTGCTTCAAGCGGCTGCCAATCTGGCATATGCGATATGAAATCCGTCCCATGAAGGAGTTTCTGGTTCGGCCCGCCCTGCCGCCGGAGTTGGAGCGGATGGGCGAGCTGGCCAACAACGTTCTCTGGACATGGGATCCGACGATTCGCTCCCTGTTTCGGCGCCTGGACCCCACACTCTGGGAGGCGACCGACCAGAATCCGGTTCGCCTGCTGGGGGAGGTCTCCCAGGACCGGCTCAACGCGGCGGCCGGCGATCCGCGCTACCGCGCCCTGTACCGACGCGCCTGCGAGCGCTATGACGCCTACATGCAGAGGCCCCTCAGCGCCGACAACCTCCTGGTGGCCTATTTCTCGATGGAGTACGGCTTGGTGCGCTGCCTGCCCATTTACTCGGGCGGCCTTGGGCTTTTGGCCGGCGACCACCTGAAGGCCGCCAGCGACGCCGGGGTGCCGCTGGTGGCGGTCGGTTTGCTTTACCAGAAAGGCTATTTCCAGCAGTCGCTCAATCCCGACGGCTGGCAGATCGAGCGCTACCCGGTGAACGACTTCTACACGTTGCCGGTGAGTCCGGTCCGCGACGAAGCGGGCCAAGAGTTGCACGTGAGCGTGAAGCTGCCCACCGGCGACGTCCGCATCAAGGTCTGGCAGCAAAACGTGGGCCGGGTCAAGCTGTACCTGCTCGACACCAATATCCCGGAGAACCGGGACCATCATCACCGCGAGATCACCGACCGGCTCTATCCGGCGGAGAACCCCTGGCGCATCCGCCAGGAGATCGTGCTGGGCATCGGCGGGCTGCGCGCCCTGCGCGCTCTCGGGCTGCGTCCGACGGTCTATCACATGAACGAGGGCCACTCGGCGTTTCTGGCGATCGAGCGCATCCGCATCCTCATGGAGGAGTACCAGCTCGGCTTCGAAGAGGCGCTCGAGGCGGCTCGCGCCAATAACGTCTTTACCACCCACACCTCGGTGCCCGCCGGGATCGATCTGTTCGACCCGCACCTGGTCTACGAGCATTTTCGCGATTACTGCCAGGAGGCGGGTATTCCGTTTGAGAAGCTGTTGGCGCTCGGCCGCCGCGACGTCAACAACACGCACGAGCATTTTTCCATGGCCATCGCCGCCATCAAGACCTCCTCCTACCGCAACGCGGTGAGCCGGCTGCACCGGCAGGTCTCCCAAGAGCTCTGGCACGACCTTTGGCCGCAGTTGCCGGTCTGGGAAGTGCCCATCTCCTCGATCACCAACGGCGTGCATCTTCTGACCTGGCTCAACGGGGACTTGGCCAGCCTCTATGACCAGTACCTGCAACCCGACTGGCGGGACCGTTACCTCGATCCGGCCACCTGGGAGCTGATCGATGACATTCCCGACTCCGAACTCTGGGAGGTTCATCGGCGGCGCAAGCGCAAGCTGGTGAACTTCGTCCGCGAGCGCGTCAAGCGGGCCGCCGAGGAGCGACGCGCCTCGACGGCCGAGATTCGGCGGCTTTCCGAGGTGCTCGATCCGGAGGTCTTTACGATCGGCTTCGCCCGCCGCTTCGCCACCTATAAGCGGGCAACCCTGATCAAGCGGGACGTCGAACGGCTCCGGCGGATTCTCACGCATCCGAGTCGGCCGGTGCAGATCGTCATCGCCGGAAAGGCCCATCCCAACGATATCGAAGGCAAGAACTTCATTCGCGAAATCGTGCAACTGGCGCGAGATCCGGAGCTTTCCAAGCGGCTGGTCTTTGTCGAGAACTACGGCATCGAGGTCGGCAAACGCTTGGTGCAAGGCGTCGACTTGTGGCTGAACAACCCGCGCCGAGGCGAAGAGGCCTGCGGCACAAGCGGCATGAAGGCGGGCATCAACGGCGTGCTCAACTTGAGCGTGCTGGACGGCTGGTACGACGAAGCCTATGAAATCTCAGGCGGCTGGGCCATCGGTCACCGGGAGCCGTACAGCCCCGAGCAGGACGAGGACCACGCCAGCGCCATCTACTCACTGCTGGAAAACGAGATCGTCCCGCTGTTTTACGAGGACCGCGAGGAGGGTGTGCCCGAGGAATGGCTGCGCCGGATGAAGACCTCCATCAAGAACCTCTCGCCGCGGTTCAACGCCACGCGCATGCTGCTTGAGTACGCCAGCCAGTTCTATGAACCGGCCCACCGCGCCTACCAGCAGATTTGCCAGGATCGATTCCAGGGTATCCGACAACGCACGCAATGGACGGCCGAGCTGGCTCGGGCGTGGAATAACGTGCGGTTCGTCGAGGTGGGCCCGCCGCTCACCGATCCCGTCTTGAGCGGGCAGGCGATCCCGCTGCGCGTGGTCATCGACTTGGCGGGTCTGAAGGCCGAAGACGTGCGCGTCGAGGCCGTGGTGGGCCGGATCGGTCCGGAAGGTCACCTCCGCGAGACGGAGGTGCTCACCCTGCCGCCGCGGGAACAGAACGGGAGCCTGGCCGTCTTCGCCAAAGAGTTCGTGCCGCAGTTGACCGGGCGGCTGGGCTTCTCCGTGCGCATCAGCCCCAACCACTACGAGGATCCGCTCACGCGGCCCTGCCACAGCCTGATCAAGTGGGGCTGAGGCGGCCCCGGTTAGCGGCGCCCGCGTCCGTGGCTGATGGTGGCGTCCCAGGAGCCGTCCCCTTGCGGGCCGTAGTCCTTGGGCAGCTTGTCCCAGTCCTCGCGGGTGATGCCGTTCAAGTCCCAGTGCACCCTTCCGTCCTTGATCGTAAGCTCAGCCGCCAGGTTCTTGGTGCCGCGCAAGCGCGCTCCGAAGACATCCACAAAGCCGAATTGGCCGTCGAGCAGGCGGAGGACGGCGACGTCGGCGACGGCGCCCACCGTGAGGTGTCCCAGCTCCTCCCGCTTGATCCAGCGGGCCGGATTCCAGGTCGACAGACGCACAACCTCCTCAAGCGACAGACCCATGTTGAGGAATTTCGCCATCACGTTCAGCATGCCCTTCATGCCGGCGTTCATGCTCCGGACGTGCAAGTCCGTGGATATGGAGTCCGGCAACAGCCCTTGACGAATGGCCGGCACCGCCTGGCGGAACAGGAAGCTGCCGGCGCCGTGGCCGACGTCGAAGATGACGCCGCGCTTTTTGGCCTCGAACAGATACGGCCGGACCTTGCCGTCGGCGTCGAGCAGAGGCACCGCGCCGAGGTAGATGTGCGTGTAAATGTCGCCCGGCCGCAGCCGTTCGAGCACGAGCTGCTCGAACGGCCGCTCGGGGCGGAACTGGCCGAAGTCGACCATGACGGGCATGCCGGCGATCTTGCCCGCCTCGACGGCGCGGTCCACAGCCGTCCAGTCCGGACCCGCATAGTGCGCCGTCTTGATGCCCACGACGAACTGTTTGTTGGCCAGAGCCGCCTCGGCCGTGCGCTTCGGGTCCATGTCGGAGGTGTCTTGCTCGACGGCGCCGCCCATGCCCTTGCCGACGATGTTCAAGAAGGCGAGCACCCGGGTGCGCGATCGGTCGATGGTGCGCCGCTTGAAGTCGGCGAAGTTGCGCCAGCCCGCGCTGCCGGTGTCGACGACCGTGGTGACGCCGTTGCGAAAGCTGTGGTCGTCGGGAAAGACGCTATATTCGCCGGTGTACTCGGAGCCCTCGCCGGCGAAAACATGGACGTGGATGTCGACCAGGCCGGGCACCACATAGAGCGAGGAGACATCGACCACCTTGCGGGCGCGCGCGGCGGGGATGTTCTCCGCCACGACGGCGATCTTTCCGCCGGCGATCGCCACGTCCCGGCGAGCGTTGATTCCGTTTTTCGGATCGATGACGTGCCCGCCCTTGAGCAGCAGATCGTAGCTGGGCTGCGCCAGGGCGATCCAGGCCGACAGCATCAACAAAACCAATCTCATCCGTTGCCTCCTGTCGTGTTATCGCGAGTCTTTTCGAATTCCCAGGCGGTGCAAACCATTTCCGCGAGCGAACGGTAGCGCGGCCTCCAGCCGAACAGGCGGCCGAGCCGGTCCGGGTCGGCCACCAGCACCGGCGCATCGCCTGGCCGGCGCGGACCGACTCGATACGGCACCTTCCTCCCGGTGACCTCCTCGACGGCGGCGATCACCTCGAGCACGGAGTGGCCGACCCCGGTACCGACATTCAGGATCTCGCTGCCGCCGCCGGCGAGCAGCCATTCCAAGGCGGCGATGTGAGCCGCCGCCAGGTCGCTCACATGGACGTAGTCGCGAATGCAGGTGCCGTCGGGGGTCGGATAATCGTCGCCGTAGACGGTCGCGGGCCGGCCTGTCTTGACCGCGTCGAACAGCAGCGGGATCAGATGCGTCTCCGGCGTATGGGCCTCGCCCAGGCCCGAGCCCGGCTCTGCGCCGCAGGCGTTGAAGTAGCGGAGCGAGACGCTCCTGAGACCCTTGAGGGGATCGAGCCAGCCGAGCATGCGCTCTATGGTCCACTTCGACTCGCCGTACGGGCTGACCGGCGCGCAGGGGGCATCCTCTCGGATCGGGTTCTCGCGCGGCTCCCCGTAGACTGCCGCGGAAGAGGAAAAGACCAGGCGGCGAATTCCCGCCGCGTCCATCGCCTCAACGAGCGACACGGTGGCGCTCACGTTATTGCGGAAATACAGCTCGGGCTTCTCCATCGATTCGCCCACGGCGATGAATCCGGCGAAGTGAATGACCGCATCGAAACGCCGGCTCCGGCACAGCGCCGTCAGGGAGGCCGTGTCGAGGAGGTTGATTTCGTGAAGTCGGCCCGCCTCTACCCGCTCGCGTCGGCCGCGGGAAAGGTCATCCACGACCGCAACGTCATGGCCGGCGCGCAAGAGGTGGTAGACGGTGTGCGAGCCGATGTAGCCCGCCCCTCCGGTCACCAAGACTCGTGCCATGCACGCTCCCAGTTTCGCTCGTCCCAGAATGCCATAGCCGGGAGGCTGGCTTCACCGATAGGCGGCGATGCCGGTCACTTTCTCGCCGATGATCAGCGCGTGAATGTGATCGGTTCCCTCGTAGGTGATCACCGTCTCCATGTTGGCCAGGTGGCGCATCAGCGGGTACTCGTCGGTGATGCCGTTGGCGCCGAGCAGGTCGCGCGCCAGCCGGGCGCACTGCTGGGCGATGGCCACGTTGTTTCGCTTGAGCATGGAGATATGAGCCGGCTCGGCTCGGCCCTGGTCCTTGAGGCGACCGACGTGCACCGCCAGCAACTGCCCTTTGGTAATCTCGGTGATCATCCAAGCCAGCTTTTCCTGAACGAGCTGGTGGGCGGCGATGGGCTTGTCGTCGAACTGCTTGCGGAGCAGGCAGTACTGGCGCGCCGTCTCATAGCAGTCCATGGCCGCACCCAAAGCACCCCAGCCTATGCCGTAGCGCGCTTGCGTCAGGCAGCTTAGCGCCGTCTTCAGACCGACGGCGCCGGGCACGGCGTTCTCCGCCGGAATGCGGCAATCGGTCAAGGAAAGGCTCGAGGTCACCGAGGCCCGCATGGAGAGCTTGCCGTGGATGTCCGCCGTCGCGTAGCCTGGCGTACCCTTCTCGACCAGGAATCCGCGGATGCCGTCTTCGGCCCGCGCCCATACCAGAGCCAGGTCGGCAATCGAGCCGTTGGTGATCCAGGTCTTCTCCCCGTTGAGCACCCACGTGTTGCCTTCGCGGCGCGCCGTGGCGCGCATGCCGCCGGGATTGGAGCCGAAGTCCGGTTCGGTGAGGCCGAAACAGCCGATCGCCTCGCCGGACTGGAGCCGGGGCAGCCAGCGCCGTTTCTGCTCTTCGGAGCCGTAGGTGAGGATCGGATACATTACCAGGGCGCCTTGGACCGAGACGAAACTGCGCAGGCCCGAGTCGCCGCGTTCGAGCTCCTGCATGATCAATCCGTAGGCCACGTTGCCCAGCCCGGCGCAGCCGTAGCCTTCCAGATTCGCGCCGAAGAAGCCGAGCTCGGCCATCTTCGGCACGAGCTCCATCGGAAAACGCCCGTCCCGGTAGCAGTCGCGGATCAGCCCGAGCACCTGCTCGTCGACGAACCGGCGGGCGGTCTGGCGTACGAGCAGCTCCTCTTCGGTGAACAGCGAATCGATGTGCATGTAGTCGACGCCGCGAAAGGAAGCCGTCATGACTCTCAGTCTAGCGGCGCGCCGGGACGAAGGCGTTTGCACGGTCACCTGGAGGGCGTCGTAGTGAGCGCCGGGGGTTGCCCCGGCACCAACGAGGTGGGGCTTGACATGTGGGAAAGGTTGCCATACAGTTTGGTATGGGAGTCTAGGAAGCCCCCGAGCGGTCGGGAAAGGGGGGAGGTTGGTTATTCGGTCAGTCTAAAGGGAGAAGGGCGGAATGTTTCCAAGGCGTTTGATCTTTCTGGTTTTCTGCTTCCTGCTCGCGGTCGCGGCATTCGGGCAGGGCGAACGCGGCACGCTCAACGGCACAGTGACGGACCCGACGGGCGCCGTCATACCCGGCGCGACGGTCAAGGCGCTGAACGTGGCCACCGGCGTCGAGACCACGGTACAGACCACGTCCACCGGAGTCTACCGGATTCCGTATTTGCCGCCCGGGACCTACCGGCTCACGGTCTCCTCGGACGGTTTCAAGACGGCCATCCGTGAAAACGTCATCCTGTCGGTGGCGCAGACGCTGACGGTCGACTTTACGCTCGAAGTCGGCGCGGTCACCGATCAGGTTACCGTCTCGGCCGAGCCGCCGCTGCTCGAGGCCGGCACGGCAGAGATCGGCTACTACGTAACCAAGAAGGAGTTTGACACGTGGCCCATCACCGTGGGCGACGGCCGCCGGCAGATCCAGCAGTTCATCTTCACGGCGCTGCCCGGCACGGTCGGCGGCACCTGGGAGGGCTCGATCAGCGGCGGGCAGTTGTTCTCCCATGAGATCTACATTGACGGCATCCCGCTGGGCCGCATGGACATCACCGGCGGCTCCAACAACGAGTTCTCGCCGAGCGCCGAGTCGGTCAGCGAATTCAAGCTGTAAACCGGCATGATCAACGCGCAATACACGGGCGCCCAGACGGCGGTGGCGAACTTCGCCACCAAGAGCGGCACGAACGAGCTGCACGGCAGCGCCTACTACTACGTCCAGAACGACGCGCTGCGCGCCAATAGTTGGTCCAACAACGCGGCCGGCATCCGGCGCCCGCCCTTCAAGCAGCACAATTACGGCTACTCGGTAGGCGGCCCCGTCTGGCTGGGCGGTTTGTACGACGGGCGCAACCGCACCTTCTTCTTCCACAACTTCGAGTACACCCGGGTGCGGGACTTCACCTCCACGGCGTTCAGCACCTTGCCGACGCGGGACTTCAAGGAGGGCAACTTCGCCCGCCTGTTGAACCCCGGCTTTACCGGCAACGCCCGTTCGGGAACCGTGGTGGGAACCGACGCCTTGGGCCGT
>Ga0308392_1000706_pt1 | contig 14128 bp, 15 predicted proteins | sample Hotspr20Samplem2_FD_202361 | JGI IMG/M metagenome (GOLD analysis project Ga0308392, IMG submission 202361) | Hot spring phototrophic mat microbial communities from Octopus Spring, Yellowstone National Park, Wyoming, United States - 20050624_m2 ... | reverse complement strand
CTCCCATTCGAGTCGCTCGGCGATCACCCGGACCAATCGATCGACGAGCTCGAAAGAGAGTTCGGGGCGGCGCACGAGCCGGTCGCGGACCGCGCGCTCGTCCGCGAACTCGGTCACCACCCGACGCAAGGTCTCCTGCCGCAAGCGGGCGCCCGCATTGCCCACGAGCCGGGCCACGACCGAGCTGTCACCGGTATCGACCAGGACGTCGCTCACCGCCTCGGACAGCTGGCTGCGGCCGGCGACCGCGAGCGCATATTGCATGGCATGGGTGCGGACGATCCGGATCAGGTCTTCGTCCGTGAGGAGCGGGCTCTGCTCGAGCACCGGCTTCGCCACCTCGATCTCGTCGCTCGCGAGCCGGCGGACGATCGAAGGCGGCACCTCGCTGCTCGTCGCGATCGCCTCGGCGAGGGCTTTGCGAACTTCCTCGGCGACGTCGCGGACGAGAAGTTCGAGCACCGCCTCGACCAGCCGAGCATCCGCTTCGCGGTTGAGCTCGGCGAGGCTCCGGCCGAGTTTCTCGGCGATTTTCGCCCGCTGCGCCGGCGAAGGGTCGCGGCCCAAGGCGGCGACGTCGGCCGGGCCGAGGCGGGTCTCCGGGCAGGCCGGCGGTGCCGGCTGGCCGAGCAGCATCTGGCGGCGCCGGCCGCCCGCCGGCGCCTCACGGGTGAGGCTCTCGTTCATCTCCGACCACTCCGCAGACCCGCGTTCGACCACGCCACCCTCGGGTCGGGCGGCGTGCTCCGGTACCCCTCGCCCTTCTTCGCACCTTTCGGTTAAGAAATCCTTGTGCTCGCTCCGCTCCCCTCCCCCGGCCGCGAGGCGGTGACCGCCGAGGTCCGCCGCGGCACGATGCGGCTCTTGGCCGACCTCGCCCTCGCGCCTCTGGCCGAAGTCCCGCTCGTCACGGGCCGCCGGCTCGACCTCTTGGCGCTGGCCGCCGACGGCACCTTCTGGGCGGTCGAGATCAAGAGCTCGCTCGCCGACTTCCGGGCCGATGCGAAGTGGCCGGACTATCTTCCCTGGGCGGATCGCTTCTTCTTCGCCGTGCCGCCCGACTTCCCGATCGAGCTTTTGCCGGCCGGGGAGGGCGTGGTCGTGGCCGACCGGTTCGAAGCCTCGATCCTGCGCCAGGGCCCGCTCCGCCCCCTGCCGCCCGCTCGCCGCCGCGCGCTCCTGTTGCGCTTCGCCCGGCTCGCCGCGGCCCGCGCCCACGGGCTCGAAGATCCGCGCCCTTGAGCGGTGGCCGCGAGGAGCCCGACTAGCCCTCGGCCAGCCACTCCTCGATCAAGAAGCGGGCGATGCTGTCGGGATTGGGCAGACGTACCGGCCGGTTCGCCTCGTCGAGCAGCTCGGCACGGTGGAACCACCGGGCATCCTCGAGCTCGTCGAGTTCGATGGCGAGCGTGCCGCCGACCGCCTCGGCGCGGAAACCGAGCATCAGGCTCTGCGGGAAGGGCCAGGGCTGCGAGGAGCGGTAGCGGAGCTCGCCGAGCTCGAGCCCGACCTCCTCGCGGACCTCGCGGCGGACGGCGGATTCGAGCGATTCGCCCGGCTCCACGAACCCGGCGAGGGTCGAATACACGCCCGGCGGGAAGCGCGGTGCCCGGCCGAGCACGCAACGATCGCCGGCAGTCACGAGGACGATGACCGCGGGGTCGGTGCGCGGGAAGACATCGGCGCCGCAGCCGGTGCAGCGACGGACGTGGCCGGCTTCGATCGCGGTCGTGGGCGCCCCGCAGCGGCCGCAGAAGCGGTGCGTGCGGTGCCAGTAGGTGAGCGCCCGGGCATAGGCCAAAAGCCCCGCCTCGGCGGCACCGAGGAGCGGGGCCAGGGCGCGCAGCTCGACGAAACGCCCCTCGATCCCCGGCCACTCGCCCTCGAGGTCGAGGGCGAAGATCGCGCGTCCCTCGTGCAGGCCCAAAAAGACCGCGCTCTCCGGGACCGCCCCACCCAGGAGCGAGGGCTCGAGCGGGAACGGGTCGGGGCCGCTCGGGCGGTCGACGACGAGGAGCTCGAGGTCCTGCAGCGCCACGACCCGGCTCGTGGGATCGCGCCGACGGGCGGCGAGCCAGGCCGGATCGCGGCGGCGCGCAGCGGCCCGGTCGAGCTCGACCGTCGTGTAGAGATGCGGCGGCGGATTGGCGATCGGACGCAAGCGGCGAGCCTCCCGGCGCCGGACCCGACCGACGCCCGGCCGCCTTTTCCGGCGGCGGGCCATCTTGCGCAAGCATCGCGGGCGCTCGATATAGCGCGTGGAAGGCTGGCGGCGGACGACACCCTCGCCAACCCGGTCAGGTCCGGAAGGAAGCAGCCGTAACGAGTTCCGTGCCGGGTCGTTCGCCAGCCTTCCACCGCGGCTCCGAGTGGGTACCCGTCGCCGAGCCGCTCCCCCGCGAGCAAGGATCGAGGTGAGGGTGCACGGCACCTACCGTGTGCTCGCCCGGACCTACCGGCCGGGCCGGCTGTCCGAGCTGATCGGCCAAGAGGCGCTGGTCCGCACCGTGACCAACGCCTTCAAGACCGGCCGGATCGCGCACGCCTTCCTGCTCTCGGGGATCCGCGGGGTGGGCAAGACGACGACCGCCCGGATCCTCGCCAAGGGCCTCAACTGCACGGGGCCGGACGGCAAAGGCGGCCCCACGCCGGAACCCTGCGGGATCTGCCCCTCCTGCGTCGCCATCGCCGAGGACCGTTCGCTCGACGTCGTCGAGATGGACGCCGCCTCGCAGACCGGCAAAGCCGACGTCCTCGACCTCGTCCAGGGGATCCAGCTCGCGCCCGCCGCCTCGCGCTTCAAGGTGTACATCCTGGACGAGGTCCACATGCTGTCGGAGAAGGCGTGGAACGCCCTTCTCAAGACGATCGAGGAGCCGCCGCCGCACGCCAAGTTCGTCTTCGCCACGACCGAGATCCGCAAAGTCCCGCTCACCGTCCTCTCGCGCTGCCAGCGCTTCGAGCTGCGCCGTGTCGACCCCGGCCGCCTCGCCGCGCATCTGGCCGAAGTCTGCCGCAAGGAGGGTGTCGAGGCCGAAGCCACGGCCCTCGATCTCTTGGCGAGCGCCGCCGAGGGCTCGGTGCGGGACGCGCTGTCGCTGCTCGACCAGGCGATCGCGGTCGGCGAGGGCAAGGTCGAGCTCACCCTCGTCCAGGAGATGCTCGGGCTCGCCGACAAGGGCCGGCTTTTCGATCTGCTCGAGGCCGCGACGGGCCGTGAGCCGGGCCTCGTCCTCGATCGGTTCGGCGAGCTCTACGCGCTCGGCGCCGACCCGCGCATGGTCCTGCAGGACCTCCTCCACCTCGTCCATCTCGCGAGTCGGCTCGCCGCCGGGGTTCCGACGGACCGGCTCGGCGAACCGCTCTCGGCCCCGCTCGTCGAGCGGCTCGCCCGGCTCGCCCGGGCGAGCGATCTGCCGCGGCTCGCCCGCGCCTGGCAGATCCTCCTCAAAGGGCTCGACGAGGTCCGTACCGCCCCGGATGCCGCGGCCGCCGCCGAAATGGTGCTCTTGCGCCTCGCTTGCCTCGCCGACCTGCCGCCACCCGCCGAGCTCGCCCGGCTGTTGCGGGCGAGCGCGAACGCAGCCGCCTCCGCCTTCCCGGCGAGCGCGGGGACGAGCCCGGCCCCGGCCGCGGCGACGATCGGCCGCCGTGCCCCCGACCCGGCGACGGCCGCGGCCGGTTCGGGTCCGCGCCGTGCGCCGCCGCCGACCGCCCGGCCGGCCGACGGAGGGGCGGCGCGCGCCGCCGTGGCCGAACCGGCTCCGACGACCCCGGCCGAGACGCCCACCCGCTTCGCCGACCTCGTGGCCCTGCTGCGCGAGCGCGGCTTCGCCCCGCTCGCCGGCTGGCTGGCCGAAGGGGTTCATCTCGTCCGGCTCGAACCCGGCCTGCTCGAATTCCGGGCGAGGCCGGGTCTGCCGCCCGATCTGCCCGGAAAAGTCGCCGAGGCGTTGCGAACGCTCACCGGCCGGCGGTGGATGGTCGTGACTTCGAGCGAGGCGCCGGGGGAGCCCACCCTCGCCGAGCAAGCCGAGGCGGCGCGCGCCCGGCGGATCGCCGAGCTCGCCCGAACCGGACCGATCAAGGAGCTCCTCGAGCTCTTCCCGGGAGCCGAGATCGTCGACGTGCGGCCGGCCGTGCGCGGCGCAACCCAAGAGGAGGGTCGCGGATGAAGAACATCACCGCCATGCTGAAAGAGGCGCAGAAGCTTCAACAGCGCATGGTCGAGATGCAGCAGCGCCTCGCCGAGACCGAGATGACCGGTCAGTCGGGTGGCGGGCTCGTCACCGTCGTGCTGAACGGCAAAGGCGAGATGAAAAAGGTGAAGATCGACAAGAGCCTGGTCGATCCGAACGAGGTCGAGATCCTGGAGGACCTCATCGTCGCCGCGACCAACGACGCCAAAGCCAAGATCGAGGCGCATCTGGCAGCCGAGATGCAGAAGGTGACCGGCGGCCTGCCCCTGCCGCCGGGCATGAAGCTGCCGTTCTGAGCCCTTGGCCGCGGCACCGATCGACGAGCTCGTCCGGCTCCTCGCGAAGCTGCCCGGGCTCGGTCCGCGCTCGGCCCGGCGGGCGGCTTTGGCGCTCTTGCGCCGGCCCGACACGCTCTTGGCACCCCTCCTCGCGGCCCTCGAACTGTGCGCGCGGACCGTGCGCCGCTGCTCGCTGTGCGGCAATCTCGACACCGCCGATCCCTGTGCGCTCTGCACCGATCCGAACCGGGATCCCGACCTCGTCCTCGTGGTCGAGCAGGTCGAGGATCTCTGGGCCATGGAGCGGGCCGGCGCCTTTCGCGGTCGCTACCACGTGCTGGGCGGCACGCTCTCCGCACTCGATGCGGTCGGCCCCGAGGAGCTCGGCGTCGACCGGCTCGTCCGCCGGGCCGCCGAACGGCCCGGGATCGAGGTGATCCTCGCGCTTTCGGCCACGGTTGCGGGCCAGACGACCGCTCATTATCTCGCCGAACGGCTGAAGCCGACCGGCGCCCGGATCACCCGACTCGGCTACGGCCTTCCGGTCGGCGGCGAACTCAACTATCTCGACGAGGGGACACTCGCCGCGGCCCTCGCGGGCCGCCGTCCGGTCGGCTGAGCCCACCTCGTCCCCGGACCTTCGCGACCATGGCCGTCCGCCGTATCCTGATCGCCCCGCACCCGCTCCTCAAGCTCAAGGCTCGTCCGGTCGAGCGGATCGACGACGACATCCGCCGGCTCATGGACGACATGCTCGAGACCATGTACCGGGCGCCGGGCATCGGCCTCGCCGCGCCGCAGATCGGCGTGTCGCTGCGGGTCGTGGTGATCGATCTCGCCAAGAAGGACGAGCCCCCGGCACCGATGCGGCTCGTCAACCCCGAGATCACCTGGCGATCGGAGGAGCAGGTGGTCATGGAAGAGGGCTGCCTCTCGCTCCCCGAACAGTTCGCCGAGGTGACCCGCCCGGCGGCGGTCAAGGTCCGCTTCCTCGACGAGCGGGGCGAGGAGCGGGAGATCGAGGCGGACGGTATGCTCGCCCGCTGCCTGCAGCACGAAGTCGACCATCTCGACGGGATCCTCTTCGTCGACCGGCTCTCGCCCTTGAAGCGCAACATGATCATGCGCAAGCTCGCCAAGGCGCAGCGGGCACGCGCCTGAGCCGGACACACTTCCTTGCAGCTGCGGATCGTCTTCATGGGCAGCGGCGGTTTCGCCGTGCCGGCGCTCGAGGCGTTGGCCCACAGCGGGCAGGCGATCCCACTCGTGCTCACCCAGCCGCCGCGGCCGGCCGGGCGAGGGATGAAGACGAAGCGGACCCCCGTCCACGAGGCGGCCGAGAAGCTCGGCCTCCCGGTCGCCACGCCCGAAACGCTCCGCGACCCGGGCGAGCAGGAACGGTTGCGCGCCCTCACCCCCGACCTCGTGGTGGTCGCCGCCTACGGGCTCCTTCTGCCCGAGCCGGTGCTCGCGATCCCGCCTCTGGGCTGCCTCAACCTGCACGCCTCGCTCTTGCCGCGCTGGCGCGGGGCGGCGCCGATCCAGCGGGCGATCCTCGCGGGTGATCGCGAGACCGGGGTTTGTTTGATGCGCATGGAGAAGGGGCTCGACACCGGCCCGCTCTACGCGTGCCGCACGACGCCGATCGGACCGCGTGAAACGGCGGGAAGCCTGCACGATCGGCTCGCGACGATGGCGGCGGAACTCCTCCTCGAGATGCTCCCGGCGATCGCCGCCGGGACGATCGTGCCCACCCCGCAGCCGGCCGAGGGCGTGACCTACGCCGCCAAGATCGGCGCCGAGGACCAGCGGCTGGACTTCGCCCGCGCCGCAGTCGAGCTCGATCGGCAAGTTCGCGCACTCTCACCCGCACCCGGAGCCTGGTGCAGGGCGCGCGGCGAGCGACTCCTCGTGCTCGAGGCCGAGCCGGTCGATGCGCCGGCCGGAGAGCCGGGGGAGATCGTCGTGCTCCCGCTCACCGTCGCCTGTGGAACGGGTGCTTTGGCGCTGCGCCGGGTCCAGCGCGCCGGCCGCAAGGCGATCTCGGCCGAGGAGTTGCAGCGCGGCTTTCCGCTCCCGCTCGGCAGCCGACTCGACTGAGGCGCGCGGTGCGGCGCTGGCGCCTCCTCGTCGAATACGACGGCGGCCCGTTCGTGGGCTGGCAGCGGCAAAGTTCCGGGCTGTCGATCCAAGCGCTGCTCGAGGCGGCGGTCGCGCGGCTCACGGGCGAGACCGTCACCGTGGTGGGCGGCGGGCGGACCGATTCGGGCGTCCACGCGCTCGGTCAAGTGGCGCATCTCGACCTCGAGAAGGACCTTTCGCCCGAGCGGCTCATGGGCGGCCTCAACGCGCATCTGCGGCCCTATCCCGTGGCCGTTCTCGAGGTGCGCACGGCGGCACCCGACTTCCACGCCCGCTTCTCCGCGCTGCGCAAGAGCTACCTCTACCGGATCCTCGACCGACGGGCGCCGCCGACGCTCGAGCGCGGCCGGGTCTGGCACGTGCCGCTCCGGCTCGACGCCGAACGGATGCACGAGGCCGCGCAAGCGCTCGTGGGTCGGCACGACTTCACGAGCTTCCGGGCGAGCGAGTGCCAGGCCAAGAGCCCGCTCAAGACGCTCGATCTCCTTCACGTTCGGCGGGCCGGGGCGATCGTCGAAGTGCGCGCGGTGGCGCGCTCCTTTCTCCACCACCAGGTGCGCAACATCGTGGGCACCCTCGTCGAGGTGGGGCTCGGCAAGCGGCCGCTCGGCTGGCCCGCCGAGGTGTTGCGAGCACGCGATCGGCGAGCGGCCGGCCCGACCGCCCCGGCACACGGGCTCTACCTCGAGCGGATCGACTACCCGCTCGGCTAGCCGAGGGCTGCGGGCTCGAGCAGGGCAGGCGCGGCGAGCCAGGCGAGGAGCCGGTCGGTCCCGGCGTTCACGAGCATGCTCGCGACGACGTCCAGCAGCACGAAGCCGGCGGCGACCTGGCCGGGTGCTTCGAGGGCGGTCTTCACCACGAGCCATTGGTAGGCGAGGGCCGCGAGCGTGGCACCCGTGACCAGCACGGCACCCGTCGGCTGCGGCAGAACGGCGGCCAAAAGCACGGCCGCCAGGAGAAAATGGATCTGCAGGAGTGCCGACCAATTGTTGGCGACGACGAGCGGCACGAAGCGCCGGCTCTCACCCATGGCCCGCAGCACGAGGGCCGCGGCGAGCGGGAAGGCGAGCCAGCCCGCGAGATAGCCCCCGGTCTCGACGAGGAGGAAAAGCGGGAAGGCGAGCGTCGCCGGCCCGTCCGGCAGGCTGTGCAGGACGAGCACGAGGTAGGCCGGAAAGGCCAGAAGCGCCGCCGAAAAGGAGCGCAGGAACCCCTCGAAGGAGAGGTCGAAGAGGGCCATCGCCGCGGGCTCGCGCCGCAGGATCGCGAGGGCGCCCGCGAGGCCGCGGCGGATCTCGGGACCGGTCGCGATCACGCGGCGAAGAACCGAGCGAGGAACGCCTCGTAGACCCGGGCGAGGCCCTCGATGTCGGCGGTCGCGACCTGCTCGTCGACCTGATGCAGCGTGGGACCGGGCAGGCCGAATTCGACGACCGGGCAGACGGGCGCGAAGAAGCGGGCGTCGGAGGTGCCGCCCGAGGTGTCGAAGCGCGGCTCGATCCCGGTGATCTCCGAGACCGCTGCCGCCAAAGTCCGGGTCAAGGGTCCCTCCTCCGTACGGAAGGGCTCGGCGCCGATCGTGGTCTCGAGCGACACCTCGCCGCCCAGCGTTTCGAGAAGGCCGCGCAGCCGCCGCTCGAGCGACGCCCCGCTGTGCCGGTCGTTGAAGCGGATGTTGACGACCGCGCGCGCTTCGCCCGGGATCACGTTGCTCGCCGGGTTGTCGACGTCGATCGAAGTGATCTGCAGGCTCGAGGGCTCGAACCAGGGTGTCCCCTCGTCGAGCCGCAGGGCGAGGAGGGCCCCGAGCAGTCGGACCATGCGGTGGGCGGCGTTGTCGGCCCGTTGGGGGTAGGCGGTGTGGCCCTGCCGGCCGCGCACCGTGAGCCGGGCGGTCAAGGAGCCGCGCCTTCCGATCTTGGCGAGATCACCGAGACGCTCGCGGCTCGTGGGCTCGCCGACGAGGCAGGCGTCGGGGGGCATCCCACGCTCGACGGCCCAGGCGACGAGCCGGGCCGACCCGTCGATCGCCGGGCCTTCTTCGTCACCCGTGAGGAAGAGCGAGAGCCGACCCCGCGGCAGCCCGCGCCTGGCGAGGTGGCGCGCGGCGCCGGCGATCATCGCCGCCACCCCGCTCTTCATGTCGGCGGCTCCACGGCCGAAGAGCCGGCCGTCACGCACCACGCCCGCGAAGGGTGGCACGCTCCAGCGGGTCGGATCACCCGGCGGGACGGTGTCGAGATGGCCGCTCAAGACGAGATGCGGCCGGCCCTCACCCACGGTCGCCACGAGGTTCGGCACGCGCGGCCCGGCGCTCGCGAAGTCGAGCCTCGTGCAGGCGAAGCCGGCCGCTCCCAGGACCCGCGCGCAGAGCTCGAGCGCGGGCCCGGCGTCCGGTGTCACGCTCGGGCAACGCACGAGCTCGCGCGCGAGGTCGACGGGATCGACGTTCATGTCCCTCGTTCCGCTCGGGATCCGCCCCCCGCGGTCGGTCCGGCGCCGGCCGAGGCCGCCGCTCTGCCGAGCGAACGGACCCTACGCGCGAGCCCCGGCCTGTCAACCGAGCCGCGCGCCGACCCGCCGCTCCTTGCCGCCTCAATCCCGCAAGAGCTCGTTGATCGCGGTTCGGGCGCGGGTCTTGGCGTCGACCCGTTTGATGATCACGGCGCAGTAGAGGCCCGGGCCCGGTCGGCCGTCGGGCAGGGCCGTGCCCGGCAGGCTGCCGGGCACCACGACCGAGCCGGCCGGCACGCGACCGGTGAAGATCTCCCCGGTCGTCCGATCGACGATCTTGGTCGAGGCCCCGATGAAGGTGCCCATGGCGATGACGGCACCTTCCTCCACGATCACCCCCTCGACCACCTCGGCACGCGCGCCGATGAAGACGTCGTCCTCGATGATCACCGGGTTCGCCTGCAGGGGCTCCAACACACCGCCGATGCCCGCTCCACCCGAAATGTGGCAGTTCTTGCCGATCTGGGCGCAGGAGCCCACGGTCGCCCAGGTGTCGATCATGGTGCCGCGCTCGACCCGCGCACCCACGTTGACGAAGCAGGGCATCAGGACGACCGAGGGGGCGATGTAGGCGCTGCGGCGGACGATCGCCCCGGGCACGGCGCGGAAACCCGCCTCTTCGAAGCGCGCCGCGTCCCAACCCGCGAACTTGAGGGGGACCTTGTCCCACCAGGAGGTCTCACCCGGACCACCGGGGATGGTGCGCATGTCCTCGAGGCGGAAGGAGAGCAGCACCGCCTTCTTGAGCCATTGATGGGTGATCCAGGCCCCGTCCTTCTTTTCGGCCACCCGCAACTCGCCCTTGTCGAGGCGCTCGAGGACCTCCTCGACGGCGTCCCGGATCTCGCCTTTCGTGTGCGGGCCCACGGTCGCGCGTTCGTCCCAGGCCCGCTCGATGATTCCGGCGAGCAGGTCGTGGTCCATGGTTGCTCTTCCCTCTTCCCGTTCCCGAAGCGTGTTCCTGTTGCGCGAAGGCCGGAAGCTAGCCGGGAGGTCCGGCCTGTCAATTCGGCCGGGCACCGCCTCGCGTGGGGCGTGGCGCGGCCACGCTTGTCGGCAGGCGGGACGGAACCTAGGGTTCGCGCATGAGTGCCCTCGACCTGCCCTCCCTGCCTTCGCGCTTCCTCGAGCGCTGCCTCGCGATCCTGGGGCCGGCCGGGGTCGTCCTCGAGCCGCCATCGATCGAACCCTACGTCACGGACTTCTGGCGGCAACATCGCGGGCGAGCCGCCGCCGTGCTCCGACCCGCTTCGACCGCGGAAGTCGCAGCCGTGGTCGGCGAGGCCGCCGCCCTCGGCGTGCCGCTCGTGCCGCAATCGGGCAACACCGGGCTCGTGCGCGGCGGGGTCCCGGACGCGAGCGGCCGCCAGGTCGTGCTCTCGCTCGAGCGCATGACCCGGATCCGCGAGGTCGACCCGCGCGGTGAGCACATCGTGGTCGAGGCGGGTTGCGTCCTCGAGACCGTGCAGCGCAGGGCGGCCGAGATCGGCCGGCTCTTCCCGCTCTCGCTCGGCGCTCAAGGCTCCTGCCGGATCGGCGGCAATCTCGCGACCAACGCGGGCGGGGTCACCGTGCTCCGCTACGGCATGATGCGCGACCTCGTCTTGGGCCTCGAAGTGGTCCTGGCGGACGGCCGGGTCTGGAACGGGCTCAAGGTGCTACGCAAGGACAATACCGGCTACGACTTGAAGCAGCTCTTCATCGGCTCGGAAGGCACGCTCGGGGTGATCACGGCGGCGGCACTGCGACTTTTCCCGGCCCCCAAAGACCGCCAGACGCTCTGGCTCGGCATCGACGGGCCACGGATCGCCCTCGACGTCTTCGAACTCTTCCGCGAGAAGGCGGGCGAGGTGATCTCGAGCTTCGAGCTCTTGACCGGCTTCGGCGTCGAGGCGGCCTGCGCGCACCTGCCGGAGGTGCGCCGACCGCTCCCCGAGCCGCATCCCTGGCATCTTTTGATCGAGCTTTCCTGGAGCTTCGAAGACGGACTTTCCGAAAAGCTCGAGGCGGTCTTGGAGCGGGCCGTCGAGATGGGCCTCGTGCGCGACGGGACCCGGGCCGAGAACGAGGCCCAGCGGGCCAACATGTGGCGGATCCGCGAGGGTCAGAGCGAGGCCACCCGGCACATGGGCTTCATCGTGAGGAGCGATGTGACCGTGCCGATCGTCAGGATCCCCGAGCTCGTCGAGCGGATGGCCGCCTGGGTGGCGGGAACTGCGCCCGGGGTCACGCTCGTCCCGTTCGGCCACGTGGGCGACGGTAACCTGCACTTCAACTTCATCGCTCCCCCCGAGCAGGTCGACGAGCTCGCACCGCTCCTGCTCGAGCGGCTCTACGACGAGGTCACGGCACTCGGCGGCTCGATCAGCGCCGAGCACGGGATCGGCCGGACGAAACGGGAGGCGCTCTGGCGCCGCCGCCCGGCGCTCGACCGCGAGCTCATGGCGCGGATCAAGGCCGTGTTCGACCCGCAGGGCATCCTCAATCCGGGCGTCCTTTTCGCCGAGCCGGAGGAGGCGGCGTGAGCGACCGTCGACCCGCGGGCTGGCCCGCCCGCGCTACCATCGTCGAGGTTGGGTTGCGCGACGGGCTGCAGGCCGAGCGCGTGAGCTTGCCCACCGAAACCAAGCTCGACCTCGCCCGACGGTTGATCGGAGCCGGGATCCGCCATCTCGAACTCACGAGCTTCGTGAGCCCGCGGGCGGTGCCCCAGCTCGCCGACGCGGAAGAGCTCGTGACCCGGCTCGGCCGGCCGAAGGGGGTCGAGATCACCGCCCTCGTGCCGAACGCCAAGGGTGCGGAGCGGGCGGTGCGCGCCGGGGTCGACGGGATGGTCGTGTTCCTCTCGGCTTCGGAGAGCCACAACCGCAAGAACCTGAACCGCGACATCGAGCGCAGCCTCGCCGACGTGGCCGAGGTCACGAGGCTCGGCGAAGCGGCGGGGATCCCGGTGCACGCCGCGCTCTCGGTTGCCTTCGGCTGCCCGTTCGAGGGCGAGGTGCCGCTCGACCGGGTGGTCGGGATCGCCGAGGAGCTCGCCATGCTCGGCATCCGCCGGCTCTCGCTCGGCGACACGACCGGCATGGCGACCCCGCCCTTGGTGCGCGAGCGGGTCGAGGCGCTGCGCGCGACGCTGCCGGGGCTCGAGATCGCGCTCCACTTCCACAACACCCGCGGGATCGGCCTGTGCAACGTCATGGCCGGGCTCGACTGTGGTGTGGATCGCTTCGAGAGCTCGATCGGCGGGCTCGGTGGGTGCCCCTTCGCGGCCGGCGCCACCGGCAACGTGTGTACGGAAGACCTCGTCTACCTGCTCGAGGAATGCGGGGTCCAAACCGGCATCGACCTCGAGGCTCTGATCGAGGTGGCGCGGGCCGTCGAGCGGGCGGTCGGCCGGCCCTTGCCCGGACAGGTCATGAAGGCGGGCCCGCGCCTTGCGCTCCATCCCCTGGACGCGGTCGCGACCGCGCGAGGTTGAGGTCGGGACCCGTGGACGGTGCCCTCGCCGGCATCCGGGTGATCGACCTCACCCGCGTCCTCTCCGGCCCCTTCTGCACGATGCTGCTGGCCGATCTCGGCGCCGACGTGATCAAGGTCGAGGGGCCCGAGGGTGATCCGACCCGGGCGATCGGCGCCCGCCGCGAGGGGCTCTCCTGGTACTTCGCCGCCTTCAACCGCAACAAGCGCTCGATCCTGCTCGATCTCAAGCGCGAGGCCGACAAGGACGTCCTCGCCCGGCTCGTCGAGAAGGCCGACGTCCTGGTCGAGAACTTCCGCCCGGGTGTGCTTTCCGCGATGGGCTTTCCGCCCGAGCGGCTCGACGTCCTCAACCCCCGGCTCGTCACCTGTTCGATCAACGGGTTCGGCAGCGTGGGGCCCTACCGCGACCGGCCGGCCTTCGACTTCATCGCCCAGGCGATGAGCGGCTTCATGGCGACCAACGGCGAGGCGGGCGGGCCACCCGTGCGGACCGCGGCACCGCTCACCGACCTCGCGGCCGGGCTCTACGCCGCGCTCGGCATCGTGGCGGCGCTCCGGGTCCGCGACCTGACCGGCCGCGGCCAAAGGGTCGAGGCCACGATGCTCGGCTCGATGCTCTCGCTCCTGGGCTAGCTGGCCCCGGAATTTTTCGCCACGGGCGAGGCCCCGCCGCGCACCGGCAACGACCATCCGATCCTCGCCCCCTACGGCCTGTTCCGCACGGCCGACCGGGAGATCGCGATCGCCCCGGCCAACGAGCCGATCGTGCGGAAGTTCATGGCCGTGCTCGGCCTCGAGCATCTCCTCGCGGACCCGCGATTTTCGACCAACGCCGAGCGGGTGAAACGGCGGGCCGAGCTGCGCGTCCTAATCGAAAAGGTCCTCCTTCGCGAGCCGGCCGCGGTTTGGATCGACCGGCTCAACGCCGCGGGCGTACCCTGTGGGCCGGTACACGGGCTCGCCGAGGCCTTGGCCGATCCGCAGATCGAAGCCCTCGGCATGCTCTTGGACGTGCCGCATCCGGGCCACGGGGTGGTGCGGATGACCGGCTTCCCGCTGCGCCTTTCCGACACCCCCTGCGCCGTCCGCCGCCCCGCGCCCGAGCTCGGCCAGCACACCGCGGAGGTGCTCGCCGAGTTCGGGATCGCTCGGCCCGATCCCGCCCGGGGCTGACGGCGGGGCGCGGGGTGCTTATCGTTCCGCGGGCCCATCTCGGCTGCGGAGCCCCGGGACCGTGTCGACCGCCGCCCTCTACGATCGCGACTTCTACCGCTGGTGCCTCGAGCAGGCGCAGGCTCTGCGCGCGCTTTCGGCGATGCGGGCGAACCTCGCCGTGCCGCTCGACCTCGAGAACCTCGCCGAGGAGATCGAGAGCTTGGGTAAATCGCAACAACGGGAGCTCGCTTCGCGCTATCGGGTCCTGCTCCTGCATCTTTTGAAATGGAGCCGCCAGCCCCGTCGGCGCACCCGGAGCTGGCGGAGCACCATCGCCACCCAGCGCCTCGAGATCGC
>Ga0308392_1000701_pt1 | contig 14151 bp, 10 predicted proteins | sample Hotspr20Samplem2_FD_202361 | JGI IMG/M metagenome (GOLD analysis project Ga0308392, IMG submission 202361) | Hot spring phototrophic mat microbial communities from Octopus Spring, Yellowstone National Park, Wyoming, United States - 20050624_m2 ... | reverse complement strand
AGCAGCGGGCTGCCGAGCGCTTTGAGGCTCAGATGACGGAGATGCGGCAGGCCTTTGCCGCCCAAATTGCCGAGATCCGGGCCGAGCAGCAGCGGGCCGCCGAGCGTTTCTCCGCCGAGATCGCCGAGATCCGAACTGAGCAGCAGCGGGCTGCCGAGCGCTTTGAGGCTCAGATGACGGAGATGCGGCAGGCCTTTGCCGCCCAAATTGCCGAGATCCGGGCCGAGCAGCAGCGGGCCGCCGAGCGTTTCTCCGCCGAGATCGCCGAGATCCGAACTGAGCAGCAGCGGGCTGCCGAGCGCTTTGAGGTCCAGATGGCCGCAATGCGAGCCGAGCGGCAGGCCATCGAAGCCCAGCTCCAGACCGAAATCCAGGAGATCCGGACGCTGATTCAGCACAACCAGGAGCGGATTCGCCAGAACGAAGAGCGGGGAGATGAGCTGGAGAGGGCCATCCAGGAATCCCGCCGCGATATGCAGGCCGGCTTTGCCGAGCTGAGGGAGGCGCAAGCCCTGATGATGGAGCAATTCCGGGAGCGGGATGGCCGCCTGATCGAGGCTCATCTGGGCTTTATTCGGGAAATGCGGGAGATGCAGCGGGAAGTGGCGGAGTTGCGCCTGGATTTTCTCAACCACATGCGCCAGTACCACCCGCCTGTCGAACGCTAGATGGCTACGACAACATCTGGCCGATCACCTCAGCTTGCGGTTATAGGGGTAGCAGCAGATGGCTCGGTGGCCTCTTGGGCGATTCCCCCCCTCTCCCAAGCGCAAACCTTGGCCGGGCCCTCCAGCTTGCTGCAGCACTTTGCTGACCATCCGGCCCGCCAGATCCGGCTTACTGGACCAGTGGAAAGTTGGATCCCGCTTTTGCAAAAGGAGCTGGCGCAGGGATCCCTGGTTTTGTTGGCCAGCGGGGATCCGCTGTTTTTTGGGATTGGGCGCCTGTTAACGCAGTACTTCCCGGCGGAGCAACTGGCCTTTTATCCCCAAGTCAGCTCAGTGCAGTTGGCCCTCAACCGCCTGCAGATCCCCTGGCAGGAGGCCACCATCCTCAGCCTGCACGGGCGGGGGGTGGAGCGGTTGCAAGACGCCCTTAGGCAGGGATCCCCTCTTATTGTGGCCCTGACCGATCCGGAGCACACCCCGGCGGCGGTGGCCCAGTTTATCGCCGACCTGCGGCTGCCGGTGCGCTACCAGGGCTGGGTGTGCAGCCAACTGGGATCCCCCCACGAGCAGATCCTGCCCCTGCAAGAAGGGGAGAAATCTGCCTTCCCCAGCCCCAACTTGGTGGTGTTGCGGCGCGTTGAGCCGGAACCGGATCCCCGCCGCTGGCCTTTGGTGGGGATCCCGGACGACCAGTTCCACACCTTTCCCGACCAGCCCGGCCTGATCACCAAGCAGCCCATCCGACTGCTCACGCTGGGGGCGCTGCAACTGCCGCGGCAGGGAGTGGTGTGGGATATCGGGGCCGGCACCGGTTCCGTAGCCGTGGAGATCGCCCGCCTCTCTTCCCAGCTCCAGGTCTATGCCATCGAGCGCAACGCCATAGGCATTTGTCTTATCCGGCGCAACCGCCAACGCTTCGATCTGGAAAACCTGCACGTGATCCCGGGGACAGCGCCCCGGGTGCTGGCCGACCTGCCGGATCCGGAGCGGGTGTTGCTGGGGGGAGGCGGCAAAGGGATCCGCGATCTGCTGCCGGCGGTGGCGGCCCGCCTGCGGCCTGAGGGGATCTTGGTGGCTAACTTCGCCACCCTGGAAACCTGCAGCGAAGCTCTGCAATGGCTGCGCTCGCGGGGCTGGCAGGTGCGGGTGGAACACATCCAGATCTCCCGTTCCACGGCCTTGGCCGAGGGCACCCGCTTTTCCCCGCTCAACCCCGTTTACCTGCTGCAAGGGATCCCTTCAAATTTGAGGTTGCAGTAACGGCCTCGTCGCCCTGCCCCCAGCTGGGGGCAATTTACCCCTCGTCCTCCTCATCGGTGGTGAAGCTCGGTCGGTACAGGTAGGAGGGGCGGTTGGTCTTCTTAATTTGATCCTTGATGGACTCCAGGTCGATGTAGCGATCCGCCAAGTTAATTAGCTGGTCGCTGGTCATCGAGCGCAGGCTAACTACCTCCACCCGCGCCCCTTGGTAGCTGACGGCATTGACTGCATAGGCCAGATCCCCATCGCCGCTCACCAGCACCGCCGTCTCGTACCAGCGCACCAGCGACAACATGTCCACAGCGATTTCCACATCTAGATTGGCCCGCTTGGAGCCATCGGGCAGTTGGGTCAGCTCTTTGGTAACCACACGGTAGCCGTTGCGGCGCATCCAGAGCAAAAACCCCTGCTGCTTTTCGTTGTTGCGATCGACGCCGGTGTAGAAAAAGGAGCGCAGGAGGGGAGAACGGCCGGTCAGCGTCTTCAGCAGGCGGGTGTAGTCGATCTCAATGCCCATCTGTAGGGCGGCATAGAAGAGGTTGGATCCGTCGATAAAGATGGCCACGCGCCCACGGTCGTCCTGGAAGGGATCCGGGGGCTGAAAGCCGGGCTCAGGATCAAGACGCAACATTCGGGCTTTCTTCTCCAAGTTTTGGCAAAGGGATAGAAAAAGATAAAGTATTAAAAGCTATAGGAACAAGGCGTCGGCAAAAAAGGCCCTGGCTGGAGAGATACGTCATTTACCCTAGCGCAGGAAGCTCCCTCCACCCGGAAGACTTCCAAAATCCTAAAGAAAAATACTCACCGGAGGACGCTTGCAGATGCCCGCCCAAGAGGGGCCGCCCCCTTACTGTTTTTCCACCCCCTTGCGCAGGGGGGTGTTGCGCAGCCGCTACCGGCGCTTCTTTGCCGAGGTGGAGCTGGAAAATGGGCAACCGGTAACCGCTCACTGCCCCAACACCGGGCCGATGACGGGGGTTTGCCAGGTGGGAGCGCCTGTGTACCTCTCCTATCACCCCGATCCCAAGCGCAAATTGGCCTACACCTGGGAGATGATCCAGGTGGAAGGGGTGTGGGTGGGGATCAACACCGGCCTGCCCAATCGCCTGGTGGAATGGGGGCTGGCACGAGGGTGGTTTCCCCAATTGGCGGAGTTCTCCCGCTGGCAACGGGAAGTGACTTGCGGCAGGAGCAAAATCGACTTCCTGCTGATGGGAGACTCTGGCTTGGCCTACCTAGAGGTTAAAAATACCACTTGGGCCGTGGGATCCCGCGCCCTGTTTCCCGATACGGTGACGACTCGCGGCCAAAAGCACCTGGAAGATCTCATCGAGATCCGCCGGCAAGGGCAGCGGGCTCTGCTGCTGTATTGGATCAACCGCGCCGATTGCACCGAGTTTGCCCCCGGCGAAGAACGGGATCCCCGCTATGCCCATCTGTTTCGCCAGGCGCTGCAGGCTGGGGTTGAGGTGCTGCCCTACCGGATCGCGGTCTCGCCACAGGGGATCCGTCCGCTGGGTTTGGCCAAAATAGTGGCCTGAGCGTCGTCTTGGAAACCTGCTGCCATGCAAGTGGCCACCTGGAACGTCAACTCCATTCGCACCCGGCTGCCCCAGGTTTTGGCTTGGCTGGACAAGCAGGGATCCCTGGATGTGCTCTGCTTGCAGGAGACCAAGGTGGTGGATGCGGACTTTCCCCGCGCGCCCTTTGAGGAGCGAGGCTTTTACGTAGAAGTGTACGGGCAGAAAGCCTACAACGGCGTTGCCCTGATCAGCCGGGAGGTGCCGGAAAAAGTAGAGCGTGGCTTTGGGGCCCTGCTGCCGGCAGCGGCGGAGCTGGACGAGCAAAAGCGGCTGATCGGCGGCCTCTACCGCGGCATCCGCATTCTCAACCTCTACGTGCCCAATGGCGAGGCGGTGGGATCCGACAAGTACGCTTACAAATTGCACTGGTTGGCCCGCCTGAAGGATTACCTCAACATCGCCCTGGGCCAGGGGCAGCCCATCCTCCTCTGCGGCGACTTCAACATCGCCCCCGAAGACCGGGATATTTACGATCCCCGCAAAGCCGGGGAAATCATGGCCTCGGAGCCGGAGCGGCAGGCCCTGCGGGAGATCCTGGCTTTGGGGTTTGAGGATGCCTTTCGCAAATTCACCCCGGATCCCGGACATTTTAGCTGGTGGGACTACCGCGGGGGTGGGTTCCAGAAGAACCGCGGCTGGCGCATCGATCACTTCTACCTTTCCCCTCTGCTCCAGGACAAAGCTACTGCCTGCTGGATCGACGTCGAACCGCGGCGGGCACAAAAGCCCAGCGACCATGCCCCTGTGGTTGTGGAGCTGGCAATCTGAAATCCCCAGGCTGCTCGCTTGCCAATCCTTAATTTCAAGACAACAGCGGCCACCTGCGTTAGGCTGATAAGTGTTAACGAATGTATCGGGCTATCGCGATGGCGCTCTTTGGTTTTGGCAAATTGGGCAAGAAACTGACCCTGCCCACCCCGGAGGAGGCTTTGCCGGGCCGCTCCGAGCCAATGGCGATCGTCAACCGGCACTACGTCAAGGGCACGCCGCTAAAGCCCCCCTTTCCGGAGGGCATGGAGCTGGCCCTGTTCGGCATGGGCTGCTTCTGGGGAGCCGAGCGCAAGTTTTGGCAGTTGCCGGGAGTGTTCACTACTGCGGTGGGCTACGCCGGCGGGTATACTCCCAACCCAACCTATGAGGAGGTTTGCACCGGCTTGACCGGCCACAACGAGGTGGTGCGGGTGGTTTACGATCCGGCTCAAATCAGCTACCTGCAGCTTTTGAAGGTGTTTTGGGAAAACCACGATCCCACCCAAGGGATGCGGCAGGGCAATGATGTGGGCACCCAGTATCGCTCCGGCATCTACGTCTATTCCCAGGCCCAGCAGGAGCTGGCAGAAAAAACCCGCGATCTCTACCAGCAAGCCCTGAGCGCCCACGGCTACGGCCAGATCACCACTGAGATCCTGGACGCCCCAGAGTTCTACTACGCCGAAGACTACCACCAGCAATACCTGGCCAAGAATCCGCGCGGCTACTGCGGCTTGGGCGGCACCAAAGTTCCCTTGCCAGAGCTGGCTGCCGAGTCTGTTTGAGCCACACCCTGGCCGTCCCACCCTCACCCCCGGCCCCTCTCCCTGAGGGAGAGGGAAGTTAGAGCGGCGCGTTCGTGATGAGGTTGCCTAGCGATAAGGATCCCAAAGAAGGCCTAGAAGATGCGGCGGGAAGGGGATCCCCGCTCTAGCAGCTCCTTGGCCACCAGGGTCACCACTGCCAGCAAGGAGAGCACCACCGCTGCCGCATAGGCCGAGCCCGTGGCATAGCTGCGGTAGGCATCTTCCACAAACAAGGGAAGGGTCTGGGTACGGCCGATGATGTTGCCGGAGACCACGGCCACCGCCCCGAACTCCCCCATGGCGCGGGCATTGGTCAGGATGACGCCGTAGAGAAGGCCCCAGCGGATGTTGGGCAGGGTGATGCGCAAGAAGATCTGCCAGGAATTGGCCCCCAGCGTTTTGGCGGCCTCTTCCTCTTCGGTGCCGGCCTCTTCCAACACCGGCAGCACCTCCCGCACCACAAAGGGCAAAGTGATGAAAGCGGTGGCCAGCACAATGCCCGGAAAGGCAAAAATGACCCGCAGATTCCAGGATCCCAGCCAACCCTGACGGCCAAAGATCAGCACCAGCATCAGGCCGGCCACCACTGGCGAAATGGAAAAGGGCAGATCGATGAGGCTGAGCAGCAAGGCCCGCCCCGGAAAACGGCGGCGAGCCAGGGCCAAGGCGGCACAGAGGCCGAAAAGGGTATTGAGAGGCACGACAACCAAGGCAGTCAGCACCGTCAATCGGAGGGCACTGAGCAGCTCCCGCTCGGTCAGGTGCTGCAGAAAAGCTGGGATCCCTTCTCGAAACGCTTGGTAGAAGATGTTCACCACCGGGATCCCAAGCAGCAGGGCAATGTAGAGCCCGACAATGCCGATCAACAGGCCCGACAGCCAAGGGTTTGTCGATGGCTCCGGTTGGACCCCCGATATCCCGTCAGGTTTCATGGCGACTTCCCCAAGCTTGCAGAAGGTTAATCACCACCAGCGACAAGAAAGAGATCCCCAGCATCACTGTCCCGATTACCGTTGCCCCGGCATAGTCGTACTGTTCCAGCCGCTGGATCACCAGCACTGCCGCGATGAGATCCCGGAAGGGGATGCTGGAGGCGATGATAACGATGGAGCCATATTCGCCCACAGCGCGGGAAAACCCCAGGGCCACCCCGGTTAAAACAGCGGGCAAAATCTGGGGCAGCACCACCCGCCAGAAGGTCTGCCAGCGGGAGGCGCCCAAACTCCAGGCCGCTTCTTCCACCTCTTGTTCCAGCTCCTGCAGCACTGGCTGCACCGTCCGCACCACAAAGGGAAAAGAGATAAACAGCATCGCCACCCCCACCCCCAAGCGAGTGAAGGCAATGCGGATCCCCAAGGGGGCCAACAGGGATCCAATCCAGCCGTTGCTGCTGTAAACCGTCGCCAGGGTGAGGCCGGCAACAGCCGTGGGCAGGGCAAAGGGCAGATCGATCAACCCCTCGAGGAGCTTTTTGCCGGGAAAGGTGTAGCGCACCAACACCCAAGCCGTCAGGGTGCCCATTACACCATTCACTAAGGCCGCCAGCAGCGCAGTTACAAAAGTAACTTCATAGGCGGAGAGGGCCACCGGATCCGTCGCGATCCGCCAAAACTCCGCCCAGCCCACGCTGCTGGACTTGGCGATCAAGGCGGCCAGCGGCAGGGCCAACATCAGGAAGAGATAGCCCAAGCTCAGCCGCCACGGCCAAGACAGTTGAAACCCAGCTTGCTGCAACTTTCCTCAAGCTCCCAGCGACATCGGACTTCGTCCCGCCGTCGCCAGCGGGGTCATGGCAGTTTTCTTGTCGTTTTTTTTGAGGGGAAAGGCCTTGACCACCTTGGGACGGACATAGACCTGCTGCCCCACCTGCAGCGGCTGGCTGGCGTATTGATCCCGGCTCAGGTGGGCCCAGAGGGATCCGCCATCGCTCAAGACCAGCTCCGCCTGGATCTCCCGCCCCAGGTGGATGATCGCTTTTACCCACGCGGGGACGCCGCTGCTATTGGGGTTGACCTCGATCTGCACATCGTGGGGGCGCAAGAAAAGCTGGTGCGGGCCGGCCTGCGCCTCGGGAAGCTGGCAAGATAACAGGGAGCGGGGAGAGAGCTCGTTAACCGGGCCGATAAAGCTCATGACAAAGGGGGTGGCCGGGTGATCGTAGATCTCGGCAGGGGATCCCACCTGCTCGATCCGCCCCTGGTTCATGACCACGATCTGGTCGGCCACCTCCATGGCCTCCTCTTGGTCGTGGGTAACCAAGACGGTGGTGACGTGCACCTTGTCGTGCAGGCGCCGCAGCCACTGGCGCAGCTCCTTGCGCACCCTGGCATCCAGCGCCCCAAAAGGCTCGTCCAAAAGCAATACCTGCGGCTCCACCGCCAAGGCGCGGGCCAGGGCCACCCGCTGCCGCTGCCCCCCCGAAAGCTGCGAGGGATAGCGATCCCCAAACCCCGACAGTTGCACCAGCTCCAACAGCTCGTCCACCCGCGCCCGGATCTCGGCCCGCGAAGCTTTGCGGATCTCCAGGCCAAAGGCAATGTTCTGCCGCACCGTCATGTGCTTGAACAGGGCGTAGTGCTGGAAGACAAAGCCAACATTGCGCTCCTGGACGCTGGCGTGGGTGGCATCCCGACCGGTGAGGAAAATCCGCCCCGTGTCCGGCTTTTCTAGACCAGCAATGAGGCGCAAGAGGGTGGATTTGCCCGAACCCGACGGCCCCAACAGGGCGACCAGGGATCCCGTGGGAATGGTGAGATCCGTAGGGTGGAGGGCCTGAAACTGCCCAAAACGCTTCGATACCCCTGCGATGGTGATGCCCATAGGTTCTGCCTAGCTAAGGGTTGGCCGGACGGCGTTTCTGACGAAGGAGGGAGCCTCTAATCTACGGTAAACCTGTCAACAAACCGTTGATACAGCCCCCAGGATACCCCGAACGGGGAGAGGAAGACAAGGGATCGGTCTACAACTGGGCTTGGATGCGGTCAAACAAAGCCCCGTCGGCAAAGAAGCGGTTCTGGACAGCTTCCCAGCCGCCCAGGTCGGCGACAGTCACCAGATTTTTGATGGGAGGGTAGCGCCAGGCAAACTCTTGGGCCACCGTGGGCTCCACCGGCCGGAAGCCCACCTCGGCAAAGGCCCGCTGCGCTTCTGGGGTAAAGAGGTAGTCGACAAAGGCTTCGGCCACGGCGCGGGTGCCCTTGCGGTCTACGTTGGCATCCACCACCGCTACCGGGTTGTCGATGGAAATGTTGGGATCCGGCACCACGTAGGGCAAGGGCTGGCCGCGCAAGCCCGCCAGGATCACCTCATGTTCGTAGGTGAGCAGGGCATCCCCCTGCCCTTTTTGGAAAAAGACATCCGTAGCCTCCCGCGAGTCCCGCGGCAGGACGCGGACGTTTTTGTAGACCTGAGTAGTGAAGGCTAGGGCCTGCGGCTCAGGGACAGCGCTCCAGAGGGCCAAAAAGTTCCAGCGGGCGCCCCCTGAGGTTTTGGGGTTGGCAGTAACCACCTGCAAGCCAGGCCGAGCCAGATCCGTCCAGGAGCGGATATCGTGGGGGTTGCCCTCCCGCGTTACCATCACCACCACCGAACGGGTGACGATCCCTTGGTTGGGGGTGCGGCTTTCCCAGCCTGGCCGAATCAGGCCGGCAGCCACAATGCGCTCCACATCCAGGCCTAGGGCCAGGGCCACCACATCGGCATCCAGCCCCTCGATGACCGCCCGCGCCTGCGTTGCCGAGCCGGCGTAGCTGCTTTCCACCCGCACCCGTTGTCCGGTCTGGGCCAGCCAATGGGCCTCAAAGGCAGGGATGATCTGGCGGTAGGCATCGCGGGTCACCGCAAAAGAAGCCAGAAGAATCCTCACTTCCCCGTGGGATCCCACCCCACAGCCACCTAGCCCCAGCAGAAGGAATCCCACCGCCAGCCACCGCCCCGCTCTCCCCCACCAGGCCACCGCGACGGGTGAAGGGATCCCCAATGGCTTCCCCGCTGCCCCTTCCATCTTCACCGCCATCCCCAAAAACTTCTCCACTTCTCCGTCCCTCACCCCCAACCCCTCTCCCAAAAGGCGAGGGGAGGTTGGAGGCTAAGGAACTATTCTACGGTAATCCAGTCGGCAAACCGTTTTTAGACCAGGGATCCCTAGGCGGGGCAGGGGGTGGGGGGCGCCGCGTCGGCAGCGAGATCCAGCGTGGCATTGAGGAGGCCGGGATCCTCCGGGGAGGGGAGCAACTGGAACCCTAGCCGCTTGCACAGGCGGCGCATGCCCTCGTTTTCGCTGAGCACCTCGCCGGCCAGACGCCGGATTCCTTCGCAGCGGGCCACCTGAATCAGGCGGGTCAGCAGCTCCGTGCCGATCCCCTGCCGTTGATAGGGATCCGCCACCAGCAGGGCAAACTCCGCCTCTTCGGGGAGGCCGTGTCTTTTGGAGAGGCGGCTGATGCCGAGGATTGTGGCTTCTGGCTCCTGTTTTTCCGCCACCAGGGCGATCTCGCGGTCGTAGTCGTTGAAGCAGATGCGGATTAAGCGCTCGTGGGCGATGCGGGCGCTGTATTTGATGGGGTGGAAGTAGCGCAGGTAGATGCTGTAGTCGGAGACGTGGCGATGAAAATCGATCACCAAAGGCTCGTCTTCAGGGCGGATGGGGCGAATGGTGATGCCGTCCCGGAAGCTCCAGATGTACTGGGTGGGATAGGGGCGGATGGCCAACGGCACCGGTGGTTCTTGCTCTGAGCGCAGAATGACGCGGGCATCCAAAGCCACCAGCCCCTCGCCCGAGGCCAGCAGGGGGTTGATGTCGATCTCCTTGATCTCCCGCTGTTCGGCCACCAGTTGGCTGAAGCGCACCAAAAGCTGTTCCAGCGCTTCCAGCTTGACGGCTCGGCGCCCCCGCACCCCCTTGAGGGCCTTGTAGATGAGGGTATTCTCCATCAGGCGCCGCGCCAAGGTGGTGTTGAGGGGGGGAAGGCCGATGGCGCGATCCTGGAACACTTCCACCAATTGGCCGCCGCTGCCAAACAGCAACACCGGCCCAAACTGGGGATCCTCGCTGCTGCCCAGGATCAGCTCGTAGCCGTCGGTGCGGATCATCGGCTGCACCGTCACCCCTTGGAAGTGCTGGGATCCGGCTTTTTCGGCAACATTGGTCTGGATCTGCCGGTAGGCCCGCCGCACCGACTCGGCATCGGGCAGGTTGAGCTGCACGCCGCCCACATCGGTCTTGTGGGTGAGGGTGTGGGAGTAGAGCTTGAGCACCACCGGGTAGCCGATTTGTTCGGCGGCCTCTACAGCCGCTTCCGGGCTCTCGGCCACCCGCGTGGGCACCACCGGGATCCCGTAGGCGGCCAGGAGCTCCTTGGACTCGACCTCGGTCAGGAGCGTGCGGCCTTGCCGCCGGGCTTGGCTGAGGATTGGCTGCACCCTCTCGCGCTCGACCGCTGTTGCAGGGGGCAGCGCGGGGGTTTCGTAGAGGGCCTTGAGGTTGTCGCTGAAGCGCCACAGATAGCTGAACACCCGCGCCGCCTGATCCGGATAGCGGTAGGTGGGGATCCCGGCCTGGTTGAGGATCTGCTCGCCGGCATCCACCAGGGCTCCCCCCATCCAACTGGCCAGGATGGGTTGGCGAGATCCGCTGCGCCGCCAGGTCTCCACCACCTTGGCGGCCGTGGCGGTGGGATCTGTCATCGCCTGGGGGGTGAGGATCACCAGACAGCCCTGGCTGCCGGGATCCCGCAGCACGATCTCCAGCGCCTGGGCAAAGCGCTCCGGCCCGGCATCGCCCAAAACGTCGATGGGGTTGCCGTGGCTCCAGTGGGGCGGCAGGATCTGGCTGAGCTGCTCCAGCGTCTCCGGGGCAAGAGAGGCCAGGGATCCGCCGGCGCGAATGAGGGCGTCGGTGGCCAGCACCCCTGGCCCGCCGGCATTGGTGAGGATGCTGAGGTGGGGCCCTTGCGGACGGGGCTGTTTGGCCAGCACCTCCGCCATGTCGAAGAGATCTTCAATGTGATCCACCCGCAGCACGCCGCAGCGGCGGAAGGCCGCATCCAAAACCGCGTCGCTGCCGGTGAGGGATCCCGTGTGGGAGGCCGCCGCCTGGGCCGCCGCCTGGGTGCGCCCCGCCTTGATGACGATGATGGGCTTGCTCAGCGCCACCTCGCGGGCCGCCGACAAAAACGACCGCGCATCCCCGACGGATTCCATGTAGAGGACGATGCTGTGGGTATGGGGATCCTGGCCCAGGTAGTCGATGAGATCCCCCCAGCCCACATCCAGCATCGATCCCAGGGAGATAAAGGCGCTAAAGCCGACATTTTCCTGCAGGCTCCAGTCTAGGATCGAGGTGCAGAGGGCCCCGCTTTGGCTGATAAAGCCCACGTTGCCGGGCCGGGCCATCTGGGCCGCAAAGGTGGCATTTAGGCCCGTGTGGGGGTTTTGGATCCCCAGGCAGTTGGGGCCAATCAGGCGCAGCTTGCCGCGGGCAGCCTCTTGGATGGCCTTTTCCAGCTCCAGCCCCTCGGGGCCGATTTCCTTAAAGCCCGCCGAGAGGACAATAGCTCCCTTGACGCCGGCCTCGACGCATTCTTGAATAACCGCCGGCACCCCGGCTGCCGGGATGGCGATGATGGCCAGATCCACCGGCTCCGGCAAAGCAGACAGCCGCTCATAGGCCCGGATGCCCAACACCTGGTGCCGCTTGGGGTTGACCGGGTAGACCGTGCCCCCAAACGGGTGGCTGATCAGGTTCCACAAGACCGTGCGCCCAACACTGCCCTCCCGCTCTGTTGCCCCCACCACCGCCACCGAGCGGGGCAGAAAAATGGGATCTAAGGGGTGGGATCTGGCCTTCCAGATGTCGAGGCTGGGGTCAGGGCGGCGCCGCATGGGCTTACTCCTCAATGTCTGGTGACTAGGCCAACACCGGCTCCGGCTGGTGGTAGAGGGCAGCCTCCACCCGGCAGCCCCGGTAGGCCAAGACGTACAGCTCCTTCATGTCCTGAATCAGCGGGTAGCGGGGGTTGGCGCCGGTGCATTGATCATCGAAAGCCTGCTCCGCCATCGCCTCCAGACGGTCGTAGAACGCCTGCTCGCTCTCGCTGAGGGCCTCGCGGATGGTAGCCGGGATCCCTAGCTTCCGCTTTAGCTCCTCGATGGCCTCAATGAGGCGCATGACCTTTTCATCATCATTGGCTCCGCCCAACTGCAGGTAATCGGCAATCTCGGCATAGCGGTGCTTGGCGTTGGGGTAGCGGTATTGGGGGAAGATGGCCTGCTTAAAGGGGGCGTCGGTGGCGTTGTAGCGGATGACGTGGGTAATCATCAGGGCATTGGCCAGGCCGTGGGGCAGGTGGAAGGTGGATCCCAGCTTGTGGGCCAAGGAGTGGCACACCCCCAAAAAGGCGTTGGCAAAGGCCATGCCGGCAATGGTGGCGGCGTAGTGGACTTTTTCTCTGGCTTCTGGATCTTCGGCCCCCTTCTCGTAGGCCCGCGGCAGGTAGGTCATCAGCAGCTTAATCGCCTGCAGCGCCAGCCCATCGGTAAACTCGCTGGCCATCACCGAGACATAGGCTTCCAGGGCATGGGTAAGGGCATCGAGGCCGCCGTAGGCGGTTAGCTTCTTGGGCATCTTCAAAGTGAGATCCGGATCCACGATGGCCATGCTGGGGGTGAGGGCGTAGTCGGCCAGTGGGTACTTGATCCCCACCCGGTCGTCGGTGACTACGGCAAAGGGCGTCACCTCGGATCCCGTCCCGGAAGTGGTGGGGATGCAGACCAGTTGGGCTTTTTGCCCCAGCGGCGGCAGCTCGTAGACCCGCTTGCGGATGTCCATAAAGCGCGTGGCCAGGCCTTCAAACTCCACCTGCGGCTGCTCGTACATCAGCCACATCACCTTGGCCGCGTCCATCGGGGATCCGCCCCCCACGGCGATGATCACATCCGGCTGGAATTGGCGCAACTGCTCCAGGCCGCGGTTGACGTTGCTGAGGGTGGGATCCGGCTCCACGTCGTGGTAGACATCCCACTTGATCTGCAGTTCGTCCAAAACCCGGGTAACCGCCTGCAGCACGCCCAGCTCGAAGAGGGGCCTATCGGTAACCAAAAAAGCCCGTTTTTTGCCGGCCAACTCCCGCAGCGCCACCGGTAGACATCCCGGCTTGAAGTAGATCTTGGGCGGCACCCGAAACCAGAGCATATTTTCCCGCCGGTAGGCCACCGTTTTAATGTTGAGCAGGTGGCGCGGCCCCACATTGTCCGAGACCGAATTGCCCCCCCAAGTGCCACAGCCTAGGGTGAGCGAGGGATCCAGCCTGAAGTTATAGAGATCCCCAATTGCTCCCTGGGAAGAGGGGGTGTTGATCAGCACCCGCGCTGTTTGTAGGGCATTTTCAAAGTAGGCAATATCGTCCCGATTGGCGGGATCGGTATACAAAACAGAGGTGTGGCCCCGCCCACCGAAATTGACCACTTGGACGGCCATATCGACAGCGCTGGGGAAATCCTTGGCGCGGTAGAGGGCCAAAACAGGAGCCAATTTTTCGTAGGAAAACGGCTCTTCGGGCCCCACCTTCTCCACTTCCCCAATCAGCAGCTTGCTGCCTTCGGGTACCTGGATCCCGGCCAGAGCAGCGATGGTCTGCACCGATTGGCCAACAATAGCTGGATTGAGACGGCCATCCTTGAGGAGAATGCGGCGCACCGCTTGCGTCTGTTCCGGATCCAAAAAGTAGGCCCCTCGATGGCAAAACTCCGCCTTCACCTGCTCATAAACGGCCTCCACCACGATCACCGCCTGTTCCGAGGCGCAGATCATGCCGTTGTCAAAAGTTTTGCTGAGCAAGATCGAGCTGACGGCTGTGGGAATGTCGGCGCTGGCGTCGATCACCGCCGGCGTGTTGCCCGCCCCCACACCCAGCGAGGGGTGGCCGGAGGAATAGGCCGCCTTGACTAGGGCGGGGCCGCCGGTGGCCAGGATCAACTTCACCTCCGGATGTTGCATCAAAGCCTGAGACAGCTCGATGGTGGGCTCGTCGATCCAGCCGATCAACCCCACAGGCGCACCGGCTGCCTCAGCCGCCTCCTTGACCA
>Ga0308392_1000697_pt1 | contig 14168 bp, 12 predicted proteins | sample Hotspr20Samplem2_FD_202361 | JGI IMG/M metagenome (GOLD analysis project Ga0308392, IMG submission 202361) | Hot spring phototrophic mat microbial communities from Octopus Spring, Yellowstone National Park, Wyoming, United States - 20050624_m2 ... | reverse complement strand
AGGGTCTCCTTGAACGCGGCAATTGCCCGATCAATCTGACCAAGAGCAGCAAACGCAACACCCAGGTTGTAATGGGCTTCGGCCAGTTGTGGATCGGTCTGCACTGCCTCAAGATATTCGCGTAACGCCTCTTCCCAGTGGTCTTGAAATGCCAGTGAGTTCCCGATATATAAATAGATTATGGCCCGCTCGCGCTCAAAAATCTGGGCTTGCTCCTCACCATCGACATACGCAGCTATTAGAGCAGCCTTGAAGTGTTCAATCGCATCGGCATACGCTGCCCGCAGATACGAGCGCATACCCTGACTGAAAGCTGCACCGAGCCGTGTTCCGGCCATAAAACGCTCACTGCCAGCAAAGGTGTCAAGGTCGAGGGGCATAAATTGTAATTCATTGGTTGAAGCCATAGCGCACCTCGGCAACCGAATTATGCTGATCTCTACTATAGCATGCTCCTCGCCGCTCGTATATGGTAGAATCGTCATGTAAAAAATTACGACAATATGTAGTTTTATTTATCTGTACACGATGAACTATAGTAAAGGATAGCAATATTGTCGCAGTATTGTCTACACGATTCGTAGCAATTACACATTACGTTCTCGTAACTTCCTGCCCATTCCACGCGAAATTCAAGGGCTATAGACATTCGAGGAAACCCCTGTAACCTCCTTTGCCGGGGCTTTGCAACGATTTCAGTTTTTGGTCGAGTTCATTAATGACCAGCTTTCACACCCTGACAATGATCGCTGATTTGTGAGCGTGATCAAAAACCTGGGCTTTTGATAAGATTTGATAATGGTGCGCAATATCCGGTTTTGGGGCCTGTGCTGCGGAGCACGCTCGGCGGCCCTCACCTTCCCCCCAGCCCCCTTCCTCTCCCGCAGCGCGGGAGAGGAAGGGGGGGATCACGCCCCCATACCTTTGCCCTTGCCTCCGTCCGCTCCCCCACGAGGAGCGGACGGGGGGATCATGCCCCCGCACCTTCCCCCAGCCCCCTTTCGATCCCGCGCTGCGGGAGCGTAGCAATGGCGATCCTGCGCCTGCATCTTGCAACGATGCCGCGTTTACGAACCCAATCCCCCCTCTCCCGCAGCGCGGGAGAGGGGCTAGGGGTGAGGGCAACCCAGGATTTAGCATTCTCTGCGACAGGTGACCGATACCCCGGCACCGGAACATCGACGACGACTCCATCCCTGATGCCTACGCGATCACCTGGATGTGCGGGTCGCTGGCTCGCCAGTGCGGTAAACGACTGGAACCCATCGGGGAGCGCATCAGCGCCCCATTATCCCAGGCACCTTGCCAGCACCCTTCCAACATCCTTCCGCTTGCGAGAGGGGTGACGGGTATGATCAGCGAACTAGCCGAACGCAGCATCGTTCGTTCACGCAGGGAAAGAAGTGAACCAGAGGCCCGCGCACCGGGATACACAGTTTTCTCAGCCAAAATTGGTATTAAACACGTTCGCGGTAGTCGTCGAGGGTGAGCCGGATTTGTTGCAACAATTCACGGGCAATCCCACGACCAAATTGCGCCTGTGCCAACGCCTGTACTTGTGGTAGTCGCTCACGCCAGGAATCGACGTCGGTTGGCGGATCATCGGCTAGTGCAGCTTCCCAGAAGGTTTGTAGCGCTTCACAGCCGATGACATCTGCGATCACACTGCGTATTTCAGCCACTAGATCAAGCAACCTTCGGCGCAAGATCACGAGTGTTACATCATCGCTCAGGATACCGTTCGTCCAGGAGCGCACTTCCTGGATGAGTGTTGCAGCCAGCGCACGCGGTTTCCGCTGCGGTTGACTCATGATCAGATCAACCAGGCGCTCAAAGCCCAAAATTGCGCCATCGGCACGCTCGGCTTCGATCAATCCATCGGTGTAAAGAAGGAGGCTCTCACCCGGCGCAATAACTGCGCTCAATTCGGTATATTCACTCTCGCTATCAACCCCTAGCGGTAATCCGCTCACTTCTAACTCGCATACCGTATCGGTAATTAAGAGCGGAAACGTGTGACCGGCATTCACACAACGTACCTGACCGGTGTGCGGCTCCAGTTGCAGATAGAGCATCGTTACCATACCGTGAGGAATCTCACTCAAGACGCCTCGATTGACCGCCGCCATCGCTGTTGCCGGATCAGCATGGTAACGTGCTTCGTGGCGAAAGACGGTGCGCGCTACCGCCATCCGCAGCGCCGCAGGTAACCCCTTTCCACTAACATCGCCGATCATGATCCCTTGCCAGCCCTGAGCAAGCGGTAAAAAATCGTACAGATCGCCACCTAAATCACGCGCTGGTAACGAAATTGCAGTAACTTCCCAACCAGGCAGATGTGGGGCCGCTTCCAGCAACAATCCCTGTTGAATATCACGGGCAAGTTGCAGTTCTTGCTCGAGTTCACGTGCCCGCCGCTGCGCTGCCTCGTCAATGACCGGTTCGGCAGGCGGTGGATCAAGCGGAGCGCGTGCTTTCCGCACGGATAGCAGCCTGCGCTGACGATGACTGAGCAGGCTTGACCAGACTCTCCGACGTATCAGCATGTCAGGAATCAGACGACCGTTACGGACAGGCATCTAACGATCTCCTTCAAGCCGAGCGATCCAACGCCGACAACTCTCTACCAGCCAGTGGGCAGCAACTCCTTCGAGCAGGTAATCGGGTGGTATCTGAGCCAACAAGCGTTCCGCGTTGCGATATTCGCGAATAGCATCCGTCATCCGATTCGTTTGCCGATAACACTCGGCTAGATGAAATGCAACCAGTGGATTATCATTGCTGAGATAACGTGCCTTTTCCAAATGTTGGATTGCCAGTGTCGGCTGCTGTTGCCGTTCGTAGATCATTCCCAACAAGAGATAGGCCTCGGTCAGCAATGGATTTAGCTCAAGCGCACGGCGAGCCTCGGCCAGTGCCAGATCGAGATCACCACGGTTGGCGTGGGCTTGGGCAGCAAGTGACAATACGACCGGTGCGTACCGACCGGCCAATGGTACACGTGCGAAGAGGTCTAACGCTGCATCGAGTTGACCACGTTCGAGTAGACGGCGACCTTCGTGGACAACCGTCTCATCGGTAAATAACGCCACCGACTTTTCACTCACACTGGCAGAGCTTGAACGCGATAGATGGGTTGGTAATCGCTTACGCAGCACCGGCGAGCCAGGCACTGCAGGCGACGTTGGCGGGTCTTTGCGGTAGAGAAACGCACCATCGACCGCAATCGGGGTTAGCCGGTCAAAAATATTCCACAGCGTCTCTGAAAAACCGAGGCAGAGGATACCGCCCTCGGTCAGCACATCGTAGAAGCGTGCCATCAGTGCACGGCAGGTATCGAGGGAAAAGTAGATGGTCACGTTCTGGCAGAAAAGAATATGGGTGCCATAGGCAAGAGCCGGAAAGGTTTCGAGCAAATTATGCTGCATAAAGGTCACGAGTTGACGTACCCGCTGGTGGACGGCCAGACCATTCTCGTGGGGCGTAAAGAAACGTACCCGCTGTAAGGGGGACAGATTAGTTAACGTGCGCCCACGATACACCCCACTTTGCGCTTTGGCTAAGGCAGCAGTACTGAGATCGGTAGCAAGAATCGTGACCGGACGGGGCAGCGGTTCACCGAGTGCCTCTAACACGGTGATGGCGATTGAATACGGTTCTTCGCCAGTAGCACAGCCAGCACTCCAGATTTTAATCGGTGCCCCCGCCGGCAATTTTGCATGAAGAGCGGGCAGGATGGTCTTGCGCAATGCATCCATGTGGGGGCGATTGCGAAAAAAGATCGTCTCGTGATTCAGCAACAATTCAGCCAGTTGCTGCAACTCGGCGCGGTCGGTTGCGAACACCACATCGGCCAGATAGCGCGCTGGCGACCGGCCACAGGCGGCAGCCCGCCGCTCAACTGCACTACGCAAGGTCAGTAAACGCGCATCGTCGAGCACAACCCCGCAATAGTGTGCCAGCACATCGCGCAGTGGGATCAACATCTCTGATGATAGTGTCATGGCATACTCGCAGGTCTGGCAAACCGCTCGCACAACACCACCAGTATCTCTTCGGGCGGCAAGACCATCTCGGCTGCCCCCAGCTTAATGGCTGCCCGAGGCATCCCAAAAATCGTGCAACTGGCCTCATCCTGAGCAATCGTCAACCCCCCAGCCCGTCGAATAGCACGCATCCCGACTGCACCATCACGCCCCATACCGGTTAACAGCACCCCTACCGCACTAGCCCCATAGAGTTCAGCCACCGTTGTCATCGTAATATCAATGGAAGGGCGCTGTAACAACAACGGTGACGTGCTCAGATGGATTGTGCCATCGCGATTGAGCAATAGATCAGACCGATCAGGAGCCAGGACTGCATGGCCAGGACGCAACGGCATACCCTCAGTCGCCAGTGCGAGCGGAATAGTGCTCGCTGCGGCCAACCATTCGGCCATACCAATACTGAAGCCATGCGCAATATGTTGCACCACAATGACCGCTGCGGCGAACGTCGGTGGTAGCCCGGCCAACAACTGGCGAACCACCTTTGGACCACCGGTTGAAGCCCCAATAACAACAACCGGAAACTGTCCGGGGGCAACCCGTGCTGTATGCACCTGATGGAGGGCCTCGCCAGAAACATCGTTTAATACTGAAGGTGGATGCCGCCGCCCACGCAAATGGGTCACCACCTTAATCCGGGCAATCAACTTCACCCGCTTAATCAGCATACGGCGCAAATGATCAAGTTCGTCGGGATTGGTCAGGCTGGGCTTTTCCATAACCTCAAGTGCCCCAGCCGCCAGCGCCTCAAAAGATGTTGTAGCATCATGACCGCTTACGGCTGCCGATAACACCAGAATGGGAGTGGGATGATAGGCCATAATCTGGCGAGTCGTTTCCACACCATCCAGCACCGGCATGCGGACATCGAGCGTAATAACATCGGGACGCAACTCGGCAGTCAGCGCAATGGCCGTTTTGCCATCTGCTGCTTCGCCAACGACTCGAATCGACGGATCACTTTCGAGCATTTGCCGTAGCAAACGGCGCACTAACGCAGAATCATCAACAATTAAAACGCGCAGAGGGTCATTCATACATACTACCCACGAATTGCGCCGCCGTTCGGCTCTGCCTCTATTCCATCTCTAACACTAAGCGCACCCGATTGGGTAGGTTGAGCAGATCGATGTCTTTGTTTAGATAATCATCAACTCCGGCCTCAAAAGCGGCACGCTTATCATCAGAAGAGGTCAACATTATAATCCGCAGATCATCCAGGGCCGGATTCTCGCGAATGCGCCGACACACCTCATAACCATCGATGCCGGGCATCTGCACATCAAGTACCAGCAAATCGGGTGGTTCAGCAGCAATGGCGGCAAGCGCCTCTTCGCCGCTATGAGCCAGGCGAACCGTATAGCCGTACATCTCTAGCCGCATCTTTACGATGTCGGTAACGAGACGACTATCATCAACGACCAGAATTGTTGGCATAGTTACTCCTCGTGGCCAAGCAATTGCTGAATCACCTTCAGCAAGCTATCCTGATTAAACTGACTCTTCACGATGTAGGCCTGCGCTCCTACTTCCAGACCACGACGACGATGTTCTTCTGAGGCGAGGCTGGTAATTAAAATTACCGGTAGGTCAACGAGGGCCAGGTCGTTTCGGATGCGAGTCGTGAGGGTAAAGCCATCGACACGAGGCATCTCGATATCGCTTACTACCAGATCGTAGGTCGTTGCTCGTAACCTGTCAAGAGCATCGGCTCCGTCAATTGCTACCGTTACATCGTATCCAGCCGATTGGAGAATGCTCCGTAATAACTCACGGGTGGTGAATGAATCATCGACAACTAGCAAGCGTGCCGGAGTGGTAGCAGTCGGTAGAGCTTTCCTTTCCGTGGCCGGCGGGAGTGAACGATGAGTGTTACTTTCGACAAGATAGAACGGATTGATCAACAATATCAACCGACCATCACCGAGTTGTACCGCACCACTTAGAGCCGGACGACGCGCAAACAAGGGGCCGAGCGGTTTAACCACTGCCTCACGTTCGTCAATCAGATCATCAACTAACAACGCCACTCGTTTCTGACGTGCCTTGAGGATGAGCGCAGGTGCCCGCAGATGTCGTTGCAGCGGTGACTCGGCAGGCAGGTCAAGCAGAGCCGCAAGTGGGATGAGACTGATCGCACGTTGTTGATACGTGATCGCAGGCTGGTTATCGATGAAGTACACCTGATTGCGCTGAACCCAGATAATGCTCTGCACTGCGGTTGCCGGTAGCGCCACTACTTGCTGCGCAACCTGTACCAATACGATCTGACTGGTAATCAAGGTGAGCGGAATGGTCAGCGTGACCGTTGTACCCTGACCGACAACAGTATCGATCCGCACCTGACCACCCAGCTCGAGCAGATTGGTGCGTACAACATCCATACCAACGCCGCGACCAGAGATTTCGGTGATCGTTGTGGCAGTCGAGAAGCCTGGTTGAAAGATAAGATCGAGGGCTTCCTGGGTATCAAGCTGCCCAGCCCGCTCGGCAGTCAACCAACCAAGTTCAACCGCACGACGACGGAGCCGGTCAGTATCGATACCTCGCCCATCATCCTGAATACGGATGCGAATTTCATTACCTGCGGCTTCAGCGCCGATCCGAACTAAGCCAACCGGTGATTTCCCTACCGCAATTCGCTCCTCTGGCAACTCAAGACCGTGATCTATCGCATTGCGCACCAGATGCACTAACGGATCCCCAATCAGCTCCAGCACCTTACGATCCAGTTCCGTTGTTTCACCGTATATGTCAAGTTGAACCTGCTTACCGGTAGCAGCCGCCAGATCGCGTACCAGACGTGGTAAACCATTGAAGAGCGTGGCAATCGGCAATAGCCGCACGGCCATCACTTCGTGTTCCAGCTCTTTCACCAACAGATTCTGGTGCAAAAGGTGTCGACCGAGCCGATCAAGCTGGTGTTGAACGTGATCGGTAAGCGTGGTTTGTGTACCGCGCAACTCGGCGAGACGGGCATCGAGCAACTGGCGTTGTGACGGTGAAAAACGGAGACGACCCAGATCATGTTCAAGCGCGAGCAGAGCACGTTGCTGGTGTTCGACCATTTTCTGTAATCGCTCTAACTCTCGTTCCAGTTCGGCAAGCCATTGCTGACCGATGTTCAGCTCACCGGCCAGATTGAATAGACGATCAAGCCGGTCAACACGCACGCGCACTGTCTGGCGACCGGTGCGTGAAAGCGATGCAGTATCAGGTGGCGTCGCGACTGGGGTTTCGGTGGCTGAGGATGTGGCTGGTGCTGGTAGTGGCGGCAATGGTGAAGTGGCAGCAGCGGCTGGAGTCGTCGTATCACCCAGAGCTTGCAGCAGTTCCGGCAATTGAGCAAGCGTGGCTGCTGACAGATGAGGAACTTCGCTGGTCAATTGCATGATCAGATCACCACCGCGAAGTAAGAGATCGATCAATGACCGTTCTGGTATGCGTTTGCCCTGTCTCACTTCATCTAGCACATGTTCTAAGGCATGGGCAAGACGGGCAATTGGCTCAAAGCCCAACATCCTGGCCGAACCTTTAATCGTATGCACCGCCCGAAAAGCACGATCAAGCTCGGCGCGTCGTTGTGCCTCGTCAACCTGTGCCTCAAGCGCCACCAGAGCATCGTTCAAGGTACGAACATGTTCGGTAGTCTCATCACGAAATTGGGTATGAAAGGCGGTTAAATCCATACTCACTACCGATGATCAGATTGCGCCAACCCGTGCAGGCGCGCAGCAATCGCATTCAATTTTGCCGCCGACTCGGCCATATGCCGGGCACTCAGCGCCGATTGACGAGCCACTTCAGCAATCTCCCGCATCGTCTCCACGACCTGCTCACTGGCACTCTGCTGTTGAGCGGTTGCCAGACCAATCTCAGCCGCAGCTTGCGCCGTCCGTTCGGCAACCATCACGATATTGTCCATAACCTGACCGGCGCGATGGGCCAATTCGACGCCACGTTCAACCTCTTTGCTGCCCTCTTCAGCGGCCAACACTGCCGCACTGGTCGCCTGCCGGATTTCGGCAATGACCCCTTTGACCTCTTTCGCTGCTGCCAGCGTGCGATTGGCTAAACTCTTCACTTCGGCTGCAACAACAGCGAATCGACGTCCATATTCACCGGCGCCGGCAGCTTCGATAGCCGCATTGAGGGCAAGTAAGTGGGTTTCATCAGAAATATCATCAATCAGATCGATGATCTCGCCGATCTGCTGCGAACGTTCACCCAAACCGAGCACACGGGTTGAGATGTCTTGCACCCGCTGCCGAATGCGTTCCATCGCCTGAATACTTTCATCAACGGCACTCTGACCGGTACTGAGTTGTTCTAAGGTCTGCTGCGCTGCTTCCGAGACATGCTCAGCGGCCTGGGCAATCTGACGGGCCGTACTACCCAGTTCTTCAATCGTTGTCGAGACTTCGGAAACGGCACTGGCCTGCTCGCTTGCCCCACCCGCCTGTTGTTGCGAATTGGCCTGTAGTTCAGCAGCGGCAGCCGCCAATTCACTTCCCAACTCGACTTGCTGAATGCTACGCTCCATGAGCTGCTCGGTATTGCGCAGCAACTCTTCTGCACGCGCCTGCGATTCGGCCAGTGCACGACTGAGATCACGACTGCTTAACCAGGCCAGGATACTAATCGAAGCTACTGCTATCAGTAAAAAGCCACTGTCAATGAAGAGATTTCCCGCATAAAACGGTTGCCAACCGGCATACTGTTCGGCCAGCAGAAGCGCGAAATATGTCACGAGATTGGTAACACTAACCAGCAAGGTGTCACTACCACTGCCGAGCAGACCGGCACTGACAACCGCCACGAACAGCACACTTACCCGTGCGCCATCAACACCACCAAATAGCAACATCACCAGAACAGCTCCGGTTGTCATGGCCAGAAATAGCCAGCGACGCCCGGCAATTGTTCGTCCGCGCCTAAACGACCAGGCGGCCAGGCCGTATAAAGCCAATCCGAACAGGGTGATCAAGCTAGCAAGCACAAACGAGGGTAGGAGCGTATTGTCAGAAAGCCAAAAGCCAAGACCGACGATCCAAAAGATCACCTGAGCCACAGTGCCGGTCACAACTAACCACTGCAACAGAGAACGATTCTCGCGCAGCGCAGACAATTCGGTGAGAGAAAAAGGTGCGGTCTGCGAATTCATAACGCTTCCTCAGTATGATTCAAGCGAAGCCCCAGAGCAAGATCGGCGGCCAATCGGCGCAGATCGAGCACGACAACCGGCTGTTCGTCGAGCAAAGCCACGCCAGTTACCCATGGCAACCGCAAACGTGCAGCCAGGAAGGGGGCAAGTGGCGTGATAGTTGGCGCATCGGCAAGTAGATCAATCCGCACAGCCAGTAATTCTACAACCCGCCGCCGCAAACCGATGGTCAGTGCGTGCAAACGACCAGAAGCTGGTGGATCGGTCGGATCGAGCAGTGGCCCCAACTGATAGCGCAGAATTGCGCGGCCCCGCTCGTCACGATCCACGGTAGAAGGCCAGCCAATCGTATCAATATCACTCTGCCGACCAAGATACCTGCGGGTAATCGTTTCGATAAGCAGGATCACAACGCCTCCTGCACCAGGATCAATAAGGCTGACGGATCGAGAATTGCTATCGGCTGATCGTCATCACGTTGGTACACCGCCTGAATCACTCGCTGAGCCGATCCGGTGAGATTGATCGGCGGAGGGGTGAGGTGATCAGGGGCAATCGTGATCAAATCAATCACTGCATCAACCAGCAATGCCGCATCGGTCGCATGGTGCTGAATCCAGACCAGACGAGTTGAACGATCAAGAGGCGCAGCCGCCAGACCGAGCAGCAGGCGGGCATCGATTACGGTCAGAATCTGCCCCCGCTGATTAATCAGACCGGGAATCATCGGGGGGGCGCCAGGAACCGGCGTCGGTGTTCGCCAGCGCATAATCTCGCGAACCGATGTTCCGGGCAGCGCGTAGTATTCTGACGCTAAACGCATGGTAAGATACCCGGTCGTTGGTGATTGAGCTACTGACGACATCATACGCCATCAACACCTGTCAGATGACCGGTACTTCCGGTGATTACTGTGAGCATACGGCAAGCACGCCGGTTGGTCAAGCGGCTTGCCGGTATCAGCCTGCTATGCTATAATCGCTAGCGGAACAGAGCCGATCAGGCAGGCGGCGAACCATCCGCCTGCCAAATTTGTGTGTCAGAGCGCCGTGCAGTCCCGCTACCATGCGGGCGCCTGTCGGCATAGAGTGAAAGGAGCGACGCCGTGTCGCAACAACTGCTAGAAGAGTTGGGCCGGCGCCAATACCGCACCGACATTCCCGATTTTCGCGTCGGTGACACGGTGCGCGTCGGTGTAAAGGTTGTCGAAGGAAACCGCGAACGAGTTCAGGACTTTGAAGGGGTCGTTATTCGCCGACGCGGCGAGGGGATCAACGAGAACTTTACGGTGCGACGGATCGCATCACACGGCATTGGTGTTGAGCGTACTTTCCCGTTGCACGCCCCGCGCATTGATTACATCAAGGTTATTCGGCGGGGGAAGGTGCGCCGGGCCAAGCTCTATTACCTGCGTGGTCTCGCCGGTAAAGCAGCACGTATTCGCGAGCGCCGAGAAACGACGTAATCCTTACCTCTCAAACGGTCGAGGCGTTGTTTGCCAACGCCTCGATTTTTTTCAATCTCTGAGGGCCTATCCAAATACTTCCGTCACGGCACAACGGATGAAACCCGTCGCCGGCGATAGATGATTGGTCTGACGCCGATAGAGTTGCATGATCGACAAGACGAACCCTTATCCCCACAAGTAAACCCTGACAGACCGGAACAGCGGCGCAATGCCCTGGATTCCCACTGCCGGAGGGTCGGTTCACGAACCGCCTCTCCTCCTGCAAGCGGAAAACTCTGTACCTGGAAGGTGACCAGAAGCAAGCATTGCCCACCCTTCACCTCTTGTCAGCCGGTCGTATAATACACATAGCAGAACTCTTTCACAGATGATAGATGATAGGAACAAGGCAATGCAAGAATTTTTTGAATTCAGCCTTGGGGCAAGAGTGTTGTACCAGATCGGGCTGGCCGGTGAACTGGGTCAGGTTATCAGCAGTTCGTTCCCGCAACGTCGGGCCTTCATTGTCGCCGATAAGGGCGTCGTACAGGCAGGATTGCTCGATCCTATTCAGGCCGGCCTGGCGCCCATCGAAGTGGTCGGGATGTTCGACGATGTACCGGCCAATTCCTCTGTCGCCAAAGTTGCTGAAGGCGCCGAACAGGCACAGGCCGCCGACGCCGATCTGATCATTGCCGTGGGAGGTGGTAGTCCTATCGATACTGCTAAAGGGATCCGCATTCTACTCACCCTTGGCGGATCGATTCCCGACTATGAAGGGTATAACGTGATTGACACGCCACTAACCCCACTGGTTGCCATCCCAACGACCGCCGGTACCGGTAGTGAAGTAACCCCCATCGCGGTTATTCTCGATGAAGAGAGTCAGCGAAAAATAAGTATTGTTAGTCGCTACCTTACGCCCACCTTAGCCATCCTTGATCCGTTACTGACCCGCACGTTACCACCACGCCTGACAGCAGCCACCGGAATGGATGCCCTCTCTCACGCGATTGAAACGTATGTCTCGACCGAGAACAACCCCCTCAGTGATAGCCTGGCCCTGGCCGCTATCGACATGATTGCCACTCATCTGCGCGATGCTGTACACGACGGCGAGAATATCGAGGCGCGGAGTCAGTTGTTGATCGCAGCCACTATGGCCGGTATCGCCTGTGGGAATAGTCTCTTCGGTGTGGTGCATGCGCTATCACACGCCGTTGGCGGAAAGTTCCCCGTCCATCACGGCACAGCCAACGCGATCTTCTTGCCACCAGCGATGCGTTTCAATAGCGAAGTAGTACCCGATCGCTATGTGCGTATTGCCAGAGCTATGGGCGTCAATGTTGGTGGCCGCAGCAACGCTGAAGTAATTGCCGATGGTATTGCAGCCGTGCGGACGCTGACGGCAGATTGTGGTCTACCAACAAAACTGCGCGAGGTGGGTGTACCGCGTGAAGCACTCCCTGAATTGGCGGAACTGGCTGCCGTTGAACCGGCGATTTTCAACAATCCACGACCGGCTCCCCCCGCAGAACTGCTGGCAATGCTCGAAGAAGTGTGGTGACGAGAACGAAGCTGGAGCAGTCACACCGCTTGCTCCAGCATCCGTTCATAGACTACCGATGACCTACCTGACAGGATTGTGACAGGATTGTTAGCAGACAAAGAGACGCAGCCACATTCCGGGTAGCTGCGTTTGGCACTCGGCACCACTGGCACGGTACATTACTCCTGAGCAACATCATCACGTGCGCTTGCGACCCGATGCGCAAACAGTTTTTGAAATTTCGCTACCTTTGGCGCCACCACAAACTGACAGTAAGGCTGATAAGGGTTCCGCACAAAGTACTCTTGGTGGTAGTCTTCGGCAGGGTAGAATGTCGTAGCCGGTACGATCTCGGTCACAATGGGATCGCGAAAAACCTTCTGTTCGGTCAGTTCACGCACCAGTTGCTCGGCGATCTGACGCTGTTCTTCAGAGTGATAAAAGATGGCCGAACGATACTGTGTTCCGACATCGGCTCCCTGCCGATTCAGCGTGGTCGGGTCGTGAATACTGAAGAAAATTTCGAGCAACTCACGGTAGCTAATCTGTTCCGGATCAAACGTGATCTGTACCGCCTCGGCATGACCCGTCTTACCACTACAGACCCGTTCATAGGTCGGGTTGGCGACATGCCCACCGGTATATCCGGACACGACATCTTTTACACCCTTGACCTGATCGTACACCGCTTCCAGACACCAAAAGCATCCACCGGCTAAGGTAGCCGTTTCGAGAGCCATAACAAAACTCCTTTGTTCAAATCTTCACCTGTATGTAGTCTACCTCAGTTTACCGGTGGATGCAGGGCAAAAAAGTTCACATTGGTGTTTCTCTATCCTGTCCAGTAAAACCAGGAAAGATAGGAACAGGCGTGGGGGCGAGAGCAAAAAGAGTAGTGCAAAGGGATGCGTGCCCTCCGCGGCCCATCCCTTACATGCGCCGCATCAGCTCGATCAGAGCAGCCGCCAGCTTCTGCCCATCGTGGCGCAACACACGCACAGCGCGACTCTGCAGCGGATTATCAAGCGACGTTGTATACTGGATAACCGCCGCCGATAGATCGGCCTCGATAACCATACTCCCCTCGATAATCACCCCACGCTGACCATGCACATCCCCAGGCAGCGTTGCTACCTCTTCATAATCACTCGGATCAAGGTATACCGGCGTCTGATGGGCGGCAGCGTAGATGCGGGTCGTCTCTGGATCAATTCGTTGCGCATTCACCAATACGTAATCCGGGGTCAAACCGGCGTACTCCTTAATCACCCGAATATGGTCGGCTACGCGAAACCCACTCGTGCGCCCTGGTTCGGTCATCAGGTTACAGACGAAAATCTTCTTCGCGCTACTCGAACGCACTGCCTCAGCGAACTCCGCCAGGAGAAAATTGGGCAAAATACTCTCGAAGAGACTCCCCGGCCCTAAGATAATCGCATCAGCCTCACGCAGGGCCTCGAGGGTCACGCGCGTCAGCGGCGGTGGTACGGATTCCTTGTTCAAGTGCAACCGACACACATATCGCTCGGCCAGCTCAGGATGGAGATGAATATGGCGGACATCGATCAGCGTTCCATCGTCAAGCTCGGCCACCACATCGAGCGGTTCTGGGGTTGGTACCACATAGTAGACATTCGGCTGGTTAAGCAGCCCCGACGCCCGATAATAATACTCAACCGGATCGGTGATCGGCACGATACAGGTCATCCGATCAACCTGTTCACTTAACCCGGCTAACACAAGCATGCCAGCGCCACCAGAGATCACGACAACGCGACGTGGCCGATGGGTGCGGTCGTAGCCTAACACCAGCTCACCGTCGGCGGGTACCTGTTGCGGTCGTGGGATCACCACCACACCACTAAGCTGCCAGATACCGCCAGCCAACACGAGCAGACCGATAACGAGGAGCAATATTCCGCGCCACGGACGGGGTAGAAATTGCAGGGTCAGCCACCA
>Ga0308392_1000673_pt1 | contig 14413 bp, 14 predicted proteins | sample Hotspr20Samplem2_FD_202361 | JGI IMG/M metagenome (GOLD analysis project Ga0308392, IMG submission 202361) | Hot spring phototrophic mat microbial communities from Octopus Spring, Yellowstone National Park, Wyoming, United States - 20050624_m2 ... | reverse complement strand
TCAGGTGGCAGAGGAAGTGCTATGGGTGTGAGCAAACGAATTGGACTGCTTGCGGCGATCGGCCTTCTGGCCGTGCTCGAGTTCGCCGCGGCGCAACAGGGACCGGGCGGCCGCACCACGGAGCCGGTGGCTCGTCCGCGAACCAAGGGCCAACCGGCCGAAGCGGAGGCGCCCCCGATCCCATCCAAGTACGGGCGCAAGGAGCAGCCCCCGCTGCCCGAGGGGCTGCCCACGTTTCGCGCCGACGTCACCACGGTCACCGTCGATGTGGCGGTGCTCGACAACCGCGGCAACTTCATTCCCGGCATCCCGGGCGGCAATTTCCTGATCCTCGAAGACAAGGTCCCGCAAAAGATCACCGGGTTCAGCATGGGTGAGGCCCCCATGACCGTGTGCATGGTGATCGAATGGAGCGGGCTGTGGCAGTCTTACTGGTCGGAGACCTGGTATCAGACGCTCACGGCGGCCTACGGCTTCCTGGAGACGCTCAAGCCGGAAGACTACGTGGCGGTGGTGGCCTACGATCTCCGGCCGGAGATCCTTTCGGATTTCGCCACGGACAAGCGCAAGGCGTACGAAGCCATGCAGCGGTTGCGCATCGCCGCCTACTCTGAGTCCAACCTCTATGACGCTTTGGTCGACACCGCCGAGCGGATGGCCGACATCGAAGGGCGCAAAGCCATCGTGTTGATCTCCTCGGGCGTGGACACCTTCAGCAAGCTCAATTTCGGCGAGGCGCGGCGCCGCCTGCAAATGGCCGGCGTGCCCATCTACGCGATCGGGCTGATGCAGGCGCTCCGGGAGTGGGCCGACGCACGCGGCTATCTGGACTCGATCTCGCGCCTGGACTTCTTGCAAGCCGACAATCAGATGCGCACCTTCGCCACTGAGACGGGCGGCATGGCCTTCTTCCCCCGCTTCTATGGGGAATTCCCCGCCATCTTCGCCAGCATCTCCCAGGCGCTGCGCAATCAGTACTCGCTGACCTACCAGCCCACGAATCAGGCTAAGGACGGCAAGTTCCGCAAGATCGAAGTGGCGCTGGTGGATCCGAAGACGGGCGAGAAGCTGCGAATCGTCGACCACAAGGGCAAACCGATCAAGTATCGGATCCTGGCCAAGGCGGGCTACAGGGCGCCGCGCGAGGTCGAGTGAAGGTGCGCCCAAGGATGGCTGGCCGCCATCCCGATTAAAAAGGCAAAAAGTCAAGCAAAAAATCTCGCCTGAACTCAACTTGTTAGGAATTTCTTGACAGCCCGTGCCGGGCCTTGTTACGTTCTCAGAGTCCCATGAAATCGGCTGCCTCCTCGAACTCCCCCTCACCGGCACGCATCCTTCTGATCGACGACAACAAGCACGGACTGGCGGCTCGCAAGGCCGTGCTCGAAGAGCTCGGCTACGAGGTCGAGACCGCAACCAATGGAGAGGAAGCCCTCGAGCGCTGCGCCGAGAAAAGCTTCGAGTTGGTGGTTACCGACTACCGCATGCCGCGGATGAACGGGGCTGAATTCATCCGGGAATTTCGACTCCGCCATCGGAATACGCCTGTCATTCTCCTCACTGCTTTCGCCGACTCGCTGGGCCTTGACGAAAACAACACCGGGGCCGACGCGGTGATCCAAAAATCGGCGAACGAGGTGACGCTCATGGTCCGGACCGTCAAACGGCTCCTGCGGCAGGCCCCGCAGAGAAAGCCTCCCGTTCGCCAGGCCGCGCCGGCCAGGCAGCGGCGCAAGATCGGCTCCTGAGGCTCGAGCGCGCCCGACGTCCGTCCTATCATCTTCTTCAGGAGGTCTCATCGATGGTCGAAATCGTCTGGCTCGGACACGGTTCATTCCAGTTGAAGCTCGCCACCGGCGAGGTCATCGTTCTCGATCCTTGGCTGAACGGTCCCACCTATCCCGCCGGTCACGCCTTCGAACGCATCGACGCCATCTTGATCACGCACGCTCACTTCGACCACTGCCCCGACGCCGTCGAGCTGGCCAAGAAGTTTCGGGCGACCGTGGTTTCCAACTTCGAGATCAGCCTCTGGCTGAGCTCCAAAGGCGTCGAAACGGCAAGCGGGATGAACAAGGGCGGCTCGCAGAAGGTGGGCCCCGTTACGGTGACGATGACGCACGCCTTCCACAGCTCGAGCCTCGTGGAGGACGGCAAGGTAATTTACGGCGGCGAGGCGGCCGGCTATGTCATCGAGCTTCCCGACGGCCGCAAGATCTATTTCGCCGGCGACACCGACGTCTTCTCCGAGATGGAGCTCATCGGCGAGATCCACCGGCCCGAGCTCGCCTTTCTGCCGATCGGCGACCTCTACACCATGAGCCCGCGCGAGGCTGCCGTCGCCTGCCGCCTGCTCAAGCCCAAGAAGGTCATCCCGATGCACTATGGCACCTTCCCGCCGCTCACCGGCCGTCCGGAACAACTGGCGGAGCTCGTCAAGGATCTGGGCATAGAGGTCTGGCCGCTCGAGCCGGGCAAGCCCGTCTCCTGGTAGCCGGGCGGCTTGCATCCTGCTACGATACTCCGAGGATGAAACTCGGAGTTATCGGATTGGGATTCATGGGCCGCACGCATTTGCAGGCCCTCCGCAACATTCCACTGGCCGAGGTCGTCGCGGTCGCCAGCGACGATCCCGTAGCCCTGAGCGGCGATCTGACCGGCGCAGCCGGCAACTTAGGCACCGCCGGCGAGCGCTTCGACTTCTCCGGGATGCGCCGCTACACCGACTGGTCGGAGGCGGTGCGCGATCCCGATATCGAAGCGGTGGATCTGTGTCTGCCGACCCACTTGCACGCGCCGGCCGCCTTGGCGGCGCTCGAAGCGGGCAAGCACGTGCTGGTGGAGAAGCCCATGGCGCTCAACGGCGAGCAGGCCGATCGCATGATCGAGGCGGCCCGCCGCGCCGGGCGCGTTCTGATGACCGCACATGTGCTGCGGTTCTTCCCGCCCTACATGCCGCTCGCCGACCTGGTCCGGTCCGGCCGGCTCGGCGCTTTGCGCATGGCCGTCTTCCGGCGCCGCTGCGCCGCGCCCACCTGGGGCGCCTGGCTGCCTGATCCGGCCAAGAGCGGAGGCGGCGTCTTTGACCTGCTCATCCACGACGTGGACTTTTGTCTCCATCTGTTCGGTCCGCCGCAGGCGGTGAGCGCCGCCGGCCATGAGGACCTGGCCCGCGGCATCGACCTCGTGACCGCCCAGTGCCATTACGACGGAGGCACGGTCATCATCACCGGCGGCTGGCACCATCCGGCCGCCTATCCCTTCTCGATGGAGTACACGGTGAGCTTCGATGGCGGCACCGTGGACTACAGCTCCGAGGGCCGGCCGCCGCGGCTGTACACCGACTCCGGGCAAGCCGAAGAGCTTCCGCTGGCCGCCAAAGATGGCTACCAGTCCGAGATCGAATATTTCTTGGAGTGCGCCGCCGCGGGTCGGCAACCGGAACGCTGCCCGCCTGAAGAGTCGGCGGCGGCGGTGAAGCTGATGCGGCTGCTTGCCGAGGCCCGCAAGCGGCCGGGAGCGCTGATTGAATGCCGATTGTGAGACTGTGGAAGGAGACACGCGCCATGATCCATCGGAGACGTTTCTTTGAATGGCTCGCCGGCGCACCGGTGGTCGGCTGGCTCGGCTGCGGCGCCGGCCGGAGGGCGGCTCGGGATTTCTGGAAAGAGCTCGGCATTCGGCCGATCATCAACGCAGCGGGCTCCTACACCATGTTCACCGGCTCGCTGATGAGACCGGAGGTTCTGGAGGCCATTCTGGCCACCGCGGGTGACTACGTCCGGCTGGTCGACCTCCAGGAGGCTGTGGGACGCCGGATCGCCTCCATGCTGGGGGCCGAGGCGGCGCTGGTGACCTCGGGCGCCGCCGCGGGCCTGACGCTCGGCACCGCCGCCTGCATGACCGGCAAGAACCCGGACTTCATTCGGCGCATCCCGGACACTACGGGGATGAAAAACGAGGTGATCATCCAGAAGAGCCACCGCTTCCCCTACGACCATATGGTGCGCAACTGCGGCGTCCGCTTGATCGAGGTCGAAACACGCGAGGAGCTCGAGCGAGCCATTCGCCCGGCCACGGCGATGATGCTGTTCCTCAACAAGGCCGAGCCGGACGGACAGGTCAAGATGGAGGAGTTCGTCGCCATCGGCAAGAAGTACGGCATCCCCACCTTCAACGACGCGGCCGCCGACGTGCCGCCGCTGGAGCACCTGCTCAAGCCCATCCGGCTCGGCTTCGATCTGGTCACCATTTCCGGCGGCAAGGGCATACGCGGCCCGCAGAGTGCGGGGCTGCTCGTCGGCCGCAAGGATCTCATCGAGGCGGCTCTGCTCAACACGGCGCCCTATAGCGACACCATCGGCCGCAGTTGCAAGGTCAACAAGGAGGAGATCGTGGCCATGATGGTGGCGCTCGAAAGCTTTATCAAAGAGGACCAGGAAGCCAACTGGCGCGAATGGGAGCACCGGATCGCCACCATCGAGAAGCTCGTCTCGGGCGTCGCCGGCGTCAAGGCTGAACGCTTCGTGCCCCAGATCGCCAACCAGGTGCCCCACCTGCGCGTGGACTGGGATCGGGAAACGATCCGCCTGAGCCCCGAAGAGGTGATGCAACGGCTGCGCGACGGCGAGCCGTCGATCGAGCTGGTGCTCGGCCCTCAGGCGGGCGTCGAGATCGCCTCCTGGACGCTGAAGCCCGGCGAGGCCGAAATCGTCGGCGAACGGCTCAGGGCGATTCTGGCGGGATAGGGGCTAGCTCGGCTGCCGTTGAGCGCGCTGCCGGCATGCGCTTGCGCCTCTGACGCGCTTGCCGGCTCCCCGCCGTGGCGTCGCACCTTACCGTTGAGCCAGTCCGACGGTCCATCAACCTGGCTCGGGGCCCCCAAAGCCGTTCGAGCGAAGCGCGTTTCAGAGCGTTACCCGGAACCTCCTCTTCATCAGCAACGCCGAAAGCAGCGAGATGAGCAGAAACCAGACGAGCCAGTGCGCCTCGATGCCGAACATGCGCACGGGCGCCGTCGGATAGTCCACCTCGATCCATTCCACCTGATCACCGGGCAAGGGGCGCTCGCCGGGGTGAAAAACGAGCGCCGAAAGGCGGCGCACCCGGCGCGTCGAGACAAACCGGCGCTCGCTTGCGACAACGATGGACTTCCTCAGGCTGACCGGCTCGCAGAGGAGGCGAAGCTCACCCGAAACCGGCCGAACGGCTCGAATCCGCCAGCTCACTTGATCCGCCGCAAGAGCCCGCACACCCGGGCTCTCCACGTCGACGCCCTCCGGAGCCTCAAGCCGCAAAAGGTCGCTTGAGGCCCGCTTCGGCTCCAGTTGCACGGTAACGATGGTTGCCTCACCCGGCTTGAGCGGCCGTCGGCCGTAGCAGCCGTCCAGAGAAACAAGCAGCACAATCATCGGCAGCGTCACGACCGCCGCCGGCCGGAGCATCAGCAGAAAGTAGCGGGCGTTTGCAGCCAGCACGTTTTTCAGCGCCTGCCAGACGATCGCCGGGTCGTCTCCATAAAGCCGGATCTCAAGCAGATGCGCTTGCAGCCTTTTCTTGGTCCGGCGAATGGCCTCCTGGTCGGACGTTCTTCGAAAGACCCAAAGCAAGGCGACGCCGACCGCCACACTGACCAGAAGCAGGCCGAGCGACTCGAGGGGCATGAGTTACTGGAGATAGCCTAGGCCCTTGAGCTTGTCCAAAATTTGTTGGTCGGTTTCGGCGTCCTCGAGTTTGGCAAGTTCTCTTTCGACGATGTGTTCGACGAACTCCTCCGGGGAAGAGTAACCGGCGAGGCCGGCGCAGCGCTTTACACGTTCCCAAAGTTCTTTCTTGAACTTAACCGTTGGTTGCTTCAACAATGACTTGACCCTCCATATGCGCGGGTTTGGGCAGGCCGAACAACGCAAGCGCCGTCGGCGCCATGTCCTCGATGCCGGGATCGTCCGCGGCGATCCGTAGATTTGAGAAGAGCACGCCCGGCACGAGCACCGGGTCGAGGCTGTGATCGCCGCTCCATGCCTTGCGATTCTCCTCGAAAATAATCCGGGTGAATTTACCTTGCGCGGCGTCCCAGGAGGTGCGGTAGCCTTCGTTGTAGCCGACGATCAGGTCGGGCGCCTGCTCGAGATAGGGGCCACGGTAGAGCCGATCGGTGGCGTAGACGCGCCGAATGGCCACCTCGCCGGTCTCCGGGTCTTTCAGGCCGGTGAGACGGTCGATCAGCTCAGCCTTGAGCGCTTCGGCCTCGGCGCCGGGCTCGACGATTCCGCGCGCCTCTCTGCCCTTGAGATTGAGATAGAGCCCGGCGAGCCCGAGCGTGTAAGCGCGCGTGCGGCCCCAGTCGACCCCCCGAAAATAAGGACCGGCTCCTCGGGCGCCGTCTTCTAGCGCCAGATAGCCGTTCTCAAGCAGCCACGCGTTCAGGTTCACGCCGCGGCGGAACGAGCCAAAGCCGTGGTCGGAAAGCACAAACAGCGCAGTTTCCGGATCCACATACCGCAGCGTGCGACCCACGAGCTCGTCCATGCGCCGATACATTTCCTCGATGGCGCCGGCATGCTTGTCCGAGGCCCGACCATCCAGATACCGATAGAACATGTGTTGGATCCGATCGCTCGCGTCGAAGACGCAGGCGGTGACTCCGTGCCGCATCCTCTGGAGAGCGTTGAAGAACATCAACTCCCGTTCCTCGTGAATCGCCCAGGCCTGCTTGAGAAACGCGTCCTCGTCGATGGCGCCCTCGTTCAGCGCCCAGGTATCCTCCGCCATGCCCACCGTGGCAAAGGCGCCGAGGAGCTTGGCCAGATACGCGGAGTAGTAAGTGGGATGGGAGATAGGAAGCGCCGGCCGCTCCGGGTCGATATGGATCGGCGTGACGTAAAGACTCACCTCCGGCTCGAGCTCGGTCAGCAGGAAGCGGCAGATCCCGTAGGCCGTCATGGCCGGACCGGCGCGGAAGGCCACCGAAATCCAGCTTGTGTACTCGCCGAGCCCCAGCCGATGCCGTTCCCCTTGAATTTCGAGCGTGACTTCACCGGCCTTGCCGTTCAGTACGACAGAGAAGGGAACGGCCAGCGGCCGGGCGTCTTCAACCAGCGGGTGCTCGGGACCTTCAAGCAAGCCCGTGAACCGCATACCTTTCCGCACAAGCGGATACCGGCTGCCATTCTCGTGACTTGCCTGCCTGTACCGCGTGGAGAACAACGAAAAGCTCCCTTGCGTGCCGCGCAGATCCGGCGTGCACATGGCCGACAGCAGCCTGCCGTCGAACTTCTCCGGCGGAAAGGTAATCGGCACGCGCAGGATCGTGCAGTCGATGCCGTGTGCCGACAATATCTTCCAGAACGGGATGCTCTTGCGCCGAAGTTCGACGGTGGGACGGCTGAGCGGAATCCGATACCGCCCGAGCTTCGCGCTGCGCCGCGGCTTGTGGACGCGAGAAGAGGAGAGCTCCGGCAGGTAAGATTTGAGACTGCGATTCAAGAAATCGAAGATATTGTGTCGCGCCGGGCTGACGCCGGTGGCAAAGGTGGACCAGGCCACCGGCGATAGCGCAGGAAAGGTAGTTCGCAATCTCCGATACGCGCCTTGCTCGCGCAAGCGGGCGAGGTTGGGAAGTTTTCCTTCCCTCATGAGGCGCTCGGTGATGCCGGGATCCAAGCCGTCCAGGCCCAGGAAGATGATCTTCTTCACCCGTGCCTTGCGGAGGGCGTTCGCGCGCCGCCGTCCACGCCAAAGCATCCGCAGCGGCCAGGTTAGGAGCGTCGCCACCCCGAGGAGGAGGGCCCAGATGAGCGCCAGGAACGAGCCCAAGAAGGCAAAGCCGGCGCCCGGACCGATGTAGGCGAGCTCGGCCTCGCCTCCGGACCTCGGCCAGACGGCGGCGCAGGCGATCCCCGCCGCCAGCAGCGCGCCGCGCACGACTCGGGTGTCCGTCATCAGCGAAGCTTGCCCTCGACGAAGAAAACTTCGAGGACCTTCTCGTGCTGAATGGGGCCGTGGCCGAAATAGCCGTCCTCGCCGAACAGCTCGCCGTGATCGGAGGTAATCGTGATGTAAGTATTCCTGGGAACCATGTCGAAAAGCTCTTCGACGACGCCGTCCAAATAACGCACCGCCTCGATCTGGCGCTGGCGCAGCTCCCTCAGCTTCTTGTCGTCGAAAAACTTCTCTCGCCTGGCGATGAGCTTGCCTCCCACAACGTGGTCGTCCAGATGCTTGAAGACGCCGTGGACGCCACTGATGCGCGGCCACTCATCCGGCGGCTCGTCCGGAAGAGCGTAGGGGTAATGCGTCTCGCCGACATTGAGCAAATAGAAAGAGGGCTGCTCCTCGGAAAAGCTCATCTCGCGCAGCATGGCCCGCATGTCGTTGTGCTTTTCCATCAACTTGTAGGTATCGAAGCCCTGGTTGAGAATCGTCTTCGGATTGAGCACGGGCAGCGAGACCATGGCGTGAGTGCGGTAGCCCATCTTCTCCTTTAGAAAGATCGGAAGATACAGCCTGGGCACCAGCGACTTGAATTCAATGCCCTCCACACCCAAACGTTCGTTGAACTTGAAAAACTCTTTCGTATAATACTCGGACGCATAGATGTATTTCGGGCTTTGGTGGGGCATGAGCCCCATCAAGAAGTTGTAATGGGAAGGAGCCGTCCAGGAGGCATACGTCCAGCGCTTCTCCACCCGACCCAGCTTGCGGATCGTCTTGGGCCTGGCCCGCGTGAAGGAATCGTAACGGCAACTGTCGAAGATTATCAGGATGTAGTTGTTGGCCAAAGCGCTCTTTCCGTCAATTTTATGCGGCGTATCGGCGAATTGTCGACTCCTTCAGCGTCAGACCTAGCCCGGGGCGGTCCGAAAGCGTCAGTCTGCCCTGCTCGAACGCCTCCGGCGGCTCGACCAGTTCGGCTCGCCAGGGCACCTCGCCGAAGGCATGCTCGAGAATCAGAAAATTCGCGAGTGTCGCCGAGACGTGCGCCGCGGCCATGTCGCCGACCGGACTTGCCGGGCCGTGCGGCGCAACGCGCAGCCCAGCGCCCTGAGCCATCGCGGCGATCTTCTTGAGCTCGAGCATGCCGCCGCAGTACTTGACGTCGGGCATGATGATATCCACCGCGCCGGCGGCGATATAGCGGTGGAACGCCTTCACGGAAAACAGCGCTTCGCCGCCGGCCGTGGGCATTCGGGCCGCGCGGTTGATGGCGGCCAAATCCTCCCAACGCGGACAGACCTCCTCGAGCCAGAACAGCCGGTACGGCTCGAGCCGCCGCGCCAATTCGAGTCCGCGGGCCAGATTCAGAAGGCTATGAACGTCCACGAGCAGATCGCGCTCCGCCCCGATCGCCTCCCGCACGGCGCCGATGCACTCCACCCCAATATCGATAGCCTGCTCGATGGCCGCCGGCTCGGCGTCCATCGCCGGCATCCCGTCAAACGGCGCCAGCTTGACGGCGTCGAAGCCCGCGGCGACGGCGCGGGCGGCCATCGCAGCGAAACCTGCCGGCGTGCGCGGATCGGCCGAACGGTTGATGTTGGCGTAGGCGCGAATCCGCGTACGGAGCGGGCCGCCGAACAGCCGGTAGGCCGGGAGGCCGAGCAGCTTCCCCTGAAGGTCCCACAAACACTGTTCGAGGCCGGAGAGGGCCACGGCCGCCGGCCGGCCGCTGCGCTCGACTTCGCCCCAGGCCGAACGGCGCAGCCACTCGATTTCGAATACGGAACGCCCCTCGAGCGACCGGAGGAATTGGCGGGCGAGCGTAATGGTCAGGCGATCGTCTCGGCCGTGTGAGGCGTCCCCGACGCCGGTGAGGCCGGCGCTCGAGCCCAGGCGGAACAACACCCAGTTGCCGCGGCGGTTGACCTTGACGACAAAGGCCTCGAGCTCCCCCGGCCGGACGCGGGCGGCCTCGGGCGGTACGGCCACGGCAGGTACAACGGCCGCCGCCAGCCACTCGCGTCGTGTCAGCATCCGGTTACCAGTTGGTGATCGAGCCGTCCGGCCGTCGGTACAGAGGAATCGGCGCGCTCTTCTCGGTGACCTCGACGAGCAGGCGCAGCCGCGACGGATCGAACGTCACGCCCAGACCCGGCCGCTGGTTCGGCCACAGCTTGCCGTTCCTGAAATCCAGGCACTCGGGCAGGTGGGGCGCCGGCTGCGGCCGCTCGCCGACAACCTCCATGATCGCCGGGCCGGGAAAACAGCCGCAGACGTGCACCAGGGCGGCCGTAGCGATCGGCCCGGTGAAGTGGGGAATCAACCCCACGTAGTGCGTCTCGCACAGCGCGGCCAGCTTCAGCATCTCGGTAATGCCGCCGCAGTTGGGGATCGTCACGCGCGAGTAGTCGATCAGCCGGTTCTCAATCAGCTCGTTGATCTCCCACCGGTCGCCGAACTGCTCGCCGACGGCGATGGGAACCTTCACCTGGGGGCGGAGCTGGCGGTAGACGCCGGGGTTCTCGGAACGAACAAGGTCCTCGACGAACACCGGCTCGAGCGGCTCCAAGAGCGTGCTCAAGCGGATCGCGTCGGGCATGTCCAGCCGCGTGTGGTAGTCGATCGCCCAATCGCCGTTCGGTCCCACACCCTCGCGGATCTCCTGGCACTGGCGGAAGGTCTCCCGCACCATGCGCATGGCGTCGAACGGCTGTCCCGCGCCCGGATCGGCCACCGAGGTGCGATAGGCGCGAAAGCCCAGCTCGATGCAGGCGCGGGCGGTCTCCTTGAGTGAACCTTTCCGCGGAAAGGCGGTCGAGTAGCACTCTACGTATTGTCGCGTGAGGCCGCCGATCAGCTCGTGCACCGGCACACCCAGCGCTTTGCCTTTGATGTCCCAAAGCGCCAGGTCGAGCGCCCCCAGGGCGTGGATGCGTTCCCGGCCCGGCGGGTAGAAATAGTGCCGGTACATGAGCTGCCAGAGGTGCTCGATGCGGTTGGGCTCCTCGCCGATGAGCAGCGCACCGAGTTGCGCGATGTTGTCCGCCGTGCCGCCTTCGCCGATCCCGGTGATCCCCTGGTCGGTCTCCACCGTCACGATGTGGTGGCTCTGGTTGAAGATCGGGCGCGTGATCGGGGATTCGTAAAAGCGGATTCGGGTGATCTTCATCTTGGCCAGGGCCGCCCGCGCCCGCGCGAGCGGTCCGGCCCCCAACAGTGCCGATTGAAGCCAGCTTCGCCGTGTCATCCTTCCGGATATGGTACTCGAGCGCGGGAGCGTTTAGGGACGCTCCTGCGCCGTCAACGTTATGACCGTCCCCTCCTCCTCGCGGCCCACGATCACCGAGGCCCGGCGCTTGCCGTCCGAGCTGGCGGCGCTGATCAAGTCGGCCCGGCCTCCTGTTGCGTGCGAACTCAAGTCGACTGTGAAGCCGGCGCGCTCGAGCACGCCGCGATAGAAGGCGCTCACGCGCTCGACCGGGTCCTCGGTCAACAAAATGAGCGAAACGAGCTCGTCGTCGCCGATCCGGCTCCTGGTGGAGCCCTTCACCTCCGCTCCGGCGTAAACGGGCAGCCAGGCCGGCAGGCGGACTTCATCTCCGGCCGGCCGCTCGACGGTCCCGCTGCGACCCTCTATGGGCTTGCCTGCGGCCTCGAGAGCCGTCTCGCCGGGATCGCTCTCGCCGGTCTCGAACGAGATCTTTCCTTGGCGGATCTCTTCCAAGTTGAGCGTCAGCGTCTTGCCGGAGCTTTTTTGCCGCAAAGTCACTTTGCCTGCCGCGCGGTCTACGCCGACTACCTCGAGATCGGGATGGCTGGAGGCCAGCCTCCTCGCCGCGGCCAGTCCGACTTCGGGGCCTGCTTGTCTGGCGCCCCGAACCAGAATGAGGCCGCCTGCAAGCACGGCCAGTCCGGCGACCACAAGAAGGCCGCCGAGCGCCAGCAAGACGCCGAGAGTAAGACTGAATCCCTTCTTCGATGGGGTGGCTGCGCCCGGCGGGTGGCTGGACGACATCGAAGTCTCCACTCTGGCTCCGAGCTTAACGCAGGTGCGGGCAGCGGCGGGCTTGCTCCGTCTCCGGCGCCTCCGGCTTCAGCGCCGGCGTTCGGTAAAGCGTTGTTCACCCGCACTCGCCAGCGCCTGCAGCGACTCGGCGAACGGCGGCCAGGCGATGCCTCGCTCGGTGATAATGGCCGTCACATAACGGTGTGGTGTAACATCGAAGGCCGGATTCGCGACAGCGACCTCTTCGGGAGTCACAGGCACACCCGCGAACCGGGTCACCTCGTCCCCGGGCCGCTGCTCGATGGGTATGTCGTCGCCCGAGGCAAGCGACAGATCGAGCGTCGAGATCGGCGCGGCAACATAGAACGGGACCTGATTCTCTTTGGCCAGCACCGCCAGCGTGTAGGTGCCGATCTTGTTGGCCACGTCGCCGTTGGCCGCGATGCGGTCCGCCCCCACGATGACGCAGCCGATCCGCCCGGAACGAAGAAAGTGGCCCGCCATGTTGTCCGTGATGACCGTGGTCGGAATGCCGTCACGAACCAGCTCCCAAGCCGTCAGCCGGGCGCCCTGAAGAAACGGTCTGGTCTCGTCGGCGAATACCTCGATCCGCTTGCCCTGGGCGACGGCGGCGCGAATGACTCCCAGCGCGGTGCCGAAACCGGCGGTGGCCAGCGCGCCGGCGTTACAGTGAGTCAGCACCGTCGTGCCGTCGGCAAGCAGCCGGGCGCCGTGCTCCCCGATGGCGCGGTTGACGGCGATGTCTTCCTCCTTCATGAGCTGCGCCTCCTCAACTAGTCGTGAGCGAATCTCCTCGATCGGGCGGCCCCGCAAGGACTTGTACAGGCGCTTCATCCGCTCGATCGCCCAGAACAGATTGACCGCAGTCGGGCGCGTAGCGGCCAGCGTGCCGCAGATTTCGGCCAATTCGGCGTCCAGCCGGGCGGGATCGGCGCGTAGCACGCCCAGCGCCACACCCATCGCCGCAGCCACGCCGATGGCCGGTGCGCCCCGGATCGCCATCGTACGGATCGCCTCGGCCACCTCGCGGTAATCCCGGCACCTGAGATATCGGACCTGGTGCGGCAGCAGGCGCTGATCGATCATCACCACTCCGTCGGTCGTCCACTCAATGGTCTCTACCATGCCGTCGACAAATCCTCCCAGCGCGCCACCAAAGCGACGAAGAAAACGAAATTGTAACCGGCGTGCATCACCGCAGCAGCCATGGTCGAGCCGGTTCGGAAGCGAACCCAGCCGAAGGCCGACCCCGCCAACGTGATCAGAACGACGTGCTGCCAGCTCCAGGCATACTGCGGGCCGTGCGGAATCGCGAACAAAGCCGCGGTCAGGGGAATGGCCGCCGCTCCCAAAGAGCGCGTCAAGAGCGGCTGCAAGAAACCGCGGAAGATCAACTCTTCGCAGAGCGGTCCGAGCGTCACGGCGAACAAGCCCACCAGGGCGACCGAGCTCTTGTCGCGGAGCAGTTCCTTGATCGGCATGTCGATGTCGGGCGTCCGCAGCAGGGCGCCCAGAGCGGCCACCACGAGCGCCAGGACGGCGCCCGCAGCGAGGAAACCCGTCAGCCGGCCGGCGGGGCGTCGCCAGGCCAGGGACCGCCAGAACGGCCTGTTGTAGCGCAGCTTGAGCAGGCCATACAAGCAGATGAACCAGAAGCCGTAGGTGAGGAACTGGACGCCCAGCACGGTGGCCGCTGTGCGTCCCGGCGAACCGGCCGCGGCCGCGATGATCATGACAATGGCCGCCGCGGCCGCAAGCGACGGCAGCGCCATCCCGATCAGTACGAGCAGGTCCCGGTAGCCCCAAAAGGGCTCGTCCCGCTGCTGCGGGGACGCCGGCGAGTCGATCGGGGCGGCCTCCGGCCTCATCCTTGGTCGCGATCCGCCAGCACCGCCGCAAGCAAGGGGATCATCAGCTCGTGATGTCCCGTGATGGTGATGCCTTGCCCGCCGGCCTGCGCATGCGGCCGCGAGACGACGTTGACGCGCGGCCGGTAGTGTTGAAGGAAGTCCAGATTCGCCGTCGTGAAGCCCCTCAAAGGGCGGCCGAGATTGCGTACGGCCGAGACGGCTTTGAGGAACACCTCGGGCAGGATCACCGCAGAACCGACGTTGAGGTAGACCCCGCCCTGGTCGAGCTCGGCCACCAGCGAGCAGAACAGCCGGAAGTCGTAGTGAGTGGCGACGCCCAGGGCCGCCGGGTCGCACGTCGGATGCATGTGGGGAGTATCGGCGCCGATGGCGACATGAACGGTGACCGGCGTGGAAGTGCGCCAGGCCGTCACCAGAAGGCTGTATGGCGCAAGCTCCGGCCTGGCGAGCTGGTCCAGGTGGCGGCCGAGCGCCTCGCCGGCCCCAAGCCCGTCCCGAACCCCCTCGACAATCGCCCGGCTCATCTCGCGCCCGGTTTCTTCCGCCGCTCCGAAGCGCCCTTCGGGCAAGACGGCTT
>Ga0308392_1000665_pt1 | contig 14455 bp, 14 predicted proteins | sample Hotspr20Samplem2_FD_202361 | JGI IMG/M metagenome (GOLD analysis project Ga0308392, IMG submission 202361) | Hot spring phototrophic mat microbial communities from Octopus Spring, Yellowstone National Park, Wyoming, United States - 20050624_m2 ... | reverse complement strand
AAGCCGAAGGCCCCGCAACCGGCTACAAAGACCTCCGCCCGGCCACCCGCAAAGAGGTGTACCAGGCCGACATCACCTACGGCACCAACAACGAGTTCGGCTTCGACTACCTCCGCGACAACATGGTTCGCGAGTGGGAAGAAAAGGCCCAGCGCGACCTCTACTTCGCCATCGTCGACGAAGTCGACAACATCCTCATCGACGAAGCCCGCACTCCGCTCATCATCAGCGGCCAGGCCGAAGAGGCCAGCGCGACGTACATCAAGTTCGCCCGCGCCGTCAAAGGCCTCCGCGAAGAGATCGACTACGTCATCGACCACAAGGCGAAGCACATCGCCCTCACCGCAGAGGGCATCGAGCGCGTCGAACGCGCCCTCGGCATCCCCAACATCTTCGAGGGCGACCCCCGCCTCGCCCGCCACCTCGAAGCTGCCCTCGATGCCGAGTACCTGAAGCGCATCGACCGCGACTACGTCGTCCGCGACGGCGAAGTCATCATCGTCGACGAGTTCACCGGCCGCCTCATGCCCGGCCGCCGCTGGAGCCACGGCATCCATCAGGCCGTCGAAGCCAAAGAGGGCGTGCCCATCCAGCGCGAATCGATCACCTACGCCACCATCACCTTCCAGAACCTCTTCCGCCTCTACGAAAAGCTCGCGGGCATGACCGGCACCGCCGAAACCGAGGCCGAAGAGTTCCACAAGATCTACGGGCTCGATGTGGTCGTCATCCCCACCCACCGCCCAATGATCCGCGTCGACCACCCCGATGTCGTCTACATCAACGAGCGCGCCAAGTTCAACGCCGTCGTCAACGAAATCGAGGAGATGCACCGCATCGGCCGGCCCGTCCTCGTCGGCACCACCTCGATCGAAAAGTCCGAGTACCTTTCCAGCCTCCTGACCCGGCGGGGCATCCCCCACCAGGTCCTCAACGCCAAGCACCACGAACGCGAAGCCCTGATCGTCGCCCAGGCCGGCCAGCGCGGCGCCGTCACCATCGCCACCAACATGGCCGGCCGCGGCACCGACATCAAGCTCGGCCCCGGCGTCGCCGAGCTCGGCGGCCTCCACGTCATCGGCACCGAACGCCACGAGTCCCGCCGCATCGATAACCAGCTCCGCGGCCGCGCCGGCCGCCAGGGCGACCCCGGCTCCTCCCGCTTCTTCGTCTCCTTCGGCGACGACATCATGAAGCGCTTCGCCCCCGACTGGGTCCCCGGCATGATGCAGAAGCTCGGCATGACCGAGGAGATGCCCCTCGAATCGCGCATGGTCACCCGCGCCATCGAGCAGGCCCAGCAGAAGGTCGAAGGCCACAACTTCGATATCCGCAAACGCCTCGTCGAGTTCGACGACGTCATCAACGAGCACCGCAAGCAGATCTACACGCAGCGCGACAAAATCCTCCGCGGCGTCGATACCCGCGCCAACGTCCTCGAAGAGATGCTCTTCCGCGAAATCGAGCGCATCACCGAGAACGTCAACCCCGACGATATCGAGTCGCTCGAACTCGCCCACGCCGAGCTCCGCGAAATCTTCCTCCCCGAAGACCTCCCCACCATCGAGGAGATGGCCGAACTCCGCGACGAGCTCACCGACGAGCTGCTCGACCGCGCCGAAGACTGCTACGAGCAGATGGAGGCCGCCATCGGCCCCGAAAACATGCGCAAGGTCGAGCACTGGCTTCTCCTCGAAGCCATCGATACCCACTGGCGCGAACACCTCACCGCCATCGAAGAACTCCGGCAGAGCATCGGCCTCCAGGCCTACGCCCAGGTCGACCCCCTCGTCGCCTTCAAGCGCGAAGGCCACGACATGTACCTGCAGCTCGTCCAGAACATCCGCCGCCAGGTCGCCCGGACCATCTTCAAGGTCCGTGTCGTCCAGCAGCCTGCTCCCCAGCCCGCACCCGCTCCCGACGGCGACGGCGCTGCCGCCCAGGCGCCGGCGCAGAAGGCCGCGCCCATCCTCGCGAAGGCCAGCGGCCCCAGCCCCGACGAGATCCGCCGGCTCGGCGCAGCGCCCCAGGGCGGCGGCAAGGGCTCCAGCGCCGCAAAACGGCGGAAGCTGATCCGCTAATGGGCGCCCTCGCCGATCTCGGCCTCAGCACCGGCGATGGCCCCATCATGCTCGTCTCTGCGCCTGATTCGGTCCTCGCCGAAGCCTCACGCATGAAGCCCCGGCCAGCGTTCGCCAGCTCCATCCTCACCGCCGAGCCCACGCCCCGCATCCTCTGGTGGCCCGAGCGCGCCCAGCTCGAACCCGGCCTCCTCAGCCGCCTCGCCTGGATGACCTCCGTCGCCCGTGGCGAGGCCTGGCTCATCCTCGACCCCGCCGAACCGGAATCGCCCGCCCCCGAGGAGCTCGAACCCCTCCTCCCCGCCGCCTCCCTCGCGCTCGTGGAGCAGCGCCCCATCGGCCGCGGCGAACTCGCCCTCCGCGTCCGCCCGCGCGGCGCCTAGGCCTGCCCGTGCCGCCCGGCTCCCGCCCGCCTCTGGTACAGTTGCCCCACACCTTCGCAGACGCCCTCCGCAGGTCCATGAGCAACAAAGAGAAACGGCAGAAAAAGAAGCGCCAGCAGCCCGAGGCCAGCGTGGCCCCCCAGCCCCAGCCCGACGCCCTCCCGCCCATCCAGGGCCCCGCGCGCGCCATGGTCATCATGGCCCACCCCGATGATGCCGACTTCCTCTGCGCCGGCACCGTCGCAAAATGGTGCGCCGAAGGGTGGGAGGTGAACTACGTCGTCGTCACCAGCGGCGACAAGGGCACCCACGACCCAACCATGCACCCCGAAAAGCTCGCCGCCATCCGCGAAGAAGAGCAGCGCGAAGCCTGCCGCGTCCTCGGCGTCAAAGAGTGCATCTTCCTCGGCTACCCCGATGGCTTCACCTCCGAAAGCGCCGAGCTCCGCGGCCAGATCGTCCGCCTCCTCCGCCTCTACCGGCCCGATGTCGTCATCACCTGGGACGCCTTCCGCGGCACCTTCAACCACCGCGACCACCGCAACGTCGGCCAGGCCACCATGGACGCCATCTACCCCATCGTCCGCGACCGCCTCTTCTACCAGCACCACGAGCACGAAGGCCTCGAAAGCCACCAGGTCAACGAAGTCCTCCTCGCCGGTGCCGATAAACCCGACTACAGCGTCGATATCACCGACTACTGGGAGAAGAAGATCGAAGCGATCCTCTGCCACACCAGCCAGCTCGGCGGACGCACGAAGGAGGACTTCCTTCGCGAGCGGGCCGAGCGCGAGAAGCGTGAACCCGGGAAGCCGATCGAGGAGCGCTTCCGCCGGTGGAGCATTCGCCGGCCCATGCGCCAGCCGCAGGCCGCAGCCCCGGCTGAGCCGCGCCCGAAGCCCCAGCGCGCCGCCGCCGGCTAACCCTGCGCCTGCAGGACGACCCCGGCCGCCAGCAGCGCCGCAACCCGCTCCTCGCCGATGCCGCACTCCCGCAGCACCTCCACCGTGTGCTCGCCCACCAGCGGCGAGCGCCGCGGATAGCCGTTCGGCATCTCCGGGAACCACCCCAGCAGCCGCGGCCCGCGGACCGTCCCAAGCTGCGGATGCTCAAAATCCTCGAAGTACCCCGAGGCGTGCAGCCACGGGTCCTCGAACAGCTCCTCCGTCGAGACCGCTGCCGCCGCCGGCACCCCCCGCGTCAGCAGCCGGTCCAGCACCTCCAGCCGCGGCATTCCCGCCAGGACCCCGGCGATCCGCTCGGCCAGCCTCCCCTCCACCGGCTCCCGCAGCGCCTGCTCCGCCAGCCAGCCCCCGGCCCACTCCGGGTGCCCGAGTCCCGCGCACACGCCGTGGAGGTGCTCCGGCTTCGTGGCCGCGATGAGCACCCAGCCGTCCGCGCACTGGTAGTACCGGTTCAGCGCCGAGAGACCCAGCAGGTCGAGCCCGCCCTTCGGGTTCGGCGGGCGCCCTGCGTACCACGTCACCTCGCCCGAAAGGGTCAGCACGCTTTGGTTCGCGAGGCAGGTCGTCACCTCCTGTCCCTCGCCCGTGACCTCCCGCGCCGCCAGCGCTGCCACGACCCCGAAGGCCGCCATCATGGCGCTCGCCGTGTCGTTCACCGGGATCTGGTAGAACACCGGCTCGTCGTCGCCGCCCTGCAGCGCCATCAGGCCGCTCCGCGCCTGCACCAGCGGGTCGAACCCCGGGTCCTGCGCCAGCGGCCCGCTCGGCCCGTACCCCGTCACCGAACAGCTGATGATCCGGGGGTTCACCGCCCGCAGCGCCGCATAGTCGATTCCCAGCCGCTCCCGCACCCCCAGCCGGAAGTTGTCGAGCACCACATCGCTCACCCGCACCAGATCGAGGAACACCTCCCGCCCCTCCGGCCGCTTCAGGTCGATGGCCAGGCTCCGCTTGCCCCGGTTGTAGCCCACGAAGCCCAGCCCGTAGGTCCGGAACGGGTCGCCCTCGAGCGGCTCCACCTTGATCACGTCGGCGCCCCAGTTCGCGAGGATGGTCGGCGCGTACGTCCCCGCGATGAACGCGCCGAGGTCGAGCACCCGCACCCCGGCCAGCGGGCCGCCGGGCAGCACCGGCCCGTCCCCGCCCCGCACCCGCACGTGCGCCGAGATATCCGAAAGCCCTGCCGGCTGCGGGAGATGCCGCACAGCGCCCGGGGTCGCGCTGAGCTTCACCGGCACCCCGGGGATGACCACCCTGCCCAGCCGCTCGTGCTCCAGCTCCACCCGCATCCCATTCGCGCGCACCGTCTCGCTGTTGAACCACTCCTCGAGCGTCCCAACCGGCCCGCGGGGCACGCCCGCCTCCTGGAGAATATCCAGCCACTCCTGCCGCGGCTTTTCTTTAAATCTCGCCTCCAGCGCCTCGATCACCTGCTGGTTCACCCCGGGCTTCAGCAGGTTCGTGAACTCGCCCTCGACGCCCTCCAGCGCCATCAGGTGGAGCATGTCCGTCGCTTCCAGCGCCTTCAGGAAGAACTGCGGCGTCAGTGTGCCGAGGAAGAACCACTTGCCATCGGCGCACTCGTACAGCCGGTAGTTCGGCACACCGCCCCTGCTCCCCCGGCCCCCGAGGCGGAACATCTCCCCCGCCTTGATCGTCCCGCCGCTCTCCACCGCTGCCACCCCGTGCAGGCCGCTCACCTCGAGCGTCTGGCCCCTGCCCGTGCGCAGCTTCGCATACAGCGCCGAGGCAAGTGCCCCCGCGCCCAGCATCGCCTGGCCGTACTGCACCTGCGGCGTCACCAGGTAGGTCGGCCGGTCTTCGTAGCTCATCTGCAGCCACGCCACGCCCGAGACCGCCTCGAGCAGCCCCTCGTCCGGCGGCAGCTGGCTCCATCGTCCGAGGGGGGAGTAGGGCGGAAACCATGTGTGCACCAGGGCGGGGTCGGCGCCTCGCACGGAAACGGAGTCGAGGCCGCTCCGCTCTAACTCCCCTGGCGTCCAGTCGAACACGGCGGCATCCGCACTGGCAAGCAGCTCCCGGGCGGCAGCCAGGCCGTCGAACTGGTGGAGATCAAGGGTCACCACCCGCTTGTTCCGGTTCCAGCACCAGTACCCCGGGTGCTCCCGCATCCGGTCGCCCCCCGGCGGCTCCACCTTGATCACCTCGGCGCCGAAGTCGGCAAGCAGCATCGTCGCCATCGGCCCGGCGATGCCCTGGCAGAAATCGATGACCCGGAATCCGCTGAACGCACTCATGGCCCGGAACTATAGCCCGGCGCCGCCGCATCGGCATCGCCCTGCCCCAGGTCGACGGCCGGAGACAGCCGTGGGACGGTTGGGTGCCCGCCGCTCCGCCCGCCGCGCCGGCAGCCGACCATCACGGCAAAGGCACTGCGATGCGCATTATCGACCATGCCGACCTTCCCCCGGCCCTCTACCAGCGCGCGGCTGACGCCCGCGCCGCCGAAACGCGCCAGGCCCTCGCACGGCTCGCCGTCGCCCCGCCCGGGGCCACACCCCCGGCAGCGCCCGGCGCTGACGTGGTCCAGCTCTCCCCCGAGGCCCGCGCCGCCTGGCAGCACCTCCGCCAGCCTCCCGACCTCGCCGCGCTCGCCGGCCTCATCCGCGAGGCGGCCCCGCAGTCCGGCTCCCCGCCCGGCCCCGCCTTCGCCGCCCTCCGTGCGGCGCTCGCTGCGCTGGGCGTCGAGCCCGCAGCCATCCCCGCAACTCCCGCCGCCCTGGGCGCTCTGGTGAGCGCCCTCCGTGCTGCCTTCCCCGCGCTCGCCGCCGACGATGCTGCCGCAGCATCCCTCGCCGCCTGGCTCCTCGCCGGCCGCGCCGGCCCAGGGTTCGAACTGCCGCCCGCCCTGCTTTCGCTCCTCGTCCCGCCCGAACAGCGCCGCCGTTCGCGCCCGGCTGCGCGCCGCGAACCCGCCGCCCGGGTCGACAGCGCTAGTCAAAAATTTGTACAGTCCGCGCGGACATCCCCCACCGGAGGCCGCGCATGGACGTGACCTGGGCCCAGCTGCAGCCCGAATTCGACGCCATTACCCGCCGCATCGTCTGGGCGGTCGTCACCACCGTCGACACGCGCGGGCGGCCGCGCTCCCGCATCCTCCACCCCATCTGGGATGGGCACGTGGGCTGGATCGCCACTTCGCCCCTCTCCCTCAAGGCGAAGCACATCGCCGCCAACCCGTGGGTCGCCGTCGCCTACTGGGACCAGCAGCACGAGCAGGTCTACGCTGAGTGCCGCGCCTCCTGGGATACCTCCCTCGAACGCCGCCAGTGGCTCTGGGACTTCTTCAAGTCGACCCCGCCCCCGCTCGGCTACGACCCCGGCACCCTCTGGCGGAACGGCCCCTCCGACCCCACCTTCGGCGCGCTCCGGCTCGACCCCATCCGCATCGAAGTCTCCCGCCTCAGCGAGATGATGACCGGGAAGCCGCCCCGCGTCTGGCGCCCGGCAAACGGCTAGGCCCCCGGCTGCTCACGGTCCCGCTGCGCCTCGTACGCCGCCAGCATCTGCGCGCCCATCCGCGGCAGGTCCGGCTCCTGCTCGCCCCGGTACACCCCCGCCGCAACCTGCCGCCACAGGTCCAGCACGGCCGTGAGCTGCTCCCGGAAGTAGATGCCGTACGCCGCAGCGAGCTGCTCCACCCGCTCCCCGAGCTGCGCCGCCTCCACCGTCCCAGCACGCGTTGCCTGCCACGCCACGCTCGTCCCGATATGCTCCCACGGCCACGCCAGCACCGTGTTCTCCCGGTCGGCCAGCGCTGCCCGGAACCCGTCAGCCGTCCGCCGCGAAACCACCGCCGCCTCCTCCCGCATCGCCGGCCGCAGCACCTCCGGCCGCTCGAAGGGCTCAGGCCGCGCGAAAGCCGCCCCGCACACGAGCGACGCCGCATTGCTGCACACCCGCTCCAGCCGCGCAAACGGCATGCCCGCCAGGGGCTCCTCCCCCGCGAACTGCAGCAGCAGCCAGGCCCCGAACCCCGGCATCGGCTCCGCCGGCGATCGCTCCGTCGTCCGTCGCCAAAACCACCTCATGCTCCCATTCTCGGCTGTCCACGGCTCCGCCGGCATCCCGGGCTTCCGGCTATGCAGCCGCGCGATATCCCCGATGTTGCACTCCCCCGGGAGGGCCGACCGGTCACCAGATGGGTACCCGCCCGGCCGTACCGCCTCCCCGCCGCGCCTTCCTAGCATGAGCCTGCTGCGGCGAACGGAATGGGGGAGTCCGCCGCCCTCCGTCGCCCTTAACCTCGAACGGAGCGCTGCCCGTGCACGGGAAACATCTCATCAGCGTCGCCCTCCTCTGGGCCGGCCTCACCGCTATCGGCGAGCTCCTCGTCTTCGCCGACCTCTTCCCGCCCGTCGGCTCGCACGAGGCCGAGGACTTCGACAGCATCTTCCGCTTCCTCCTCATCCTCGGCATCCCCGTCTTCACCTTCGTCATCGCGGTCGTCACCTACGCGGCCCTCACCTGGCGGGTCCGCGGCGACCAGCCCGATGAGGACGGACCACCCATTCGCGGCCGCGGCTGGGTCCCCCGCATCTGGCTCGCCATCACCGGCGCACTTGCCGTCTTCGTCATGATTCACCCCGGCCTGACCGGCCTCGCCAAGCTCCAGTCCAGCTATACCGCCTACGGCTGGGGCCCCGAAGAAGCCGACCTCGAAATCGATGTCACCGCCTTCATGTGGCAGTGGACCTTCACCTACCCCGATGGAACGGAAATCTCCGTCACAAAAGGCAAAGAAGTCGTCATCCCGGTCAACAAGCATGTTCGCTTCAACGTCAACTCGATCGACGTCGTCCATTCGCTCTGGATCCCCGCCTTCCGCATGAAGATCGACGCCATCCCCGGGCGGACCACGTACATGACCGTCTTCCCCACGGAGCTCGGCGCCTACGACGAGGACCAGTCCTACCGCGTCCAGTGCGCCGAACTCTGCGGGCTCGACCACTCGAAGATGTGGCTCCCGATCCGCGTCGTCTCCGAATCCGAATTCGAGGCCTGGCTCGCCAGCCTCAAGAGCGAGGGGAAATAGCCCATGTATGCAGTAAAGTCCGTCTTCGGCGCACTCGGTCTCGGCCTCATCGGGTTCTACCTGGGCCTCGGCATCGTCGCCATCCTCCGCTGGCTCTTCGGCTATCCCGACGCCTGGGGCGGCGAAATCAACATCATCGGCGGCTGGGTCCTCGGCGTCTTCATGTGGCTCATGGGCATCGGCATGTGGGGCCAGTGGGGCCGCGAATGGTTCGGCCTCAAAACCTACAACCGGCAGCCCCCTGGCTGGCAGCGCTACTTTACCTTTAACACCGACCATAAGGTCATCGGCATCCAGTACCTCGTGACCTTCATGGTCGTCTTCTTCCTCGCCGGCGCCCTCGCCATGCTCATGCGCCTCGAACTCGCCCAGAGCGGCAACCAGTTCCTCACCAACGGCCAGTACAACGGCACCATGGGCCTCCATGGCATCCTCATGGTCGCCGTCGCGGTCGCAGCGGTCATCGGCGGCATCGGCAACTACGCCATCCCGCTCATGATCGGCGCCCAGGACATGGCCTTCCCCCGCCTGAACGCCCTCACCTTCTGGCTCGTCCCGCCCGTCGCCGTCGGCCTCCTCGCCACCCCCTTCCTCGGCGGCATCGAGCACGGCTGGACGGCCTACCCGCCGCTCGCCGTCTATACCAACAGCGCCCAGGTCCTCTTCAGCCTCTCCATCATCACCTTCGGCCTCACCTCCATCCTCGGCGCGCTCAATTTCATCGTCACCATCATCTACATGCGCGCGCCCGGCCTCTCCTGGGGCCGGCTTCCCATCTTCGTCTGGGCGATGTTCGCTACCTCCTGGATCGCGCTCCTCTACACCCAGGGTTTCGCCGTTGCCCTCTTCCTCGTCCTCCTCGACCGCCTCGGCTTTGCCTTCTTCGACAGCGCCGCCGGCGGCGACCCCCTTCTCTACCAGCACGTCTTCTGGTTCTACTCCCACCCGGCCGTCTACATCATGATCCTGCCCGGCTTCGGCCTCGCCCTGGAGCTCATCGCCCACTTCTCCCGCAAGCCGCTCTTCGCCTACCGCTACGCCGTGGCAGCCTTCCTCGGCATCCTCGGCCTGAGCGGCATCGTCTGGGCCCACCACATGTTCACCTCCGGCATGCCCAACTACCTCCACGGGCCCTTCCTCGTCGCGACCGAGCTCATCTCCATCCCCACCGGCCTCATCTTCCTCTCCGCGCTGGGCACCATCTGGCTCGGCCGCCTGTGGCTGAAGACCCCCATGCTCTTCGCGCTTGCCGTGCTCTTTAACTTCGCCTGCGGCGGCGTCACGGGCATCTTCCTCGCCGACGTCCCCACCGATATCCACCTCCACGACACCTACTTCGTCGTCGCCCACTTCCACTACACCATCGTCGGCGGCGAAATCTTCGCCCTCTTCGCGGCCATCTACTACTACTTCCCCAAAATGACCGGCCGCATGTACAACGAGCGGCTGGCAAAGCTCCACTTCTGGTGGATGTTCATCGGCTTCAACATCACCTTCTTCCTCATGCACCTGCCCGGCATCAAGGGCATGAACCGCCGCATCGCCGACTTCCCATCAGAACTCGACCCCGTCAACCTGGCCATCAGCCTCGCCGGCTTCGCCCTCGGCGCCTCCTTCCTCGTGTTCATCTGGAACATGGTCCACAGCTGGATCCGCGGCCCGGTCGCCGAGGCGAACCCCTGGCAGGCCCGCACCCTCGAGTGGCAGACCAGCTCCCCGCCCCCGCTCGAGAACTTCCCGGTGCCCCCCGTCGTCAGCGGCGGCCCCTACGACTACGGCGTCCCCGGGTCGAAGCACGCGACCTTCCCCGCAGCCCCGTCCGCCGGCTTCGCCGGCGCGCCCGCGGGCGGCGGCGGCCAGTAACCAGGAGTCACCACCATGCGCAACGCCATGCAAACCGGCCTCATCGTCGCGGCTATCCTCGCCGTCCTCACCGTCACCGAATACCTCTTCGCCACCCGCGTCGAAGACGACCTGGTCCGCTTCCTCGGCATCGCTGCCTCCGCCATCGGAAAAGCCGCGCTCATTGTCTACTACTTCATGCACATCTACCGCCTCTGGCGGCCTCAGGAGGCCCACTAAATGGCGCTCGCAACCGCACACCAGCCCGCCGGCCACGCCCCGGCCCATAACCACCTCGCCATCAACCGCGCCGGGCTCTGGCTCTTCTTCTTCTCCGAGACCATCCTCTTCGGCCTCCTCCTCAGCGCCCGCTTCTACCTCGAGGGCATCCACCGCGAAGAGCTCGACCAGCTCCTCGGCCTCGGCATCACCATCGTCCTCCTCCTCTCCTCTGTCACCGCCTACACCGCCGAAACGGCCATCGAACACGACAACAAGAAGGTCGGTAGCTGGTACCTCTTCTTCACCATCCTGCTCGGCCTCATCTTCGCCGGCGGCGTCGCCTTCGAATGGTCGACCGCCCACTTCAGTCGGCACGAGTCCTTCGGCTCCGTCTTCTTCACCATGACCGGCATCCACGCCACCCACGTCATCACCGGCGTGGTCATGCTCATCCTCGTCTGGATCCAGGCCCTCCGCGGGCGCTACAGCTCCAAAAATCCCTGGGCCGTCAGCGCCGTCGTCATGTACTGGCACTTCGTCGACGTCGTCTGGGTCTTCTACTACCCGGCCCTCTACCTCACCAAGTAGGCGGATACCGCCATGCGACTGCTCACCGGCTCGGCTGCGCGGCAGCTCCTCCTCTGGACCCTCGGCGGGTTTGTCGTCGGCTGGCTGGTGAGCGTCTTCTGGTGGGCCCTGCTCGAACCCACGACCGCCGAGGCGCCCGACGAGATCGTCATCCCGCCGGGCGCCTCCGAACTCATCGCCCAGGGCCGCCGCGTCCCCGGCGTCCCCTCCGTCATCCGCGGCGGCCGCACCGGCACCGTCCGCATCACCAACAACGACTCCGTCGAGCACTACCTCGCCGGCGCCCTCATCCGCCCCGGCGCCACCGCCGAAGTGCACCCCGCCGACAAAGACGGCCAAATCGCCTGCACCTTCCACGTCGGCGGCGTCATCGGCTACCAGCTCGACCGTCGCCCGCCGATAACCGTCACCTTCATCCCTGCGGCCCTGCTCGGCGTGCCGTTCGGCATCGCCTTCGGCGTCGCCGCCATCGTGGCCCGCCGTCTCGGCGACGAACCTGCCGAACCCTCCCCCGCCTGACCCCGCACGCCCCGGGCGCGGCCGCCGAAGGAGCTTCCTGTGCCAGTCCCGCCTGCGCCGTCAGCTCCTCCCCGGCTCGAGGGCCGGCACGTTCTTTTCGAACCGGTCGTCCCGGGCGCCCTCGACCCCGCCGCGCGCGGCCTCTTCGTGGCCGCCAGCGAGCGTATCGCCCGCGGCGCCGACCCCGAAGCTGCTCTGGCGGCGTCCCTCGCCGCCCTCGGCGCCGGCGCCTGCACGGCCTGGACTGTGGCCCCGCGCGGCGGGCCGCCGGCCGGACTCGCCTGGCTGACCGCCGCAGTCCGCGCTGCCGGCGACGCCAGTCAGGGTTTGCCGGTCGCGGTCGCCGGCCTTTCTTGGCCCTCCCGCCCCGCAGCACACGAGGCCGCGCTCAGCGAAGCCCTCCTGCTCCTCCTCGGCTACGCCTTCGAAACGCGCGCCTGCCACGCCGTCACGGTCCGTGCCGCACCGTGGACCCGGCGCAGCTCCCGGCCCGTGCCCATCCTCGCGAGCGAGTGGCCCTTCCTCCGGGCCTCCCTCTCCGCCCGCGCCGCCCGCTGAGCCCCGGCCGACCTGTCACCCGGCTCACATGGCCGGCCGGCCGCGCCTCGGCATGCACAAGACCGGCCCTACTGCCAGCCGCCTCGACGTCCTACACTCAGAACCACATCCCGTCCCGGAGGATCACCATGTCCCAGGCACAGACCGGCACGTGGGCAGTCAAAGTCGGCCTCGCCCAGATGCTCAAGGGCGGCGTCATCATGGATGTCGTCACCCCCGAACAGGCCAAAATCGCCGAAGAAGCCGGCGCCTGCGCCGTCATGGCCCTCGAACGCGTCCCCGCCGACATCCGCCGCGACGGCGGCGTCGCCCGCATGAGCGACCCCGAGATCATCTACCGCATCATGGAGGCCGTCACCATCCCCGTCATGGCGAAGGCCCGCATCGGCCACTTCGTCGAAGCCGAAGTCCTCCAGGCCATCGGCGTCGACTATATCGACGAGTCCGAGGTCCTCACCCCCGCCGACGAAGCCCACCACATCGATAAGCACCAGTTCAAGGTCCCCTTCGTCTGCGGCGCCCGCAACCTCGGCGAAGCCCTCCGCCGCATCGGCGAAGGCGCCGCCATGATCCGCACCAAGGGCGAAGCCGGCACCGGCGACATCGTCGAGGCCGTCCGCCACATGCGCGCCGTCCAGGACGAAATCCGCCGGCTCACCACCCTCTCCGACGACGAGATCTACACGGCTGCGAAGGAACTCGGCGCCCCGCTCGAACTCGTCCAGCAGGTCAAGCGCGAAGGGCGGCTCCCGGTCGTCAACTTCGCCGCCGGCGGCGTCGCCACGCCCGCCGATGCCGCGCTCATGATGCGCCTCGGCGCCGACGGCGTCTTTGTCGGCTCCGGCATCTTCAAGTCCGAAAACCCGCCGGCCGTCGCCCGCGCCATCGTCGAGGCCACCACCCACTACCAGGACCCCGAGGTCATCGCCCGGGTCAGCCGCGGCCTCGGCAAAGCGATGCCCGGCATCTCCGTCGCCTCCCTCGGCGAAAAAGAGCTGCTCGCCACCCGCGGCTGGTAGCCCCGCCGCCCCCGAATTTCCCGATGCCCGCCCCGCCCGGCGGGCATCGGTCGTCGTTGGCCGCCGCCTGCCGCGCTTTCCGGCATCTCCGCCGCCCCTCGCGTACACTGGCATCATGCCAGCGCGCCTCGCCGCCGTGACGCCGCGCCGGTTCGCCCTTGCCTGGCTCGCCGGCCTCGCCGTCGCCCTCCTCCTCACCTGGTGGCTCCGCGCGGGCAACTCCGCCAGCGTCGCCTTCGTCTTCGTCTGCTCCGTCGATAACGTCCCCCCGCCCGAGTTCCCCGACGTCCTCTTCACCGCCGCCCTCGAGCCGCTTCCCGTCTATCTCCTGCTCTCTGCCGCCGCGGCCTACCTCGTCCTGTGGTCCCACGTTCGCGCTACCGGCCGCGGCCGGCTCTTCCCCGCCTGGCGGCTCGCCGCCTTCCTCGTCGGCATCGGGCTCGTCATCCTCACCGTGTTCGGGCCGCTCGCCGGCTACGACCGCGTCTTCCTCTTCGTCCACATGATCCAGCACTTCATCCTCATCACCATCGCGCCGCCGCTCATCCTCCTTGGCGGCCCGATGACCCTCCTCCTCGTCGCTGCCGGCCCCCGCCGCCGCGAGCGCTGGATCTACCCCATCACCCATGCCCGCTGGTTCGAACTCTTCACCAATCCCATCGTCGGCCTCGTCCTCTTCGCCGCCGTGCCCGTCGCCTGGTACATCACCCCGCTCTTCGAGTGGTCGTTCGCGAACGACTGGCTCCATTTCGGCGGCTATGCCCTCTTCCTTTTCGCCGGCATCCACTACTGGTGGCCCGTCGTCGGCGGCAACCCCACCCGCTGGAACCTCCCCCACCCCGTCCGCCTCTTCTACCTCTTCGCCCTCGTCCCCATCCACGCCTTCCTCGGCTCCCTTTTCTACGAACCCTCCCGCGTCCTTTACGAAGAGCTCGCCGCGCAGCCGCGCCTCTGGGGCCCGAGCCCGCTCCTCGACCAGCAGATCGGTGGCGCCATCATGTTCCTCGCCGGCGAGGCCCTCGGCCTCATCGCGACCATCGCTGCCGCTGCCGCCTGGGCCCGCGCCGACGAACGGGAAGCGAAGCGCGCCGATGCCCGCCTCGCGCGCGAAAAGGCCCGCGCCTCCGCTCCCTAGACGCCCCGCCGGTCGCCCCAGAGCAGGATGTGCAGCCGCGTGCTGAAGCGGTACCCCTCCCGCGCGCACGCTTCGGCCAGCCATTGC
>Ga0308392_1000663_pt1 | contig 14480 bp, 7 predicted proteins | sample Hotspr20Samplem2_FD_202361 | JGI IMG/M metagenome (GOLD analysis project Ga0308392, IMG submission 202361) | Hot spring phototrophic mat microbial communities from Octopus Spring, Yellowstone National Park, Wyoming, United States - 20050624_m2 ... | reverse complement strand
GGACGGCAGAAGGGCCGGCCCTGGCCCGCTTGGGACGAGGCGTGGGGCGTTTGGCACTGGTGGCCGGGTGTGCGGCGCTGCTGGCCGCTTCCACCTTGAGCACACTGGTGGCCACGCAATTGCGCGGAGTGGCACAACTGGAGGAGGAAAGCTGGTCGAAGGAAGCCCGCTGGGCCTGGGCCACCCAGTGGAGTCTACCCAAAATCGAAAGCCTGAGCCTCGTTGTGCCCGGGCTTTTCGGGTACCGGATGGACACTCCGGGCGGCGGCGACTACTGGGGCCGGGGCGGCAGCGACCCGGCCTGGGACGCGTACCTGGCCGGGGACCGGCAGGGCCCGCCACCTGCAGGCTTTTTCCGGTACGGGATGGGCAGCGGGTACGCCGGCCACCTGGTTTTGGTGCTGGTGGTTTGGGCCGGGGTGCAGGCGTTGCGAAGGCAGGGATCCGTCTTGGATCCGCAAGAACGGCGTGCGGTGGGATTTTGGTTGGCGGTGGCACTGGTGGCCACGCTCCTGATGTTCGGGCGGTTTGCCCCGTTTTATCAGTTTTTTTTCGCGCTCCCGTATGCGTCGGCAATCCGGAATCCAGCCAAGTTTATGCACATTTTGGAGTGGGCCCTGCTCATTTTGTGCGGCTACGGTTTACAGGCGTTGTGGCGGGGATACGTAGCCGGCAGCGGCGCGGAGGCAACCCGTAGTCAGCGGCCGATGGGGCCGCGCACAGTTGCAGGCGGATTCGAACGGCGGTGGCTGTGGGGCAGCGCCCTGATGTTCGGATTGGCGGTGGTGGCGTGGCTGGCTTATGCGGGGGCGCGGCCCCGACTGGAAGCTTACCTGACAGAGCTGCACCTGCTGGAGGCTCGGGCCCAGGGCCTTGGCGAAGACGTGGCCGGGGCGGCGGCCCGGGCCCAAGCCCAAGCAGCTTTCAGCGTGGGGCAGGTCGGGCGCACGGTCGGGTTTCTGGGCTTGGCGCTGGGTTGGATGGCGCTGGGGGTGGGCCGTCGGTGGCCCGCGCCGAAAGAGAATTGGGCAGGGCTGGCGGGCTGCGCATTGTTGGTGCTGGACTTGGGGTTGGCAAATCGGCCCTGGGTGATCACCTACAATTGGCGCGAGCGTTACCTGGAAGCGGGGGATAATCCGGTCATCGAGCTTTTGCGGCAACGGTCGTGGGAACATCGGGTGGCATTGGCCGAGCCGTTCCTGCCACCGCGGTATGGGTTGTTGGCGCAACTGTATCGGGTGGAATGGCTCCAACACCTGTTTCCCTTTTACAACATTCAGTCGCCGGACATTGTGCAAATGCCGCGCGTGCCGGTGGAGTTGGAAGCGTTTGAGCGCGCCCTGGCCCGTCGACCCCTGGGCCCGGACGACCGAACCAACTGGGTGCACCGGATCCTACGCCGGTGGGAACTGACCAGCACGCGGTATCTTCTCGGCGCTGCCGGCTTGGCCGAAGCCCTGAACGAGCAGCTCGACCCGCAAAAGCGCCGGTTCCGGGAAATCCTCAGGTTCGAGGTCCGTCCCAAAGGACAAGACGGTCCCTGGCTGATTCGCTCCAATTCTGCGGGACCTTTCGCCCTGATGGAGTTCCTCGGCGCGTTGCCCAAGGCGGGACTGCACGGGCACTGGCAGGTGGTGACCAACGACAACGAGGCATTGGCGACACTGGCTCATCCCGAGTTCAACCCACATCAGACCGTTCTGGTCTCTGACCCCATTCCGGCGCCGAGCCGGTCCCCAGAAGACCAGCCCGTCGGCCCCGTAGGCACGGTTTCCTACGAACACTATGAACCCAAACGTGTGGTCTTGCGTGTACAAGCCTGGCAACCGGTCGTCTTGCGTCTGAACGACAAGTTCGACCCCAACTGGCATGTGCATGTGGACGGCCGGCCTTCGACCGTGCTGCGGTGCAATTACCTGGTGCGCGGGGTGTTTTTGGAACCCGGGGAATACATCGTGGAGTTTTGGTACCAGCCGCCTGTAGGCCCGCTGTACGTAAGCCTGGTGGCGGTGGCAGTGGCTCTGGCCCTGCTGGGATGGGTTTCCCGGGCTTCCCGGGAAGGGCTGTCCGGGATGAGCCCGCGCATGGGTGCCGCAGAAGCTCCCGCTGAACGCCGTAAGCAGCGGTAAACAGGTCCCTCTCCGTGCGGGCCGGGGGCTGTTCTCTCCAGGCCGGTCGAAGTCGTTGGCACAACGCCCGTGCCAGGTGATGGCATTGGTCTGCGCTGCTCCGCCCTTTCAAGATTCAAGGCCCCCAAACAGGGGACGAGTCCGAGGGTACAGCCCGCAGGCCCATGCGTGGGACCCGAGACAGCGGGGCAGCAGAAACCCAGGCAGAAAGCTGCTTCAAAAAAGGCTGGAAACCGCGGTAAGGCCGGTCTATGAATAGACACGCATTGACAGATCCATTGCTGTTTTAACGGTTGAGGGCACAACTTCGAAGATCGGTTCCTCTCCTCAATTGCTTGTGCTCCGACAACAACCGAACCCCAGCCTGTTGTGCATTTGCACTTTACGGACTGGGTGGGCTCTGGTTCGCTAACGCGGCGCATGTACCTGAAGAATCTGACGTTGTTGGGGTTCAAATCGTTCCCCGACAAAACCACGCTGAGTTTTCAGCCGGGTGTGACGGCGATCGTGGGACCCAACGGCTGCGGCAAGTCGAATGTAGCCGACGCCATCCGGTGGGTGCTCGGCGAACAATCAGCCCGCGCCCTCCGGGGCAGCGAGATGGCCGATGTCATTTTCAACGGCACGGATACGCGCAAGCCCCTGGGCATGGCCGAAGTGTCGCTGACGTTGGGGGATGTGGACGCCGCGCACTTGCGTGCCGCCGGCCAGGAGGTCAATTATCACGAGCTGACCGTAACGCGCCGAGTGTATCGCGACGGTACCAGCGAGTATTTTTTGAACCGGGTTCCGTGCCGGCTCCGAGACATCCAGCAGTTGTTTGCCGGCACGGGCATGGGCCGCATCAGCTACGGCATCATGGCCCAGGGCAACATCACCCAGGTGTTGTCCAGCAAACCGGAGGATCGTCGGCTGATCTTCGAAGAAGCTGCGGGCATCACGCGGTTCAAAGCCCAGAAAAAGGAAGCACTACGCAAGCTGGAGGCTACGGAGCAGAACCTCTTGCGGGTTTCGGATCTCATCCGCGAGGTCAAGCGGCAGATCGGATCGCTCCAAAGACAGGCAGGCAAGGCCCGTCGTTACAAGGCGCTGCAGGCAGAGTTGCAGCATCTGGAGACCCAATTGGCCCGGCATCATTACGACGTGCTGCTGGGCCAGATTGCGGAGCGTGAGGCTGCACTGGCTGCAATTCAGGAAGCCATTGTTGCGGCCGAAGCTTCGGTGACCAGCGGGGAAGCAGAGCTGGCCCGGCGTCGCGAACAATGCGCCGTCTTGGTCCAGGAGATGGGCAGGCGGCAACAATTGGCCACGGAACTGAAAGGGGAGGTCGAACACCAGGAAAATCAGATTGCCTTTAACCAGGAGCGCATTCGGGAGCTGACCCGGCGCGAGGAACAGGCCTTTGCCGAAATTGCCCAGATCGAAGAACAGCGCCGTGTGGCCGAAGAGGAACAGCAGGCGGCTCAAGCGCGATTGGCAGAGGCAGAAACGGCCCTCCAGCGGCATCAGCAGACCCATCAGGCCCGGCTGGAGACGGTGCGGGAACTAGAAGCAGCGCTGCGACGGGACCAGGAGGCCTTGCGTCAGGCCCAGTCGGCCGCGCTGGCGCATGCGCAGGAGCTGGCCGGCGCACGCAACGCGCTGAATCAACTGGAACTTCAGCATCAGGGGCACCGGGCCCGCCTGGAAAAACTAGCTGCCGAGCGGGTGCAGTTGGAGGCCGAGCAGGAACGGCTGAACACGCGTCTTCAAGAATTCCAGACCCAAGTTGCCTCGGCAAAACAGGACGCCGAAGCGCGCCGCCAATTGGTGGCGGAACGTCAACAACGCCTCCGGGAGTTGCAACAGGAACTGGCCACCGCCTCCACGGCTCTGGATCAACTTCTGCAGGCCCAGGCCGCTACCCGCTCCCGCCTTCGAGTACTCGAGCAGTTGGACGAAAGCCGGGAAGGCTACGATCCGGGCGCCCTGGCAGCCCTACGCCAATCCCAAGGGGTCCTGGGCTCTCTGGCAGATCGAATTCGCGTGCCCGAACCTTACGTGTTGGCCATCGAACAGGCCCTGGGGCATCACCTGCAGCTGGTGCTCACCGAACAACCCGAGGCAGCCCAGGCCATCTTGGATCATCTGGCCCGAACCAGAGCCGGCCGCGCCAGCGTGGCGGCTTTAGCCCTCCAGCCTGCAGAGGATTCGCAGCTCACCTTCCCGGGCGATATGGCCCCGCAGGCCCCCGAGCGTCCGCAGGAAACCCCGGCTCCGCCCGGCGCTGCCTCCCCCCGCATGGTCCGTGCCCTTGACGTCGTTCAGGCCGAACCCGAAGTGCAGCGGCTGGTTCGGTCCCTACTGGGGCGCACATTCATCGTGCCCGACCTGGCCACGGCCACAGCCCAGTTGTGCAACGGCCACGGAGGCTGCGACTTTGTCACCCTGCAGGGTGAACTGCTCACGCGCCATGGCATTTACACCGGCGGCGCTCTCAACGGCCAGGGCAACGGCCACGGCCCCGCTTCCATCCTTGGACGCAAAAACCAGATCGCCGAACTCCGGGCCGAGCTGACCCGCTTGGAAGAGGCCATCACAGAGGCCAGCCGGCGACGCGGCCAGCTGGCCAGCGAACACACGGCCCTTCAGGCCGGCCTCCAACAGGCCCAAGGCGAATTGCGCCAGCAGGAGGTGGCCATCGCCAGCCGCGAAGGTGAACTGCGCGCACTTCAGCAGGCCCGCCTGACCCTGGCGCAAAAGCTCGAAACCGTGGCCTACGAAACCGAGTCCTTTCAGCGCCAGATCCAAGAGGCCCAACAACGTCAGGCCGAACTGGCCACCCAGATTGCAGCCCTGGAACAACGCGAACAGGCGCTCCAGCAGCAGGTGCAGACCCTACAACTGCGCCTGGAGGACCTGCGACAGCAGCGGGACCAGGCCCAGGCAGCCCTCAGCGACGCCCGCGTGGCGCTGGCGTCCGAGGAACAACGCGCCACCGCCGCCCGCCACCAACTGACCGCGCTCGAACAACGAATGCGCGAGCTGGATCAGCGCGCCACCCGCTGTCACCAGGAGATCGCCGACTGCGCAGCCCGTAAAGCCCAGGCCGAGCGCGAAATCCGCGCGGCCCAAGAGGAACTGGAGCGTCTGCGCACGCAACGGGACCGGCTCAACCAGGAACTGGCAGCCCAGCACCAGCTCCGCGCTGAACGAGAAGCTTCCATCACCCAAATGGAGGCCGAGTTGCGCGACCGACGCCGACACCTGACCGAACTGCAGGAACAGCGCAACCGACTGGAACTCGAACGCGCCCAGCGCCAGCTTCAACTGGAAAACCTCTGCCAGCGCATCCAGGAAAAGTATCAGGTCCGCCTCCCCGACGTTCGCAGCGAGTGCATCACCATCACTTACGCCGACGAAGGACCGGCCCGCGTCCAGGTCCTGACCCCGGAAGAAATGGCCCAGGCCGGCCTGGCCACCGACTGGGACGCAGTCGCCCGTCAGGTGGAAACCCTGCAAAAGCGGCTCGATGAAATGGGCGTGGTTAACCTGGTGGCCATCGAGGAATACGAAGAAGCCGAACAACGCCACCAATTCCTCAGCCAGCAATACGAAGACCTCGTCCGTGCCAAGGCCCAACTTCTCGAGGTCATCCAGCGCATCAACACCGAGACGCGCCAGATGTTTCTGGAGACCTTCGAGCAGATCCGCCGCAACTTCGCAGAGCTCTTTGCCGAGGTGTTCGGCGGAGGCACCGCCGATCTCCGGCTCGTGGACGAAAACGACGTGCTGGAAAGCGGAATCGAAATTCTAGCGCGACCCCCGGGGAAAAAGCTGCAAACGATCAGCCTCTTGTCCGGCGGCGAACAAACGATGACCGCCGTGGCGTTGCTCTTTGCCATCTATCAGGTCAAACCCAGCCCATTCTGTGTGTTGGACGAGCTGGATGCCCCGCTGGACGAGGCCAACATCGGCCGGTTCCTGCGCATCCTGCAACGGTTCCTGACCCATTCCCAATTCATCATCATTACCCACAACAAACGGACCATCAGCATGGCGGACGTGTTGTACGGCGTGACGATGGAGGAACGGGGCGTCAGCAAGATTGTCAGCGTGCGCTTCCGGCGCGAGGATGGTACCGTCACCACCGCCCAGGCTGCCACGCAGCCATCCAGCCCGGTACCCTCGCCCGGCGAGGATTCAGAGCCACTGGCCCCGGCGCCAGTCGCTGCTGCACCCGCCTGAGCCCCGCGCAAGCGGACCGGGCCTGGCCCATGGCCGCGGTGCCAGACCGTTGTTCCTGAAATCCGCACGCCGGCCGCCCACCCCATTCCGGCTCCCCAGCCCCCAAGGGCGGCCGCTGCGTCCCTGCAGGTCGGACCTTACCTTCCGGGCCTCATTTGACTTCCGTCGAAACCTTGAGTAACTACCTTTCGTAGTGGCCGCAGACAGCCCTGGCCGCAAAGAGGGCTGTCTTCGATGCCCCGTGTATGCCCGAATCTGCTTGCGTAACCCTATGATCTGGCTCATCTGGGGGATCTTGTGTGCCGCTCTTCTGGCGGCGCTGGCTTGGCCTCGCATCGGTGTCTGGGCACGTGTGCGGCAGGGACGGTCGTTGGCAGCCAGGGCCCGGCGAGAGGACGCATTGAAACATCTTTTGAAAACAGAAGCCAGCGGCCGCGAGGCCACCCTAGAAAGTGTGAGTGGGGCGCTGGAATTGTCCTCGCGCAAGACGGCGGGACTTCTGGCCGAGCTCGAGTCCGGGGGACTGATCACTTTCGAAGGCGGGCGTATGCGGTTGAGTCCGCAGGGGCGGGAGCTGGCCACGCACGTCGTCCGCGCCCATCGTTTGTGGGAAAGTTATCTGGCAGACCAGACAGGCTTGACCGAGGAACAATGGCACCGGCAGGCCGAACGGCAGGAACATTTGCTCTCGCCCCAACAGACCGAGGCCCTGGCGGCCCGGTTGGGGCACCCCCGCACCGATCCGCATGGCGATGCCATCCCCGAGCCCGGCGGCGCTCTGCCGGCCGAGCCGGGCACCTCGCTCAACAGCCTGCCCGTGGCAGCCCCGGCGCGCATCACCCATGTGGAAGATGAACCGCAGACCCTCTACGCCCAACTGACCCGCGAGGGGCTTCGGCCAGGAGTCAAGATTTGTGTTTTGGAGCGAACCCCCCGCCAGCTGCGCCTCTGGGGGCACGGCCGGGAACATTCCCTGTCCCCTTTGCAAGCGCAAAGCATCACGGTGGAACCTTTACCCGACCAAACCCTGCAAGACCTTCAGGGCGAAACATTCCTGCACCAACTGCGACCCGGCCAAAGCGGCCGGGTCCTGGAACTGTCGCCCGCCTGCCGCGGGATGGAACGGCGCCGGCTTTTGGACCTGGGCTTCGTGCCCGGCACCGTCGTGACCGTGGACATGATCAGCCCGCTGGGAGACCCACGCGCCTATCGCGTGCGTGGAACCGTCGTGGCACTGCGGCAGGACCAGGCCCGGTGGATCCGGGTCCAACCTTGCGAGGCCAAGGCTGCATGAGTGCTCCTTCTCAGGCTTCTCCCAGCAACGCCGTGGCCATGGGCGAGGCGTGCCAAAGCTGCGCCGTGTTCCGTGCTGCACGCCTCCGGAAGCTGGGCGTTCGCATGGGTCAGGCCGACTTCGTAGTGGCCCTGGCCGGCAACCCCAACACGGGCAAAAGTACCGTGTTCAACGCCCTCACCGGCCTGCGCCAGCACACCGGCAATTGGCCGGGCAAAACAGTCACCCGCGCCGAAGGCGCCTTCGAATACAACGGCCGTCGCTACAAACTCGTGGACCTACCAGGGACCTATTCCCTGCTGTCCACCAGCCCGGACGAACAAGTCGCCCGCGATTTCCTGCTCTTCGCCCAACCGGACGTCACGGTCATCGTCACAGACGCCACCCGCCTCGAACGAAATCTCAACCTGGTTCTCCAAGTCCTCGAAGTCACCGACCGAGCCGTGGTTTGCGTCAATCTGATGGACGAAGCCGAGCGTCATGGTTTGCAGGTGGACACGCGACAACTGGCCCGCGACCTGGGGGTGCCCGTGGTGGGGACGGCGGCGCGCCGCGGTCGTGGATTGCCCGAGCTTTTACAGGCCATCGAGGATGTGGCCACCGGACGCGTTCGTTGCCTCCCGCACCGCCTGCCCGAACCACCTCCGCCCTTGCGCGAAGCCGTCCGCGTGCTGGTCGACAAGCTGGAACGCATCTATCCCGGGCTTCCCAACGCGCGTTGGGTGGCCATGCGCTTGCTCGCCGGCGATGAGAGCATCCTCAACGCGATCCGGACCGGGACCATCGCAGAGCTGGCCGCAGCCCGATTCTCCGGACAGGCGTCACCCCAGACGGCCACGTCCTGAAAGCCCTTGCTGAATACTCCCATGAACGAAAGCGTGGCCACGCCCTCGTCCCCGGAAGTGAACGACCTGCTGCAGACGGCGCAGCAATACCGCCAGCGCCTGCAAGGAGACCTGCACGAACAGATGGTCGAGGCCATCTACTCGGAGGCTGAGAGAATCGTCGCCCGGGCGGTGTCCACCCCGGCCACTCCCGCTCGCCCCACTTTCGATCGAACCCTCGATCGCATCGTGACCAGTCGGGTTTGGGGATTCCCCATCATGTTCGGCCTGTTTGCGGTGATGTTTTGGATTACCATCAGCGGGGCCAACGTGCCTTCGGGGCTGCTGGCCGAATGGTTGGTGGAACGCGGACACCCGTGGTTGCGCGAGCTGGCGCTGGCCTGGGGGTGGCCGGAATGGTTTCGCGGACTCACGATCGACGGCATGTACCTGGCTACCGCCTGGGTGGTGAGCGTCATGCTCCCTCCCATGGCGATCTTCTTTCCCATGTTCACCCTGCTGGAGGATTTCGGCTACCTGCCCCGCGTCGCCTTCAACCTGGATGCTCTCTTTCGCAAGGCCGGTGCCCACGGCAAACAGGCCATGAGCCTGATGATGGGCTTTGGATGCAACGCCGCCGGAGTGGTTTCCACCCGGATCATCGACAGCCCGCGAGAACGGCTCATAGCCATCCTGACCAACAACTTCTCCCTCTGCAACGGCCGTTGGCCCACACAATTTTTGATGGCCGCCCTCTTCATCGGTGCCCTGGTGCCGGCCCCTTGGTCCAGCCTCATCGCCGCCGGTGCGGTCATAGGCGTGGCCGTGCTGGGAGTCCTGCTGACCTTCGCAGTGTCCTGGGCCCTCTCCCGCACCGTGCTCAAGGGCCAGCCTTCCGCCTTCAGCTTGGAACTCCCGCCCTACCGGCCGCCCCGTCTCTGGCAAACTCTGTACACCTCGCTGTTGGACCGCACGCTGTTTGTCCTGTGGCGAGCAGTAGTCTTTGCCCTGCCCGCCGGCGCGCTGATTTGGTTGAGTGCCAACGTGCACGTGGCCGGCGACAGTGTGGCCGCTCACCTGGTACGGGGATTAGACCCTGTGGCGTTCTGGCTCGGATTGAACGGTGTGATCCTCCTCGCTTACGTGTTGGCCATTCCGGCCAACGAAATCGTCATCCCTACCGTCCTCATGCTCACGGTCCTGGTCACCGGCACCCCTGAGGCGGGCGCAGGAGCCGGCGTAATGTTCGAAGTGGAAGACTCAAATCTTCTGAAACAGCTGCTGCTCCAGGGCGGTTGGACCACCCTGACCGCCATCAACCTCATGCTCTTCAGCCTGCTCCACAACCCCTGCAGCACCACTCTTTACACCATCTACAAGGAGACCGGCAGCCTGCGCTGGACGGCCTGGGCTGCTCTGCTGCCCCTGGCCCTCGGTTTTACCGTCTGTTTCTTGGTGGCCCGCCTGTGGCACTGGCTAACTTGAGGCGGCCGCCGCCCGGGGGGTGAGCCCCTTCGTACTCCGCAGCCACCACAGCGGCCCCTGCTGGAGAAGCGGAGGGATCCTCCAGTTCCGCGGTCGGGGTCAGAAACGCCCCCCAAACGCCTGCGCCAACGCCGTGGGCGCGCGCTGCTCGTAGAGCTCAAAGAGAGCCGGGCGCGGGTGCCGGCCCCTTTTAGGAAGTCAGCCGGGAATGGGGGCCACACCGCGGAGGCCGCGAAATCGGTGCAGGGCACGAGTCTTCAGCTTTCATCCCGCATGCCCGGCACCTGATCACCCAGGGCGGGGGACTTCGGTCCCGCGGGGAAACCCCGTGGATCGGCGGCTGGAAAACTTGCCCGCACCGGGGCCCCCGGGGGCGGCTTTTTGGGGTTGTCATTCCCAAACTGCAAGTTAGGCTGGAACTGCGGCGATGCAGATTACAGCAGGACAAACTGTCCTTTTGACGGGTGCTTCCGGCGGATTGGGCAGTGTGATGGCGCGGACACTGGCCCGACGCGGCGTGCGACTGGCTCTGGTGGCGCATCCGGGAATCGCGCTCGAACCGTTAGCCGAGGAACTGCAACAGCAGGGCATTCGCACCTTGGCTCTCATCGCTGATTTGCGGCATAGCGGCGAACGCCGCCGGGTGGTGGAAACTACGGAGCAGACCTTGGGCCCCATCGATCTCCTGATCAATAACGCGGGGGTGGAGCACAATGGCTACTATCATGAGCTGCCCGAAAGCTCCATTGAGCAGGTCCTAAGCGTAAATCTCACCGCCGCGATGGTGATGACTCGTTGGGTGTTGCCCGGAATGCTCCGCCGCAGAAGAGGCCACGTCGTAAACATTTCGTCGCTGGCGGGCATGGCTGGGCCCGCCTTCCAGGAACCCTATGCCGCCTCCAAGGCCGGACTCATCGCCTTTACCCAGTCCCTGCGCGCCACTTACCGTGGGTCGGGCGTCAGCGCCAGCGTGCTCGTCCCAGGCTTTGTCGAGACCGGTATCTACACCCGCCTGAAGCTGCAGGCAGGACGGCCTGCACCGTTTTTCCTGCGACCGGTTTCCCCCGACCGGGTCGTCCGGGCCTTGTTCCGAGCCGTGGAACGGGATCTGGCCGAAGTCTTTGTGACCTACTTTCCTGTGCGTCCTTTGCTCTTGTGGATCCTGTGTGCCCCAGGCTGGGCGGCCCGATTGACTCACGCGCTGGGCGCCAATGCATTTTTTCGGGCCGCGGCCCTGTCATGCTGCGCGCAGTCTCCGGCGCGGCCGGCGTCTGCTGGTCTCCAGGATCCTCCCTCCTGAGACCGCCCCACCCGCTTCCATGAAAGCCAAACTCATACCCGTGGAAAGGAGTTAAGCCATGCACGATTCGATGGCCCGTCCCCGCAGACCTCTTCAGGCCTTTTGGCCTGCGTTCCATCCGGCACTGTGCCGGGTTGCCGCCGCGTCGGCTGTCACCATGATGCTCCTGTGGATTGCTCAGGCTGGTGCCGCAGGCTTTCGTCTGCCGGACCAGGACGGTTTTGCCACCGCCCGCGGCGAGGCGTTTGCGGCAACCGCGGACAATCCGTCAGCCATCTACTATAATCCAGCCGGTATCACGCAGTTGGCCGGGCACCAAGTGCGCGCCGGTGTTTACGTCCTGAACATCCAGACGACCTATCGCTCGCCCCTCACCCACGAGGAGTTCGACAACGAGAAGGATCTGCACACCGTGCCTCACTTCTTCTACACCTACGGCCCTGAAAAGTCTCCGATCTGTTTCGGTCTCGGCTTGTATGCTCCCTTTGGATTGAGTTCCGAGTGGTCGGATCAAACCGGCTTCCGCACGGTGGCCACCCGTGGCCAGGTCACCTATTTCACCATCAACCCGGTAGTGGCGTGGCGCCTGGCTCCCACTCTGTCGCTTGCCGCCGGCGCCACTTTCAACTATGCGGAACTGGACCTGCGCCAGGGCCTGGTTTGGCCCGCTCAACCGCTGGACCAGTTCCGCTTTAAAGGAGATGGTTGGGATGTGGGCTACAACCTCGGTCTGCTCTGGCAGGTGCATCCGAAGGTCACGGTCGGGATTGGCTTCCGCAGCCCCACCACGGTTTCCTTGAAGGGGCATACCACCGCGTACAATCGGGAGGCCTTTCCCCCCGGCAGTCCGCAGGTGCCGGCCTTTCCAGAACAGCGCTGGTCGGCCGAGGCCAATTGGCCCTTTCCGTTGAACGCCGTGTTCGGCATTTCCTGGCGCCCTACACCCGCATGGAACCTCGAATTCAACGCCGACTACACCGGATGGAATCGCCTCAAGACGGTCACCCTCCGTCAGGCAGGCGGTCTGCCGCCGCTGCTGCCTTCAACTCTGCCCCTGCGCCTGGACTGGGAATCCAGTTGGTACTACGAGTGGGGCATTACCCGATACTTCGCAGAGCGCTGGCATGTCAGTGCCGGTTACATCTTCAACGAGGGGTCGGTGCCCGAGGCCACCTACTCACCCTTGGTGGCCGATCTGGACCGACATTTCTTCAGTGTCGGCACCGGGTATCGGGGTAACCGTTGGAACTGGGACGTGGCCTACCAGCTTGGTTACGGTCCGGCGCACACCGTGCGGGGCAGCGCCCCCTCCGCTACCGGCCAGACCGCCGATGGCGAGTACGCATACTGGAGCCATGCGCTGATTGTATCGGTAGGCTTCCAATTCTGAAAGCATTGGCGCAATGCCACGGGTAACCCGTCTAGAAACGATCTTTCAAAGCCAAACGGCAGGAGGACGAGGGAATGCCCAACGTCGGAACCTCAACTGACGGCGTCTACTTCCGAGCTTCGGATGGAACTTGCTTGTGGGGAACCGTGCGGCGCCTAGGCCAGTTCCACGCGGCTTTTGATATCTTTTCCGAGAGCTGTGGGCTGCGCGTCTCAGAAAGTCTGAAGGACCTGACCATCGTGCTCCATGGAAGGGAATTCTATAAGGGGCGTGCCGTGGTCCGGGGGCTCCTACATACAGGACCGACATGGGCTTGTGAAGTGGAGCTCAGTGAGCAGCAATGGCAGGATCCCATTTACGCGCGCCCTGCAGTCTTAAACGGAGCCCTTCAGGAAGCTTTCAGCGATTTTTTGCGACACTGGGCGGAGGCTTACCAGGTCCTGCCTTCCTACAAATCGGTCATAGCCGACATGCACACGTTTTTTTCCGGCCTTCGAATCTGGCTGGACCAGTTGGAGGCGGCTCAGAAGACCTATCAAGGAACCTCCCCTCACGCAGACCTAAATTCATGCCTTCCGGCAATTGCCGAAAAAGTCGTGCCTTGCGTCAACGAGCTGTTTCGGCGGTTTGAAGCGTGTTGCTCGGAAATTCCTCCGGAATTATTGCCCGCACACCGGAGCTACATGCGACGACAGCTGCACGCGCTGACTTTGTGCGCGCCGTTCGCGCACCGTACCTTTCACAAGCCCCTTGGCTACGCGGGGGACTATGAAATGGTCAACATGATCGTGCGGAATGGTTGGGAAGGCTCTTCATTCTACGCACAGATCGTTAACAAGTGGTTTTTATTACAGCCTCCTGCGGAGGCTCATCGAAACCGAATCACGTACCTGACCGAATCGCTCATCTCTGAAGCCTCGCGGGTCATGCGGCTGAAACGTCCGCTCCGTGTATTGAGTCTAGGTTGCGGACCGGCCCATGAGGTACAACGTTTTCTCAAACTGAGCCCCCTAAGCAAGGAAGCTCACATGACCCTGCTCGACTTTGACCGGGAAACCATTGATCATGTAACGGGCATTCTCCGGAACCTGGAGCATCTGCATCATCGATCCGCCGAACTTTGCCTCGTCCAGGAGTCCGTTTTTGCGTTGCTCAAAGAGCGGGAAACGGAGAAAGACAAGCCGGCTGCAGACCGGTATGACCTCGCCTACTGTGCCGGTCTCTTTGATTATCTTGCGGATTCGGTATGCCGCAAACTGCTAGCGTACATGTTCCGTCGCTTGGAACCAGGGGGACTGTTGATTGCCACCAACGTGCACCCGTCGAATCCTCTGCGGAACGGGATGGAACACCTTTTGGACTGGCATTTGATTCACCGCAATGCCAGGGACATGTTGGCGCTCGCAGCAGATCTTCGGGAACTTGGGGAAGCTCGGGTCCTTGCGGATCCTACGGGCGTCAACGTTTTTCTGGAGATTCGAAAGCCAGAGAGATGAAGGACTCGCTGCTCATCCTTCGTGATCCCGAATTTCGTGCAGCTTTTCGGGCTCATGAGGCGGAGAATCGCATCAGCACCGGAAAGGTGGCCGCGCTGCTCGTCGCGGTTTTGATGCCCTTTGGATCTACGCTGGACTTGGTTGTGTATCCGCAGCGAGTTGTCGCTTTTGGTCTAATCCGGTTAGCGAGTTCGGTACTCGCTGCGTGTCTATGGTACTTGTTAAGCCTCAACTGGGGTAAAAGGCACCATCGGGTGTTGGGGTTGGTAACGGCGTGGTTGCCTTCCGTGTGCATCTGCTGGATGATTTACGACCGCGAAGGCCCGGCCTCCCCG
>Ga0308392_1000656_pt1 | contig 14577 bp, 10 predicted proteins | sample Hotspr20Samplem2_FD_202361 | JGI IMG/M metagenome (GOLD analysis project Ga0308392, IMG submission 202361) | Hot spring phototrophic mat microbial communities from Octopus Spring, Yellowstone National Park, Wyoming, United States - 20050624_m2 ... | reverse complement strand
AGCCGGGGTAAGGAAGGTGTCCGAGAATCGGAGCCGCGTCTGGCAGAGCCACCGCTCCCCCTGCGGCGCCGGCGCGCCGAACAGCTGGCAGAGCGTGCAGTTTGCGTAATCCATTTCTCCTTTGCAGGCGTGGACGCGGACGCGGTCCCCATGAATCGGCCAGTTTTGGTCGAGCCCATGCACCCGCTCCAGGAGCGACCGCATCTTCCCTTTTATTGATGAGCCGGGGATGTAGGGCTGCCGCGTCAGCGGGTCGCGCACCACCGGGTTGTCGACACCCCCGATCGTCAGCGATGCCTCCTGGGCGCCGATGCGCAGTCCCGTCCGGGCAATGAGGGTCGAGCGTATGGTCAGAATTCCAGTGATAACTGCAGCGTTTTCACTCATCCTTTTTTTCTTCCGGAAGATATGCAACAACAGCTTCGAAGAACTCGACGAACCTCCTGAATCGCTGTTCTTCCTCATGAGGGTCATCATGTTTTAACTGGCGAATCATAGCGATAAGAGCTGACGCGATTTCGCCAAGGTTTTGCTTCTCCCTTTGTGCTCTCTTAGTCTGATAAACCAGCCTCGGCTCCAGAAGCCTCGCCCTGCGCAGTGCCCGAGCCCGGTCCTGGTCGAGCAGGAAATCGATCCGTCGCGCCTCGCCGTAGAGGCGCCGTACCGAGGTGCGCGTCGCGCCGCCGGAGGTCGCTAGCCGCTCAGCCAGGCTGATAAGGGCCTCCACCTCGCCGTCAACGATGATGCGCTGGGCTTCCCGCGCGTACGTCGTCGCATCAACCGCTGCCGCGCGGCCTTGCGGCTGCTGCGCCCCGCGGTTGCCCTGGTAGCCTCTCTGGCCCGGCCGTTGATACTGCGTCATACTCACGCACCTCCTGTCCGTCGTCTCTGTTCCGTGTCGCCATCGCTGGCCGTCCGCAGCTCGGCAAGCCGGGCCGCGAGCGCAACACGCCGGCCCCCCGGCTCGCCGTCAGCCGCCGGTTCAAACGCCGCCTTGCGCAGGTCCATCAGCACCTGCTCCGCATCACGGTGGTCTCTCGCCACCCGGTTCAGCTGGTAGTACGAGCGCCAGATCAGCGGCTCGTAGCGGCCCGGCGCAGCCTTTTCCAGCAGCTGCAGGTGCTGAAGCGCCCGCCGGGCGAGCTGCTTCTTGCCGTCCTGCCCTCGGACAAGCTCGACAAGCTTCTGCTCATACGCTCGCACCGTCTCGAATCCCGGCCACTTCAGCCACACATCCAGTGCGACAAGCGCGTTCTTCGCCTCGGCGCCGTTCGGCCGCTGCCCCTTCGCCACCCACAGCGCCTCCTCGGCAGCCTCGATTCCGGCCTGCACCGGCCGATGCGCATGCGCGGCCACCACGCCCGCCGAGAAGTGGAGGTCATCATTCCCGGCGGTCCACCGCGTGAACTCCTGCCGCAGCTTGCCCGCGAAATCGAGCACATCGAAGAGCGGCCCTGCCAGTGCGACATCGTCGCCGCCGCTAAACACCAGGTAGATGTTCGGGAACTGCTCCTCCGCGAGCTCCGGAAGGTACGCCTCGAAGAACAGCGAAAGCGCCGTACTCACCGCCAGGAACCGTGACGGCGAAGGCGGCCGTTCCGTGAAGTACTGCTGCAGGAACAGACCGAGGTCGTCGACGTCGGCTTTCATCGTTGCGATGAGCTTCCGCCCCTCGCCCTGCTCGGCAATCTCCTCGAAGTCCAGCAGCCCACCCTCGGAACGCGGCGCATACCGGCCCGTCGCCACGAGCCGCGCACACGGAAGCTTCTTCAGCCCCTCGGAATCAAGGGCGATGACCGCCCCCCGCACCACCCGCTCCGGCGGCCTGTCCGTGAGCTCCACCCGGTGGCCGAGTTCTGCCATCACCTTCCGCCAGCCGCTCGAACGTTCGCCCGGCCCGGCCGGCTCCAGCAGGACAAACTTCGAATCCAGCAAAGCCCGGCCCAGGTCCTCGAGCGACGCGCAAAACTCGCACACCCTCCGCTCCACCCCGTCGTCATCCTCGACGCGCCCGCCAATCGCCTCCCGGCCGCACGTCCTGCACGCCCGGCCCATCGAGGCCACCGCCTGCGGCCGGAACAGCTCCCCGCTCCGCGCCAGCGCTTCGAACTTGCGGGACTTCCGCACCGAAAGCGCCTCGCGCAGCTGGCGGTAAACCTCGTGAAACGCCCGGAGCTCCTCACCTGAACACACCAGCCCCGCCAGGTTCAGCGAAAGCCCCGGTCCGTGCGCCGCAACCAGCACCCGGTCCAGCTCCTCCTGGAGCTCGCCGACCATCCCAACCCGTCCAGCCGGCACGGCGACCACAAACTGGCCGCCGACCACCGAGAACGCACACCACGGCGGCACCCCGCAGCGAATGGCTACCCAGCGGGCCGCGACCAGGCTCAGCAACTGTATATAAAAGGAACGGGCCCGCAGGGCCCTGGCCGCCCTCCGGCTCCCCGTGTCATGGATGAACTCCTGGATCCCTGATGCGTCCCCGGCGACCAGGCCAATCCGTGCCCCGGCCGCATCCTCCGCCCGGCTGCCGTCTGCCGCCAGGGCCGCGGCGAACGCTCCCGCCAGGTGCAGGTGGGTCGCCAGCGGGATATCCGCCACCGCCGTCATAAACGCCGACGGCACGCCCATCGCGCCCCGGTACACCGCACCCGTGAGGTGTTCGCTCAGCGCGAGCCAGTCCCCGCCCGACAGCGCCGCCGCCGCCTCCAGCCCCGACCGCAGCCCGTCGAACACCTCCCCGAAGGCGGCGCGCGCCGAATCGGCATCGCCGGCCCGCAACTGCCCAAAGAGCAGCCGAGAGTCCAGCAGTCCCGGCCGAATGAACACCTCGTCCCGTTTCTTTGCCAGCGGGTGCAACAGCGCAGGGGCCGGCCGACCTCCGTCATGTCCCACTCGGTCATACCGGTCGTCCCGCTCGCCCGCAGAGAGGTGGTCGCCCAGCACCACCCATCGGACCAGGTCGCCGAGTTCGCCAGCATTCGGCGCATGGTGCAGTGCCGCCGCATCCGCCAGGCCGCGGAACTCCGGCAGCGTCTCCTTCGCCAGCGTCCCGCTCATCGCCGCATGGGCGTACCGGTACCGCCGTTTGCAGCTGTCGCAATCGTCCCACCGCACCTGGTGCCGTTCCGGCGTCTCGCAGTCGAAACGCGAAGGCTCCGTCCCGCGCCCCGGCACCTGCGCCCATACCTTGCCCAGGTCGTGGAACAACCCGGCGCAGTATGCCCGCAGGGTCTCCTCCGAAATCTCCCAGGACATCATGTCGCTCCAGCAAGTGCAGGAGCCCGCATCCTAGCACACGGCTGTGCACGAGGTGAACCCCTTCTTCGCGACAAATAGGCGACAATTGCGCGCCGACCTTCGGCTCCCCAATAATCGTGGCCGTGTCGACCATCCTCCTCGCTACCATCGGCAAGCGCGACCCCTTCCACGAGGGCGAACCAACAGGGCCCCTCCGCCTTGCGCGTGAGACGACACCCGACAGGGCGCTCCTGGTCGCCACCGAGGCCGTTCGCGCCCAGGCCGAGGCAACCGCCGCCGAACTCCAGGCCCTCGGCATCGAGGTCGCCATCGAAGTCCTCGACGAAATCCGCCGCGGCGTCCCCGACCTCGCAGTCAGCGTTTCCGACCTCCTCCTCGCCGGGCGCGACCTCGTCCGCCGCCACCCGGAGCTCAAAGAGGCCGAGGTCATCGCCTGCTTCACCTCCGGCACCCCCCAGATGAGCACCGCCTTCACCCTCGTCGTCCGCTCCCTGCTCCCGGACGCCCGCCACTTCCAGGCCCTGGACCCCTCGCAAACCACCCGCGAGCCCCTGCGCGAGTTCGACCCCGATATCCTGGGCCACCTCGATGCCCGCGACCGCACCCTCGAGTCCCTCGCCCGGGGCGATGCCGCCGCCGCGGCCGCCTCCGGCGAACCCCTCCTCCGCCTTCCATCACAGGTTCCGCCGCCATGGGACCAGAAGGCCCTCAAAGCCGCCGTCACCATCGCCGGGGCGCTCGCCGCCGTCGAAAACTACCAGCGCCAGTGGCTCGCCCAGCTCGCCGCCAACATCCCCGCCAGGGCCGGCGGCGTCGACCTCGCCGGGCTCAAAGCCTGGCTCCGGCAGGCGGCAAACGATGACCTCGCCTGGGGCGCCGAGCTCGGCGCCTGCTTCCTCCGCCTCGACTCCCTGAACCGTCCCACCCAGGCCGTCCTCGTCGCCGCCACCGCAGCCGAAGTCCTCCTCACCGCCGGCCTCAGGAAATGCAGCGTCGACCCCGACGACATCCGCGACCCGGCCCGGTTGCCGTCCGGCTTCAGCGAAGTCGACCTCATGCGCATCGACGGCGGCCGCTGGCGCATCGAAGGCGCCCAGCGCCGCGCGAAGCTGCTCGAAGCACTCTCCCCCGACTACCGCCGCGCCGTCGAAACGCACGCTGGCGAAACCCTCCGCGCCCGCCTCGCCGGCGCCCGGAACGACGCCGTCCACAAGGGCCGGCAGGTCCCCAGCGAAAGCCTCGAAGCCGCCAAAGCCTACCTCGAAATCCTCGCCGCGGCCGTCGGCGCCCCCGCCCCCGCCACCCTGCCCACCGCCCCCGCGCACCTCGCTGATCTCGTCCAGCCGTGGCGCTCCTAGCCCGGTTCCCGGTCCTCTCGCCAGCCCAGCCCCTGCATTCCGCCGCACTCGTTGGCGAACATAAAAGCAGGGGGCATGCGAATCCTGCACGTAACCGAACAGGGCAGCACCGTCCGGACCAGCGGCGAGCGTCTCGAAGTTCCCGTCGATGGACTCCCGCTGCTCACCGCAGGGCTCCACACCCTCGAGGCACTCGTGCTCCACGGCGCCGTCCAGCTCACCGCTCCTGCCGCCAGCCGCCTCCTCGCAGCCGGCATCCCCTCCGTCTACGTCGGGCTCGATGGCAGGCTCAAAGGTCGCCTCGAGCCTGTCGGGCATCCCGCTGCCCGGCTCCGTTCCGCCCAGGCCCTCGCCGCGGCAGACCCGGCCCGCCGTCTCGCCATCGCGCGCGAAATCGTCCGCAACAAACTCACCGCCCAGGCTCGCCTCCTCCGTGCCCTTCGGCGGCCCGAGAGCACTGCCCTCCTCGGGCTGCTTCCCCGGGTCCGCGCAGCTGAGACCCTCGATGAACTCCGCGGCGCCGAGGGCTGGGCCGGCCGAGTCTACTTCGCCGCACTCCGCGCACACCTCAGCCTCGCCGGCTGGCGCCGCGCACGCCGCCCCGCCCGCGACCCGCTCAACGCCCTCTTCAACTACGGGTACGCCCTCCTTATGCGCCCCGCCTCCATCGCCGTCGCCGCAGTCGGCCTCGACCCCTACCAGGGCTTCCTTCATTGCGCCACCCGCAGCCAGCCAGCTCTCGTCCTCGACCTCATTGAAGAGTTTCGCGCACCCCTGGTCGATCTCCTGGTCGTTCGGCTCTATCCCACCCTCTCCCGGGATACGGGATGGTTCGAACAGACGGAAGCCGGCACCCGGCTTGCACTGGACGTGCGCAAGCAGCTCATCGCCGCCTTCGAAGCGCGCCTCACACGCGCCACCCGCTACCGCCCCACAGGCCGCCGGGAGGAGGTCGGCCGCCTCTTCGAACTCCAGGCCAGGGCCTTCGCCCGCGCCATCCGCACCGGCGGACCGGTCCGACCCGCATGGTGACGCCCGATGGACGAGCGCTGGTACGTCGTCGCCTACGATATCCCCGATACCCGCCGGCGCGAAGCCCTCGCCGCCTGGCTCGAGGGATGGGGAGAGCGGGTCCAGCGGAGCGTCTTCGAATTTGAGCTCCGCCCTGCTGAATTCGCCCGGATGCTCGCCGGCATCCGCACCCGTATCGACCCTGCAGCCGACCAGGTTCGGGTCTACCACCTCGGCGCCCGAGGCTATCGGTCGATCGAAGTCCCGGCCGGCCCGCCGGCGCGGCCGCGGCCCAGGTGGTTCATCGTGTGAGGGGAACCCCTTGTCATGCCGGGGCTGGCGTGGCATAGTACGGGCGCGGCCGGCCGGCACGGCGCCGCCCGCTACTACCACAGGGAGGGAAGGAAGTCAATAGAGTTGCAACCCTCGAATCCCCGATAGGGGACTGAAACGGGTATTTCACCAGCCACCATTTCGCCTCAGTAGAAGGTTTGAAGTTGCAACCCTCGAATCCCCGCTAGGGGACTGAAACAGCTCGGCTCGGAGCTTGCTGCTCAGGTACTTACCATAGGTTGCAACCCTCGAATCCCCGCTAGGGGACTGAAACTCCAGGGCTTCGGCCCGCGCGGCTTCGTAGTCGATGGTCATTTCGAGTTGCAACCCTCGAATCCCCGCTAGGGGACTGAAACCTGCCGGGCGACGACGCCGGCGACCCGCCGGGCCTCGGGTTGCAACCCTCGAATCCCCGCTAGGGGACTGAAACGGTCAGCAGCCCGTCGGCGCGCTCGCCCGAGCACGCCGAGAAGAGTTGCAACCCTCGAATCCCCGCTAGGGGACTGAAACCTGTCGAGCTCGGGGTGGCTTGTGACGGTGGTTGCCATGTCTGTAGTTGCAACCCTCGAATCCCCGCTAGGGGACTGAAACACCGGAAAACCGATCAAGACCGGATGGAACGGCCCTGGTTGCAACCCTCGAATCCCCGCTAGGGGACTGAAACCGGAGAGCTGCTTGAGCTTGAACCGGCGGACCCGCTTCACCCGGGTTGCAACCCTCGAATCCCCGCTAGGGGACTGAAACCATTGCTGAGCACGCCTGCGCGGTCATACGACCACAGGTTGCAACCCTCGAATCCCCGCTAGGGGACTGAAACTTGGGGTTTCCTCCGGGCTCCCCGCTTCGGCATTAGCCGGGTTGCAACCCTCGAATCCCCGCTAGGGGACTGAAACTGCAGTGGCGCGTCGAGCGGCCGGACGGCGCCGTGGTTGCAACCCTCGAATCCCCGCTAGGGGACTGAAACTTGTCGACCTGCAGGTCGATGGCGAGGCGGTCCGGTTGCAACCCTCGAATCCCCGCTAGGGGACTGAAACGGCGTTGGTGGCCGTGATCGCGTCCACCTTGGAGTTGCAACCCTCGAATCCCCGCTAGGGGACTGAAACGGCTCGCCGCAGGGACTCCGCGACGACGCAGTCCAGTTGCAACCCTCGAATCCCCGCTAGGGGACTGAAACTCCTCGAGGTAGCGGCGGAGCTGGTCACGGAGGTTCTGGGCGTTGCAACCCTCGAATCCCCGCTAGGGGACTGAAACGATTGCGAGGAAGTCTGCGGTTAGCTCGGCTTCGCCGTAGGGTTGCAACCCTCGAATCCCCGCTAGGGGACTGAAACTGGTCCACACGCGGTCCAGCGTCATGGTTCCGACGTGCTCTGGTTGCAACCCTCGAATCCCCGCTAGGGGACTGAAACTCAGCGAAATTGTCTTCGTGAATGCCCATGGAAAGCAGCTGTTGCAACCCTCGAATCCCCGCTAGGGGACTGAAACTCAACGAGCACAATCTCGGCATTGGTGGTGAGCCGTCCGAGTTGCAACCCTCGAATCCCCGCTAGGGGACTGAAACAGCATCGAAATTGCACCAAACACATTGTTTGGGATATCGTTGCAACCCTCGAATCCCCGCTAGGGGACTGAAACATACCACGTTTCCGTGGTACGCGTCACCGTAACCGCACGGTTGCAACCCTCGAATCCCCGCTAGGGGACTGAAACAGCTTCACCCGGCGCACGCGCCGGACCCGCTTGCCCTCGAGTTGCAACCCTCGAATCCCCGCTAGGGGACTGAAACTTCCAAGGGTAAGCGGAGATGTAGGGTGAGGCGTTGTGGGCAAGTTGCAACCCTCGAATCCCCGCTAGGGGACTGAAACTACGCCACCGACCCGTGGGCCGAGCGGATGGGCTCGGACAAGCGTTGCAACCCTCGAATCCCCGCTAGGGGACTGAAACGTCACATGGTGGCCGGCCGAGCGCCAGGGGGTGCTGCTGTTGCAACCCTCGAATCCCCGCCAGGGGACTGAAACGAGACCGGGCTGCTATTGACAAAGGCCGGTACGGACCTGCGGATAACCACATCCACATCCCTGCGCTGCTTGAGGAGTACCTTCGTTCCGGCCCCGGGGGCCATCGTGTCGAACCGGATGATCTGGCGGCCTGACGCCGCTCGCTGCTCGCCGCGCCGGTACGCCTGGACTGCACCAGCGTTCTTGTCGTCATCGGTAACCTGCCCGGACCCGCCCGCGTTACAGGGCTGTACTCTGAGCGCTTCCGAGAGGCCGCCGTTGACGGCGGGGAGGTGACGATGTTCCTCCCCGATTGGCCATTCGGGCTTGCCAAGGCCACCGATGGCCAGGAGTACATCGCCATCAAAGACGGGTTGCCGACCACCCTCACGTCTCTCCCGCCAATCTCCCTACCCGACCTGCCAGAGTAAGGTGGCGGAGCGGCGCCAGGGCGGGCGATTCCCTGCCTGGGAGGAGGCCCCGCCGCCGCTCCGCTCGGTGACCGCGTTGGGGGACGGTGCAACGATGGCCGCGGAGCCCGGCCCGGCCATCCCACCCCCTGCCCGGCCCGCATGCCGGGCACAGAAGCGACAGCGGCTGGCGCGCCGGAGCAACTATGATTGCTGACCGCGGCGCCGGCCGATGCTGTGTCCGTGGCGGCGCCGCGGTCGGTGGGGATGTCCGTTCGGCGGCAGGCTCTCCCGCCAGCCCCGGGCCGGCCGCCCCGGAGGAAAGGAGATACGCGTGAAACTCGAGGACTTGAAGCCCGACGCCGTCGTCCGGGGTATCGCGCCGGATGGTCTCGTGACTGTAGTCAGCGTCCAGTGGCACGGCTCCGATGCGCTCACCCTCGTGTACCGCACCGGCGATGGTAAAGTCGCCGACCGCCTCCTCTACCGCGAGGACGAACCGACCATCGAACTCGTTGAGGCTGGCCGGCCGTGGAGCTTCGACGGCGATGGCGCAACCTACCGGCTTGCAGCCGAGGCCCATCGCATCCGTCTCGCCCACCTTTTCGACCCCGTACTCGCCGTTCACACCTCGCTGGTCGATCCCTTGCCCCACCAGATCACCGCTGTCTATGAAACGATGCTGCCCCGCCAGCCGCTCAGGTTCCTCCTCGCGGACGACCCCGGCGCCGGCAAGACCATCATGGCCGGCCTCCTCATCAAGGAGTTGATCGCCCGTGGCGACCTCCAGCGCTGCCTCATCGTCTGCCCCGGCAGCCTCGTCGAGCAGTGGCAGGACGAACTCTCGCGCCGCTTTAACCTTCCCTTCGAAATCCTCACCAACGACAAGCTCGAAGCAGCCCGCACCGGCAACTGGTTCCTCGAAAACGACCTCGCCATCGCCCGCCTCGACAAGCTCTCCCGCAACGAAGACGTCCTGCAGAAGCTCTTCGCCCAGGACAACCGCTACGACCTCGTGGTCTGCGATGAAGCCCACAAGCTCTCGGCAACCTACTTCGGGGGCGAGGTCCAGTACACCAAGCGCTACCGGCTCGGCCAGCGCCTCTCCGAAATCACCCGTCACTTCCTCCTGATGACGGCAACGCCCCACAACGGCCGGGAAGAGGACTTCCAGCTCTTCATGGCCCTCCTCGATGGCGACCGCTTCGAAGGCCGGTTCCGCCAGGGCGTCCACCAGGTCGACGTCTCCGACCTCATGCGCCGCATGGTCAAGGAGGACCTCCTCACCTTCGAAGGCAAACCGCTCTTCCCCGAGCGCATCGCCTACACCGTCCCCTACCAGCTATCCGACGACGAGGCCTTCCTCTACCAGCAGGTGACCGAATACGTCCGCGAGGAGTTCAACCGTGCGGAGGCGCTGAAGAACAACAAGCGCGCCGGCACCGTCGGCTTCGCCCTCACCATCCTCCAGCGGCGCCTCGCATCCTCGCCCGAGGCCATCTACCAGTCACTCAAGCGCCGGCGGGAGCGCCTCGAGAAGGACCTCAGGGAGCAGGAGCTCCTCGGCCGCGGGCGCGCGGTCGCCCTCAGCGTGGCGGAAACAATGCTCGATGAGGACGCTATCTCAGACCTCGAGGACGCCCCCGACAACGAGGTCGCGGAGGTCGAGGAGCGGGTCCTCGACCAGGCGACCGCGGCCCAGACCGTCGAGGAGCTGCGGCGCGAGATCGAGACGCTCCAGCGCCTCGAAGACCTGGCGGCCCGGGTCCGCCGGAGCGGGAGAGACACCAAGTGGCGCCAGCTCTCCGAACTCCTCCAGGAGATCTTCACGGACCGTGCCTTGAGCGGCACGGCACGCGAGGAGACCGCCCCCTACGACGGGCGGCCCCTCCCCGCGCCCGTCGCCTCGCCGAACCAGAAGCTCGTCATCTTTACCGAACACCGTGACACCGTCCGGTACCTCGAGGAGCGCATCATGACGCTCTTCGGACGCCCCGACGCGATCGCCGTCATCCACGGCAGCATGGGCCGTGACGAGCGGCGCAACGCCCAGGAGCGCTTCCTCCACGACCCCGCAGTCCGCGTCCTGCTGGCCACCGACGCCGCCGGCGAAGGCATCAACCTCCAGCGCGCTCACCTCATGGTCAACTACGACCTGCCGTGGAACCCGAACCGCATCGAGCAGCGTTTCGGGCGCATCCACCGCATCGGCCAAACCGAGGTCTGCCACCTGTGGAACCTCGTCGCCTCCGAAACCCGCGAAGGCGACGTCTACCGGCGGCTCCTAGAAAAACTCGACGAGGCCCGCAACGCCCTCGGCGGCAAGGTGTTCGATGTCCTCGGCAAGCTGCAGTTCGAAGGCCGGCCCTTGCGCGAACTCCTGATCGAGGCCATCCGCTACGGCGACCGCCCCGAAGTCCGCGCCCGGCTCGACACCGTCATCGAGCACGCGGTCGACCCCGCCCACCTCCGTGAACTCCTCGAAGAGCGCGCCCTCGCCCACGACGCGATGGATTCGAGCCGGGTGGCCCGCATCCGCGAGGAGATGGAGCGCGCCGAGGCCCGCCGGCTCCAGCCGCACTACGTCGAATCGTTCTTCCTCGAAGCCTTCCGCCGCCTCGGCGGCGTCGTTCGCGAGCGGGAGCCGCGCCGCTACGAGGTCACCTACGTGCCGGCCCAGGTCCGCAGCCGCGACCGCCAGATCGGCCGCGGCGAACCGGTGCTCCCGCGCTACGAACGGATCACCTTCGAAAAGGAGCTCATCACCGACCCCGGCAAACCGCTCGCCGCCTTCATCTGCCCCGGGCATCCCCTTCTCGATGCCACCATCGACCTCGTGCTCGAACGCCACCGCGACCTGCTGAAGCGCGGCACCGTCCTGGTCGACGAGCGCGACCACGGCACCAGTCCGCGCGTCCTCACGGTCCTCGAACATGCCGTCCAGGACGCCAGCCTCCTGCCCTCCGGCGAGCACCGCACCATCTCCCGGCGCCTCCTCTACGTCGAGATGGACGCCGAAGGCCAGGCCCGCCACCTCCAGTACGCCCCGTACCTCGACTACCGCCCGCTCGCTGACGACGAGCCTTCCCCCGACGACCTCCTCGCCCGCCCCGAGTGCGCCTGGATCGGCGCCCACATCGAGGCCGTCGCCCGGAACCACGCCATCGCGACCGTCGTGCCCGAGCACGTTCGGGAGGTTCGCGACCGCCGCATCGAACTCGTCGAAAAGACCCGCGCCGCGGTCCACGACCGGCTGACGAAGGAGATCGCCTACTGGGACTACCGCGCCGAGCAGCTTGCCCTCGACGAGCAGGCCGGCAAACCGGCGGCGCGGATGAACTCCATGGAGGCCCGCCGGCGAGCCGAAGATCTCCGCCTCCGGCTCCGGCGCCGCATCGAGGAGCTCGACCGCGAGGCCAGGGTCTCGGCCCTGCCCCCGGTCGTTCTCGGCGGCCTCGTCGTCGTGCCCATCGGCCTCCTCGCCGCCATGACCGGCCGCCCCTACCCCCTGCCCGCTCCCGCTGTCGATACCGGGGCCGCTGCCGCCCTCGGACGCCGGCTCGTCATGGAGGTCGAACGGAAGCTCGGGTACGACCCCATCGACCGCGAGTCCGACAAACTCGGGTACGACATCGAAAGCCGGGTCGTCTCCGGCCCGGAGCGCGGCCGCCTCCGCCTCATCGAGGTCAAGGCCCGCGTCGCCGGCGCCGACACCGTCACCGTCACCCGCAACGAAATCCTCACCAGCCTCAACAAGCCCGACGACTACATCCTCGCACTCGTCGAACTCCACACCGATGGCGGCCATCGCGTACGCTACCTGCGCCGCCCCTTCCGCCGCGAGCCCGACTTCGGCGTCACCAGCGTGAACTACGACTTTGCCGAACTCCTCGCCCGCGCCGAGGAACCCGCATGACGGTGCACGGGGGCCGGATCCCGCATTTTGGCAATAGTGTCGCAACTGCTGCGTGTGCTATGCCGTCGCCCCGTCGGCAGGGAGGCCGGAAATGCTGACCAGACTCGCGATCCGTAACTTCAAACTCTTTGACAGCGTGGAGATTGAGCTTGGCGAGCGCGTGGTCTTCGTCGGCCCAAACAACTCGGGCAAAACCTCTGCGCTCCAGGCGCTTGCGCTCTGGCATGCAGGCGTGAGGCGCTGGGTCGAAAAGCGCGGTGCCGGCAACGTCCCGAAGGAGCGAGCTGGCGTCACCATCAACCGCAAAGACCTGATTGCACTGCCGGTCCCCGCAGCAAACCTCCTCTGGCGTGACCTCCATGTGCGCGAGGGCTACCGCGAAGCGGGCCGGCAGAAGACGCGCAACGTCCTGATCGAAATTGACGTAGACGGCATCACCTCGGGCGCAATCTGGACAACCCGCCTCGAGTTCGATTACGCGAACGAAGAATCGTTCTACTGCCGCTCCCGCATTGGGCCCGAAGGCACTCGCTACGAGGTTCCCGCTACCGCCGCCGAATTACGCGTCGCCTACCTTCCGCCCATGTCAGGCCTTGCCGCCAATGAGACGCGGCTCGACCCCGGTGCCATCGATGTGCGCATCGGCGAGGGGCGCACCGCGGAGGTTCTCCGCAACCTCTGCTGGAGGGTCTTCGAAACGAACCCGGATGCCTGGCGACGAATCGTCAACCGCATAGATGAACTCTTCGGCGTCACCCTCGGCGACCCAGCCTACATCAAGGAACGCGGCGAGGTTGTCATGTCCTTTCGAACAAAGGGCGGTGTCACCCTCGACCTCTCCGCCAGCGGCCGGGGTCAGCAGCAGACGCTCCTCCTTCTCGCCCACATGGCCGCGAACCCCGGCGCCGTCCTCCTCCTCGACGAACCCGATGCGCACCTCGAAATCCTCCGCCAGCGGCAAATCTACCGCGTGCTCGCACAGACGGCTGAGGAAACCGGCAGCCAGGTCATCGCAGCTAGCCACTCCGAAGTCATCCTCAATGAAGCCGCCGACCAGGACGTCGTCATCGCCTTTGTCGGCAGGCCGCATCGCATTGACGACCGCGGCAGCCAGGTCCTCAAGGCGCTGAAGGAAATTGGCTTCGACCAGTACCTGCAGGCCGAGCAGACCGGCTGGGTCCTCTACCTCGAAGGCGCCACCGACCTCGCCATTCTGCGGGCATTTGCGGAGAAGCTCGGCCACCCGGCACGCGAGCTTCTCGAACGCCCGTTTGTCTACTGGGTCGGCAACCAGCCGCCCAGGGCCCAGGAGCACTTCCACGCCTTGCGTGAAGCGAAGCCAGACCTCGCTGGGATCGCCATCTACGATCGCCTCGAAAAGGGATTGCCCGCCGACCCCTATCTCCGCCAGGAGATGTGGCGAAAGCGCGAGATCGAAAACTACCTCTGCCAGGAGGCCACGCTCCTCAATTGGGCAAATGCCCAGGCGAGAAGCGAGCCCGGTCCGCTGTGGGGCTTGGCTGTCCTTGACGCGATGAAGACTGCTATCCAGAAGGTCCGCGATGCGCTCGCATCCCTCGGAAAGCCCGATCCCGCAAGCCCGGACCTCAAAGCCAGCGACGAGTTCCTCGACCCGGTCTTCGAAAACTTCTTCGCAGCCCTTAAGCGGCCGAACCTGATGCGCAAGACCGATTACCATACCCTCGCGCCGTTCGTCCCCGCCGATGCGCTCGACGACGAGGTCCGCGAAAAGCTTGACGCCATCGTCGCTGTCGCCAGCAGCGCGCGGCCGGAAGGAACACCCGCATGACCGTCTCCCGCAAAAAACTCATCGAAGTCGCACTCCCCCTCCACGTCATCAACGAGGCCTCGCGCCGCGAGAAATCCATCCGCCACGGCCACCCCAGCACCCTCCACCTCTGGTGGGCACGCCGCCCCCTCGCCGCTGCACGCGCCGTCATCTTCGCCCAAATGGTCGACGACCCCTCCGCCGTCCCCGAGGAGTTGCCCACGCTCGAAGCCCAGGAGGCCGAGCGCCAGCGCCTCTTCCGCCTGCTCGAGCAGCTCGTGCAGTGGGAGAACACCACCAGCGAGCAGGTGCTGCAGGCTGCCCGCGAGGAGATCTGGAGGAGCTGGCGCCGCACCTGCCGCGACAACGCCAGCCACCCCCGCGCCGCCGACCTCTTCAACCCGGACAGGCTGCCCGCCTTCCACGACCCCTTCGCCGGCGGCGGCAGCCTCCCCCTCGAAGCACAGCGCCTCGGCCTCGAAGCCTGGGCCAGCGACCTGAACCC
>Ga0308392_1000653_pt1 | contig 14592 bp, 10 predicted proteins | sample Hotspr20Samplem2_FD_202361 | JGI IMG/M metagenome (GOLD analysis project Ga0308392, IMG submission 202361) | Hot spring phototrophic mat microbial communities from Octopus Spring, Yellowstone National Park, Wyoming, United States - 20050624_m2 ... | reverse complement strand
CAGCCGGCGCTTGCTCGATGCGGCCGCGCGCGAGCGCCGCCAGATGAAGGAGCTCGAAGCCCACGTCCAGGCGCTGGTACGCGCCTCCGAGTACACCCGGGAGCGCTTCTTTCTCCACAAGGTGATGCCCGAGCTGGCCGACAACACCTGGTCCACGCGCCTGCGCCATCCCACCCTGTCGCCGGAACGCTTCCTCGAGGCCGCCCGCTGGTATCGCAACTATCTCTGGGAGGAGGTGCTCGGCCGTTTCGACGAGCCTATGCTCGAGCCGAATCCGCGCACCCGCAAAATCTACGACACGCCGCGGTGGACCGGCTACGACGTCGTGCTCGATGTCTGGCCGGAGCTCATCGCTTGGGGTGTCCTGCTCGTGCCCAAGTCTCTCGAAGAGGGTGAGCGGCGGCCGGTAGTCGTCTGCCAGCACGGCCGGCGCGGCCTGCCGCGCCATCTGATCGAAGGCGACGATCCGGCTTACAACAACTTCGCCGCGCGCCTGGCCGACCGCGGCTTCGTCGTTTTCGCCCCGCACAATCTCTATCGCGGCGAGGACCGCTACCGGTGGCTCGACCGAAAGGCCAACTCGGTCAAGGCCTCCATGTTCTCCTTCATCATCGCCCAGCACCAGCAGATCCTCCGTTGGCTCAAGAGCCTGCCCTTCGTCGACGGCGCGCGGATCGGCTTTTACGGCTTAAGTTACGGCGGCGAGACCGCCGTCCGGGTTCCGCCGCTGCTTGAGGATTACGCCCTGTCGATCTGCTCGGGCGACTTCAATAACTGGACGCGCAAGGTGGCCTCGACCGAGGAGCCGTTCAGCTTCATGTTCACCATCGAATGGGAGATGCCCTATTTCGATATGGGCAACACGTTCGACTACGCCGAGCTCGCCTACCTGATGGTCCCCCGGCCCTTCATGGTCGAGCGCGGCCGCCACGACCGCGTGGGGCGCGACCAGTGGGTGGCCTACGAGTACGCCAGGCTGGCTTGGCTCTACGCCCAGCTCGGTCTCGAGGACCGGATCGAGATCGAGTATTTCAACGGTGGACACACCATCAACGGCGAGGGAACCTTTCGTTTCCTTCACCGGCACCTCCGCTGGCCGGAGCCGTAACCGGATCGCCGCGACTCGTCCCGCAAAACCCCTGTTTCGGTTATAATCGGCGCCCATGAGGCTAAGCCGTCGAAACATGATTGCCGGTCTGGCCGCCGGAGCTGCCCTGACGGCTCCGGCCCGCGCTGCCGCGAAAGCCACTGCCTTCGCTTTGATCGGAGATCGTTACCACAACTCCGATTACATCCGAACGGCGTTGAAGCGAACCATCGTCCGCGACATGGGCGTTTCGGTCGACTTCACCGATGAGGTCGAGTTGCTGAATGAGAAAACGCTCGAGGGCTACAAGCTGCTCATCATTTTGCGGGACGGAATGATCTGGCCCGACGGCTATCCGGATGAGACGACGAACGCAGGGTGGCTCACGAGCGGACGCCCGAAACTGATCTCCGAACCCCCGCTGCCCGCCTCCTCGGCGAAGCCGGCCTTCTGGATGAAGCCGGAACAGGGCAGGGCGGTCCGCAAGTTCGTCGCCGGTGGCGGCGGGGCCCTGCTGCTGCACAACGTCACCCACATCGGCACGACCAACGCCGACTTCCGGCATGTGCTCGGGGCTTCCTACGTCGGCCACCCGCCCGTGCGCACCTTCAAGGTCCGCGTCACCAACCCCAAGCACCCGATCGCTCAAGGAGTGCGTGACTTTGTCGTGACCGACGAGCAGCATTACATGGAATACGACAAGGACCCGAATTTCATCTTCCTGGAGACGGTAAACGAGGACGGCTTAACTTACGAGAAATATGGCGCTAAAGCGCCCGGAGGCTGGGCCTTCAATTACGAGCGCGGACGCGTCTGCTACATGTCGCCCGGACACCTGCTTACCGTGCTCTGGAATCCCGAGTACGTCAAGTTGCAGCAAAACGCCGTTCGCTGGCTCTTGCGTCAGGGCTGAGCGGTCGTCTTTCTCTGGCTCGCTCGACGCATCACCAGCTCCCGCGGGGAGTAAACTGCGGTGTGGCTCCACCGGTTCAAACCGGCGGGCCGAGGAGAGAAGCATGAACCGCCGTCATTTCCTTACCGCTTGTCTGGCTCCCTGTTTCGCCGGCGGCCAGGAAGGCCCGCCCCGCCCGGAGCGCGTCGAAGCCCTCACCGCCGGTCCCACGCCGCGCATCGCTCTCAACCACCTCGGATTTCTGCCCGATGCCTCCAAGCGCATCGTGATTCGCGCATCCGGTCGGGACGCGCCTCGCGAGTTCCTCGTCCGTGACATCGGCTCGAACCGTTTCGGTTGGGGAGGCGAGCCGCCCGTGCCGCGCGAGTTGACGCGCCCGCTAACTGGCGTCGCCTGCGATTTCGGGCCGGCCCTGACGGGCGACTTCACCGAGCTCAGACGCACCGCCATGTACCAGGCCTCGATCCCCGGCGAACGCTCCGTACCGTTCTTCATCCGGCCCGACCTGTGGCGTCGCACGCTCCAGAAAGCCGTCTCCTACATCCACGCCCAGCGCTGCGGCGCCGAGGTGCCCGGCGTGCACCCCATCTGTCATCTCGACGATGCCAGGCGGCGCGACACGGGCGAACATCGCGACGTGGTCGGCGGCTGGCATGACGCCGGCGACTTGCGCAAGTGGATGAGCGCCACCATGGCCAATGGCTTCGCCTTGCTCGAATTGTTGGACTCGGGCCTTGAGGCGCCGGGCGTCGATCCGGCAGCGCTCGCCGAGGAGTTCCGCTGGGGCAACCAGTACTTCCTCAAGATGCAGGACGCCGACGGCCTGGTCTTCCATGACACGGCCGGCGGCGTCAACGGCGACAACAGCGACAACCACTGGACCGATAACCGGCCCGGCACCGCCGACGACCGCCACATCAACCCGTCCAAGCCGGGCTTCATCCAGGCCTTGTTCACCGCGCTCGAGGCCACGGCAGCCCGTGTCCTCGCCAAGCGCGACAAGGACTACGCCGCGCGCTGCCGGGAAGCGGCGCGCCGCTGTTACGCGGCCTCGCGGCCCGGCGGCGGCACCAACGATCTGGCCTTCTGGACGCGGGCGGCGCTGGCGCTTTACCGCGCCACCGGCGAGGAGAGCTACGCCCGGGACGCCGCTCGACTGGCGGGCGAGCTGGCCGCGCTCGCCTACTCGGAGTTTCCCGGCTCGCAGAAGATCGTGCGGGGCTTCTGGCGCAGCGGGCCCGGCGATCCGGCGCCGTTCGTCAATGCGGTCTACTCGGCCTATCCGGCGATCGCCCTGCTCGAAGCGGCTGCGGCCTTGCCGCGCCATGGCGACGCCGCCCGGTGGCGTGATACGGTGCGGCTCTATCTGGACGGCTATGTCCTGCCGATGACCGCGCGCAACGCCTATGCGATTGTTCCCTACGGCCTGTTCTTCGGCTCGCCGACGCCGGAGCACTATCGCCCGCTCGAAGGCGAGCTCACTTACCGCTACTTCATGCCCGTGCGCAAACAGTTCTGGTGGTTGGGCATGAGCTCGCATCTGGAAGGCCACGCCGTGCTGCTCGCTCTCGCCGCGCGCCAGTTCTCGCAGCCTCGGTATCGGGAGCTGGCCTTCCGCCAGCTCGAATGGGTGATGGGCGCCAATCCGTTCGGCGCCTGCCTGATGACGGGCGAGGGGATGCGCAACCCGTACCCGCACTCCCGCTATGTGGGCCTGTTGATCGGCGGCATCATGAACGGCATCGCCGGCAACACGCGCGACGAGCCGGTGCTCGATATGGAGTTCGGCTACGACTGGCGCACCACCGAGTACTGGAGCCCGCACAACGCCCACTACATCTGGGCCGTGACCGTGCTCGAAAGCAGTGGGCCGCGGGCCTGACGGCTGCGCTATCCTACACTAACAAGCGCATTGGAGGCGGCCATGACCCGACGGGAACTTCCTCTACGCCTGGCCGCCGGCGCCCTGCTCGCCTCCCGCTGGAGCGAGCCCGCGCTGGCGCAGCGCGCCTTGGCGGCGGCCGAGGCGCCGCCTGAGACCGTCTGGCTGCACGCGAACGAGAATCCCGAGGGACCCTGCCCGGCTGCACTCGAGGCCATGGCCGAAACCTTGGCGCGCGTCGGCCGCTATCATTACCAGCAGCAGCGCGACTTCCTGGCCGCGGTCGCCCGCAGCGAAGGGCTGGAGCCCGAGCAGGTGCTGATCGGCGCCGGCTCGAGCGAGATCTTGCAAGTCGCCGTCTATGCGTTCACCGCGCCGGACCGGCCGCTCATCTTTCCGGAGCCGACCTTCGAGTTGCCCGCCGGGATCGCCCGCGCCCTCGGCCGCCCTGTCGCGCCCGTCCCACTGACCGAGCGCTTCACAGCCGATGTCGAGCGCCTCGTCGCCGAAGCCAGGAAGGCCGGCGGCGGCCTGATCTATCTGTGCAATCCGAACAACCCCACCTCGACCATCACGTCCAGGGCGGAGCTGGCTTGGATCGTCGACAACCTCCCGCCGCGCACTGTCCTGCTCATCGATGAGGCCTACATCCATTTCTCGGAAGATCCGGAGCTTGAAAGCGCCCTCGGCTACGCTTGCCAGGGCAGGGAAGTGGTCGTGGCGCGGACGTTCTCGAAGATCTACGGCCTGGCCGGCCTGCGCGTGGGCTTTGGCTGCGCCCGGCCGGATCTGGTCGCCCGCATGGCGGCGCTGCGCAGCAACGTCGTCTCCTGGGTGAGCGCCCGCGCCGTGCTGGCTTCGCTGGCGCAACTGCCCGGTCTGGTGGTCGAGCGACGGCGCCGCCTCGCCGCCCTGCGCGGTGAGCTGTGCCGCTGGCTGGCCGAGCGCGGTCTCTCCTACATCGAGCCCCACGCCAACTTCGTCATGATCGACCTGGGCCGCGACGTCCGCGAAGTGATCTCGGAGATGGTCCGCCGCGGCGTGGCGCCCGGCCGGCCCTTTCCCCCTCTCGACACCTTCCTGCGCGTCTCCATCGGCACGCCCGCCGAGATGGAGAGGTTCCGCGCTGTCTTCGCTGAGGTGATGGGGGTTTGAGGGGCACAAGAAGAAAACCGGAAATTCAGGGACGATACCCTCCTACGATTCGCACAACGCGGGAGGCATCCCTGCGACGTTGGGATTTTGCACGGCTCCTCAGGGCGGGCGAGCCTCCCATCGCACGAAACGACCCGCTCTGAGCCTCTCACCGCCACATTTCGCACCTGATGGCGATCCATCCTCTCGGACTGATCGGCATAGTCCGGGGCTGCGCCACCCATCACTGGCGCTTCGCTCGAGCAGCTTGAGCGGCAAGGAGATTCGAGCCGCAAGGTGCCGGCAAGCAGCGAAAGTCTAACTGCAAAGCGCCGCTTGCAACATCGCCTTGGCGTAGGCGACGTTGTAGACTTCGCCCGCGTAGCCGCCCCCGCCCGGATAGAAGGTTCGGAAGCCTGGCTGGGCGCGATCGTAGTCGAGCGCTCGCGGATGCTCCGGGTAGAGCCCCCGCCCGTACTTGTGGCGCACCAGTTCGCGCATAACGGCGAACATGTCGGCCTGACCCTCATCCGGGAAGACCTCGGTATAGTCCAGATACGGCGTCCGCACGCGGACGTTCCGGTAGTGCGCATGGTTGATTCGATCCCGGCTGGCGAAGTAGCGGCACACCGCGACCGGATCCTCGCCAAGTTCGCGCGTCACGCCAGGATCAAAGGTGAGCCCGTTGGCCGGGCTGTCGACGATGCTGATTAACCGCTTCCAGTCTGCCACGCGCGACATGATCTGATCCGAGCCGCGGCTCACCGGCACTGGCGGATCGTTGGGATGCAGCGCCAGCCTGACGCCCGCCTTCTCAGCCTCCGGTACGATCGCCTTGAGGAAATAGGTCAGATTCGCCCAAAGCTGATCGGCCTTGTGCACGCCGATCTCGGGCAGCGGCGGCAGATCTTTCACCTTCTCGTAAGTGAAGGCCGTCATTCCCGCGCCGCCCCGGCCCGGCTCCTCATAGTAACCTTCCACCAGGCGGTGTGCGTAGAAGTTGTACTCGACGACCGGCAGGCCCGCCCGCCCGGCGGCGCGAATCGACTGGATGACCTTGTCGATCTCCTCGTCGCGCCCGGGGCGGCCGTAAATGGTGTTGGGGAAGCCGCTGATCATCATGTTGATGATGGAGAGCCCCCCTTTTCGGAAACGCTCCATGCGGGCGCGGAGCTCCTCTTCCTTCCATGGGATCGCCGGACCGCCCATCAGCACGTAGTCGACGCCGATCTGCTTGATCCGGCGCATGCCGGCTTCGTCCAGGTTCGGTGAGACGCCCAGGCAGATCTTCGGCACATCCGGTCCCTCGACCGGCGGCCAGGAAGCGCAGGCCGAGCCTTTGAGCACAGCCGGCGCGGCCGCGGCGGCCCCGGCGCCCTTCAGCAGGTTTCGTCGTGACACGGCGGACTTCATCGTCAAGCCTCCTTGAGTGCCATCCGTTTGGGTTCAGGTTCCAGTAGAGTATGCACGCGGCTGATTTGTCAACCGCCTTCGTCATGGCTGAGCGCGCGGCGCAAAGCGCGCCTCCAGCCGGCGTACAGCTCCTCGCGCCGGCTGGAATCCGCCGCCGGCTCGAAGGCGCGATCCAGTTGCCAGAAACGCTCGAGCTCCGTCAGATTCTTCCAGAAGCCCGTGGCCAGGCCGGCTAGATAAGCCGCTCCGAGCGATGTCGTTTCGATGTCCTTCGGGCGCAACACCGGAACTCCGAGGATGTCGGCCTGAAACTGCATGAGGAAGTCATTGGCGGCGGCGCCGCCGTCGGCGCGCAGCTCCGCCAGCCGCTCGCCGGTGTCCGACTGCATCGCTTCGACCAGATCCCGCGTCTGATAGGCGATCGCCTCCAAAGCGGCGCGCGCCAGCGTGGCCGGGGAGGCGCCGAGCGTCAGTCCGCTGATCAGTCCGCGGGCCCGCGAGTCCCAATGCGGAGCACCCAATCCGATAAAGGCGGGCACCAGATAGACGCCCTGATTGTCGTCCACCGAGGCCGCTGTCGCCTCCAGCTCCCGGACGTTCTCGAACAGCCGAAGCCCCCCGACCAGCCAGTCCACGGCCGCACCCGCGGCGAAAACGCTGCCCTCGATCGCAAACTGGGGCGCCGGGTCGGCCGAGGCGGCGCGCGTGCCGATCAGCCCGTGGCGCGACACCGGCCGGCGCGCACCGGTGTGGAGCAGAAGGAAACAACCCGTCCCGTACGTGTTCTTGGCCTGACCGGCCCGAAAGCAGGCCTGGCCGAACAGCGCCGCCTGCTGGTCGCCCGCGATGCCTGCAATCGGAATCTCCGCTCCCAGGTGTTCTCCCGAGGCGACTCCGACGAGGCCGCCCGAGGCGACGATGAGGGGCAGCACCGCTCGCGGGATATCAAACAGACCGAGCAACTCCGCATCCCAGTCGCCCGTTTCGAGATTCATCAGCATCGTCCGTGAGGCGTTCGAAAAGTCGGTGACGTGCGCAGCGCCCTTGGTGAGATTCCAGACTAGCCAGCTGTCCACGGTGCCAAACAGCAGCTCGCCGTCACGCGCCCGGGCGCCCGCGTCGGGCACGTGGTCGAGAATCCAGCGCAACTTGCTCGCCGAAAAATACGGGTCCACGATCAAGCCCGTCTTGCTCGTGATCATCGAGGCGGCGCTCGAGCGGGACAGCTCCTCGCAGGCCCGCGCCGTGCGACGGCACTGCCAGACGACGGCCGGGCTGACGCTGCGGCCGGTCGCCCGCTCCCAGACGATGGTGGTCTCGCGCTGATTCGTGATGCCGATGGCGTGAATCTCCTCTGGGCGCACGCCCGAGCGGGCGAGCACCTCCGCCGCCGAGCGCAACTGGAGCCGCCAGAGCTCCTCGGGGTCTTGCTCGACCCAGCCGGGCGCCGGGTAGCTCGTCGACAATCGGTGAGAGACCAGGCCCAGACGCCGGCCCTCAGCGTCATAGAGCGCCGCGCGGGCGCTCGTCGTTCCTTCGTCCAGAGCGAGCAGGTACGGCACACGGGCATTATATTCCGGCGAACGGCGCTCGCTAGAATGAAGTTGATGTTCCTGCGCAGGGTCAAGCCTCGCGAGCTCAGCTTCGCCGAACGACTGAAGCGGCTAGAGCAGACCGGCTGTCTCCACCAACAGCCCCGGCCGGGAATTCATGTCTTCTTGCGCGACGGCTGCGCCGTCGTCGTCGAAGAGAATCCCTCGGGTAGGCCGTGCATTCGGCGCTCGGGCCGCCTGATCGGTCGCGAGGTCGGCGAGTTGGTCGACCTTGGGTTTCAGAAAAACTGGAGGACGCCGTCCGGGGTGACCGAGCCCGCTCTGGCCAACGAACTCAAAGCGCTACACGCCCTGGTGGAGGATGTGCGGGAACACCTCGGCCTGCCGAGCTTTTACAACGAGTCGCTCGGCACGGTCAACGATGCCCACCACTACGACCGCGTCGCCGGCCGAGACGGTGCATCGGCCTCCGGCGGCGCCCACTGAAGCGGCGCTGCCATTTCCCCGAGGAAAGCGATGCCGGCCGCGGCCGGCACGAGGTACCGCAGCGTACACATCAGTCCCAGCGCCGCCCCGCCTTCCGGCGTGAGGTAGTCCCGAAACAGGTAGACGAGCGCGGCGTCGCGCGTGCCGATTCCGGCCAGAGTCACCGGAATCAAGCCCGCCAGAATCGCCAGGGAGGCCAAAGCGAGGGTCGTCGTCAAGGGCGGCGAGGCGGCGAGCGCGCGGGCAAAGAACCAAATCTGAACCAAGTGGAGGAGCCACACGGTGAGCGACAGCCCGACCACGAAGAGGGCAAAGCGCCGGTCGCGGGCTAGCCTTCGCTGAAGCGAGCCCCAAGCCTCGACAAGGCAGCCGAAGGCGGCGGGTAGACGCGCAAACGCGGCGCTTGAGAGTCGCCGGGAAGCGATGACTGCAAAGCCCGTCGCCAGAGAGACACCCAACGCCGCGTAAGCCCAAGCCGGCGCCGAGCGCCCCGCCGTCAGAGACCCGGCCAGACACAACGCGAGCAGTGCCATCAGATCGGCGACTTTTTCGAACAGGACGATTCCCAGAGCCCCGCCGGCCGTCATGTACCCCCGGCGGGATGCGAACCACGCCTTTGTCAGGTCGCCTATCTTGGATGGCAGGGCGAGGTTTAACACGCTGGCGGCAAGCGTCAGCTTCAGGGACTCGCCCAGGGAAACCGCACCCTCGGGTACAAGGAGCGTGAAGCGCCAAGCGGTCAGCAACGTCGCCGGGACCGCCAGCAGGACAGCGGCGGTGAGCCAGCCCCACTGTAAAGCGGCCACCGCCCCGGCAAATTCGCGCCAGTCGAGGTGCCAGTAGAGGGCCGTCAGCACTGCCGCGCTCACGGCTGCGGGTACGGCTCGCTTCACGCCGTCTCCCCCCAACGGACCTCAAACTCAAAGCGGCCCTCGCTGAGCGGCGGCGCAAGCTCCTCGGGATCGAACCAGCCGGAGCTCGCCACATGGCGGAGATTCTGGCGCGGGGCGAGCAGCAGCTCACCGGTGCGCGCCTCGATTCGGTCCCGGACCTCAAAGCCGGCCTCGGTCGCGCGAATCTCTCGCCGAAACCACGGCCCGCGCGGACGCCCTCGCCGGATCAGAATCCGCTTGAGCAGCGGCGCGAGGCGCCGTCCAAGCAGCCGGCCGGTTAGGCGGAGCGCAAGTTGCCGCCAGGGCGTATTTCGATGGAAGGCGCACCCCTGGGTCGGCCCCTCGATGAGTAGGGTCTCGCACTCCAGGCGAATCCGCCAGTGCGGCGACCACCAATCGGTCACCCAAAAGCCTCGCCGCCGGCGCAAACGCCAGCCGTGATCAAAGCGCGCCATCCGCCCGGCCGTGTGCAACCGCAGGCTGCCGCCTTTACGAGCGGCCACATACAAGGCTTGGCGGCCATCCGGGCTGCGGACGACCCAATAACCGCAGCCGGCCAGCCACAGCCGCTGCGGCCAGTCCGGCGGTTTAGGCGCCGTCATCGAGCTCAAGTAAGGCAGACTGCGAAGCACGCTGGCGTAAAGGTAATGGCAGTGATAGCGGTCATCGGCCGACCACATCCAGTGCGACGGCTCGCTAATGCCCGCAAACAGCGTCGCCACCAGCCAGGCGGCTACCGGGTTGCTCTGTGCGGCATAGACCAACCCGTAGGGCAACACATAGTTCGTGTTGCGACTGTTGAGCGTCCACGGCAACTTCCCATCGGGCGCTACGAGGGAAGCCAGGAAGCCGACAGCGCGCTCGATGGCGGCCGCAGCGCGAGGATCGTTCGTCGCCCGCCAGTAGTCCGCAAGGGCATCGAGAGTCACCGTCAGGTAGGCCGTGTCAGGGCCGCCGTACTCTTCAAACCAGCCTTCCGGGTGCTGGAGGGCGAGCAGCCGGGCGGCGTGTCGCTCAACTACCGTGCTTGAAACTCCCAAACGTTCGATGCCGGCGGCAAGGGCCAGCGCCGCGACCCCGGCGGCGTACTGATTGGCTGCTCCCGTCTCCGACCTTCGCGAAAGGCGCATGAAGCCCCTGCGCAGTCCCGACCATTCGATCCGCTCCGTCAGGGCAGGGCAATCCGCCTCCCAGCTCCGCAGCAGCCGGACGGCGGCCCAGAGCGCGAAGGCCGCCCCCGGGTAGCTGTCCTCGTGCGGATAGTACTCGTCGACCGTCCCGCTCCGGCCTGCCTGGCGGCTCAGCGCGTTCACCGCCGCCACCGCCCAGCCCTCCCACCGCGGCTCCGGCCCCGCCACATCGATCAAGCCCGTGCGCAGCGCCTCGATAAGCTCCATCGCCTGCTGAAGCACGCCGGAGGCGAAGTCGGCGGTCTTGTAGTGCCAATAGGCGCGGTCGAAGCAGCCGTAAGTCGGCGAGTGCGGATCCCGATCCAACTGCGTGAGCACCCGCCGGGCCTGGGCCTGAGCGTAGATGCGGAAGGCGGCTTCAAGATTCCGCAACATGCGCGTTTCCGGCTTGCCGAATCTCGTTCCAGCGCTCCGGATTCGGCTCAATGACGAAGCGGGTCGCCGACAAGCCCCGCCGCTTCACCGGTTTCGATACCGCCTTCCAACCCCGGCGGATCAGCGAGAACAGCGGTCCGAGCAGTCCGGGCGGCAGAAAAAGCAGCAGGCCCCGGCGGCGCCCGATCCAGAGGAAGCCGGCAAGGATGCGCTCCACCATGCGGCGGCTCATCGGAACAGCCGCCGGCCGGTAGCCGTAGACGGGCACGGGTCGCCCGCGGCGCCTGTCGCGCTCCAGGCGCAGGAAGGCGCCGCGCTTCTTGAAATCGATCATGTGCGCATGCATGGCGATGGCGCGCTCGGCCGAAATCTCCTCGAGCTCGAGCAGCCGGGTGCGGCGCATCTCATCGAGTGCAAGCCGGCCGGTCTCGGTGCGCGCGATGACCACGGAGTGGCCGCCGCCGGCCGCCTCAAGCTCGGCAAGCCAGGCGTCCCCAACGGACACATCGGCGAGTTCATTGGTGAAGTCCGGCGTGATCAAGGTGTTGCGAGCCAGATAAAACGGGGTGAGATAGTTGTAGTAAAACTTGGGCGCTTGAAATATTCGCCCATCGGCGAGCTCGATCCGGAGCCGCCCGGGCCAGTCACCTGCCCGCCACTCGAGCGAGCGGATAGACGCCTTCGGTGGAATCCCGTGGCCGGCTAAAAAGGCGCGCACGGCGCCGCGGTACATGTTAGTCCCCACGTAGGGCCCCGCGATGAAGCCTATTTTGCGAGCGCCGGGATGGCCGGCCGCCTGGAGCATGCGTACGGCGGCAGCTTGCTCGGGCAGCGCTACCATGGCTAGCTGTCCTTGGGAGCCCGCTATCTCCGGCAACAAGTGGAGCGCCGGCAGGACCTCGTAAGCGCTTTGGGAGGCTGCGAGGATCTCGTCGCGGCTCCGCGCGAGCACCGCCTCGGCGCACTCGGGCGTGCGCAGGCCCACCCGAACCACGAGCGCCGCTTCCACCCGCCCCGTCTCGAGCAGGTGGATGAGCAGTGCGGTGATGACGCCGCCGCTTGCCGCCTTCCGGCGAATTCGCTCGTCGGTTGCATGGCCGAGGTAGATCGCACGGTAGGGCCCGAGCAACCAGGAAACGGGCGGCGCGCCAAGGTGATCGAACAGCTCGGGAAACGGCACGCCACGTCCTGGGCAGACCGCCCAGGCCAGAGCCAGACCCGGCTCATCGCTCGCCGCCAGTGGCCTCTTCAACTGGGGCAAAGGACCGCGTGGGGTGTCCGCCATGCCCACCAAAGACGGGTTCAGCCCCGCGCAAGCGCCGCAGTGCATGCAGTTGCCGGCTTCGATGACCTTCGCGTTCAGGCGCCGCCACAGACGCTCCGCCTCGCTCACTTTGAGAGCTCCCGTGAACTGGGTGCGCCGCCCAACTGCTGCTCGCGCAGGCGGAGCCGGATCTCCTCGAGAAGCTGGCGATTGGCGCCGGCCAGTTCCGCCACCAGGCCCACGGCTACAAGCTGAAAACCGAGGACCAGGAGGATGGCCGCGGCGATCAGACTCGGCGCACGGGACCGAGTCGGATCGACGAACAGAAACAGATATAGCCAGCGCAACACCAGGCCGGCGCCGGCGGCAAGCGGGGGCGCCGCCAGCAGACAGAAAAACTGAAGCGGCCTATAGACCATGAAGATGTGGGTGATCGTGAGAACCGACCGCCACACGTAAGACGGAACGCTCCGAATCAGCCGTGAGGGTCGCCGGCAATCATTGGTGCGGATTGGAACCGAGACGATCGGGATGTTCTTCAAGCCCGCTTGAATGATCGTTTCGAGCGTATAAGTGTAGCTGCTGAAAACGCTTAGCTGGAGCGCGGCGCGACGGCTGAAGGCCCGGAATCCGCTCGGGGCGTCAGCGATGTCGGTACCGCTGACCGCACGGACGACCCAACTACCCAGCTTCTCGAGCAGTCTCTTCGTCGCCGAAAAGTGTCGCATCCGGTCGATAGGCCGCGCGCCCACCACAATCTCCGCCTTGCCTTCGAGGATGGGCGCGATCAGCCTGGCGACGTCGTCGCCGCAATACTGGTTATCCCCGTCGGTATTGACGATGATGTCGGCGCCCGCCCCAAGCGAGGCCTCGATGCCGGCAAGGAAAGCCCGAGCCAGGCCTTGGTTCGAGCTCAGGCGCACCACTGTGTCGGCGCCCGAGGCTTTCGCCACCTCGGCCGTTCGGTCCGTTGAGCCGTCATCCACGACCAGGATCTCGATCTGGTCGATCGACTCCAGCCTCCTCGGAAGCGCCCGGATCGTCTCCGGCAGCGTGGCCTCCTCGTTGTAGCACGGGATTTGGATGACGAGCTTCACGGCAGCGGCATCAACCCTTCAAAGTAAACCAACTCGGCGCTCGAATTCGGAGGTTCGGCGGACCGAAAACCGTTATCATGAGAATATTACGGGCAATCCATGCTGCGGCAAAAGATCGAAGTTTCAGGGGATGCGAATCCTCAAGAGACCAGAGAGTGGCTGGAAGCGCTCGACGAGGTATTCGACGCCTCTGGTCCGGACCGGGTAAAGTACCTGCTCGACCGTCTGGTGGAGCGCGCCGCCGTCTTCGGCGTCCGGCACACCTATGACGTCAACACGCCCTACGTCAACACGATTCCGGTCGAGGAGGAGGTGCCCTATCCGGGCGACCGGCAGATCGAGCGGCGCATCAAAAGCCTCATCCGCTGGAACGCCATGGCGATGGTGGCGCGCGCCAACAAGTATGACGACGGAATCGGGGGGCACATATCGACCTACGCTTCGCTGGCGACCTTGGTCGAGGTGGGGTTCAACCACTTTTTCCGGGCTTCCTACGGCGATCAACCGGGGGATTTCGTCTACTTCCAAGGGCACGCCTCCCCCGGCATCTACGCGCGCGCCTATCTGGAGGGGCGCCTGACGGAAAAGCACCTCGAAAACTTCCGGCACGAGCTCCGCGACCAGCCCGGGCTCTCCTCCTACCCCCACCCGTGGCTGATGCCCGATTTCTGGCAGTTCCCGACCGTCTCGATGGGCTTGGGCCCGATCAACTCCATTTATCAGGCGCGGTTCATGCGCTATCTGGAGAACCGGGGCATCATCCCGCCTACGCCGCGAAAGGTCTGGGCGTTCGTGGGCGACGGGGAGGTCGACGAGCCGGAAACGCTCGGCGCCATCACGCTGGCCTCGCGCGAGAACCTGGACAACCTGATCTGGGTTGTCAACTGCAACCTCCAAAGGCTCGACGGACCGGTCCGCGGCAACGGCCACATCATCCAGGAGCTGGAGGCGGCTTTCCGCGGCGCCCGCTGGAACGTCATCAAGGTGATCTGGGGCGACGACTGGGACGCGCTGCTCGCCAAGGACACCTCGGGGCTGCTCGTCAAACGCATGATGGAATGCGTCGACGGCGAGTACCAGAACTTCAAGGTCAAAGGCGGCGCTTATGTGCGCAAGGAGTTCTTCGGCAAGTACCCGGAGCTGTTGGAGCTGGTGGCCGACATGACCGACGAGCAGCTCGAAAAGCTCCGCCGCGGCGGCCATGACCCACAGAAGGTCTATAACGCCTACAAACGGGCGGTGGAACACCGCGGCGGCCCCTCGGTGGTGCTCGCCTTCACGATCAAAGGCTACGGATTGGGCGAG
>Ga0308392_1000649_pt1 | contig 14653 bp, 10 predicted proteins | sample Hotspr20Samplem2_FD_202361 | JGI IMG/M metagenome (GOLD analysis project Ga0308392, IMG submission 202361) | Hot spring phototrophic mat microbial communities from Octopus Spring, Yellowstone National Park, Wyoming, United States - 20050624_m2 ... | reverse complement strand
GCGGTGCGCGACCTTCTGGCCCAAGCCTACCTGGAGGTGACGCAGAACAACTTCGGGACCGCCGGCCGGCACACGACTCAGTTTTTCGATCAGGCGCAGGAGCTGGCTCGCAGGCTCGGCGACCCCAATCGCAGGCGGCTGCTCGAGGAGATCGTTCCGAGTCGCGATGCGGTTACGGCGGGCCTGGCGAAGGCCGATCCCGCGGTCATCTCGGCCGTTCAGGATCTTTTCCGCCGTCTCTACTCGGCGCCCGCCGGTCGCTAGTTACGGCGCAGGAACCGGACGGCGGGAGCGGATCGCCGGCGGCTCCGCCGGCGCCGGCGGGGGCAGATGCTCGGCGATCACCTGAAGCTGTTCCACGCCGAGGCGCAAACGGAGGGCGCGTTCGAGAATTTCCACCGCCGCCGCCGGCAAGGCTTCAGGGGCTTCGTAACGGAGCCGGACGCGGACGCCTTCGGGACTGAAGCCAAGCTCCTGGTCGCGCAACTGCCCTTGCGCGGGGGGCCACACATCGTTGAGAGCCCGGGCAAGCCGCGCGCTCGCTTCCGCCCGGAGACTCTCGAGCGCCAGCGGCGAGGGAGCGGTCGGCCGCAGGCTCTGGCGGATCGCGGCAAGCTCCTCCTCGCCGGCCACCTTGCGCACCAGCAGCTCGACCTCTTTGCCGGTCCGGCGAAGAATCTGCCGCTCGGCTTCCGCGATCCTCTCCTCCGTGACGCCTCCGGTCAACACGAGACGCACCCGGATGCGGTCGCCGATGTCGATCTGTTCGGAAACGATCTCGTCGGGCGAGGCCAGCGACCGGACCGCCTCGCGGATCGCCGTGCGGGCCAGCGTCTCATCGCGGAGCTGAAGCAGCGAGTCCCGCAACGGAACGAACAGCACCGCCAGCAGGATGGCGAGCATCGTGATGCGCCAGCGCAGGCGGCCGATGTCGCCGAGCGAGCGAGCCAGCCGCGTATTTGCCAGCAGTAAGTAAAGGCGCTCGCCGGCGGCGCGGGCGCGGATGGCCGCGTCGATGGCGCCGCGAGCCTCCGACGCATCCATGCGGGCCATGTAGAAGACCGCGAACGCTGCGGCCGTGATCGCCGTCAGGTTGGTCAGGAACAGCAGGCCGGCGCCGGAGATGATCGGCCACTGAAAGCCGCTTCCGACGCCGAAGCCCACCGTGCACAGCGGCGGCATCAGCGCCACGGCGATGGCGACGCCCGGCAGAGCGGTCACGCCGCCGCCCCGGCCTCCTCGGCAAACGATGAGCGAGCCGGCCAAACCGGAGAAGATCGCGACGCCGAGATCGAGCAGATTGGGCTGCGTGCGCGCCAGAATCTCGCTGGTGGGCGCGCGGAACGGAATCAGCCAGACGATCAGCGCCGACAGCAGGATCGCCCCCGCAATGCTGGCCGCCAGGTTCAAGGCCGACTTGATGCCCAGATACAGGTCGGCGGCCGCCAGGGCCAGCCCCGCGGCGATGATCGGCCCCATCAAGGGGGAGATGAGCATCGCGCCGATAACCACCGCCGGACTGTTCAGCACCAGCCCAAGCGTGGCGATCGCCGCCGAGAGCACCAGCTCGAGCCAGTAGTTGAGATCGTTCACCGCCGCGGACTCGTCGATGCGGCGGTAGACCTCCGGCTTGATCGCAGCGTCGATTCCGAGCAGCGTTTCAAGCCTCTGGCGAAGAGAGATATCGCCGCTCATCCCTTTGGACGATTCTAACGTCCAAAGGGCGGTTGAGATGCGCGGCGCGGATCGCCGACAATGCCAGGTGAGATGACACACCGTGAGCGCGTGCGGCGGGCGATTCGCCGCGAGGAGACCGACCGTGTGCCGATCGATCTCGGCTCGACGCTCGCCACCACCCTGACCGTCGGAGCCCAGGAGCGCTTGCGTCTGGAGTTCGGACTGCCCGAGGCCACCCCCCGGATTCTCTCGCGCCGTTCGGGCACCGTCATTCCCGATGAAGCGATCCTCGAGCGGTTCGACATCGACACTCGCGCCCTGCTTCTGGGGACGCCGGAGCGCCGCCCGGACCGCGAGATCTCCGCCACCGCTTTCATCGACGAGTAGGGCGTCACCTGGTCGAAGCCGGAGGGCGGCCATTACATCAACACCGCCGGACCGTTCCATCATCTGGACGAACCCTCGGCGCGAGACGTGGAACGTCACGACTGGCCCGAGCCGGACGATCCCGGCCGATACCGCGGCTTGCGCGAGCGCGCGCGGGCGCTCTACGAACAGACCGACTACGCCATAGTGCTCGGCCTGGGGGTCGGCCCAGTGCACCAGTGCCAGTTCCTGCGCGGCTACGCGGAGTGGCTCGAGGACCTGATTGCGCGGCCCGCCTTCGCACAGGCGCTCATCGAACGGGTCACCGACATCTGGACCGCCATCGCCCGGCGGGCGCTCGAGGAGACGGCCGACTACGTGGACGTGGTCATGTTCGGCGACGACGTGGGCACGCAGAAGAGCCCGCTCGTGCGCCCGGAACTCTACCGGGCCGTCATCAAACCCTGCCACAAACGCATGGCCGAGGTGGTCAAGTCGTTCGGCAAGCCCCTGCTGTACCACACCTGCGGCTCCGTCTACGCGCTGATCCCGGATCTCATCGAGGCAGGCGTGGACATCCTCAACCCGATCCAGGTCTCGGCGGCCCACATGGATACCCGGCGGCTGAAGTCGGAGTTCGGAGGCGAGCTGGCCTTCTGGGGCGCAATCGACAACCAGGGCCTGCTCCCGCGTGGCACACCGGGGGAGGTCCGCGCCGAGGTGCGGCGGCGCATCAGGGATCTGGCGCCCGGAGGCGGGTATGTGCTCGCGGCGGCGCACAACATCCAAGCCGACGTGCCGCCGGAGAATGTCATCGCGATGTTCGAGGAGGCGCGCGAGTTTCGCCTGTAGCGCTCAGCCGTGGCGGATGAGCAGCACGTCGCCGTCGGCGACGGGGTAATCCTTGCCCTCCAGACGCAGCAGGCCGCGCTCACGGGCGCCCGCATAGCCGCCCGCCTCGACGAGCGTCTTCCAGTTCGCCACCTCGGCGCGGATGAACTTCCTCTCGAAATCCGTGTGGATCGTCCCGGCGGCTTTGAGCGCCGTGGTGCCGGCGGGAACGCTCCAGGCGCGCACCTCGGTCTCGCTCGCCGTAATGAAGGAGATCAAGCCGAGGAGCCGGTAGCCGGCCTCGAGAATCCGTCCAAGGCCCGATTCGGGAAGCCCGTAGCCCGCCATGAACTCAGCGGCTTCCCCCGGCTCGAGCTCGGCCAGTTCCGCTTCGATCTTGCCGCAGATGGCCACCACCTCGGTTCGGGGCAAGGCGTCGAGGTGGCGCCGACGAAACTCCGCCTCGATCTCGTGCAGGCGCGGCGCGTCCTCTTCGCCCAGGTTCAGGACATAGAGCATCGGCTTCTGGGACAAGAAACCGAAGCCGCGCAGGCGTTTTTCGGCCTCGCTATCGAGCTCGAGGCTTCGCAGGGGGCGGTTGGCTTCGAGCACCGCCCGCGCCTTCTCGATCAGCTCGAACTCGCGGTCGAGCTCGGCGCTCTTGATCTTTTTGCGATCCTTTTCGAGCCGCTCCAGCCGCTTTTCGACCATCACCAGGTCGGACAGGATGAGCTCCGCCTCGACGTCGTTGAGGTCGCGCACCGGATCCACCGATCCCTTCTCGTGGGGCACGCTGTCGCTTGCAAAGAAGCGCAGCACATGCGCCAGCGCGTCAGCCAGGCGCATACCGGCCAGGAAGCGCGGCTCCTGGAGCGCCTCCCGGGAGATGGCCGGAAAGTCGAGAAACTCCATCGTGGCATGGGTGACCTTAGGCGGGCGAAACAACTTTGCGACCTCATCCACGCGCTCGTCCGGCACGACGGCGACGCCGAGCCGGGCTTCAAGCGGCCCGTGCCGGACCGACTCGTGAGCTCCGGTCAGGATGGTAAACAGGGATGTCTTGCCCACCATGGGCAAGCCGATGATGGCGATTCGCATCGCTAGAGAGGGACTTCGATCGAAGCCAGGATTTCGGCCAGCACGCGTTCACCGGCGTCGGCGCCGCGACTCAGCAAAGCCACGCGCGAGTTGACCACAACGCGGTGCGCAAAGACCGGCGTGGCCAGCCGTTTGACGTCGTCCGGAATGACGTAGTCGCGCCCCTCGAGCAGGGCGAGCGCCTGGGCGGCGCGGTAAAGCGCTTGCGCCCCACGAGGGCTGACGCCTAACTGAAGCGACTCGTGCGAGCGGGTGCGCTCGACGATGGCCATCAGATAGTCGGTGACCGCCTCCTCGACGCGTACCGCGTGGACCGTTTCCTGGAGTTCGATCACCTCGGCCGCCGAAAGAACCGGCTTCACCTGCATCCCGATCCGGTCCTCGCGCTGGCGGAGGATCCGGCGTTCGCTCTGGGCGTCCGGGTAGCCGATCCGCAGCCGGAGCAGGAAGCGGTCCAGTTGCGATTCGGGCAGCGGATAGGTGCCGTGGTGCTCGACCGGGTTCTGCGTCGCGATCACCATGAAGGGCCTCGCCATGGGATAGGAGACGCCGTCGATGCTCACTTGCGATTCGTTCATCGCCTCAAGCAGCGCCGACTGGGTCTTCGGCGTGGCTCGGTTGATCTCGTCGGCCAGCAGGAAGTTGGTGAAGATTGGGCCGCGCTTAAATTCGAACTCGCGGGTCTGGGCGTTGTAGACCGTGACGCCGAGCACGTCGCTTGGCAGCATGTCGGAGGTGAACTGGAGGCGGTGAAAATTGCAGTCAACCGAGCGCGCCAGCGCCTGGGCGAGGGTCGTTTTGCCGACGCCGGGCACGTCTTCGATCAGCAGGTGACCGCGAGCCAGCAGACAGACCAGCGCCAACCGAACCACCTCCGCCTTGCCTCGCAGGACCTCTCCAAGAGCCGCCTCGAGTTGGGAGAGTCTTTCGATCGCCGCCGGCAGGGCCTCGGCTGTTTCCCGCTGGCCCATCTCATGCTCATGATAGCGAACCGGCGCGAGGCAAATTGTGTTAGGGTATGAGGGAGCGAGGCCTTCAAGGTCGCGCGCGGGCGCGTAGCTCAGTTGGTTAGAGCGCGTGCTTCACACGCACGAGGTCACAGGTTCGAGTCCTGTCGCGCCCACCACACACTCGGCCTGCTCAGACCTGCTCGGGCATCACGTAGGGCTCTCGGTAAGTTCGCCGCAGCAGGCGATTGGCCTCCTCGTCGCCCGGGAAGGTCTCCGCTTCGGGGTCGAAGACGAGCTTGCGAGCCGTGCGGTAGGCGATGTTCGCCAGATGGCACAGCGCCGTGGAGAGATGCCCCTCCAGGATCTCGCAGTGCAAATCCTCGCGCCGTCGGGAGCGGACGCAGTCGATGAAGTTTGCAAAGTGATTGCCGTCATCGTCCGGCCCGGGCTCCAGATCCGGGATCGGCGGCCCCGGCTCGTAGGAGATCTTCGGGAAGCTGCGCGCCACCACCTCGAGCGCCATGCCTCCCAGCGGGTTCCGCTCCGGATTCACCAGGAACCGGCCGGACACGGTGGACCAGTTGTTGGCCGAGCTGACGTAACCTTGCGGCGTATAGAAGACCACGCCCAGATGCATGCCGCCGAACGGCGGACTTGGCAGCGTGGTTACTTCGAGCTCGACGAGGGTCCCGTCCGCATACTCGAAACTCGCGTTCTGCACGTTGGGCGTCTCCTGGTCGGAATCGTCGGCGAAGCGGCCGCCCACGCAGTGGATCCTCACCGGGTGCACCTGCTTGCCGAGGCCCCAACGCACCAGGTCGATCATGTGCACGCCGTTGTTGCCCACCTCGGTGGTCGAAGTGTCCCAAAAGTAATGCCAGCCGTAGTGGAAACGGTTCGGAGTGAAGGCGCGGTAGGGCGCCGGTCCTAAATAGAGGTCCCAGTGGACGCCTTCGGGAATCGAGCTTTCCTCGGCCCGGCCGATGCTCGCGCGCCCGCGGTAGACTACCGCCTTGGCCCGGTAGACCGGGCCGAAGCGCTCCTCGCGCACGAAGCGGATGGCCGAGCGCACGCGCGGCTCGCTCCGCCGGTTCAGGCCCGCCTGCACGATGCGGCCGTACTTGCGCGCGGCCTCGACCATCTTCCGACCCTCCCACAGAACGTAGCTCACCGGCTTTTCCACGTACACATCCTTGCCCGCCTGGCAGGCCCAGACCGTCTGCAAGGCATGCCAGTGGTCCGGCGTCGCAATCGAGACGGCGTCGAGATCCCTGCGCTCGATCAGCTTCCGGAAGTCCACGATGGTCTCAGGGCGGTAGCCCGCAAGCTCTTCGACCTCGGCAACGGCCGGAGCAAACAGGCGCTCGTCGACGTCGCAGAGATAGGCCACGCGCACGCCGGGCATCTTGGCGAAGATCTGGTAGTGATCGCGACCTCGCCCGCGAAAGCCCACTACCCCCACACGCACCGTATCGTTCGGGCTCTGGCGGCCCCAGGCGGGTCGGATGGCGGGCGCGGCCGCAAGCGCAGCCTGTCCGAGGAAGGTGCGGCGGCTGGACGGCGGCGTAGCCGTGGTCGATTCTCGGCTCTGTTCAGGCATCTCGGGTGCCGATTGTACCATCGCTTCCCCGGCCGCCGCCGTAACGGGAAGGATATCGGCGCGGTATGCTTTTTGAGTTCCTGCTGCTATGGCCAGAATCTACTATGTCGGAGACTGGGCCGTCATGCTCGGCCCGGTTTTCGCCGAGACGCCCTTCAATTACGTTTGGAAAGGCACGGACCTATACAACTACGGCCACTGGCTCAAGGAAGCCATCGAGTCGGGCGGCCGGCACCAAGTGACCAGCGTGCCCGCTTGGGAGTTCTACCGGCTGCCGCCCGGCGGCTACGAGGAGGTCCTGGCCTCTTACGACGTGTTGATCTTCTCCGACGTCGAGGCCAAGCTCTTTCAGCTCGACCCGCACTTTTTCGACCGGAGCAAATTCGGCGCCAAGCCGCTCACCTTTCCCGACCGGGTGCGGCTCACCGTGGAGGCACTTCGCGCCGGCCGGCACATGATGTTCCTGGGCGGCTGGCTGAGCTTTAACGGCGAGATGGGCAAAGGCGGCTGGGGCCGTACCGGGCTGCGCGAGATCCTGCCGGTCGAATGTCTCGACTACGAGGACCTCCGCGAAAGCACCGAGGGCTGGCGCGCGGTGGCGGTCCAACCCGACCACGCCATCCTCGACGGGATCGATCTGGCCTCGATGCCCCCGATCCTCGGCTATAACATCGTGCGGCCGCGCGCCGGCTGCCAGGTGATCGCCGTCTGGGAAGGCACCGCCGACCCGATGCTGGCCGTGGCCCGCTTCGGGGAGGGCCGCGTGCTCGCCTATACCTCCGATCCGGCGCCGCACTGGGGCTGCAACTTCGTCTACTGGGATCAGTATCCGCACTTCTGGCAGAATGCGGTCGATTGGCTGCTCGACGGCTAGGCCGGAACCCGGCCGCGCACCATGCGACTAACCCTGTTGGACTGGATCATCCTGGCGGGCTCACTGGCCGTCTGCTTCCTTCCGGCGCTGTTTTTCGCCAAGCGCTCGGGCAGGAACACCTCGGAGTACTTCGCCTCCGGGCGCGCCGTGCCCTGGTGGCTGGCCGGCCTGTCGATGGTGGCGACCACCTTCGCCAGCGACACGCCCAACCTGGTCACCAACTTCGTCCGCACGCAAGGGGTGGCGGGCAACTGGCAGTGGTGGGCCTTCACGCTCACCGGCGTGGCCACGGTGTTCTTCTATGCGCGCCTGTGGCGCCGCTCCGGCGTGATGACGGATCTGGAGTTTTACGAACTCCGCTACTCCGGACGCGCCGCGTCAATCGTGCGCGGCTTCCGAGCCCTCTATCTCGGCCTGTTCTTCAACTCGATCATCATCGCCACAGTCAATCTGGCCGCCTGCAAGATCGCCGGCATCCTGTTCGGCTTCAGCCGCTGGGAAACGCTTCTGGCCGTCGGCATCCTCAACGTGGTCTTCGCCGCGCATTCGGGCCTTTGGGGGGTGCTGGTGATCGACATGATCCAATTCTTCGTCAAGATGTCGGCGGTGATCGCGGCGGCTTGGTTCGCCGTCAAGTTACCCGAAGTGGGCGGCTTGAGCGGACTCGTCGAAAAGGTCTCGCGCATGGAGGGTCCCGGCGGGCTGAACTATCTCGATTTGGTGCCGGATTTTTCAAGCAACTGGGAGCTGGCGACGGCGGTCTTCCTGATGCCGCTTGCCGTGCAATGGTGGGCCGTCTGGTATCCGGGTTCGGAACCGGGCGGCGGCAGCTACATCGCCCAGCGCATGCTCGCTTCCCGCACCGAACGCGATGCAGTCGCCGGAACGCTGTTCTTCAACATCGCGCACTACGTGCTTCGCCCCTGGCCCTGGATCCTGGTGGGCCTGGCGTCGCTGATCGTCTATCCGGAACTCGGCGACATCGCCAGGGCCTTCCCGAATCTCGACCCGTCGCTGATCGGCCACGATATCGCCTACCCCGCCATGCTGCGCTTCCTGCCGGCAGGCTGGGTGGGCCTGATGGTAGCCGGGCTTGTGGCGGCCAACTCCTCTACGGTTCTGACGCACCTGAACTGGGGCGCTTCCTACATCGTTCACGACTTCTACCGGCGCTTCCTCCGGCGGAATGCTCCGGAGAGCCACTACGTGCTCGCCGGCCGGCTGGCCACCATCGGACTGTTCTTGTTTTCCTCGTCGCTTGTCTTCGTGCTCGAGACGGCGCAGGACAGCTTCAACCTGATCCTACAGGTGGGCGCGGGCACGGGCCTGCTCTACCTGCTGCGCTGGTTCTGGTGGCGCATCACCGCCTGGAGCGAAGTGGCGGCCATGCTCAGCTCGTTTTTGATCTCGGTCGCCTTCGCCATCGCCCACCGCTACGGCTTCTTCCTCGGCACGCACCGCGAACTCCTGCTGACCGTCATCGGCACCAGCGTCTGCTGGTTGCTGGTGACGTACTGGGGGCCGCAGACCGATCCGAAAACCCTCGTCGAGTTCTATCGCAAGGTCCGGCCGTTCGGCCCGGGCTGGCGGCGCATTCGCGCCGAAGCGGGCATCTCCGAGGAAGAAGCCGCCCGGGCGGCGCAGAGCGAAAACATTCCGCTGGCGCTCGTGGGCTGGGCGGCGGGCTGCGTCGCCATCTGGTCGTCGCTGTTCACCGTGGGGAATTTCCTTTACGGTCGGATCGGCTACGCGGTGGCGCTGCTTGTGACCTTTCTGGCGAGCGGCGCCGTGCTGGTCCGGGTGGTCAACCGGCTGTGGCGGTAGAGGCTTCCGCCAGCAGGGCGCGCACCCGAGCGGCGGAGTCCAACCGGAGCGCGCGTTCGGCCAGTGCTTCGGCCTCGGCGGCGCTGATGGCGCGGATGGCCTGCTTGATCCGGGATATGAGCGGCGCGCTCACGCTGAACTCGTCGATGCCGAGCCCGACAAGCAGGGCGGCGGCCATCGGCTCGGAGGCAAGCTCGCCGCAAAGGGTTGCCGGAATGCCCGCCTCGTGTGCCGCTTGCACCGCTTGGCGCACCAGGCGCAGAACGGCCGGCTGAAGCGCATCGGCCAGAGCAGCCACGTGCGGGTTGGTCCGGTCGGCCGCCATGACGCACTGCACAAGGTCGTTGGTCCCGATGCTGAAGAAGTCCGACTCGCGCGCCAGCTCCGGCGCCAGCGCGACGGCCGAAGGCACTTCGATCATCACGCCGACTTTGAGCCGGACGCCCATCTCGCGCCCGATCCGAACGACCTCGGCCTTCGCCTGGCGCACCTCCTCCAGGCAAGCCACCATCGGCAGGAGCACTTCCACCGGATAGTGGGCCGCCACGCGAGCAATCGCCCTGAGCTGCGTCCGGAACAGGTGGCGTTCGGCCAGCGTGAGGCGGATGCCGCGACGGCCGAGGAAGGGGTTGGCCTCCTCGCCCGTTGCGAGGTACGGCAAGGGCTTGTCGGCCCCGACATCGAGGGTGCGAATGACGAGCGGGCGGCCTCCCAGCGCCTCGGCGATCGCCCGATAGGCCGCCGCCTGCTCGTCCTCATCGGGCGCCCGGCTGCGGCCGAGGAAGAGAAACTCCGTGCGCAGCACGCCGACGCCCTCGGCCCCGCAGGCCACGGCCTCGGCCGCTCCCTCGACGGAATTCACATTGGCTACGACACGGATGCGCCTGCCGTCACGGGTTCGCGCCGGCTCATCGCGGCCGGCCAGGGCGGCACGGCGTACCGCAAGCCAACGCTTGCGCCGCTCCTCGAGCTCGCGCAAGGTCGCCTCATCGGGCGCAATCCAGACGGCGCCCCGCTCGCCGTCGATCGCCACGGGCGTGCCGTCGCTCAAGGCCGCCAGGGCCGGACCGAGACCGGCTACGACGGGGATGCCGAGCGCGCGCGCCAGGATGACGCTGTGCGCGCCGGCGCTACTGCTCTCCAGGCACACTCCTAGCACGCGCTCGCGGTCGAGCTCGTTCACCTGGGAGGGAGCAAGCTCCGCTGCGGCGAGAATCGAAGGCCGCTCGGGCGCCGGGATCCTGGCGGCGCCGGTGAGCGATCCGAGTACGCGCCGCCCAGCGTCGGCGACATCCTGCGCCCGAGCCCGTAGATATTCGTCGGAGACCGCAGCCAAGCGGCGCCAGGCCTCGCGCCAGACCCGGTCCCAGGCGGCCACGGCGGTCAGGCCCTCACGTTCGATAAGGCGCGAAGCCTCGTCAAGGAGCGCAGGATCTTCAAGAAAGACCGCTTGCGCATCGAAGATGCCGGCCGCATCCTCGCCGGCCTCGAGGCGCGCCCAATCGAGGAGCTGCCGCGTCTGTCGCCGCGCCTCTTCGAGCGCCCGCTCCAAGCGCCGCCGCTCCTCGCCGGGATCGACGGCGGTCCGGGCTTCCTCGGAGGGCGCCGGCGTCTCGAGGCGCACCAGCGGCCCGATCGCCACGCCCTCGGAGGCCGGCAGGCCCTGAATGTGCCCTACGCCGGAGGGTCGCCCCTCGGCGGGCGGAGGCGGCTTGTCCGCCTCCTCACAGCCGGACTCCAGCCAGCGCGCAAGCTCCTCGACGGCCGTGCGCGCACCGACGCCGGAAGCCCTCAGCAGCAGCTCGTCGCCCGAGCGCGCCTCGAGCGCCAGAAGCGCCGTCAAGCTCAAGGCGGAGGCGGGTCCCGTTCCGCGGCTCAGGTTCTCGATGCTGATACGTGACGCCGAGCGCCGCGCCAGGCGCACCAGGCGTGCGGCCGGCCGCGCGTGCAACCCGAGCGGATTCGTGACTCGCACCGTACGGGCTTCGGTCGCTTGCGGCGCCTCGAGCGTTGCGCCCGGCCGGGCGCCGCCGCTCAGTTCGGCGAGAATCTCGTCAATCGACGCGCCGGCGGCCGCCAGGCCGGCCGCCGCCACGGCGCCTTCCACGAGCGGCCCCGGGCACAGGCGGACCTTTCCGCGCTCCTCTTCGCTCAGAAGCTCCAAGGCAGTTTCTGCACTGAGCTGTGCGCTGCCGAGATCGGTCAGCACCAGCGCTGCCTCGGCATCGGCGAGCGACCGGATCGCTTCGGCGACCAGGAAGGCGTTCGTGCCGATCGGGCTGGCCGGGTCGCCCGTGCCGCCGGCCGGCGCCAGGCGCACCCTGCCTTGGGCTACTTGCGCGGCAAGTTCGCAAACCCCCTCGGCAACTTTTGCGCTATGGGAGACGATAACCAGGCCGATCATCCCCAGCACTCGGCGGCCGTTTTGACGAGCAGCCAGGCGGACGTAGCGCCGGGGTCCTGATGCCCGATGCTGCGCGGCCCGAGGTAACTCGCCCGACCCTTGCGCGCCTCGAGCGGGATGGTCGCCTTCATGCCGGCCTCGGCCGCCCGGGCGCCCGCATGTAGGATCTCAGCCAGACCGCCGCTTGCGGCAAGGCTGCGTCGCATCGCCTCGATCGCGGGAGCGAGCGCGTCCACCATGGTCTTTTCGCCCGGGGCTGCCCTGCCCCGCTCGACGATGCCCTGAAGCCCGGCCTCGAACAAGGCGACCACATCGGCGGCTTCGAGTCTCTGCCTGCCCGCGCAGGCGGAGGCGGCGCGGAGAAAGAAGGTGCCATAAAGCGGGCCCGCTGCTCCGCCCACGTGGCGGATCAGCGTCATCGCCGCGGTTTGAAGCAGGCTGCGGATGTCGGCCGCCGTGTTCTTGTCGAGTTCGGCGGCCAGCGCCAGAAAGCCGCGATCCAGATTGATGCCGTGATCAGCGTCCCCGATGGCGGCATCGAGCTCGGTGAGCCAAACCTTGTTGTCGGCGTAGACCCGGCCGAGCGCCTTCAGCCACGCCGCTACCTCGTCAGGCCCCACGGTCATCGCCTCAAGCTCCCCAGCGCAGCCCGGGCGTCAGGACCGGATCGTCCCAAAGCGAGAGCAACTCTTCGTCGGCGCGGACGAGCGTGATCGAGCAGCCGGCCATCTCCAGGCTCGTAATGTAGTTGCCCACCAGCCGCCGCGCCACGACGATGCCTCGGGCCGCAAGCAGCGGCTCGAGTTCGCCGTACACCAGATAAAGCTCCATGAGCGGCGTTCCGCCCATGCCGTTCACCATGGCGATGACTCGGTCGCCGCGCTCGAACGGCAGGTCCGTCAGGATCGCCTCGGCCATCCGGGCGACGATTTCGCGCGCCGGCCGCCACCGGGTGCGCTCGCGGCCCGGCTCGCCGTGAATGCCGATACCCAGTTCGATCTCATCGGGACCGAGTTCGAAGTTGGGTTTGCCGGCCGCCGGCACCGTGCAGGGCGTGAGGGCCATGCCCATCGAGCGCGCACCGGCGTTGACGCGGCGGCAGAGCGCCTCCAGGCGATCCAGCTCCCAGCCCCGTTCGGCCGCCGCGCCGCAGAGACGCTCGGCGATCACGGTGGCGCCCACGCCGCGGCGGCCTGCCGTGTACAGGCTGTCCTCGACCGCCACATCGTCGTTGATGACCACCGCGCGGACGGCGATTCCCTGCGCCTGGCATAGCTCGGCCGCCATCTCGAAATTCAGGATGTCGCCGGTGTAGTTCTTGACGATGTGGAGTACGCCTGCACCGCCGTCGACGGCGCGCGTGGCGGCTTCGATCTGGTCCGGGGTGGGAGAGGTGAACACCTGTCCGGGACAGGCCGCGTCCAGCATGCCGCGGCCCACAAAACCGGCGTGCATCGGCTCGTGGCCGCTGCCGCCGCCCGAGACCAACCCCACTTTGCCGGGCCGGGGCGCATCCACACGGACAACATACATCGGCTCGAAGCAGACTCGCAGGATCTCCGGATGCGCCAGTGCGAGGCCGACGAGGGATTCGCGCACCACATGGTCCGGGTCATTGATGAGCTTTTTCATTCGAGTGCCAGCAAAGAATATACTCGTCTCTTATGCCGGTTTGCCTCAAGCGCGGGCTCATGCTTTGGGTGCTGGCTTGCTCCGCGCCGGCGGCCGATCAGGCTTACCGAAAGCCCTCGCGCGAGATCCTGGCCGTGCTCGAGGCGCCGGAGACGCCGGCCATCTTCGTCAGCCCCTCTCGCCGGGACGCTCTGCTCGCCGAGCGCCTGCGCTATCCGCCCATCGCCGAGCTGGCCCAGCCGATGCTCGCTCTGGCGGGCGTCCGGATCAACCCCAGAACCAATGGCCCGCACCGGCCCGTCACTTACACCTCGTTCACGCTGCTGCGCCTTGCCGACGGGACTAAGGTGCCCATGGCTGTGCCGGGCGATCGGCTGTCGGCGCCGGAATGGAGCCCGGACGGCGGCCGCTTCGCCTTCCTGCTAACCCGAGCCGACGGCATCGAGCTCTGGATCGGCGAGACCGCGACGGCCAGGGTCCGCCGGGTGAACGGCCTGTCGGTGAACGCCGCGCTCGGGCCGATTCTGGTTTGGCTGTCCGACAGCCGCACTCTGTTGGTCGCGGCGGTGCCGCCGGATCGCGGCCGGCCTCCGGCGCGACCGGAAGTTCCGCCGGGGCCAGTGATTCAGGAGAGCCTGGGCGGCGCCGGGCCGCTGCGAACCTATCAAGACCTACTCGACGACGCACACGAGGAGGCGCTGTTCGACTACTATGCCACCAGACGGCTGGTTCTCGTCGACACGGCGAGCGGACGGGCGCAGCCGATCGGCAAGCCGGGCGTTCTGGTTTCGGCCTCGCCCTCGCCCGACGGGCAGCATCTTCTCGTCACGCGCCTGCTAAGGCCCTACTCCTATCTGCATCCGCACGAACGGTTCCCGCGCAGCATCGAGCTTTGGAGCCGCGCGGGCGTCCTCGTGCGCGAGCTGGCGCGCCTGCCCTTGGCAGACAAGATTCCGATCGAAGGCGTGCCGGTCGGGCCGCGTCTTCATCGCTGGCACCCGGTGGAGGCGGCGACGCTGTTTTGGGTCGAGGCGCTCGATGGCGGCGACCCCCGGGCCCAGGTCCCGCAGCGCGACCGCATCCTGGAGCTGGCGGCGCCCTTCACCGCCGAGCCGCGCGAGTTCGCCCGGCTTGAACATCGCTTCGACGGCCTGGACTGGCTTGAAACCGGCGAGGCGGCGCTGCTCAGCGATTTCGACCGGAGCAGGCGCTGGCGGCGCACCTTCCTCATCAGCCGGCAGGGTGGAGCCGGCAGGCTACTCTTCAGCCGGAACATTCAAGACCGATACAACGACCCGGGCGCGCCGGTGCAAGGCGTCCTCCCGAGCGGCCATCGCGCCGTGCGGAGCCCGACGGGCAAGCTGCTGCTGGCCGGGCCGGGCGCGTCCCCGGAGGGA
>Ga0308392_1000645_pt1 | contig 14698 bp, 9 predicted proteins | sample Hotspr20Samplem2_FD_202361 | JGI IMG/M metagenome (GOLD analysis project Ga0308392, IMG submission 202361) | Hot spring phototrophic mat microbial communities from Octopus Spring, Yellowstone National Park, Wyoming, United States - 20050624_m2 ... | reverse complement strand
TGCCGCTGGCTGGGCGGTGGAAGACGCCGCCGATTGTGCCGCCGGGTGACTTTCAGACTGGGAACTCGACGGTGGTTTGGCGCAACCAGACGACCGGGGAAACTGCCATCTGGGTGATGCAGGGGACAAGTTTTGTGCGCAGCGAGGCGTTGCCGTTTGTGGAGGACTGCTGGGTTGTGGGGGGGACGGCAGATTTCAACGGCGATGGGGCGACGGACCTGCTGTGGCGCAATCAGGACATCACGGGTTTTGACGCGGTATGGACCTTTACCGGGCTGCGCCCGAGAGCGGCACTACCCGTCACGCCCGAACAGACCGACCGCAACTGGGTTATCAGTTGCACGGGGGACTTTGACCGGGATGGGCAGCCGGACATTGTGCGGCGCAATCTGGCGACGGATGCGGTGGAGGTGTGGTTGATGAACGGGCTGACACGGCGTGCGGTTTTGTCGCTGCGGATTCCGGGTCTTGGCGCGGACGAACGGATTGTGGGGAGTGGGGATTTTGAGGGCAACGGGCAGTTGGGGTTGCTGTTGCAGCGGCAGGCGGTGGGGACGGCGCGGGTGGTGACGTTTATTGGGGCGACGGCGGTGGGGAGTCGTCCGCTGCCGGCGCTGGGGCCGGAGTGGCGGCTGGGGGCGGTGGGCGACTACAACCGCGACGGGCAGCCGGACGTGGTGTGGCGCAACGAGCGTACGGGCCAGAACGTCATCTGGCTGCTGCGGAATCTGTCGCTGGTGCAGAGTGTGCCGCTGCCGGCGGTGCCTGACCAGCGCTGGCAGATTGTTGGCCCACGCTAAAACCACACCGGCGCTTGGCAACCAAACTCTACATGCGTCAGACCATCCCCCTGGGTAACAGCCTGCTTGGGGGCACCTATCCCAATGCCCTGCCTTCAGACGTGAGCACTACCGTTTGTGCTCTCACAACACGGCTAGGAATCTGAGTCCCATCTAGATGACAACAGCTATTCTTTGCGTGCCTTACGCCTTAGCCAGCAGGAACGTATCCTGCACAGCCCCTAAAATGCGCTTGCAGAAGAGAGGCTCTACTAAGCTACAGCAGAGGCGCATCAAACTTCACAACGACATCGCCGTTACCGGTTAACCGACGTGGACACGTGGGCGTTTCTCTGGGTTTTCAACTGCCTTGCGTAAGACTTCGTGAACAACCGGAGCTGTGTCCCCCTCACCTAGGAACAGATACTTGAAGGCATAGCCGATCGGGCTACCCTCTGTCCACCCAAAGTACACATCAGGAATCACGCCGGTCTCCTTTTGGGCATGGAGCAGGAAAGCCGCAATGGCATTGGGTACGGCTGGGCTATCACAACGCAGGACGCGATGCTTCCCAACCGTTACTCCTTGGATTTCTAGCACCTCATCATTGAACTCTGAAGGATTGGCAATCTGTACCTCGAAAAACAGCACCGGCTCGTCATAGTTGATGCGGTGTACGCGCTTGAGCTCATCACGTTTACGCGCATATTCCCGCTCCTTGCCAGTATGCGGGCGATTTGCTGCAATGCGGAGCATGTTGTTGCGCACGGCTTCATGCAGAAACTTCTTGGCTTTGTCATCCAGAACCACACGCTTTGTCCGCAACTCAGTTGCCCGCAGTGCGCGCGAAACCAGCGAAATGAAAATCAGCGACAGGATGAAAGCCAAGCAAACTTTCAAACCCGTTGGGCGCTCGCGGATGTTCTCGAACGTCGTGTAGGCAAACACCAATGCAATTGCCATGAAGCCAGCATAGGTCCAGCCGCCATCCCGGCGCGCTGAAATGACGACCGCAATCGAAGCCGACAACATTAGCATGAGCACCCCGGTGGCGTAGGCATCGCCTTGGGCTTCGATGCTAGCGTCAAAAAACCACGTGACAAACAGCGTCACGCCCGTAATGACCACCACCAGTGGACGATTGGCCCGCGCCCACTCCGGAGCCATGCCGTAGCGTGGCAGATAGCGCGGGATGAGGTTCAGTAGTCCGGCCATGGCAGAAGCACCGGCGTACCACAGAATGGCTGCCGTTGTCAGGTCGTAGAGCGTCCCAAAGCTGACGCCGTAGAACTTGTGGGCTAGATAGGACAAGGCGCGCCCGGCCGCCTTGCCGTCTGGCTCAAGCTCAACCGGCGGAATCAACAACGTCGTCACAAGCGAACTGCCAATGAGCGCCAGCGACATAATGAGCGCCGCCGTCAAAAGCAACTTTTTGGCGTTGCGAATGCGCCCGGCCGGGTTGTCGGCTGTGTCGGTTAGGTCACCTTTGATAAGGGGCATAACGGTTACGCCAGTTTCAAAACCCGATAACCCGAGCGCCAGCTTTGGGAAAGCCAACAGTGACAACCCAAGAATAAGCCACACGTTGCCGTGGGAAGCGCCCGCCGCCAACGCCTGCTGCCAACGGGGAAACACCTCCGGGTGGGTGACAATTTCGTACAAACCGCGCCCAATGACGATGGCATTCAGCCCCATGAAGGCAATCACCAACCCAACAGCAAGGTAAATGGCCTCGATAAACCCCTTGAGGAAGATTGCGCCCAGTAGAACCAGTAGAAAAAAGGTCAGCAACAGCCGGTGGTCGAGCCAGCGCGGAGCAAAGGGATTTTCGATAATGTGCTCAGCAGCATCGGCGGCTGAAAGCGTGATGGTGATGACAAAATCCGTAGCGGCAAAGCCTAGCAGACAGAGGACAAAGGTCTTCCCGCGCCAGCCCGGCAGTAACTGCTCCAGCATGGCAATGCTGCCCTGCCCGTTTGGGCTTTCACGGGCCACACGCCAGTACATCGGAACTGCCCCAAACAGCGTCAGCGCAACCAAAAACAGCGTGGCGACCGGTGCCAGTACGCCTACGGCCAGAAAGGCAATGTAGGGCTGGTAGGCTAAGGTCGAGAAGTAATCCACCCCGGTCAGGCACATCACCTGCCACCAGGGGCTAGTGGGGTGGGTGTGGACGCGGGCTTTCACTGCGGAAAGCGTCCGATCACGCACGCCTTCCAAAAACCAAGCCCTAAGCCGAACAATGGTACGTAACATACATTTGTCGGTTGCAAGCTCACACTATGGAGACCTTTGCAACCGCTTCACACCGCCATTCTAAAGCATTTTGGGCCTCAGCCAAACTGAACAAGGATGACAACCTAGTCTCCGCTGCGTAGGATGCCGAGCGGTTTTTTGCGAAGGATGTCCCAACTAGCTATTCCCCCCACCAGCAAGACGAGAAGGAACGTTCCGCCAATGCCAATCAACCACTCTCCCCAGAATGGAAGCCATTCGCTGCGCAGGACATAGCGCGTGATGTACCAGCTTGCCCCGAGCGCGCCGCCGCCGCCGATGACGACAGCTGCCACGGCTAAGGCGCTGTACTCAATGAGGGTCAGCCCTATGAGGGTTGCAAAACGTGCACCGAGGGTTTTGAGTAGCGCCGTTTCATACTGTCGTTGGTAGCGGGTCAGGATCACAGCCCCGATAAGCATTGCTATCCCGCTGAGCACTACCAGGCTTCCAATCGTGGTCAGGGCTGATTGAAGCCCATTCAGAACGGTGCGCACCGTTTTTAGAAAATCCCTGGTTAGCGCCAACGTGACATTAGGATACTCCTTAGTGACGGCGGCTGTCAGCTTGCGGTAGGTGTCAGGCGAGCGATCAAGAACGTCTGCCTTGACCAATCCTAGAAAGGTTTGTGGCGCTCGCTCCAACGCCTTCCCCGGTCGTGCCACGATAGCAAAAAACTGCTGGCTGCGGCGTGGATCGATCCGCCGGATATTGCTTACGGTCCCTGTCACAGCCCGGCCTTGAATGTCAAGGGTTAGGCGGTCGCCAACGCGCACGCCAAGGCTTTTCTGCAGAAAAGTTTCTAGCGACAGCTCCAGGGTCTCCGAAGGTGTGGCGTCCCACCATACTCCATCTACAACGGCTTCCCCAGCATCCAGCTCGGCCCGGTAGGTCAGGCGAAACTCCCGGTCAACAGCAGCCCGCCGTCCGGCCTCTTTGATTGCGGCAAAGTCGATTGGTCGCCCGTTGACTGCCGTAATGCGTGCCGAGATGATCGGGATAAAGGTTGGACGTGCTTGCAGATGCTGTTCGACAACCGCGCCAACCCAGTTGGTCTGAGAAGGCAGGACGTTCAACAGTAGCAGGTCTGGAAGGTTTTCAGCGGCAGCCAGATTGACTGTATACAGCAGGTTCTGTTCCACTAGGCGGACAGTCAGCGCGAAGAACAGCCCAATTCCCACCGTCATCACGATGACCAAAACTTGGTTACCCGGCCGGCGCAGTGCCGCTAACCCGTAGCGGACGGTAAACAAGGGGATACGTTGCCCTAAGCCTGCCAGACGAACAATCACCCAACTGATGGCGTATAGCACCAGCAAGGTGACAACCATCGCCTGGAAGATGGTGTTGCCAAGGCTGAATGAACCGGCCTGCCAGAGAAACAGTCCATACAGCGCCCCACCGGCCACGGCTCCCATCGGCACTGCCCAGCGTAATGGCAACACCAGCGGTTCGACCTGGCTACGGAAAAGCAAACTGGGCTTGACGTTACGCACACTTGCCAGCGGAACGACCGAAAAGGCCAGCGTGACTACTAGTCCGATGCCAAAACCCTGCCCGACCGCCGACCAAGTCAACTCAAAAACCACCGGGAAGGGGAACTGTGCGGCAATTTTTGGCCCCAGCATCCAGACAAACAGGGCTGCCAGTCCCCAGCCACCAGCGCTTCCTAAAAGGCCCAACCCGGCCATCTGGAGCGTGTAGATGCCAAAGACCATTGAACTCGACGCACCCAGGCATTTGAGCACTGCAATGGTGCGCCGGCGCTGCCCGATAATGGTATAAGTGACACTGGCGATACTGACGCCGCCTAGCATCGTTACGGCAATTCCAACCAGGCCAAAGAAGGTTTCTGCTTCGTCCAGTGGTGCGGCTACACGTGCCTCGCGGGCGCGGGCTGTTTCGACTGAAGCACCAGTGGTGGCCGGCAAGGCTTGGCGGAGTGCTTCAGCCAAGGCTGTGATCCGGTCAGGCTGGTCGCCAACGCGCAGCCGTACGGCGTAGGTAGCCCGTGCATTCGGAGTGAGAAGCCCGGTTGCCTTGACATCAGCAAGCGACATCAAAACCAAGAAGGATGTTCCAGTGATGACCGATGTCTCTTCACGCTGCAGGACGCTCCGCACGGTGAACATCTGGTTGCCAATCTTGAGCGGCTTGCCCACGGCCGTACCGAGACGGTCAAGCAAAGGGGCAGAGACGATAATCCCCCGATCTGCCAGTAGCTCATAGCGATACGTGGTGTCTTCCAGGAGAATTCGGCCATCGAGTGGGTAGCGTTCATCTATGGCGCGTACCAGTACGCGCGTGGCTTCGTCATTTTCGGCCACGACGCCGGTGGACAACTCAATGGCATCGGTGCGTGCAACATCGGGAAAAGTGGTCAGGAGTTCATCGAGGCGTGGGCGCAAAGCTGCCAATTGCCTGTAGGGAAGACGCACCTCCACATCGGCAGCCAGAAAGCCGCGAGATTGCCTGACGAGGGCAACACGCATGTTCTGTACTGCCGAGCGGAGAGCGATCACTAACCCTGTGCCCACAGCCAAGCAGACCAGAAAAAACACCACTTGGCGCCAAGTGGCCCGCATCTCACGCCAGAACATGCGCAAGGCAAACAGCATACGGAGCGCCTAGTCTGGGACTAAAAAATCATCCACGAGGATGCCTCACACAGATTGCCTTCGGGGGCATAATCCACACAAGCGCGCCAGCCTGGTGCGTTGCGCACGGCGCTCGGCACAAGTACAGGGACTGTAGGTAATTTCGGAAAGGCTCAATATTCGCCTGCTTGCTGGCACGCATAAGAATCCACCGGCTACCGCACTCAGCATAGCCTGTGGGGCTTGCCAGCGCCAGACCGGGCAGTTGTTTTCAGCTAACCTGCAAACGCTAGTCTACGTACGCTTTACACGCTGAAAATCAGAAAACCGACGACCCCAAATCGCGGGTAACCAACATGGGCGTAACAGCTACATGTCGCCTTTACCTTGAGCTTGGGGTGCTGCAACATCATAGAGCTTGGCAAAACTATCTGACTACGTAGCATTCGATATGCTCTACGACAAAAAAATTGCCATTCTCGGCGTTGGTAAACTGGGAGAAGCTCTTGTTTCAGGGTTGCTTCGCCGAGCAGATGTCGAACGCACCAACCTTATGGGTTCGGTAGCGCGGCAATCCTCACTGGCACGTGTAGATTTGCGGCTTGGCATTCCAGTTACAACCGACAATGCCGCTGCTGTTGCCGGGCGCGACGTTGTTATTCTGGCAGTCAAGCCCCAGAACATGGCCGCCGTTCTCGAAAGCATTGCGCCAGCGGTTTCCGCATCACAGCTTTTCATCAGCGTAGCGGCTTCGGTCAGTACGTCATTCATTGAAGAGCGTCTGCCGGTTCCGGCCGCTGTCATTCGCGCCATGCCTAATACCCCGGCGCTGCTCAACGAAGGCATGTCTGTCCTGTGTGCCGGACGCCACGCCACCCCAGAGCATCAACGGCTGGCTGAAGAGATTTTTAGCGCCGTCGGGCGGACGGCCTTTCTTGAAGAAAAACTTATGGACGCCGTCACCGGTCTATCAGGAAGCGGCCCGGCTTACCTTTACGTAGTGCTTGAGGCATTGTCAGAGGCTGGTGTCAAGCTTGGCATTCCGCGCGACATTTCAACCTTGTTGGCAGCGCAGACCATGCTGGGCACGGCCAAGCTCGCGCTTGAAACTGGGCAGCATCCGGCGCTGCTACGCGACAGCGTTACGACACCGGCCGGTTGTACTGTGGATGGGCTACTTGAACTCGAAGAGGGCAAGCTGCGCGTCACGCTTATCAAAGCCGTGGTGCGCGCTGCCGAGCGGGCGCGGGAACTTGTCAACAGCTAAGGCAAACCTTTGCCAATAGAGGCAGTCCGACTAAGCTGATGCCAGCTGGGCGGATTTGCCAATTGACGCAACTTTGGCAAACAGCTATCCTTGCGTCACACCGCTCAAATGTTTGCTCGTAAGTGGGATGCACCACACTCACTATGCAGCACATCCCGAAGCGGATTGAATTCCCATTGAAAAAAAAGGATAGGTGGTAGCATGGCCTGTGACAGAAGGTTGCGTCAAGCCTGGCTGATGGGCAGGAAATCGTCTGCTTTGCAAAGCAGTTGTCCAAAACGACAGTGCTTTGGAAAAGCTCTGGCAAGTGCGATGTTCACACTAGGGATTATCCTCGTCCAGGCTGTTTTACCTGGACTCGCACAATCGGCCAGTACCGGCCAGTTGCGTGGGATTGTTCGCGACCCTCAGGGTGCTGTTGTTGCAGGGGCAACCGTAACCCTCATTGAGCAGGCAACGGGGAGTAAGCGCGAAGTCACAACCAGCAACAATGGTGATTATGCGTTTACCCTGCTTCCGCCTGGGAAATATCGGCTAGAAGTTCGCTCACCCGGTTTTAAGACAAGCGTGGTCGAGAATGTCACCGTCAACATCACCGGTGTGACGACAAACGACGTTGCCCTTGAGATTGGTGAAGCAGCTTCAGAAGTGGTCAATGTTTCGGGCGAAGCGCCACTGATTCAGGCCGACTCAGCCGCGCACGGGCGCGTGGTGGATGAACGCAACATTCGCCAGCTTCCCCTGCCAACCCGTAACTTCCAGCAACTTTTGGCCCTTTCTGCCGGTACGGCGGCCAACATCTTCAACACGGCTGAAGTGGGACGCGGCGATACAGCCATCAACGTCAACGGTCAGCGCACCACAAGTAATTCGGTCATCATCAACGGCATTGATGCTAATTCAATTGGCACGAACTCCTTTGCCAACCTGGCCGTTCCGGCTCCTGACACCTTGCAGGAGTTCATCGTCCAGACGAGCCAGTATGATGCCTCGGCGGGGCGCAATGCTGGCGGGATCGTAGCCGCTATTACAAAGAGCGGCACCAATGAATTTCACGGCAATGCCTACTTCTTCCTGCGTGACCGAGTGCTCAATGCCAACAACTTTTTCCTGAATCGCGGCGGCATTCCACGCCAGGCCAATGACCGCAAGCAATATGGCGGCACTCTTGGCGGGCCGATTGTCAAAAACCGCCTGTTCTTTTTCGGTTCCTACCAGGGAACGCGCGAAACCAACGGCACATCTACCAACAATAGCATTGCACCGTTCAATCCGGCGCCGGATTTGACCGACGACCGCTCGCTGGCAGCCATTCGGGCCATTGCCCTAAGCCGTGCCCCCGGCTTTGCCCCCTTCATCAACTCGGCGGCGTTTGCCAACTCTCCCCAGGTGCGTTTGTTGCAGGCCCGCTATCCCAACGGAGATTTTCTCATTCCCAGCGGCAATGGGCGGACAACTAGCGTCAGAGTCGCCGAGTCTACCTTTCGAGAAGAACAGTTCAATACCAACGGCGACTGGCAAATCAACGACAGCAACCGTGTGTCGGGCAAGTTCTTCTTTGCCAACAACACGGTCAAACAGGGCCTGTTTCGTCAGTTCGGCGGTGGGAACGCCCTGCAGTTGCCGGGCTATCCGGTGGATGCCATCACCAACAACCGCGTCACGGCCGCCTCGTGGACCAGCATTGTCAGTCCGACCCTTGTCAATGAGTTTCGGTTTGGCTATAATCGCCTGATTACTCAGGGGAAACCCACCGAACCATTCCGGGCTGCCGATTTCGGCATTAACTCGCCCAGCGGTGCGCGCTTCCCAGGACTGCCGGGCTTCGTCTTCGCCAACATGTTCTCGTTTGGTCCGGCCACGACCTCTGAAAGCTTCAACACCACCGAAGGCTGGACGTTCAACAACACGCTCTCGCTGACAGCCGGGGCGCATTCGATGAAGTTTGGCGGCGAAGTGCGTCCCTACCGCCAGCGGGTGTTTTTCAATGTCGGCGCGCGGGGACTGCTTCAGTTTACCGGCGGCTTTGCCAATGCAGCGGGACTGGGAGCCTTTGCGGCGCTGGGCATTCCTCCCGGCTCGGTCAACCGCGCACCCCAGTTTTTGCCCACCCTGCCCTTCACCGAGTTTTTGATTACCGGCGTCAATCCGGGGCTGTCATCACTTGCCAATGGTTTGACTGCACCTTTCCTGTCGGTCATCTCGCCGGGCGGGGCCAAACGTGACTTCCGCGCCAACGACTTCACGTTCTTCTTCCAGGACGATTGGAAGGTCAACAGTCGGCTGACCCTCAACCTGGGCGTCCGCTATGACTACTTTGGCCCGTTTTATGAAGTGGACGGGTTGATGGCCACCTTTGATGAAGCTGTAGCGCGGTCGGCTGTTGGCGTCGGGCCCAATGGCGTTTCCAACCTGGCAGGCACCTTTGCCGGCTTCTTTGTGCCGTCCAACAACCGCGTGGGACTGCCGGGCATTACCCGCGACAGCCGGCGTGGCTTTACCGATCCCGACTGGAACAACTTTGCCCCTCGCATTGGGCTAGCGTTTAAGCCGCTGCCTACCGACCGGTTTGTCGTACGGGGTGGTTATGGGGTTTACTACGACCGTTTCAACGCCCGTACCGTCATCAACTCTAGCTTCAGCTTCCCGGTCTTCCCCCTTGTGCCGTTCTTCCCCGCCGTAGCCGGTGGCGGGCTTTCCAACCCCTTTGCTCCCATCCCGACCGCGCAGGCGCCGATTGACACGGGCAATCCGTCGTTTTTCCCCGGCACAAGCTGCACCGGCGCACCCGGACCCAACCGTGGACTTCCCTTCTGCCTGGGCGGACGGCAGGTAGCCGTCCAGGGCATTTACCCCGGACGCTACTTGCGGACGCCTTACGTCCAGCAGTACTCGCTCGGCTTCCAGTGGGAGTTCATCAAGGACACCCAGCTTGAAGTCAGTTACGTCGGCTCCCAGACGCGCAAGCTGCAACGCTTCAAGAATGTCAACCAGCCCTTTGCCCCCGGCGGCACGGTAAGTCCGTTCGGCACGATCCTGTCCCAGATTACCCAGCCAAGCCTGAACTCCTTTTCGGTCACGGTGCAGGAATCGTCGGCTGTAGCGAGCTACAACTCCCTGCAGGCCACGGTGACGCGGCGGCTGTCAAAGGGACTTCAGGCGCTGGTCAGCTACACCTGGGCGCATGCCATTGATGAATACTCCGGCCAGCTTTCGTCGCTGGGAACCAGCGATGTGTCGCCGGATTTTGGCGACCAGGCTACCTTCCGTGGCAACCGCGCCACAGCGGACTTCGACCGGCGGCAGCGACTCGTGGTGAGCTTCGTCTATGACCTGCCCAAGTTTTACAGAGGTGACAATTTTGCCCTCAAGGCACTGGTCAATGACTGGCAGCTTTCCGGTGTTTCAATTGTCCAAACCGGACTACCCTTTACGATTGCCAGCAGTACCGGTCTGAGTGATGGTGCACGCGCCTCGTATGCCCCAGGCGGACAAGGTAACGGAAGGCTCTCGGGAGATGTACGCCGGCGCCTTGACCGTTACTTTGATACCAGCCGGTTCATTTCTTCTACCGGTGTTGGTAACTTTGGCACGGTTGGGCGCAACACCCTGCGTGGGCCGGCCCAGTGCAACACAGACTTTTCCGTGGTGAAGTTTCTCGTGTTTCGCGAGCGGTACCGAGCCGAGTTTCGGACGGAGTTCTTCAACATCTTCAACCAGACGAACTTTGCCAATCCCGGCAACGTGGTGGGAACGCCCAACTTCGGGCGCATTCTGGAAACCACCACTGGGCCACGCATCGTGCAGCTCGCCTTCAAATTCGCCTTCTAACGGGCCATAGGGACAGTGGCAGCAGGAAAAGCTAGCCCGGCACGGGGGTTCCAACCGTGCCGGGCGCGCTGGCGGTGTCGGGCGGGTGGGTGGCGCGAACCGCTTCGATTTGACCTTTGACATAAAAGATAATGCCCAGCACAAGCAGGGTCGTCGTCGTGCTCTCGATGGCCACAGCCAGGGCCGCCACACCAAGCGACGTGCCGTTGAGGATGTCCAACGGGGCGTCAAACCACTGCTGCGCGAGGCCGGCCGTCAGTCTGGCCAGCGCCAGAAAGACAAGACCGGAAACGAGTGTTCCGAAGCAGAACTGGATGACCTGCCGCCAGTTCCCGGCAAACCGTCCGTCGAAGTCGCCATGGGTCACGGTGCCGGTATGGGGACGGAGAAGGTTGGAAACCACGCCGATGAGATTCCCCAACGTCAGGGAAACCGCCAGATAGATCGCAAACCAAACTAGGAACGCTTGAACATCCACAGTGAATGTCCACCGAGGATGTGCAATGGCAAAGGCCGTCAGGCACATGAAGAAGTAGGCAATCGCCCAAAAGCCGGTGAACACTGAAAAACGCGCCACAATCTCGCCAAGCTTGGCTGTGGACATAGGTGAAGTCATACGCCTTTACCTACCTTTGAGAGATGATAAGCTAGGGGGCGGGACGATTATGCGGGCCGACCTGCACAGCCAAGCGTGATACACCATACGGCTGGCGGAGATTGTTCCGGGAGTGGCTTGTTTCTAGCCCAGCTTTCAAACACAATAGGCTAGTACCCAAGTGCAGTTGACTTTGGTGTGCCAGGATCATTTTCCTGGTTGAGAGGTGTCTTATGAGCAACGGAACTGGCATGCTCGGCAGGTTTTTTGGCTCGAAACTGGAAAGCAACCGCGATGAGCGCGATCGCCGCTCTCATCACGAAGAACGGCAGCACGAATCACCACGTCCACCGGAAGAAGATGTCCCACCTCACCTACGTAGCTTTGAGTCCATTTACCGCAGTGCGCGCATCCCGGTCTCGCCATGTGGGGTCGAAGAGCTAGAAAAGATGCTTGCTAACCCCATTATTGCCAATGCACCACCGGAAACTCGCGTCATTGCCCTCAAATTTGCGCTTGATCGCGAAGGGCACACGATTGAGGAGCCAAAAAATGACGCAGCTCGCAAAGTCAAAGCGCTTGATGCCTACTACGCAACGCTACTTCAGCGAGCCTCCAACCTTGAACGCCGAAATGCCGAGCGCTTCAAGGAAATGGAAGAGGAGCGACTCGAATTTATCCGGCGGCAGGAAGAAGAAAAAGAGCGTTTGGTTCAGGAAGCTCAGGAAGCAGAACGTCAGGCACGGGAATTTGAGGTGCGACTCAATGCAGAGCGACAGCGCCTGTCAGAACTACTGCGGCCTTTCGTCGGGGAGCTAGACTTCAATGAAGTTGACTTAGACTCGGCTCTTTCCGATATGCCACCTACCCAAGCCTCAGCCAACAATCCACCTCCGGTTATGGTTGATCCGAGTGTCCGCTGAAAAAGTGGCTTCTCTGTACGCTGTCTAACCCCAGCGTACCTTACGTATGTCCTCCTTCCTGCGCGGTGCAAGCTACCCTTGGCGTGCTGCCCAGTTGCTTGTCTGCCAACCGTCGCTTTGGCGCTACGTTGCGATTCCGGTTGCACTCAACCTTCTGGTTGGGATTGTTCTGTATGTGACCTTGTTACTGGCTGGCTTTCACCTGCTTGACACCGTTGTGGAAAGCTGGCCCATGTGGATGGCCTGGCTGCTGCGCGGCCTGCTATCCATCGTGCTCTTTGTCACGCTGGCTTACGCGCTCGTGCGCTTTGGGGTGGTGCTTGGAGCGCCGTTTTATAACCGCCTGTCTGAATTGCTGGAAGAACGCATGTGTGGGACGGCACCAGCTTCCCCACCCATGACCCTAGCCGGTATTGCCCGTGATCTAGGGCGAGCCATTTCCTTTGAACTCAAAAAACTGCTGCTTGCCCTGACCATTGGTCTCTTCCTGCTCCTGCTTCATCTCATTCCGGGTGTCGGTTCGGTTCTGGCCCTTCTGGGAGGCCTGTCTCTAGGTGCTACTTTGTCCTGCCTTGATTTTTTCGATCCGCCACTTGAGCGGCGGAAGCTGTCATTTTGGGCTAAACTCAACTTTATTCGCCGCCACTTTCCGGCTAGCGTCGGCTTTGGTTTGGTCTGTCTGGGCCTGGTCAGTCTTCCTTTACTCAACCTTTTGACCGTACCGGTCTGCATTGCGGCAGGGACGATCTTTTTCTGCGAGATAACCACCAAGTCATCTATGTGAAGGCGTAACGGACTCAATTCAAAGGATACTCGCCTGGGTTTCATGAGAACGCTTGCAGAAGATTTGCCGCCTTTTTCTAAACAACTTTCTAAACAACTGACTGTCTCGACATTGTTCCTATTCCCAGGCAAAATGGCGGTTATTGTAGGAGTTTTTCTCCCAACCTGTCTCCATAAAAGAAACGATTACCCTTATGAGTGCCCTGGACTCATTGCCCCCCGATCCGTCGCATTGGCGCTTCCTAAAACGCCGGTGCGGGTCATTGGTATTGATCTTGGTACGACTAATTCCGCCTTGGCAGAAATTCTCTGGTCGCCCGATGCCAAGGAGGTCTCGCTCGCCCGCTGCCTCGAAGTCGAACAGCCTACAACCACTGGCCCTTACATTCACGTCCTCGTACCGTCAGTAGTGGCCATCCATGCAAACAACGTCCTCGTGGGCGAAGGGGCAAAGCGGCTCCGGGCAAACACCTCACTTCGCAGAAACAAGGATATTTTCTACGAGTGCAAAAATGACATCGGCACCCGGCGTACCTATCACCTGGCCCCGGAGGGGTTTCGCTCGGCGGCTGAAATTGCCAGGAAGGTGCTGGCTTTTCTCAAGGCGGCGGCTCAGGAAAGCAACTCCATCCCGCCCACACGCACGGTAGTGACCGTTCCGGCTTCGTTTCAGATAGCCCAGCGAAGAGATTACGCTCCGCGCGGCTGAGATGGCCGGGCTAAAGATTGCCGGGGGCGACCTGCTCGATGAGCCAGTGGCTGCATTTCTCGATTACTTGATCTCTCATCAAGCTGACATCTTCAGCGCTGCTACCGGTACCAGCAATCTGGTTGTGTTTGATTTTGGCGGTGGTACATGCGATGTAGCCGTATTCCGCTTCAATCCCAAAGGGCCGTCCGGCAGCATGGAGATTTCGCCCCTGTCGGTATCACGCTACCACCGGCTAGGGGGTGGTGATATTGATACAGCTATCGTGCATCAAGTTCTAATTCCGCAAGTTCTAAAGCAGGCCGGTTTGTCCGACACTGACCTGTCTTACGAAGACCGCAAGCTGTACATCGAACCTGCTCTGTTGAGCGTGGCAGAATCGCTCAAAATTGGCCTGTGCATCGAGATCAGCCGCCTTCAGGGATTTGGCAAGTACCAACATGCGGACAAAAAAGCCGTAGTCAAAACCCAGCCTGGCATCTATCCCTGCCCATGTCCCGGTCGCGACCTAAAGCTGGAATCACCACGCTTGACGGCTGAGCAGTTTGAAACGGTTTTAGAGCCGTTTCTAGACACCGAACTGCTGTATGCAAGGGAAACAGAATACCAGTTGACATGCTCGATTTTCGCACCCATTCAGGATGCCTTGGAACGCGCCGGGCTTCGGCCTTCGGAAGTCAACCTCTGTCTGCTGGTCGGCGGCAGTAGCCTCATCCCGCAGGTCAAGACCGCTGTAGCGCAGTATTTCCGCGCTGCCAAGGTACTCCCTATGAAGACCGCGAATCTAACCAGGTCGCCGTAGCGCGTGGCGCTGCCTATCATGCGCTGGCGCTGGCGCTGTTCAATCGCAGCCTGATTCAGCCGGTTGCGTCGGATGCCATCGCCATCCGCACTACGTCAGGTCCTTTGACCATCGTGCCGCGTGGCGCCCAGCTTCCCT
>Ga0308392_1000643_pt1 | contig 14702 bp, 16 predicted proteins | sample Hotspr20Samplem2_FD_202361 | JGI IMG/M metagenome (GOLD analysis project Ga0308392, IMG submission 202361) | Hot spring phototrophic mat microbial communities from Octopus Spring, Yellowstone National Park, Wyoming, United States - 20050624_m2 ... | reverse complement strand
ATCGCGGACAAAAGGCGCAAAGCCAGGAAGTGACGTAAGATGCGGAAGATCGGCAATATCTTCGGCATTATAGATCGGCTGGAGCAGAATCTGCTCGTAGGTCTTGGTAATCAGACGCTTCTCGAACGGTACGCCCTTTAAGGTCTTTTCTGCTGCTGCTCGCCACTCGGCGTATGTTGCCGGGGCAAACATATCAAACAAGCGTGGAGGAGCTGCCGACTCCATCGTCGTATTTTGGGTATCGTGCGCCATGACCTCACTCCTTGCCGACAGCATATGACAACACGCTGCTGTCGTTAGTATACCGTAGATCATCTGACCAAACGGCCTGATGTATTGCCACAAAAGGAATACATTCGTCACTTCCCGGAAAGAATATGCTGATCAACTGGTGATTTCAAGGGTTTATTATATATAGGTGGGTTACAGCACGATAACCGCCAGGAATTGTAGCGGTTTTCAACGTTTTTCCCTGGCCGGTTATGGTGATGGCGAAGAGAGGGGCAGATTCGCCCGCCTCGCAAGGGGGAGGCTTGGGGATGCCGCTGGCGAGCGGTCTTGGAGCATGATCAAAAACTTGGGCTTTTGCTGAGGCACGACCATGGCATCTCCAGAATGGTTCGGGGAACGTTGGCGAGCAACTGGACCTCCTCCCCATCCCCCCATTCAACCTACACGGGGTGAGGAAAAAGGGACGGAGCGTGGCTGGCGCAAAAGCATGTTGGCACTTCCTCACGAAATGATTGCGCGGGTACGGTACGTGTCCAATGAGAAAGCTGGGTTTTTGTTCACCTTCTTAGAGATGACAGGGTACGAATGCGCCAGGTAATGGTGGTTCTACGTACCACAAACGCGGGCCAGCGGCCCGCGCTCCCAGGCATTCAGGTGGGTCGGCTTTTATTACCTGACCCATGCGTGACATGCGTCAGCGGCGATCCGCTTGCTGCTCTTTTCGCTGTCTAAGTGCCTCGCAACTTCTTCCTCATGCCCTTCCTCTCGCCTTGGTGAAGAGGAAAGGGGAGATTGAGGTCGGGAAGGAAGGATTGCGCCCCCTCCCTTCTCTTCCCGTTGCTGGCACTGTTCGGCAGGAAAAGCCTTGAAAGGTTCTATTCCGCGACTGTCTAGCAGATGTGCTCGCAGACATAGCCTGGCAATTCAGATGGATCAAGGCGCACTTAGCTGATCCGCTCAAAAATGCCGGCTGCGCCCATACCACCGCCAATACACATTGTTACCATACCGTACCGACCACCGCGGCGCTCGAGTTCATCGAGGAGTTGTACCGTTAATTTAGCGCCAGTACAACCAAGTGGATGACCGAGGGCAATTGCTCCGCCGTTGACGTTAACCCGTTCTTCGTCGAGTTCGAGTTGGCGAATAACGGCGATGGATTGAGCGGCAAAGGCTTCATTTAGTTCGATCAGATCAATATCGGCAAGATTGAGGCCCGCCAGTTTGAGTGCCTTGGGAATGGCAACAACCGGTCCGATACCCATCACTTCCGGTTCGACCCCACCAACGGCAAAGCTGACAAAGCGTGCGCGGGGCTTCAATCCCAACTCAGCAGCCCGCTCGGCGCTCATCACGACAACTGCTGCCGCGCCGTCACTCATCTGTGAAGAATTACCGGCAGTGACTGTTCCCTCTGCGGCAAAGACCGGTTTCAACTTCGCAAGTGCTTCCATCGACGTATCGGCGCGCGGCCCTTCATCGCGATCAAATACCTGAACTCGTCGTTGTGGCCGACCGTCTGGACCAATCTCGACCTGCTCAACTTCAACCGGCACGATACTGCGGTCAAACAGGCCGGCAGCTTGTGCTGCCAGTGCCCGCTGGTGAGAACGCAGGGCAAAGGCATCCTGCTCGGCGCGGTCAATTTCAAAGCGTTGGGCCACCTTTTCAGCCGTGAGACCCATGCTCAGATAGACTGCCGGATCGTGTTGGGCCAGATAAGGGTTGGGCGAGAACTTATTCCCGCTCATGGGAACGATGCTCATACTCTCGGTGCCACCCGCGACAACAACCTCGCTCTGGCCTGACATGATCTGGTAAGCGGCCATTGCAATAGTTTGTAACCCGGATGCACAGAAGCGGTTGACCGTTACTCCACATACACTATCGGGAAGACCGGCACGCTGAGCGGCGATGCGCGCAACATTCAAGCCCTGCTCACCTTCGGGCATCGCACAGCCCATGATCACGTCTTCTACCAGGGCCGGATCAATGGCGGCTCGTTCGATGGCCGCTTTCACCACGATTGCTGCCAGATCATCGGGCCGAACGGTACGCAATGCACCACGACCGGCTTTCCCAACCGCCGTTCGTACACCAGAAACAATGACTGCCTCACGCATTGTGATACTCCTTCGTTTATCGTGAGCGCTGCTATGATGCTAACCACCGGCTCCGCGCCGTACCGCGGAGCACACAATCGTCCCTTACCCTTCGATTGCTGTTGTTCGATGGTGTTTAATTCCGTAGCGGTTTACCGTGTTCGAGCATATGACGAGCACGCGCCTGTGTCCGTGGATCCTTCAGGAGTTCGAGCACCATTGCCCGTTCCAGTGAATGCAGGTAAACATCATCAACCCACTGTGGACTTGTTAGTTCCCCGCCGCACAACACATAGGCGAGTTTTTCGGCGATAACCGCATCGTAGGGCGTGGCAAAACCGCCTTCGCGCATCTGGTAAATTGCAATGCGCGCTGCTGCCAATCCATCGCGACCAAGTGCATAGCACGGTTTGGCAGTGATAGCTGGCGTATACCCTTCTGCAACTAGACGCAAGACCTCACGCTTGGCTTCGCCGATCAGATAATCTGGATTAAAGACGATGCGATCAGTCGGACGGAGCAGGCCCAATTCTTTCGCTTCATGAGCGCTAGTCGCAACTTTTGCCAGCGCAATCGTCTCAAAAACATGCTGGAAAGCCTTAAGCGGATCACCACCGTTGCGGACGGCTGCTGCGATAAACCGTCGATTCATCTCGGTACAGCCACCCCATGCCGGAATAACACCCACTCCGAATTCGACAAAGCCCATATAGGTTTCAGCAGCGGCAACCGAGGCCGAGCTGTGCATCGCAAGTTCAACACCACCGCCTAGCGTCTGCCCAAACGGCGCACTTACGATCGGTTTGGCGCTATCACGCATGCGACGGAACGTCTGCTGAACCAGCGCTGCATACTCGTCAATATCGTCCCAGGCGCCGGTCATGACAGCAGCGCCAACATCATTGAGATCAAGACCGGCAGAGAAACGAGGACCCTGGTTGCCGACAACCATCCCAACCCATGGCCCCTGCTCTAGCTCATCGAGGGCTTTGATCAACATCTCGATGACTTGACCACCAATCGTATTCGCCTTCGAGTGCAACTCGAAGCACAGCACACCATCACCGAGATCGATGACACTGGCGCTTTCGTTGCCGTGCACTTCATGTCCAGCAGCTTTCAACGCCGCCAGATCAATCGCTCTTGGATCACGAGCAATCGGTTCGAGCTTGCCGGTAGCAACATTGTACGCTGCCGGTGTTCCGTTCACTTCGCCGTAGAACTTGCCCTCAGCGGCAATCAGTTGATCGACCCAGGCTGGAAGGCTCTCGCCAAATGCACGCATACGGTTGGCCGTTTCGGCGATACCCATCGCCTGCCAGAGCTGGAATGGCCCTTGTTCGTGGGCAAACCCCCAGCGCATCGCGTTATCGACATCGGCGACGCTGTCGGCAATTTCAGGCAGCCGACGTGCAGCGTAGGCCATCATCGGATAGACCGCTGCCGCTACCAGTTTGGCCCCGCGATCGCCTTCTTCAGCCTGACCGAGGATATAACGCAGCCGTTCAGGGAGTGATTTGATTTTGCGGGCTGCTGTTACCAATTCATCAACACTTGCAGTTCCTTGCGGTGGTACATACTCGAGGGTCTGTAGATCAAGCGGCCAGAATTCACGCTTGCCATCACGCTTCACTTCTTTGTAAAAGCCTTGTCCGACTTTCTTCCCCAATTTCCCTGCTGCCACCAGTTTTTGGGTGAGATCGTTCTGGCGGTAAACTTCACGACTCTCGTCATCGGGAATGGCCTCGTACAGATTACCGGCAACGTAGGCCATTACGTCAATGCCGACCTGGTCGAGTAATCGGAAGGTGGCAGTGTTGGGGCGCCCAATAAGTGGGCCGGTGAGCGCATCGACCTCTTCTACCTGATAACCGTGCTGTATGGTGTAATTGAGCAGGACCTGCCCGGCGTATACAAAGATTCGGTTGCCGATAAAGTTAGGACGATCTTTGCACATGACCACCCCTTTGCCCAGACGTTCTTCGGCAAACCGGCGGAAAGCGGCTACGACGACCGGGTCGGCATCATCACCGGGAATGATTTCGAGCAAGCGCAGGTAACGCGGAGGATTGAAGAAGTGGCTCCCGAAGAAGTGGCGGCGAAATGCTTCGCTGCGTCCTTCTGCAATGATACGGATAGGAATACCAGAGGTGTTTGTGGTGACAATAGCGGTTGGTTTGCGTATCGTTTCGAGACGGGCCATGAGGGCTTGTTTAGGGCCGATCTGCTCGACAATCGCTTCAACGATCCAATCACATTCGGCCAACCGATGAAAATCGTCCTCGGTATTACCTAACATGATAAGTTCGGCGCTCCGCTCGCTGTACAGATTGGATGGACGAGCCTTGCGCATGCGCTCAAACCCTTGTTGCACAATCCGATTGCGAACCTGTGGGTGATCGAGGGTCAGCCCTTTGGCTTCTTCTTCGGCGGTGAGTGACGTTGGGGGAACATCGAGCAATACGACCGGGATACCGGTGCCGGCCACCAGTGCAGCAATTGCCGCACCCATGGTACCGGCGCCAATTACGCCAACGCGCTTGATCTGGTAGGTCATTGGGTCCTCCTTGACCATTCGAGAGGCACGTCATCCAGGCAAACGTGCCATACACGGATCGACGCACAAGTCGGGTTCTCTAGGTGGTTCCGACAAAACCCTTAGACGCACTGCGTCATGGAATGCTTCTATCATACCACAAGTTCCTTTTTGTTGGGAAGTGCGAAGCAATGTGACCGGTTTGCCTTCGTCTCCGCTATGCCGATGAACCGCACATACGCTATGCAGCACTTCTTGCGGTGGGCAGAAGCATTATCGTGAGTGAGCGGTACTCAACCGGATACCTCACTTTTTACAGCCGCTTCCTCTCACTCCTCTGGTTTTTGATCCGAGCACATAGTACATTGACGCTCTACCCGCTTATTGCTACAATTGTTGAGTAATCCACTTGACTATTGGAGGTAAAGATGCGCATCTCAAGCAAAGGTGATTACGGACTGCGAGCATTGTTCGATCTCGCACAGCACTACGGCGAGGGGCCGATCCAGAGCGAAGCCATTGCCAGCCGTCAGGGTATTCCGGTCAACTACCTCAATCAACTGCTGATCACCTTACGGCGAGCAGGGTTAGTCGAAAGTCTGCGCGGGCCACAGGGTGGTCATCTCCTTGCTCGTTCACCCGAAACAATCACACTGCTAGAAGTGCTGACGGTTCTGGAAGGCCCCATCTTACCTACCGAAGGCGGTCGTGACGATCTTCAGCCCACAGAGCCGGTTGATCGCATGGTTATCGATGAGGTCTGGAGTGAGATACGAACGACTGTTGAGCGTCGGCTCGCCGCAATCACCCTTGATGATCTCTGTCAACGCAAACGGAGCAGGGATGGTGCAGTAATGTATTACATCTAAAGGAACAGGGCAAAAGGTACAGTTCGATGTCGGCCACATCACAAGATCAGTCCCATGCTCTCCATCCAAAAACGGAGCCACGACATCACGCCGGCAATCAAAAGGGTTGGAATAAGCGCAATCGTTGCCGGTTGAGCAAGTTGCCGCAGATGGGTCACTTTCCCTTCATAACCCATGAACAGACTTGTCAAGAGCAAACAAACCAGATAGAGCACGCCAAGAATGCCGAAAAAGGCGAGAAAAGCCAGTGGCCAGAACGTAATGCCCAGATTACCGTAGATCGCCGCCAGTGCCAGCAAGTCTACTGCGATAATGCCGAGCAATTCTGACCAGCGGGAAAAGACCGGTTGTTGCGGATCAACGTTTTGGCGCAGGGTATTGTTGAGCACAATGTGCAGCATTGTTGCGATAGTGATCCCCATTCCCATGCCGGTAAGCGTGCGTAAGAAATTATCCGGCTGATACCAGTTGGGTAAGCCTAAATCGAGAAAGAGTGAATTGAATCCATCAACAGCCATCATTCCGACAAACGCTAACAGCGTGAGAGAGATGTGCCACGGAGGAAGTTTGCCAGCCCGTCCCCGCCCTATCGCGTACAAGTAGATAAATGTCAACATAAAGCTCAGGTAAATACCGCTGTTTCTAGCGCAGAGTGGAAATTGTAGTCCGCCGACAAAGATGTTGTGTTGCTGGGCGCAGATACCGTGCACTACTGCGTACATCTTCCATTCCAGCGGCATCCCCGGACTGAACAGCAATGCCAACAACAAGGCGCTAAAGCTGCCGAGAAAGATCGCTCCCCACGGTAATGAGCGTCTAGTCGCTACCTTACGCGCAGCTATACGCTCCTGGGCCATGCGCAGAATATCGTCTGGAGTGTACTCGCTCATCGTACCTCCGCTAGTCGTTCGGCCAATCGCTCGGCGGTTAGCGCCCCGACGTGACGCACAGCAATCGTTCCATCACGATTGATGAAGAACGTGGTTGGCAGATTAACCACTCCGTAGCGTTCACCGATTGCACCGTCACGGTCGGTGATCAACGGGAAACTTACTCCGACTTTTGGTGCAAAGGCGCTGATCGCCTCGGTTGACTCGTTACGATTCACCGCCAGGATGACCAGATCGGGGTTTGTGCGGCGTGCTGCATCGAGAGTTGGCATCTCTTCCACGCACGGTAGACACCAGCTTGCCCAGAAATTGACAATAACCAGTTTTCCTCGTAAATCGCTCAATTTATGAGTCCCATCCGCTAGCGTATAACTGAAATCAGGTGCCATTTCGCCGGGGATAGCTGCCCAGTCAGGTCGTGCGTCAATGAGACGGCTTTCTGAAGCTATGGGTGTTTCACCCACCACGAGCGGCTGGATAGTCGTTGTCGCATTGCTACACGCGGCAACCATCAAACTGAACATCAGGCTAAAGAGAATGATAAGACGTTTCATTGTCGTCACACGTGTCATTTTGCATGTCACTCGTGTTTCATTTCATTGTACCACGCTTAGCTTGTGCTTGAATATCCCCTGTTCGGTAACATGGGGCTTTGCAGTGTTCTCAGCACAAAAGCATTGCGCTGTGTGTATCACTCTAGCGCATTTCAATCTCCTGCTTCCGCCTTCCATGTGGGCACGGAAGCGAGTTGAGAAGATGGTGCGGGGATGTCAAGCGTTCTCTACAGTTCAGGCTCTGAAACTTCTATTGCGTCACTGTGCCAATTACGCATTTTCATTGTTTGTTGCATCCGCAGGTTGTAGGAGCCTGTTCACTTTTTACACAGCTTCCTATCTGATACGCTACGCGAACAATGCTCTGATAGAATGACATCATCAATCAATCGATAGTATTGGAGATAAGGCGTATGTCCGATACTGATGTGTGTCTTCAACCTGCAACTGAGATCGCCCGCTTAATTCGTCAGCGTACCGTTTCAGCAAGCGAGGTGTTAGCCGCTCATCTGCAACGCATCGCAGATGTGAATCCACAGGTGAATGCTATTGTCACGCTCGACATCGACGGTGCACAGGCACGGGCGCGGGCAATTGACGAGGCACTAGATCGCGGTGAAGACCCTGGCCCATTGGCAGGCTTACCGATAGCCCATAAAGATCTGGCCGAGACCAAAGGCATGCGTACAACGTATGGTTCACCGATCTTTGCCGATTTTGTCCCTGATTTTGATGCGCTGATTGTTGCTCGTCTGAAAGCAGCAGGTGCAGTCACCCTGGGCAAGACAAATACGCCAGAGTTCGGTGCCGGTTCGCAAACCTTTAACCCGATCTTTGGCCCGACCCGCAATCCCTACGATCTGAGCAAAACTTGTGGCGGCAGTAGCGGTGGTGCTGCTGTCGCACTGGCCTGCGGTATGATAGCAATTGCCGATGGCAGTGACCTCGGTGGCTCATTACGTAATCCGGCCGGTTATTGCAATGTCGTCGGTTTTCGCCCTTCACCAGGCAGAGTACCGGTCTGGCCCGATCCAACGCCTTTTCTGCCCTTTGCGGTTGATGGCCCTATGGCTCGTACCGTGGCCGATATTGCGTTGATGTTACAGGCCATTGCCGGTCCAGATCCACGGGCGCCACTCTCGATCAGCGAACCGGCCACTCTGTTTACGCAGTCGCTCGAACGAGACTTTCGTGGTGTACGCATTGCCTGGAGTCCTGATCTTGGTGGGTTGCCGGTTGATCCTCGCGTCAGTGAAGTGCTTGCAGCCAAACGTGATATTTTCATCCAGCTCGGTTGCCGTGTTGAGGAGGCAACACCCAATTTACACGATGCAGATGAAATCTTTCAGGTCATGCGGGCTTTCCGCTATGAACTAACGCTCGGCGAGTTGCTCGACCGTGAACGACATCGGATGAAAGACACAGTTATCTGGAACATTGAAGCCGGACGTGCTTTAAGTGGGCCGCAAGTCGGTCGCGCCATGCGACTCCACGCTGCGCTGCTCGGCCGCTTATACGATTTTATGCAAACGTATGAATTTATTGTGGCACCAGTGAGTCAAGTACCACCGTTCCCGGTTGAACAACCGTATATCACCGAGATTAACGGTGTACCAATGAGTAATTATATTGAATGGATGCGATCGTGTTACTATATATCGGTTTGCAATGTACCGGCTATTTCCGTACCCGCCGGCTTTACTCGTGATGGCTTACCGGTCGGTATCCAGATCATCGGACGTCCGAGAGCCGATCTGGAAGTGTTACAATTAGCTCATGCATTTGAACAGGCAACGCAATACTGGCGACAGCATCCAAAACTGGTTATTGGTTGCAATTGAGAGTGCTATAATGCAATTGTGCAAACGACATCACTGCCAGTTGGAATACCACCTGTCTTAGGGCGGCCACAGATCATCTTCTTCTGTGAATTGGAAGGGCCGTCTCTGTTAGAGTTGCTAGCTACACCAGGATTGCTCTCATTTCTGGCAACCGGAGGATACGGTGTTGCCGTTGCTCTTCACAACCTCGCTACAGAGACAGCCCAGGCGATTGCAATCCTGAACAAGCATCATATTCCGGTAATTGCATGGCTACTCTTACCGGCTGAAGAGGGCTTTTGGTTCAATCTTCAGAACTATCCCCAAGCTATCGAACGTTATCGTTCGGTACGGCAGTGGGCCATTAACCATCATGTGCAATTTCAGGCTATTGGTCTTGACATCGAACCGCCGCTAGCTGAAGTGATTGCCAGTCGGCGACGTGGAATTCGCGACATTGCCCGTCGAATCTGGCTGGCCCACGAAAATGTTCTCTACGAGAGTGCCCGTGCAGCCTACATGGATCTTATTGCTGAAATACACCATGACGGCTACGAAGTGCATACATACCAATTGCCATTGATTGTCGATGATCGGCGGGCAGCGACGACAACCCTTCAGCGTGCTCTTGACATTGTCGATCTGCCGGCTGATGTCGAAGTATTACTTTGTTTCAGCAGTATCCCGATCAGTCAGTTAGGCAATGATCTGGGTGGTGCCCTGATCGACAGTTACGGTCCCGCTGCTGATGCTATTGGCGTGGGATGTATCGTTGGTAGTACGGTACGAGCCAGTAGTGCTGAAGATCTTCCACCATTGACATGGGATGCGCTCGAACGGGATCTCCAACTGGCTGCCCATCATACAGATACAATTTATCTCTTTTCACTGGAAGGATGTGTTGAACGCGGTTTACTGCCACGTCTTAATCAAATCGATTGGACGGTCGTTCCGCGTCCAGATGTCACCAAACGTCTCCTCGTCAATAGCTTGCGTATATTGCTTTTCATTGTCATGCTGGCAATGCGTTTCAGTCGACCAATATTGGCCTGGTCTGGGTGGATTGTCGCTGCGTTCTTATTCTTCCGTTTGCGCCAACAGAGCCAACAGAAACGCTATGACAATTAATTCTTATGCTGATATTGAAGCTGCGTTGCGTGCCGAGATGGTGCTTTGTGGTCGTTTACTCTACGAGCGTGGCTTAATCGTGGCCGGTGATGGCAATCTATCAGCTCGCCTACCTGATGGTTCGATCCTCATTACCCCGGCAGGGTTAGCCAAGGGGATGTTAAACCCTGAAGATCTGGTCGTCATTGATCATGATGGTCAATTGATCCGTGGCTCGCCAGAACGTCAGCCATCTTCGGAACGCCATCTGCACCTTTTCGTTTATCGTCATCGCCCTGATGTTATGGCCTGTGTTCATGCCCACCCGCCAACGGCGGTAGGCGCAACACTAGCTGGAGTCAGTCTGGCCGAACCGATCTTGCCAGAAGCGTTGATTGCCCTGGGGCCGATACCAACGGCGCCATACGCACGCACCGGCACAACCGAAATGGGCGAGGCGATCGCACCGTTTGTAGCCGATCACGACGCGATTCTTCTTGCTTATCACGGTGCGATCACCTATGGATCCAGCCTGCTCCAGGCATTTCACCGTATGGAGCAGATCGAGCATTGCGCCCGCACCCTACTCGCTGCTCACTTGTTCGGTGGTGCCCGGCCTCTCCCTCCGGAACGGATTGCGGAATTAGCAGAAATACGGCGTGCTTTTCGCGCTATGGGACGGATTTGATGGAAGGGAGGAAGACATGAAACTTTCGCCAGCAAAAATCGATCAACTGGCAGTAATGCTGGTTGATGTATTGGCAGAGACAGAGGGTGTCCTATTTCAGGCCAGTGATCCGGAACTACGCGCAGCCATTCGTGAAATTATGACTGATGAGTTAGAGGTAGAAGATCGGCTGAATGCCGAGGTTCATCGGATGTTACAGGCGTATAAGTACGAAATTACACAAGGGCGTCTCGATTACGATACGCTTTTTCGTCGATTACGTCAAAAATTGATTGTTGAACGCAAAATTGTTCTCTAAAATTCGTTTGCTACGAAGCAGTGGTGTGCTGGCAAGGTGTTTTCACTCGTATTCACTAAAGCAACACCTCTCTTTTATGACTGAGGTAGCCTCTATGCTGCAAATCGAAACTGACAAACGCGAGCAAACAACGGCTGTGACCGATCTGATGTTGGCCGGAGCAGCATTAGGCGCTATCTGGCGTTTACGAACGGGTAGAGGTTGGCGCGCTCGTCTCTGGCAGCTTGCGTTTGGATTACTGGTCATAAGCAGTTTGCTGGGGGCAATTATTCATGGCTTACGGCTTTCAGCATCTACTCGTGAGCGATTGTGGCAACCCTTGAATGCACTGCTCGCGCTCATTATCTCGTTTTTTATCACGCTGGCTATAGATGATCGCTGGGGGGTAAACGTTAGCCGTCGTGTTTTACCTGTGCTCGTCAGTACAGCACCTGCTTTTGCCTGGATCAGTCATCGTTTTCGACGTGGTTTTCTCACATTTATCATTTATGAAACAGTGGCGATGACCATAGCCCTGGCCATTTACATCGATTTGGCTTACCGTTATCGCTTCCCCGGAGCTCCTAAGATCGCATTTGGTATTCTCGTCACGATACTGGCTGCTGCTATTCAAAACAGTTCCATGGAGTTGCATGCCGGAGGTGTCGTGTTTGATCACAATGGCCTTTTTCATCTCGTACAAATAGTAGGACTATTATTTCTGATGGAAGGTGCTCAAGCCAGCATAGTGGTGGACAGCAATGTATGATACGTTGGCTTCACGTCATTGGTATATTAAGCAGTTTATTGTTAATCATAGGGTGTGATAGTCAATCGGTACCGTTACGAGAAACCCAGGTGATTGATGGACTGGCAATAACCTTGGAAACACTTGAACGTCCGCAAATGAATACTGCCGTCGATTTTATTGTTGTGTTGCAAGATGATCAGGGCAATCCGGTATCCGATGCGAATGTCTATCTCGATCTCGATATGCCGGCAATGCCGATGGGAATAACTCGACCGGTAGCCGTACCTGAAGGTTCGGGTCGCTATTGGGCACGCACTGCGTATACGATGGAAGGTTTGTGGGAAATCACAGTTGTTGTGGAACATGCAGAAACCACCTATCGTGCCACCTTTCGTCGCGATGTACTGAAATAAGTGGGGAGAATTATGCTGAACCCTCGCCTCTTTTTGACGCTGATCGTCAGCATTGTAACAATTGTTATGGTTGGGTGTGGTCAACCTGCGACTGCCCCTACGCCTGCCGCATTACCAATTGCACCCGTCATTGCAGCGTCTGAGCTGGTGATAGGGCTTAATCGTCTGCCCTTTGGTCTTCTTCAAGGTGGTGTCCCGCTCAACGATCCAGATTTGACTCTGGGTGTGACCCTATACTATGTTGGCCCTGATGGTGATCGAACCAAACCCGTTTCCACAACGCAGGCTGTCTATCGCGGACAGGGTCTACCGGTTGGGCTGTATGTTGCCTACGCGACGTTTGATCGGGCGGGTGGTTGGGAAGCTGAAATTACCGTTCCACAGCCGAATGGGACCCAGACAAACCGGATTCGCCTCGACGTGAGCGAGCGTGCTTTTGCACCTATGGTTGGTGATCGTGCAATCCCATCACGAAATCTGACGGCAGCCGACGTGCCTTCCCTCGATCAACTGACATCAGATCCACGCCCTGATCCGGATTTTTACCGAATGACCATCGCCGACGCCATAAATGCTGGTAAACCGTTCGTTGTCTCATTTGCAACGCCAGGCTATTGCCAGACCGCAGTCTGCGCGCCAAATATGGCTGTCTTGAAACAGCTTAAAAGTGAATTCGGGGATCAGGTCAATTTCATTCACGTTGAAGTCTACCCGTACCCTTTTGGCGAGTCATTCCAGCAAGCCAGAACTGTCGATGCCATGAAAGAATGGAACTTACGTACTGAACCCTGGACGTTCCTGGTTGACCGGCAAGGCATTATTCAAGCTCGCTACGAAGGGGGAATTACGTTTGCCGAATTGCGACCGGCGATTGCTCAACTCGCTGCTGGTCAGCCGATTAATCCAGTGCCGTAGTCGGATGTTCAAATCCGAACCAGATATTGAGTGGGCCATCACGTGCTGCCTCAGTTGGCGTCAAAACTGGCGAGACACAAGCATCAAGCGGTTCAAAAATGGTCATCCATTCGTGTAATGACCGTTGGCGAAAAATATCGGCTAAGGTTGTTATCAGGGTAGATTGAAGGGAACGTTCATACTGAAGAGGAATAAGATCAGGTCGTTCTAATGCCAGACAGACCCGTTGCCAGAAATGCGGTTCTAGCGCAGCCACTGCCAGATAGCGGTCATCAGCCGTCTTATAAAGACGATAGCAAGCCAGATGTCCATTCAGCGTATCATCACTACTTTGCAGACCGGCGAGCGCCAGGGCAAGGGCAGGAGCATTAAGCCAGCGTGCGGCTGTTAGCATAGAGGTTTCAATGCGTCCCCCGCGACCTGAAAGACTGCGCGACAGTAACCCGGCCAGTACGCTTGTTGATGCCATTAGTCCGCTTATCATATCGGCAACGTGCACACCTGGAGTTTGTGGAACGCCGGCACCGGAAGCAAGAATCCCGGCCAGCGCTTGAGCGTTCAGATCGTGCAACGCTTCATACTGACGCGGATGGCCACTCGGAGCACCTCTAATTGAAACGATGAGTAATCTTGGGTTCATTACCAAGAGGTCGTGGTCGGCAAAACCCAGTTTGGCCAGTGCGCCGAGGCGTAAACCGTCGATCAACACATCGGCAGATCGAATCAAATTGTTCAACACTGCTCGATCTGCTGGTTGACGCAGATCAAGAGTACGAAACTGCTTCGACCGATTTAGAAATGCGAACAGCGGATGTTCGCCCGCTGCATTCAGCGGAGGCAAGGTACGCATCGGATCGCCGCCAGGACGCTCAATCTTTACCACCGTCGCCCCAAGTTGAGCGAGAATTGCGGTACAGAGCGGCCCTGGAATGTAACTAGCGATCTCGATGACCGTTATCCCATTGAGAACATGCGAGAGTTGAAGCATAAGACCTCGCTCTCGTTTTTATTCGAGTCGGTGGTATCGTACCACAACTACCCGTGCTTGAAAATGTCGCAAAATCATGAAGCATGACCTTCAGTTAAAAGTAAGATTTAGCTCTTCAGAAAGCAGTAAAACAAAATTTTTAAGACCCTCTTGACAACCTACGACCAACATGCTATACTACGCGAGCTGGAACGAACGAGGTCTCACTCGTGAGTAACGAGGCAGACCAAACAAGTGGAGAGAAAACCGAGCGAAACGCGCTGAAGACAATTCAGAGACGTCGCCAGGAAACTTCAGGAATACTGGAATTTCCTGGTTTTGTTTTCTCCCTCGTTCCGCGAAAGCACCTTCACAACTGAATGACGAGAATAGCCAATAGACGCCACGTCAATTCGGTGAAGGGAGGCAGCGCAAGCTGCAACTCAACACCAAGCATGTAGAGTTTGATCCTGGCTCAGGACGAACGCTGGCGGCGTGCCTAATGCATGCAAGTCGAACGCAGCAGCTTCGGCTGGCTGCGTGGCGAACGGCTGAGGAACACGTGGGTAACCTGCCCCGGAG
>Ga0308392_1000634_pt1 | contig 14841 bp, 9 predicted proteins | sample Hotspr20Samplem2_FD_202361 | JGI IMG/M metagenome (GOLD analysis project Ga0308392, IMG submission 202361) | Hot spring phototrophic mat microbial communities from Octopus Spring, Yellowstone National Park, Wyoming, United States - 20050624_m2 ... | reverse complement strand
TCCCGCACCACCACGACCGCATTAGAATACATCTGCCGGAGTATCCGCTCTGCCCACCGCAAAACCTCCTCCCCTTCACTTTCGGCGGTGTCCGGCGTCTGCCAAAGAATCCCCCCCAGCGCCGAGCGCACCTCCCACTTAGCGCGAGGATTATTCAGGGGAAGCCGCACGAGTGTGGTTTGCTTTTTATGATTGGCCACCCAAGCTACCGCCTCATCGGAAAAAGCCGGCGCGGCCAGTATCTCTATAAAATGCCCCCGTGTGGCCTCTACCCAGCTTTTTTCAACGGGGAAGTTACACACGACGATGCCGCCATAGGCCGCCGTGGGGTCTGCAGCCAGGGCCTTCCGGTAGGCCTCCATAGGGTCTGCATCATAAGCCGCCCCACAAGGCTGCGTATGTTTGAGAATTACACAGGCAGGCTTAGGCCAGCCGGAGACAATACGCAATCCCCCTTCTATGTCTAAGAGATTGTTGTACGAAAGGGCTTTCCCTAAGAAGACTTCGGGGAGGCGCCCCACAAAGACCGCTGTCTGGTGTGGGTTTTCGCCATAACGCAGATTGGGCGAAGCAGCTACCGGCACCTCCTGAAAGATCGTCTGGCTAATCATGGCATCATAGTGCGCCGTGAGCTGAAAGGCGGCTGCTGCATACACTTGCCGCTGCGGAAGCGGCGGCATACCCCCATGCACCGCTAAATCGTGGAGGGCTTTATCATACCAGGCCGGGCCGGGAATCACCCACACCCGCTGGAAGTTTTTCGCTGCTGCCCGAATAAGGCTCACGCCGCCCACATCTATCAGCTCGATGTAGTCGGGCTCTTTCGCAGAGAAGGGGTATAGGTCCACCACGACGACATCCCACACGGGGTGGTCGGCGGGCAGGTCGGCAGGACTGATAGCCAAGATGCCGGCGAAGATAGTCGGGTGGAGGGTCTTCACCCGGCCACCGAGGAGGGCCTCAAACCCCGTAAACGTATCTAAGGCATGGGTGGGTAGCCCTTCGGTGGCGAAGGCCTTTGCGGTGCCAGCAGAGGCCCAAAGCTCAGCCCCAAGCTCCTGAAAACGTCGCGCCAGGGGAAGAGCCCGGCCCTTATCCCAGACAGAAAATAGCACTCTCATAGGACATGCGCAGGATTGCCGCCCACGGTTTGGCCAGGTCCCACATGGTCTAATACGACGCTGCCAGCCAAGACCTGGGCGCCTTTGCCAATCCGTACACCTGGGGTCAAAATCGCCCCCCGACCGATGATGGCATAGTTCTCTATGGTGCACCCTTCGCTGATCAGCGCGCCGCTGCCAATATTGACGAAGTCGGCGACCTCGGTACCCGGGCCCAGGGTGGCATTCGCCTCAATGACGACGTAGCCGCCGACTTTGACCTGGGGCCCCAAAACAACATGGGGAAAGAGAATGACGCCGCCAGCTACATCGGCAGTACGGGCTTTGTACACCGAAGCATGGACTACCGGGCGGGCTGGCCACTTCACCCGCTCAAAGAGCTGCGTAGCCATTCGCTCCCGCTGCTCCGGCTCCGCCAGCGCAATCACATAATCCGCCTCCCGCCGAGCGATGATCTTCCACATGCGCGCCTGGGTGATCGGCGGCAAAATCGGTAGCTCCTCTGACTCTCGGGCTTCCATCTCTTTCGTGGGCGTAAAGCCATACACAAATCCCCCCTCATGCGCAATGAGGTCCGCCACCCAGATAGCCAGCGTAGAAGTGCCAATAATCAGCGTTCCGCCAGGCTTTATCTCGTCTTGAATCATGGGTATCGCAAAAATTTAGCTGGGAAGACGCCCACGTCTTGACGCTTTTCTATGGTTTTGTCGGGCCTTACCCAGATCACTTCGCCCTGCATCCCGCCCACTCGGGCATTGGCAACCAGCCACCGCTGCGAAGTGCTGTCAAACATAAACCCATACATCAGGTGCTCAGCCGGTAGCCCCAGCCGCCCCTTAGAGAGAAAACCGTAGTCCACCTGGTTTGATGTCGGATCGTACCGGGTGATACCAGAGTCTGTGAGCATATACACCGCATCGCCATACTGACTAAGCTGAAAGACGGACGTGATGAGGGGGACAGTACGCAAGATTTGGCCGGTGTGAGGGTCAATATGCGCCAAAAGCCCCCTTTGATCAGCGTAGTTGCCCCGACACCCGACGAGGATATCCCCATTGGGCAGCTGCAGAAGCGGCCCGGGATTTTCCACAGGTAGGGTCACGTAAAAGAGCACGCTATCCCGCTCGGGATCAATGCAAGCCAGTTTGTTATTACGGGCGGGGTAGGCGTAGTTGCCACAGGAGACCCACACCCGTCCCTGCGCTAATAGGAGGCTTTCCATGTAGTTTTCCACGGTGATAGGCGGCGACAAAAGCGTCAGCGTAGCGGGGTTCAGGCGATAAATTTTGACATCCAGGAGGGAGTTGACGTAAGCTTTTTCTGACGAGAGGCGGAGAAATTCTCGCGGACTACTACCTAGCGGAAAGGTGAGTGTCCCTATCTGCTGGAAAGTCGGGAGTTGGATCTTGCGCAGGAGCCGGTCGCCGTTCATCACGATCCAAAGGGTATCCTGGTCGCGTACCCAGTGATTGGCTACGTCGCCGAGCCGCTCGCCAACCGTCGCCTGAAAGATATCGGCTTGATACGCCGGGTCTATCCAGTCAATGCTGGCGTTACTGAGGGTCCACTGGCCTTCATTCAGGACGAAGAGACCCCGGTAAGCCGGCAAAGGCGCAGACTTGCTATTTTTCTCTACTTTTTTGCATGCTACTTGGAAAAGCGCAAAAGCAAGCCAGAGAAAGCTGAGCAGTCGGTTCATTTAGGATTGACGTGGAGAAAGGTTTTTTCCAGCCAAGGCGGGGAAGGCTCGGTAGTACAAAAACCAGAAAAGACCCGTGTAGGTTACTGCGCCAAGGAGCTGGTAGTGGAAGAAGGGGATAGCTGCCACGTAGCAGGCGAGGAGACCACTCCAGGTGAGCCCATACCACCCCCCCAGCCACACGCCGAAGTTGGTGACGAGAAAAAACAGGGCAGCCTGGGTGAGGGCAGCGGCCATGGCCTGCCAGAGATTCGCCATGCGAAAGAGATACCGCCCCAGCAGCACCCCTACGACCATACCCCCCCAGGTAAAAGGCCAGAGGCTGTGCCAGCCCAGCACCGCATCGGTTACGCCCATCACCAGAAGCACCAGGCCTATCCCTATCCAGGGGCGTGCACTCCAGGCCCCCCCATACAGCGCTAAGGCCTCCATGGGCGTGAAGTTCGGCGGATGAGGCAAAAGCCTCCCCGCAATACCCACCAGCGATAGAAGCAGATAGCCCAGGATCTCCTGCCAACGCCCACCCATAGCACAAAGGTAGTGTATTCTGGCCCTGTCTTACTTTTGCAGCAAAGTAACCAAAAGATGCGTTGGTGGGGGCTTTGCGTGGTCGGTGGGTTTCTCCTAGCTCAGCAGGCAGAAAAATTTTGCCGCATCCAAATAGAAGGCGAAAAAGCCGTGCCTGTCCGAATAGTTCTCACCGGGAGTACGTTTTCGCCCATTGTAGTGGCGGATTCCTTGCAGCAGGTGCATCTCGCGATTCCGGCATGCACGGATACTATCCGGCTGATGGCCTGGGTGGGAGAGGAGAACCTCCTGGATACGGTGATTATTTTCCAAGAGGGGCAGCGAGATAGCCTTATCTTCAAGGGCGGGCGGCTTTTTTTTAGGAGTTATTTCAGCCAAGGTGATGTGGAATCATACAGCTGCCCTAAGTGCCTGGTGGTGATTACGGCTAAACGTGGGGGCCACGCGCATGCGCTAAGTGCTTTGGAACGGCAGATACGGCCGGAGGGGCTTTTAGCGCAGCAGGTGCGGGAAGTGCCGGGGGTCTACCTCGCGGGGGCCGGCCCCCTCCTCCAAAAGCCCCTTCTGGAAGGGCTGGGCGGCACCCGCATTACTTACCTCGTGGAGGGGGTTCCCCTCGCCTCCCAGCAATGGGGCGAAGAGCACGCCCCCGAAATAGACCCCCTTTCCGCCGAAAAGCTCTACCTCACCCTCGGTTCGCAGCCGGTTCGCTTCGGCTCAGAGGCGGTAGGCGGCGTCCTCGGCGTCGAAACCCCCCTTACCTACGAAAAGCCCCTCACCGGCCGCTTCGCCCTCAGCGGCCTGACCAACGGCCGGGGCGGTATCTTGAGTGCGACGCTCGGCGGGCAGTACCGCAGCTACGCTTACCGCTTCCAGGGCACCCTCAGCCGCTTAGGAACCCTCCAAGCCCCGGGTTACTATCTCACGGGCACAGCCTCCCAGCAGGCACACTTCTCCTGGCACCTAAAAAAATCGTGGGAGCGCCTCTCTCTCTTAGCCCATTACAGTCAGTACAATGGCCGCTTTGGGCTCTTTCAGGGGAGCCATGTGGGGAATCTCTCTGACCTGGAAAGGGCCCTATCTGCGCCTACGCCGCTCGTCACGAGTACCTTCACGCACGCTGTCCAGCCGCCCTACCAAAGCACCACGCACGAAATAACCCTGGTACGTCTCCAGTATCTCCTTTCCGGTGCCGTAATGTGGACGGCCACTTATGCCCGGCAGTACAATCGCCGCTCCGAGTGGGATGCCGTCGGCGTCTACGCCCAGGCCGGCAAACCCGCCATCGACCTCCAGCTTACCCGCCACAGCCTCCTGCAAGAAATCACTGCCAATAAGGCCCCCTACGAACTGCGCTTAGGCCTGCACTTCCACTACGAGCGAAACTACGCCCAGTATGCCTACTTCATCCCCCGCTATGAAAAGTACCAGCCCGTCCTGTATGGACAGGTCTCCAAGGGAGGATGGACCTTTGGGGCGCGGGCCGAACCCCTCTACTGGGTAGTCTATCAGGTGCCGCAGCGGGAAGGGCGCCTTTTGACGGGGCAGTACATCCCCCGCCTGGCCAGGTGGTGGCCCGCCTGGGGCGCCGAAGCCCAGCGCCAGTGGTCTATCCCCGCCGCCGAAACCCTTCAAGCTGCCCATACCTTTACGTTGCGGCTGGCTTACCTCCAGCGCCCACCCAACGCCGCCGAACTCTACGCTTACGGCTACCATCAGGGACGAGCAGCCTTTGAGATCGGACAGCCCACCTTCCGCACCGAAAACCTCTTCCACCTCCACCTCGACTGGCTCGCCAAAAACACCTACCTCTGCCTGAGCGCTTACTATAGCCCGGCCTTTATTTATGCCCGGGTGGATTCGCCGCTGGTGTGGATCCGGGGAGCCGCCCTGACTTATCTCTTTCAGCAGGAACCGGCGGTGCTGGTTAGCCTGACCGGCCGACAAACCTACACGCCCGTGCAGTTTTTGACTTTTCAGCTGCAAGGGGGCGCGCTGTGGGCCTCCTACTGGCGGGATGGCGCCTATCAGCCCCTGCCGCTTCTGCCAGCTCCCTACATAGAGCCGAGCACCAGTGTCCAATACCACCGATGGGAAGCCCGCCTATCGCTGCGTCTAATAGCCCGTCAGAGACGTTATGACCCCACAGCCGACTTATCCCCACCACCCCCCGGCTATGGCCTCCTCTCCGGCGAGATCCAGTACACAACGTCTCCTACCTCCCGCCTGCACTGGCACTTCATCCTCAGCGGCGACAACCTCCTCAATCAGCCCTACCGCCAATATCCCGACCTCATGCGCTACTTCGCCGCTCAAATGGGCAGGCAGGTGCGCCTCAGCGTGGTAATGGAATTCTAACAGAGCCCCAGGTGCATAGGTAGGGTAGGGGACTCATAGCCTTTACTGGGGTCCAGTGCGCGCTGGACAGGGCTCCGCCGCGCCTCCGACCACGCCGCGAAAAGATATCTTCCCGGGAGGAGCCTACGTTTGAGCTATGCCGCTTTTCATCTCACCCGCTGCATCTGAAGATAGGTACCCAGCCTCGGCATTAGCTCCCCGATCAGCTCTACCTTTTCAGCATCCGGCGCATGAATGAAGAGCATTTCCAGCACAGCCAGCACGCCAGCATCCGCCACGTCCGTATAAATCGGCAGATACAGCGCATACCGGGGCCTTAGTTGGGCCAAGCCGGGAGAAGAAATGCCATTTTCCAGCGAGATGGGGACGAGGTAGGGCTTCTGTACGGCAGCGGCCGTCTCTAAGAGCCCCCCAGAAAATGTCCGCCCTAAATACTGCGGCAGGGCATACGTCGCCACCACCTCATACATGCCGCCCTTCGCCTGATAGGCTAAACCGGCAATAAAACCCAGATCATCCTGCAAATGCTCCAGTAAAGCCCGCAAAAAGTCTGACAGAGGCCTCCCATACTGGTTGCGCATGAGAGCCTCGTAGCGGGCAGCTAGCTGGGTGCGGGCCATTTCCCGCTGAAGCTCCTTCTGAAGGCGTTGGGCCTCGGCGTAGCGGGCCTCAGTCTCCTGCGATAGCCTGAGCTGCCTTATTAAGGCCTCCTGCTCAGCAAGTATGGCCTTTTCCTGCATGCGGAGCGCGTGAAGCTGCTTGTAATTCTGAATAACTGACCTTAGAAGCAGAATAAACGATATCAGTAACAGAAACTGCCATCCCAATCGCATAAAGGGGGAATGTGCAATGACAGACTCTTCTGCTATGGCGAGCTGGGGTGACAAGACATACTGTGCTATGAGGGCTAAAGCCGAATAAGAGATGAGCGTACCCATGGCCCATTTACTTTCCTGTTTTAGGTCAAATAAAACCAGGCTCGAGCCGAAAAACACGGCCAGGACTCCTATGTGACCGGCCTCCATTGCGCGAAAGATGACCTGATTAACAACAGAAGGTAGCATCGCAGATAGGATAGTGGCGGCCCGAGATAAGGGGTTCTCAATAGCGGCAGGGTAGAAGATGTAAAGAAATAGAAAAGCGCTATGGAGCAGGAGGCAGGCGACCACCCAGCTCCACTGATAGACATAGGAGAGGGGCGGTATAGGCTTTTGATGGGAGGCTAAGAATAATGCGCTAAGGAGGGCATAAAGTATCACAAAGCTATGCCCCATTAGAGCTAAGATCCGGAAGTTTCGTATGGTGGAGCTGTCAAGCTTTTCGGGGGTCACAGAAGGGCTTAGGCGATGGTGATTTGCTTTTCCAGATAGACATTTTGTACGGCGTGGATGAGGGCGATGCCTTCGTCCATGGGGCGTTGGAAGGCTTTTCGGCCCATGATGAGGCCCATGCCGCCGGCGCGTTTATTGATGACGGCGGTGCGCACGGCTTCCACTAAGTCGGACTCTCCGGAGGAGGCCCCGCCGGAGTTGATCAGGCCGATGCGGCCCATGTAGTTATTCACCACCTGGTAGCGGCATAGGTCAATAGGATGGTCCGTGGTGAGCTTTTCGTAGACTTTGGAGCTGGTTTTGCCAAATTTGAGTGCGGTGTAGCCGCCGTTATTTTCGGGGAGTTTTTGTTTGATGATGTCGGCTTGGAGGGTGGCGCCGAGGTGGTTGGCTTGGCCGGTGAGGTCGGCGGCGAGGTGGTAGTCTTTGTCGGCATTGAAGGCTTTATTGCGGAGGTAACACCAGAGGATGGTCACTAAGCCGCTTTTCATCTCACCCGCTGCATCTGAAGATAATTACCCAGCCTCGGTACTAAGCCCCCGATCAGCTCTACCTTTTCAGCATCCGGCGCATGAATGAAGAGCATTTCCAGCACAGCCAGCACGCCAGCATCCGCCACGTCCGTATAAATCGGCAGATACAGCGCATACCGGGGCCTTAGTTGGGCCAAGCCGGGAGAAGAAATGCCATTTTCCAGCGAGATGGGGACGAGGTAGGGCTTCTGTACGGCAGCGGCCGTCTCTAAGAGCCCCCCAGAAAATGTCCGCCCTAAATACTGCGGCAGGGCATACGTCGCCACCACCTCATACATGCCGCCCTTCGCCTGATAGGCTAAACCGGCAATAAAACCCAGATCATCCTGCAAATGCTCCAGTAAAGCCCGCAAAAAGTCTGACAGAGGCCTCCCATACTGGTTGCGCATGAGAGCCTCGTAGCGGGCAGCTAGCTGGGTGCGGGCCATTTCCCGCTGAAGCTCCTTCTGAAGGCGTTGGGCCTCGGCGTAGCGGGCCTCAGTCTCCTGCGATAGCCTGAGCTGCCTTATTAAGGCCTCCTGCTCAGCAAGTATGGCCTTTTCCTGCATGCGGAGCGCGTGAAGCTGCTTGTAATTCTGAATAACTGACCTTAGAAGCAGAATAAACGATATCAGTAACAGAAACTGCCATCCCAATCGCATAAAGGGGGAATGTGCAATGACAGACTCTTCTGCTATGGCGAGCTGGGGTGACAAGACATACTGTGCTATGAGGGCTAAAGCCGAATAAGAGATGAGCGTACCCATGGCCCATTTACTTTCCTGTTTTAGGTCAAATAAAACCAGGCTCGAGCCGAAAAACACGGCCAGGACTCCTATGTGACCGGCCTCCATTGCGCGAAAGATGACCTGATTAACAACAGAAGGTAGCATCGCAGATAGGATAGTGGCGGCCCGAGATAAGGGGTTCTCAATAGCGGCAGGGTAGAAGATGTAAAGAAATAGAAAAGCGCTATGGAGCAGGAGGCAGGCGACCACCCAGCTCCACTGATAGACATAGGAGAGGGGCGGTATAGGCTTTTGATGGGAGGCTAAGAATAATGCGCTAAGGAGGGCATAAAGTATCACAAAGCTATGCCCCATTAGAGCTAAGATCCGGAAGTTTCGTATGGTGGAGCTGTCAAGCTTTTCGGGGGTCACAGAAGGGCTTAGGCGATGGTGATTTGCTTTTCCAGATAGACATTTTGTACGGCGTGGATGAGGGCGATGCCTTCGTCCATGGGGCGTTGGAAGGCTTTTCGGCCCATGATGAGGCCCATGCCGCCGGCGCGTTTATTGATGACGGCGGTGCGCACGGCTTCCACTAAGTCGGACTCTCCGGAGGAGGCCCCGCCGGAGTTGATCAGGCCGATGCGGCCCATGTAGTTATTCACCACCTGGTAGCGGCATAGGTCAATAGGATGGTCCGTGGTGAGCTTTTCGTAGACTTTGGAGCTGGTTTTGCCAAATTTGAGTGCGGTGTAGCCGCCGTTATTTTCGGGGAGTTTTTGTTTGATGATGTCGGCTTGGAGGGTGGCGCCGAGGTGGTTGGCTTGGCCGGTGAGGTCGGCGGCGAGGTGGTAGTCTTTGTCGGCATTGAAGGCTTTATTGCGGAGGTAACACCAGAGGATGGTCACTAAGCCGAGTTCGTGGGCATAGGCGAAGGCCTCACTGATTTCTTGGATTTGGCGGCTGGCCTCTTCGGAGCCGAAGTAAATAGTGGCGCCTACGGCTACGGCCCCCATATCCCAGGCCTGTTTGACCGTGCCGAAAAGAATCTGGTCGTACTTATTGGGATAGGTGAGGAGCTCGTTGTGGTTGATTTTGACGATGAAGGGGATTTTGTGGGCGTACTTGCGGGCGACGCTGCCTAAGACGCCAAAGGTGGAGGCGACGGCGTTGCACCCGGCTTCTAAGGCGAGTTTGACGATGTTTTCGGGGTCAAAGTAGATGGGGTTGGGGGCGAAGGAGGCGCCGGCGGAGTGCTCCACGCCCTGGTCCACGGGCAAAATGGAAAGATAGCCAGTACCCCCTAAGCGTCCGTGCGAAAAGAGCGCCTGCAGATTTCGTAGCACCTGTGGGTTGCGGTCGGCGTACACCCACACCCGGTCTACGTAGTCCGGCCCCGGCAGGTGAAGCTGCGCCTTAGAGACGGTTTTGCACTCGTGCTCTAAAAGATACTGGGCTTCCTTGCCCAGAAGGGCTACGATGTCGTCGTAGCGCTCTACTTTTTTCGGTAAAGTTGCGACGCTGCTCATATTCAGTTGGAATAGGTTTTTGCGACTTGGAAGGCTTCTTGGAGGCGGTCTACCTGGTCCAGCTTTTCCCAGGGGAAGGTCTGGACGGTTTTTTCGAAGGTGATTTTTTCGAGGGTGGGGCCGTCGGGGGTTTGTTCGATGCGGGTGATGGTGTGGGAAAGGGATAAAGACTCGGGCGTCCGGCCGAAGTGCCCGTAAGCAGCCGTGAGCTGGTAGATGGGATTTTGGAGGTGGAGGTGCTCAATGATAGCGGCGGGCCGCAGGTCAAAAAGCTCTAAGAGGCGCTTGCCGATGATTTCATCTGTTAGGCCTTTGGCGGCTGTGCCGAAGGTATTCACGTAGATGGCCAGGGGTCTGGAAATACCGATAGCGTAAGCCAGCTGGATGAGGACTTCGTCGGCGATGCCGGCAGCGACGAGGTTTTTCGCGATGTAACGGGCCATATAGGCGGCGCTGCGGTCTACTTTGGTGGGGTCTTTCCCGGAGAAGGCCCCGCCCCCATGCGGTGCCCGCCCGCCGTAGGTGTCTACAATGATCTTTCGGCCAGTGAGACCGCTATCCCCATGCGGCCCCCCAATAACAAACCTTCCCGTAGGATTAACGTAGAGCTTCGTTCGCTCATCCAGCATCTCCGCCGGAATCACCCGCGGCAAAAGAATCGTCCGGATATCCTGCTCAATCTTTTTGTGCATGGTCTGCCAGGAGTCGGAAAACTCCTCGTGCTGCGTGGAAAGCACAATGGTATCCACCCGCAGCGGCCGGCCCGCATCATCATATTCTATCGTTACTTGCGACTTGGCATCCGGCCTTAAATAGGGCATCCAGTCGGTGTGTTTGCGAATGTAGGAGAGCTCCCGCAGAAGGCGATGGGCATACGCTAAGGGCATGGGCATGTACTCTTCGGTTTCTCGGCAGGCATAGCCAAACATGATCCCCTGATCGCCGGCGCCGAGGTCTGGGTCTAAGCCCTGCCCTTTATTGACGCCCTGAGCGATGTCCGGCGACTGCCCGTGGATCGTTACAATCACACCGCAGCTATCCCCATCAAACCGCAGCTCAGAACGGTTATACCCGATGTTTTTGATAACTTGTCGCGCCACAGCCTCATAATCCACCTGGGCGTGGCTGGTGATTTCGCCGGCAAGCACGACTAACCCGGTCGTCACGAGCGTCTCGCACGCTACCCGTCCATAGGGGTCCTGCATCAGAATGGCATCGAGAATCGCATCCGAAATCTGATCAGCGACCTTATCGGGGTGCCCCTCTGAGACCGACTCAGAGGTAAATAGGAATGCCATGGCGCAAATATCCGAAAAAGCCGCCAACTTTGACCCGTGGATATTTTGGTGATAGGGTCGGCTCCCCGCCTTGCGGCCGTGGCAAAGGGGATCGGCCAAAATTGGAAAGCCGATTTTTGGATTTGGCCGAGCCGTACCAGCCCGGGGTGGAATCGCTACGATCTCATTATAGACTTAGAGGCGGATGAACGGATGTCGCCGGCGTTTTCGGTGGCGAATAGGGCGTTTTGGGCCTTTCAGGCGGTGAAGCGCCCCCTGTGGGAAATCCTCCCTTCCCCCGACTGGCAGCCCCGCGCCGTGGGGGTGAATCTTTTGCCGGGCTTTTGTGAGCGGCCGCTCTTAGAAGCCTCCGCCCACAGCTTAGAGGCCGAAAACCACTTTCGTTCCCTCCTGCCCGATACCGACATCGCCTTCGTGCCTGATGAAGTGGGGATGGTTTCCCCCCGCATCCTGAGCCTCATCCTCAACGAAGCCCTCCTCCTCTCCCAGGAAACCCACACGCCCCTCGAAACGATAGACCTCTCGGTCAAGCTGGGCCTCAACTACCCCCGAACCATTCAGGAATGGGGGGCTTGGGTAGGGTGGCACCACGTCCGGGATATCGTCCTGGCCCTAAGCCGCCGCTATGGGGCTGACCATTACCCCATCGCCCAAAGGCTCTTAGCCTTGGCAGGACTGCGGTAAATTTGCCCTATGAGCCGGGTGGAGGCTCGCTACAAAGTCGTGGGGATGACTTGCCAAAGCTGCGCCGCAAGCGTAGAGACCATGCTCAAAAGCGTGGAGGGCGTGGAAGAGGCACAGGTGAACTTCGCAGCGCAGGAAGTATGGGTGCAGCACGACCCCGACAAGGCCCCCCTCACCAAGCTCCAATCTACCTTAGCCCCGGCTGGTTATGTGCTTCTGAGCGATGCCCACGAAGCCACCCTCGCCCACCGGAAGTTCCTGAGACGGCTACGTCTCTACATCCTTCTTAGTGGGGTGGTGGCGCTACTGGGGATGCTGGGACACTGGGGGCTGTGGCCCTTTCCGGTCCATGCACACGGGGAGGCCCCTCGCTGGTGGGGCTGGGTGTACTTTGGGCTGTCGTTAGGGCTGGTGCTGACGGCGGGGCGGACTTTCTGGCGAGCGGCATGGCAGCAGCTCCGCTATCGGGAGCTCTCCATGGATACCCTCATTTCCTTAGGGCTGTGGGGAAGTGTTGCCTTAAGCTTTTTTACGCTGTGGGTGGGGTATGCCGGCCACACCGAGGCTGCCGCTGAAATCCTCTTTTTTGTGTTGATTGGCCGCTATCTCGAGGAGAAAGCCCGCTTGGAAGCCGCCTCCACCCGAGAAGCCCTTTCAGCGCTGGCTACGCCCGTGGCGACCCGCCTTATGCCCGACGGCACCGAAGAAACCCTTCCCACCGGCCATCTGCGCCCCGGCGACCTCATCCACATCCGAAAAGGGGAAGTAGTCCCGGCTGACGGCTACATTGAGCGAGGCGATGGCCACCTCCAGGAGGCTATCCTGACGGGCGAAGCCCTCCCACAATGGCGCACGGCAGGTGAGCGGGTATTGGCCGGAACCACCCTCCTGGAAGGAGACGTCTATGTGCGGGTGACGCAAGCTGCCGTGGATAGCTTTCTGGCGCAGCTGATCGCGCGGCTGGAGCGGGCGCAGGCCACTCGCGCTAAAGCCCAGCGCTTAGCGGATAAAGTCTCGGCTGTCTTTGTACCAGTGGTGCTCTTTCTATCGGTAGTGGCTTTCGCTCTGGCGCTGTGGCTGGGCAAAGGCTGGGTAGATGGGGGGCTTCGCCTGCTGAGTGTGCTGGTCATCTCCTGTCCGTGCGCACTGGGGCTGGCCACACCGCTCGCGGTGCAGATTGCTATCGGCCGCTCCGCCCGCCGCCAGATCCTCCTTCGGGAAGTCGCTCAGTTAGAAAACCTCCCCACTTGTACGCTCTGGGCCTTTGACAAAACCGGCACGCTGACCCGAGGGCGCGCTGCCATCACCCACGAAACCTGGTGGGACCCCACCTGGAAACCCCACCTGACCTATCTCCTCGCCCGCAGCGAACATCCCCTCGCCCAAGCCGTCGGCCAGCACCTGCGCCAAAGTACGACACCCCTGCCCCTCACACTTCTAAATCAGGTGAGCTTCCCTGGGCAGGGCGTTTTGTATCAGACGGAGGCAGGACGACTTTGGGTGGGCCATCCGCAGTGGCTCTCCCGGCGCATACCGGACTTCCCCCAGCCAGAAGGAACAGCCATCGGTATCGTTGGCGAGAGCGGTCCCATCGCGCTCTTTGTGCTGGAAGACCCACCCCGCGAGGCCCTGCACCCCTTCTTAGAAACGCTGCGCAGAAAGGGGATTCGGACGGTGCTTCTGAGCGGGGACCCTTCTACGGCGCCGCAGCACGTGGGTAAGGCGCTGGGATTTGCGGAGATTCATGGCGGCCTCTCTCCCGCCGACAAGGCCGACTGGCTCGCGAAGGCCCGTGCCGAAGGGCACAAAGTCGCCTTCGTCGGTGATGGGCTGAATGACCTGCTGGCTCTACAGGCAGCCGATGTGGGAATAGCCGTGTATCAGAGCGCCGGCGCCGCCGTCCAAAGTGCCGGTATCGCCCTCCTCTCACCCACCGAAGCGGCCCTCCCCGAACTGTACCGCCTCAGCCAAAAGCTCCGCCGCATCATCGCCCAGAATCTCGCCTGGGCCTTCGGGTATAATCTGGTGGCCCTTCCTGCGGCCATAGGGTTGATTCCGGGCGTAGTGGTCTCTCCCGCAGTCAGTGCCCTCCTTATGTCGCTGAGCTCGGTCACCGTCGTGCTCAATAGCCTCCGGCTGCGCAGTTAGGGCGAGAAAAGCATGGGACTTTTATCGGCGGCGAAATGACTTTCGGGTGGGGCAGCGTGGTGCCGATAGTTTAGCGGGGGGTATTATCACGCCGAGAGGAGGTTGAACCACCCCAGGCTTAGCGCTACGGCCATGGCTAATCCCATCAGGAGGGCCGCATACAGGAGGTATCGTTGGAGGGGTAGCGACACGGGGGCTGTTTCGTAGCGGTAGAGGGGCCGCAGGGTGAAGGCATTCGCCCAGAAGCGTCCGCCTGTGGCTTCAGTCAGGTATTGCAAGGCCTGGGGAAAGGTGGTGGCGGAGTCCCGACCTATCCAGAGCGCATGGATGGGGATGCCGCGCCGCTCGGCCGCCCGAGCAAGCTCACGCAAATCCGCACTCAGGGGGTTATTGTGGGCGCCATCGCTTACGATGAGGAGGTGGGTGCCGGCCTCTGGGGTAGAGAGGGCCATCTCTAAGGCGTCGGCGAGGTCGGTTCCTTCGCCTAAGTCAAGGACGACAGCCTGGCGCAGGCTCCACCGAAAGGTCTCCCGGTCTGTCGTCAGGGGCAAAAGCCCATAAGCGCCCCGGGCAAAGACGATCAGCCCAAACTTGCTCTGGGCCTGGTGGGCTTCCAGGCTGTCCAGGGCGGTTTCCCAGAGGTGGAGGGCGTAGTGGCGCCGCTGCGGCAAAAGGTCGGTATCGCGCATGCTATGCGAGACATCCCACAGCACCCACACTGCGGGAAGGCGGGGCCGCGTGGCCGAGTAGGTAAGCACCGGCTCCGACAGCGCTAAGAGGATAAAGCCCCCTGTTATCGCGGTGGCCCAGAGGGTTGCCCACGCCTGCCAGGGCCTAATCGAAGTGGGACGAGCAGGTATGTACGTAAAGCGCCACCGCAGGCGCTGCCCCCACCACAAAAGCCC
>Ga0308392_1000628_pt1 | contig 14885 bp, 22 predicted proteins | sample Hotspr20Samplem2_FD_202361 | JGI IMG/M metagenome (GOLD analysis project Ga0308392, IMG submission 202361) | Hot spring phototrophic mat microbial communities from Octopus Spring, Yellowstone National Park, Wyoming, United States - 20050624_m2 ... | reverse complement strand
GTTGCTGGTCCGCTTAGGAGCGGACACGTACAACGTCGTGACCGATCTCAGCTTGGCGCAGCTCGCCGCGATCCGAGCCGCGGTCGATGTGCCTCTCGACATCTACGTGGAGGTGCCGGACGACGTGGGAGGGTTCGTTCGCCACTACGAGATCGCGGAGATTGTCCGCGTGTGCGCGCCCGTCTATCTCAAGTTCGGGCTCCGCAACGCCCCGAACATCTATCCGTCAGGGCGACATCTCGAGGAGCTGGCTGTCCAATTGGGGCGGGAGCGAGTCCGCCGAGCAGCGATCGGACTCGCTTTGTTGCACCGGTACTATCCGGACGCGGTGGGGTCGCGACCAGGAGCCGCTGGTCTGGCACTCCCGGTCGTGGACCGGTGAGACCGCAGCGAGAGATGGACGGTCGGTGAGCGTGCCGCGTGCGACGCGCGGCGATGGAGTTCCTGCTCTTCCAGCAGGGGAGCGTACTGGAGCGGTGTCCTGCAGCGGGTGCCCTCAGCGAGCGGGGTTCCAACCTGTGCGATGCGCTGCGAAGGTAGCGATGGTCCTGCATCAGTGCTCCAGAAGGCAGCGTACGACATGAGCGTTGACTGACCATATTGCGCAACGAGAGCGTGGCTGTGCGCGCGTCGTCGCTTTCCATAACCGACACGAGGTAATGGCTCGAGAACGAGCGGCGTGTTGGCCGCTCGTCTCGTCCCTGCGGGGGTTCGGATGCGGGGTGGCGGGCAACGCTCCCGAGCTGCCGTCGGCACGCGTTGCCGAGAGACGGTGTGCGCGGATGGTGGGGCGAGGCGTGCTCTCCGGTGGGCCGCCTCGTTTGTGAACTCGACCGCTCCGGCTCGTCGTGGTCTCGCAGCCGAGTCTTCAATGGATGCGAGAGAGTCTCGATGCAATGGATCGATAAGTAGCGGTAATGCGGCGCTCGCTCGAGCTACCGAACGAACTCGTGAAGTGAACTGAGCGGTTGCTCTACCCTGCATCAGGGGTCGGAAGGCGAGAGCAAAGGTCAGATGAGCGAGGATCGAGGGCGCTGGGTGGGCCCCAATGTACAAGGTGCTCGAGCGAACGCTCCGACGTCGACAGGCTTCACGAGCTCGTCGCCTTGCCCATCGCCCGGATTGCGGGCGTTGCAGTTGTCGCGCGTGGCGTGCCGCGTGTCCAGGGGGCAGCCAGGCGAGCTGACCACTTTCTTTGCGGATAGCTCTCCCGGTGATGCTCAGTCTGCCGTCACGCAGGTGCAGTGCTGCGCTACCGTGCTACTTCTTCCGCTGCGGGCGACAGGCGGCCGGCTTCGATGACAGCGTCGAGACCGATGGCGACATGCTTTGGGACAAATGTGCTACATTCCCTCCTTCGAGGATTGCCGATGCTCCTGATCGAGGGAGCATGAGCGATGGAGACGCGTCCAAGCGTGCGCACAACTGGTCTCTCCGAACTGATCGCTGCGCTCTGGCGGCGGGGCGTGCCGGTCGTCGGCTGGGCGGAAAGCCGGAAAGGGATTGTTCTCTTGGCCGATGGGGGAGCATCCGTGCTGATTCCGCGGGCACGACTGGGTGAGCGGACCGATCTGGTGGCAAACGCGCTGGTCGAGCGATTGCCGCGTCGGGCTGTGCTGGAAACGCCGGTATCACCGGAGCTGCTTCCGCAGTTCGACCAACGCGAACTGGCCTGGCTGCTCTTCCTACGCTGGTTGCGCGAAAGGAACCAAGTGGAACCAGCGATACCTTCGCCAGAGCGTGTCCACCCTGTGGACGGATAGTGATCGCATTTCCTGCTCTGTTGGGTGAAGGGAATCCATTACCCCACAAACGCCACGGTTGATGGCAGGTCACCGACTGCGCTGGTATTTTCTCCTTGCCACGGACTCGTGTACGCAGATTGGCGGACACCGTCGTGGGCCTCGCGCACGGACTCGCCTCATCAGGGATGGACGCGGTGCCTCTCGCTCTCTACGGTTGATGACGAGGGGCAAGACTGAGCGAGTAGCTACCGGACGTCGATTCACTCGAGCGCGATGGAGAGTGCTGGTGCCGGCTGGTGTCCCCAGAAGAAGTCGATCTGGAGGCGCGGCCAGTGGGCACGGATGGCTCGGTGGAGTCCTGCGACCTCACCGATCGCCTCGCCGATGACCAGGGTGCAGAGTTCAGCCCCCTGGGCATGGAGGTGCGCGAGTCCTGCGCGGAGTGCTTCCTCCGGCGTTGCATGCATTGCGTGCCACGTACCGCTGCGAGCGATCCAGCGTGGTGTCGCGGACGTACCGTCCTGGTCGATCTCGACTGTCCGTAGACGTGTCAGAAGATCGGCCAGTTTTTCTTCAGCGCGATCCCCCTGACCTGGCTCGTAGACGAGGAGGGCGGTCAACTGAGCAGCGAGCGAGTGCGTTGGGAGAACGACGAGCGTCGGCTGTTTCAGCTGACGGGCTGCCTCTCGAACCAGCGCTGCGTCTTCCTGCCGCGCAGGAAGCACGAGGAGACGATCGACCGGTAGCGTAGCGAGTCGAGCAGCCAACCGCTCGGGTTCGGTGAGCGTCGGACTCGGAGCGAGAGCGAGCGCTCCTGAGCGACGAGCCCATGCCTGGATCGTGGGCGCAGGAGACAAGACGAGCAGAGCGGATCCACGTGCTTCCGTGAGGATCGTCTCCTGTCCATCTGCAGAGAGCGGTTCTACGGCCAGCGAATCGAGTCTGCCTTACGCACGGAGACACGCGATGACCAGATCCGGCTGCTGGGTATGGAGATGCACACGCAGCAGCGCGTCATCACCGACGATTTCGATCGACTCGCCGTACGGCGCGAGCGTTCGGAGGAGCTCGTCGCGTCGATCGCTCGGAACACGAAGCAGCGCGTTGAAACAGTACCCGACCGGGTCGCCAGCACCTGAGTGGTTCGGTGGCGGTGTCGTCCTCAGCGGCGCGAGTGTGGGCCGTTCCCCGCGAGCGGCTGCAGCCCATGCATCGAGTAGGACGGCAAGCCCTTGTGCACCTGCGTCGACGACACCTTGCTGGCGCAGAATCGGCAAGAGTTCTGGGGTCCGAGCGACCGTGGAGAGAGCGGCGTCGCGGACGCGCGCCAAGATTTCGGCGAGCGGGAGACCAGCGGCTTCCGCCTCCTGGGCAGCTGCCGCAGCCGCGCGGAGCACGGTGATCATCGTGCCTTCGACTGGCTGCAAAAGTGCCTGCCGAGCCAGCGTGTCGGCTCGGGCGAAGCCGGCTGCCATGGCTGCTGCATCGAGGTACTCGCGTTGGGCAGCGATCTCGGCCCAGGCGCGGAAAAACTGGCTGAGGATCACGCCGGAGTTGCCATTTGCGGCGCGTAGTGCAGCATGGGCTGCAGAACGCGTCACCACAGTCAGGCTCGTGTCGCTCGCCGCGCGGGCGGCCCGCAAAGCTGCCTGCGCGGTCAAATAGAGATTGGTGCCGGTGTCCCGGTCGGCGACCGGGAACACGTTCAAGGCGTCGAGACTCGCGGCGTGCTCGCCGAGGGCGAGGACGGCGGCCTCGAGTGCGGCCACGAAGGTTCAGCCGTCCCAACGCTGTCGAGCGACTTCGGATTCTCGTGTCATGTGCTCGGCGAACGGGTGATCCATGGCTCCGCCCTGTTGCCTCGTACTCGCCCCGTTCGGGCCGATGGTAGCAAGCGAGCGCTCGGATTCTATACTCATAAACAATAGGAGTGCCAACATGGAGAGCGTGCTTCTGCTGCTCGCCGGATATCTCCTCGACTCCGTACCGACTGCTCAGATCGCTGCCCAGCTCCTCGCGGGAGTCGATCTGCGGGAGCGCTCGCCGACGATCAGTGGCTCGGGAGTCTACTATCTGGTCGCGCGCTGGGCGGTGGTTCCGGTCGGTCTGATCGACGTCTTGAAGGGGTACCTCGCGACCGTACTGCCCTTACAGGTCGGAGCCAGTGCGGAGCTGGCTATGGCGTGTGGTTTGGCAGCCGTCGTCGGGCACAACTGGTCACTGTGGCTCGGCTTTCGCGGTGGGCGCGGGATCAGTCCGTTTCTCGGATTCCTGCTCGTCGTCTTCCCATGGGGGTCTTCGTCGTGCTCGCCGCGTTGGCGATCGGAAGGCTCGTGCGGCGCACTCCGGTGGTCGCGTTGCTCGGGCTCCTCTCGTTACCGGGTGTGATCATCGCGCTCGGTGGATCCGACGCGGCATTGCGGGGCAGTCTCGGTATGCTCGCGATCACGATCGTCAAGCGGCTGGAAGCGAACCGGCGGCGACTTCCGCGTGATCCGGTTGCTCGGCAGACCGTTCTCTGGCGGCGATTCTGGTTGGATCGCGATGAGGAGCGGTGGCCTCCCGCGATGGAGGGTTGACCTACCGTGCTCGCGGTCGTGACTGACAGCATCGCGTGCTTACCCCTCGAACTCGTCGAGCGCTACCACATCCGTGTGGTGCCGGTGCGCATCGTTCGCGGCGAGCGAGTCTATCGCGATGGCATCGATGTGACGCCGGAGGAGGCATTCGCGTGGCTGGAAGCGGGAGAAGTGCTCACGACGGCGCAGCCGGCCGTGGGTGAGTTCCTCGACACGTACGAGGAGCTGTGGCGCATTGCGACGGGGATCGTGTCGATTCACGTCTCCTCCGGCGTGACTGGTGTGGTACAGGCTGCGGCGGCGGCAGCTCGACTGATCGAGCGGATTCCGATCCGCGTCGTCGATAGCCGAGCAGCGACCATGGCGGAAGGTTTTCTCGTTCTCGCGGCAGCACGCTTGGCTGAGCAGGGGTCGGATTTGGAGACGATCGTGCGCCGGGTCGAAGAACTCCGGTCACAGGTGCGGTTTTTCGCTGTGCTGGACACCGTTACCTATCTCGTGCGGAGCGGGCGTGCGCCGTGGCTCGCCCAGCTGGCAGTCGATATGCTGCAGGTCAAGCCCATTTTGACGCTGCGGGATGGGAAGATCGTCTCACTGGAGCGGGTCAGGACGCGCCGACGAGCGATCGAGGCGATGCTGCGTCGCATGGAGCAGGACGTGGGTGAACGGCCGGTGCACGTGGGGGTGCTGCACGCGGGAGCGGCCGAGGAAGCAGCGGAACTACGGCAGACGATCGAGGAGCGATTCCAGGTCGTGGAATCGTTCGTCACCCCCTTCACGGCGGCGATGGCCATCCACACCGGACCGGGGTTACTCGGGTTGGCGTACTGTGCGGAGTCGCCTGCCTGACGGACTCACTCCGGCGGCCATGGTGTGTTCGTGCCCGGGCCGAGGCTACTATAGGTTGCCTCGACGTACTGACGGATCGTGCGGAGCGAGTGTCCTTCTGCCGTGAGCCGCATCACGTCACGCGTGATGTCGATGCAGATTCCTCAACCGAAGGTCATGCTGTCGAGCACGACGGATCCGTCGGCACGGAATTCGCGGACGGAGCAGTCGAGGACCGAGCGGTGCCCCCATTCCACGCACCCGCAGTAACAGGGGAAATACTGCAGGATCTCTGGGTGGGTCACGGCGTAGCGGTACGCCTCCTGCGCCTCGGGAGAGGCTTGGTAGAAAATCGCGGGCCAACGATCTTGGGCCGGCCAGGCGATGAGTTCGTCGTGGCGGTCCTTGGCTGGCGACCGCCCGCAGGCAGCGAGCAGTGGTAACAGGAGAAAACCGGTCAGAAGAGAACGACGGGAATACACGGTGACATCCTTCCCCCGTTCGCTATCGGGCCTGGCCCGACAGGAGAATGATAGCGGAGCCAGCACTCCCGGCGGTCGGATCGAGCAAACTCTGCGCTGGTCTGGCGCTGCTGGCAGGTGACGGGGCTGGGATCCAAACCTTGCCGGTGATGCGATCGGAGTCATGGCTGTGCGAGCGATCCGTCCGCACCGGGTAGCGACGAGCCTCGTTCGCGGTGCCGCGCGTCCGGATACGCAATCCTGGCTGCCTCATCGGTCTGGTGTCGTATCGAGGGTGTTACCCAAATTCTTCTCGGATGCCAATCTCGGTCATTTGTCCTACAGTGCGTCTGCCGGTTACCGGAGGAGACGGCAGCAGCGCCTCGACGATGGCCGACGCTAGTGCTCGAGCGGATATCTTGCGACTGACTGTGGCCGAAACGGCGGTCAAAATGCGAGACCGGCCGGATATCGCTTCCCGATCGGTCTTTCGAGTTCGCGTCTCCGAGCAGTTTTCTGTGGTAGGCCGCGAGGGACTCGAACCCCCAACCCGCTGATTAAGAGTCAGCTGCTCTACCAGTTGAGCTAGCGGCCAACCCCCGAACGCTCATTCTGACACCACTTTGACCCCACCCGACCCGGGGTCGCTCGTCGACCGGGGAGGAAGGGGGTATCTCATGGTCGCTATCACGCGGCGCAAGGACGGTCGTTACGTCGCGAAGGTGACGATTGACGGTCGCCGTCACTGTGTCTACGGGAGGAGCGAAGCCGAGGTCCGGTCGAAGCTCGAGGAGCTCGAGCGACAACTCCTGCTTGGCCAGCCACCGGTCCCCGGACGGCTGACGGTGGCGCAGTGGCTCGAAGCCTGGTACGAGGCCGAGCGGTCCCGCTGGCGTCCCCGGACAGCGCACGACTACCGCAAGCTGCTGGACACACTCATCCTACCCGCAATCGGCCGGGTGCGGTTGAGTGCGATGTCGCCGATGCGCTGGCAACGGTTCTTCGACTCCTTTACTGGTCGCACGGCGTCCTTGGTCTTCTCCGTCGTCCGACGTGCTGGGGTGTGTGCCACCCGCTGGCGCTGGTTACCGGAGAATCCCACCCAGCTGGTCGTACCGCCGCACCACCGGCCTCGCCGCGTCGAGCTCCCCGACCGCGACGCACTCGCTCGGCTGGCCGAGCACTGCCGCACCAGTCCCGACCCTGGTGCGCCACTCGTGCTCTTCGTGCTCTGCACCGGACTGCGGCTCGGCGAGGTCGCGGCGTTGCGGTGGAGTGATATCGACTGGGATGCGGGTCTCGTCCGCGTGCAACGAGCTGGCCAGTGGGTCGGCGGTCGCTGGACGGAGACGCCGCCGAAGACGGCAGCTGGTCGCCGGTCAATCGTCCTCGGCGAGCTTGCCGTCGAAGCGCTGCGTCGCCAGCACGAGCAGGTCACCCGGTGGCGTGACCAGGCTGGACCGGCGTGGGGGGACGACCTCGTCTTCCCTCGCTGGCCGAGCGGCCAACCGCTCACCCCGAAGTACGCCAGCGTCGTGCTCGGACGGCTCTGTCGTGCAGCAAACATCGCACGGCTGCATTTCCATCTGCTGCGGCACGCTCATGCCTCGCTCGCACTAGCCGGCGGTGCGTCGGTCGCTGACGTCAGCGCCAGGCTCGGTCACTCGACGCCGCACGTCACGCTCGCCGTCTACTCGCATGCGCTCGGCGGCAGCCGGACGGTCGCCGTGACCGTCGAGCGAGCGCTGAGTCGTTGAGAGGGGTCAGCGATGGACGACATCGACCGGGTCCTCTCGAGCCTGACCGACGACGAACAGGTTCGCCTGGCCAGCGAGCTCGTCCGCCTCGAGCGGGAGGGGTCTCTGCGGGACGAGCTCCTGCTGGTCTTGCTGCGAGCCTATCGCTCCTTCGCCGGACGCTACCCCGACGCTGCAATGCTCCTGGCTGCAGCCTGGTCCGTAATCTCCGACCCGACCAGCGGCACCCTCTTCGCCTCGAGCTGCGTGCAGGTCTTCAGCGAAGAGCGGGAGTTCTCGGCCGCTGAGCGAGCAGTGCTCGCGGCCATCATCCGCCTCATCGACGAGCTCGACGAGGGAGGGTGACCGGTATGCGTGCACGGGGTCCTCCCTAGCCTGCTCCAGCCAGCCTGGTCGGGAGACGGAGAAGACAGGGGGTCGTATGCGGCTGTCGGAGCTACCGGTAGAACACGTCACGCGGCTGTTCTTCTTGGCACAGGAGCACTTCCGGGGGTGCGGTTACGGCGATTTCTGGGTCTTCGGCGTCGCCGCCGATGCTTGGTCGAGGGGTGACCGGAACCTGGCTCGGGAGTGCCTGTCCACCTTCGAGCAAGGTCGAGTGCTCTATGGACTCGAAGCCGACATCTTGAACTCGCTCTGGTCGCTCTTCGAGGCACCAGCCGAGACGGTGGACGACGAGCTGGTTTCCGAATTGGCCGAGGCGTAGAGACGGTCGAGGGACCAGGGTACCGACCCCTGGTCCCTCTGCTCGAGCGTGACGCAGCGAAATCCCCACCGCGCTCACCATCCCTCTGTCCCCTCGGACAGTCCGACGTCAGGCTTGTCGCCGTCCAGCTCGAGCGCTGAGCGTTCTGGCTCGGCCTGGCCGGGGGAGCTGGCCTCGTCAGGGGAGACCAGCGGCTCGACCAGGTCGTAGGGGAGATGTGCGCCGAGGTCGTGCGCCAAGTCCCGGTACCAAGGGGTAGTGCCGGGTTCGAGGAGAACAACGAATCCCAACTCGTTGATGCGGACGTACGGCGCTCGGTCACGGGAGACGGCGATGCCGTAGCGGACGAGCTGGTCGTGGCCACTCCAGGGACGAGCGCCGAGAAAGCGACCGATGGCCTCCATGCGCTTCGTCCGGACAGGTTCATCGAGCGCCTCGGTCCGCTCGATGAGAGCTGCGAGCGGGAGGACAGCCGAGAGGGGAAGGTCCGGTGCTACTGTCCGCACGAGATAGGTCAGCTCGGCGAGGCGGAGCGAGATTGGACCCCATTGGACGCCAGCCTCAAACTCCCAGAAGGCCTTGGCCTCCAGGACAGCTCGGACGAGTGCGCCGTCACGGACTTGCCACCAGTGCCATGCCTCACCGGACCCGGTGTCGCCTGCTTGCGAGGCGTGTTGCCGTTTCCACCACCGGTGACGCTCGGCCAGGGTCGAGAACCCGATGGCGAACTCCTCGGCCGGAATATGGCCGTAGCCTCGAGCAACCCGCTCCCGGTCGCTCGTAAGCAGTCGCTGCAACTCCCTCTCGACCTGCTTCGGCGTGTACCCGCGGCTGAACAGGTCGTCCACCAGGTCTCGCACTTCGGGGAGCTTCGTCGCGAGCGGGTTTTTCGCTTCCGGCATCGCACCTCTCCAGAGAACTTCAGAAGTCTTCCGCTCGTTTCCATAGCCGGGTTCTAGTATACAGGAGACAGAGGAACGTTGTACCGAAAGGGGGTAAATGATGTCGGAACTTCACGGCTATCTCCGGCCGTCCGAGGCAGCGAGGGAGCTGCGGATTTCGGTCGAGCTCCTTCGGGTGTGGATGCGGGAAGGCCGGCTCCCGCATGTGCGGACCCCGCTTGGCCGATTGGTCCCCCGGGACGCGGTCGAGCGACTGGCTGCCGAGCGTCAGGAGAAGAGCAAGGGGGGTCGACCATGAATAACCGGTCAAAGCGTCCGGCTCGTCGCAGTGATGGCCGAATCATCGGCACGTTCGGCGGGACGACCCTGAGGCTGAAGCGGAAGCGCTCGAAGCACTTGTACCGTGCGCTCGATGCGTGGAGCGTCGACATCGGCCTGCTCGTGTCCGCGGCCGATGCCGGCATCGAGCGCGTCGTTGTCGTGGATAGCGAGAGCGGCGAAACCTACGAGGTCGGACTCGATGACATCTTGAACTACGGCACCGTCATCGACCACGGCGCCGGGACACAGATTGCCTTGCCGACAAAGTACTGGCTCCGTTCATCGATGCCGCAGCTGCGGCTCAGCTTCTGAACGAGCGAGCCGGGGGAGCGTCTCGTTCCCCCGGCTTGCCACCTAAGCGCGGAGAGGTCATTCGCTATGACAAGCATACGCCAACTCGTCGACCGATACACAAGCCTCGGAATCATCACCGTCCCAGTCTCCGGCAAGCGGCCGGTCAGCGTCGTCCTGGACGAGCACGGCCAGCCGCTGCGCCGTCCGGACGGGTCGCCGGTGCGCTGGCAACCGTTCGTCGAGCGGTTCCCGTCGGACGCTGAGCTCGAGGCGGCCGAGTGGCAGCGAGCGACCGGTCTCGCCGTGGTCCTCGGACCAGGCACCTGGCAAGCCTGGCCACATCTCTGGTGTCTCGACGTCGAGGCCGAGTTCCGCAGCGAGGCCGAGCAGTGGCTGGACGAGCACGTCCCGGAGTGGCGAGCCGGGGTGGTGGTCGAGACCGGGTCGGGTGGTTTACACGTCTACTTCTTGGCCTCGCATCCAGTCACCACGGGAGTCATCCGTTGGGGTGAAGCGCGCGGCGCGGCAGCGCTGTGTGTGCTCCCACCCAGTCGGCACCCCGAGACTGGCCGCACCTACCGTTGGCTCAGCGAGCGGTGGACGAACTTGCCGCAGCTCGAGCCGACGAGCGTGCCAGGGTATGGTAGGTCAGCGGAGAATGGCCACCAGGCCGAACGACTCGACGTGGCCAAGGTGCTCGAAGGCGTCCCCCTCGGCCAACGCAACCAGGCACTGTTCCGGCTCGCCTGCCGGTTGCGTGGTGCCGGCGTCCCGCTCGAATGGACAACTCGGCTCGTGGCCGAGGCGGCCAGCCGCTGCACCCCGCCGTGGGGGTCGGGACCCGACGAGGAGCCAGTGGAGCGGCTGGTCGAGCGAGTCTACCGACGCTACCAGCCGAATCCCGAGCTGGTCGCGGGGGTGTTCGCGAGAAAATTCGATTCGCCCATATATAAGAGTTTCGTGGGCGAATCGAATTTGACCGGGTCGTCGGGGGAGCAATTCGATTCGCCCATTATAGAAAAAACCGTGGGCGAATCGAATTTGCCCTTCCGCACCCCTGACCAGTTGCTGGCCTACACCCCGAGCGACACCCCCTGGCTCTGGCGAGGATTCCTGGCCAAGCAAACGGTGACATTGCTAGCCGGCCGGCCGAAGGTCGGGAAGTCGACGTTGACCTTCGCCTTGCTTGCCGCCCTCGAACGGGGCGAGCCATTCCTCGGCCAGGCGACTATCCCGACCAAGGCGGTCGTCCTGACCGAAGAGCGAGCAGCGACCCTAGCGGCCAAGCTACGCAAGTATCCGCTCACCAGCTGCGAGTTCCTGCTGCGAGACGAGTGTCGTCTCCCCTGGCCCCTCGTCGTCGAGGCCGCCGTCCAGCGGGCCAAGGAGACCGGGGCGGAACTCCTCGTCGTGGACACAGTAGCCGCCTGGGCTTAGCTCGCGGCCGACGAGGAGAACCAGGCCGGGGCTGTCCTGGCAGCGATGGCCCCCGTACTCCGGGCGGCCAGTGAGGGGCTCAGCGTCTTGGTCATCGCGCACGAGCGCAAGGCGGGGGCGGCCGACCCGGTGACGGCTGTCCGGGGGTCGTCGGCGCTGACCGGAGTTGTCGACATCGTCGTCGAGGTCACTACAGGCCCGGCCAACCTTCCCGCATCGGCCAGGGTCATCCGGGCGGTGGGGCGGTTCGACGAGACGCCGGGCGAGCTGGTCATCGATGACGGCTACCAGGTGCTCGGAAGCATGACTGAGGCCACGGCGGCCTACGAGCGTGAGCGCATCCTGCAGTGCCTGGCCAGTGACGACGGTATGACCGCAGACGAGGTCGCCGAAGCACTCGATTTGCCCCGGGCCACCGCACTCCGCCGCCTCAAGGAACTCCACGAGGCTGGCCAGGTCGCCCGCTCTGGTCAGGGGCGGAAGGGCGACCCGTATGTCTGGTATCTGGCCAAGGGAGAGTATTCGCTCTCAGCAGAAGCCTATTCGCCGGTAGCGGATTCGATTCGCCCACGCGATTCTCTTATATGGGCGAATCGAAATTCGGGCGAATCGGAGCCGAGCGAGCGAGGCCCAGCCAGGCAGGGCTGTCTGCTCGAGACAGAAGCTCGTTCGCCAACAGCAGATTCGATTCGCCCACGCAACACATATAGATGGGCGAATGGAATCGGAGACGAATCCGAACCGAACGGCCGACACTCACCAGGCGACAGTCCCCAGCCGACGCCGGTCGAGCAGGGACCGCCGGACGACATCATCGGGTGGGGTGAGTGGCTGCTCGCCGAGCTTCGAGCTGGTCGGGTGCAGCTGCCGGTCGTCGAGCTCAGGCCTGGCCGCAGTGTGGTCGCACCCGAGCGGTTCCTGACCAGCCACATCGCCGAGGCGCGGCTGGGTATCGGTGTGGCGCTCGAGAGCTTGCGGCTGCTCCGGCGAGCGGCCGAGCGAGCTGGTATACGGAGCGGGGGGTAAGTATGGCTGATACGAAGTGGCAGCCGATGACGCCAGGTGACCTGCATCGGCGGAAGTTGCAGCTCGTCCAAGCCTTGGCCAGTGGACTATCGGTCGACGAGGCGGCCGAGCGAGTGGGTATCTCGCCGCGCACAGCCTATCGGTATCTGCGTGACGAGGCGGTCGTCCAGGCGCTGCGGTCCGTCGAGCAGGAGTTGCTCCAGGTGCTGACCCGGCGGCTGGCGACGCTGGCCGTCCGTGCGACGGAGACGCTCGAGCGAGCCTTGCAGGACGACGGCGTGCCATGGAGCACCCGGGTGCGAGCGGCCGATGCGCTACTCGACCATGCCGAGAAGCTGGCGTATCTCGCACGGCTCGAGGAAAGGCTGAGCGAGCTCGAGAGAGAGGCACACGATGTCCGCACGGTCGCTTGGTAACCGGCTCGAACGGCTCGCTCGTCGCCTGGCTCGCCGCCGTCCACTGCGCATCGTGATTCGCTGGCACGACGACCCACCGCCCGAACCGCGGCCAGGGACAATCTCCATCCGGTTGTCGTGGGATGAGCGCGACTCCGCCGAGCTCGATGTCGAAACCCCTCTTGACACACGGCCAGAGGGGGATTAGAGTGAGGCTGAGCCGGACGGCACGTTAATAACCCGGTAGATGAGACTCCCCGGTCGCTGGTGGTGCAGCGCCGGGGTTCGACCAGGTGCGGGGTCGGCGCACCCGGTCGCTACCAGTGTAGCGCACCCCGCTGGTCGAGTCCCCGGCCAGTGGGGTTTTTCGTTCGTCAGCGACGCTCGTCACCGAACGCGAGTTTGACACCACTTTGACACCACTTCGACGTCACACCTACCTGGCCGAGCCGCCTCTGGAGCGGCGACTCTCGCTTCCGAAGTTTTGCGCCTCCGAGCAGTTTTCTGTGGTAGGCCGCGAGGGACTCGAACCCCCAACCCGCTGATTAAGAGTCAGCTGCTCTACCAGTTGAGCTAGCGGCCCAAACGTCGTCCACCGCACAGAGTATACACGGGAGGGGTCAAGCGTGCAAGAGCGGAGTGTAGCCTTGGATGGGCCAGAGATGGCCTGAAGGGCTCGCGATGTCGACAACCCCGACCGACTGAACGTCTCGCCGCGGCGCACTGACCACTCCGCTCTCGATCGGTGGATCGGAGCAGTGGTCGAAGCGGACGGGCGGCGTTGTGCACCGCGCACGAAGATGCTCCTGAGGGCAGGGGACGACAAGGAGCCGAGTGTTGGATCGCGCTCAGGGAAAGACTTTCGACGGTGGATGGGGAGGGTGATCTCCACTACCCAAGATCCTAGTTGTGCCTGAGCTGGACTGACTGCCTTCCGGCGAGAGACGCACGACAAGCACGTGCCACGGGTCGCCGCGCTCTGTTCGTTCCTCGCCTTTCTGGTGCAATCTGGAACAGTGACGAGCAGGGGAGAAAGCACAAGACTACTGCAGAAGTGACCCCTGTCTCGGTCAGTCAAGGGCGGCGCGCTTCGGCTGGTCGGAGTGAGAAAACGGAGCGAGCAGCCGTAACCGGTAGATGAGAGCCGAGGCCAGCAGGGCCAGCCCGGCAATACCGAGGAGTGGCTGCAGAGGGGCAAACCATTGAACGGCCCCGCTACTCCCGAGTAGGAGCAACACGAGCTTGTTGCATGTCGGACACCCGACTGCGAAGAAGGTGGCGAGGGAGCCAGCAGCGATGCGTCGTTCCGGGAGCGGGCAGGCGATTGGCCAGGCATAGGTGGCAGCGAGGGCCGAAGCGAGGATGACGGTCGCAGCGAAAACCAGGTAGTCGAATTCGTCCGGTGGAATCATGCGACCGAAAACGGGATTCGGGATGAGTGCCGTGGGGACACCGACCATTATGGCGGTTCCGACTGCACCGAGGAAGCCGTAGAGGATAGCGCGAGTCATGGGAGCGTGCATGCGGACGATCCTTTCGTTCGCGCGCAGTGTACCATCGGTTGAGGCTTGCCGGCAGAAGTGTCTCGCAGATGTCGTTTCGGGGGCAGGCAGGTGCGGGTTCGCTGGGGGGAAGCGCTGGTCGCGCTCCGGTTCCGGGAGTTTCGCTCGCTCTGGGCCGGGCAGTTCGTCTCCATGCTCGGCACGCAGATGCAGACCGTCGCCCTGAGCTGGTTGGTCTATGACTTGACAGGATCGCCGACACAGCTCGGCGGTGTGGCTCTGGTGCGAGCGATCCCGACAATGGTGCTCTCGCTCTTCGGCGGCACGTTGGCCGATCAGATGGATCGTCGCCGACTTCTTTTACTCACGCAATCGACGGCCGCGTTTCTCCTGGGAGTGCTCGCGCTTGCGGTCTCCTTGGGGATGACGTCGCTCCCGCTCTTGTATCTCCTCGCGTTCACCTCGGCAGCAGCCATGTCGTTCGATGCGCCGGCACGTCAAGCCCTCGTTCCCTTACTGGTACCGCGCGAAAGACTCGCCAACGCGCTGGCTTTGAATGTCCTGGCCTGGGATGTGGCGGCCATCGCTGGGCCGGCCCTGGGTGGGCTGGTGATCGCGCATCTGAGTGTGGCCGCCGCATTTTGGGTCGATGCCGCGAGCTATTTGGCTGTGGTGGCAGCCTTGCTGGCCATGCGGCGCGATCTGCCCGTGCCGAAACTCGAGCGGCGGGGGTGGACTGCTTTCATGGACGGGTTGCGGTTCGTCCGCCACCGTCCGCTTCTCTGGCAACTGATGCTCCTCGACTTCTTTGCAGTCCTTCTGGCCTCCTCGACGGGGCTTCTCCCCGTGTTCGCTCGCGACGTTCTCAGGGTCGGGCCAGATGGACTCGGGCTCTTGTTCGCAGCCCCCAGTGCTGGAGCGATCGTCGGGGC
>Ga0308392_1000610_pt1 | contig 15054 bp, 14 predicted proteins | sample Hotspr20Samplem2_FD_202361 | JGI IMG/M metagenome (GOLD analysis project Ga0308392, IMG submission 202361) | Hot spring phototrophic mat microbial communities from Octopus Spring, Yellowstone National Park, Wyoming, United States - 20050624_m2 ... | reverse complement strand
GTGGACGGTATCATCAACATGACGACCGACATCAAAGGAGAGGTCCTCACGGATGATACCCATGAGGTCGCAACGGACCATTCTCACATAATCATCAGGCTTGTTTTCACCAATGTAGGTGTTAATAGCTGAAAGCCCCATAGCCACAGCTCCAGACCTTTCCATAGCAGCCTTATCACAGAGAAAAATGCTTATTCCATGGGGTTTAGCCCAGCGAACCGCTTCAACAGCGGCTCCGCAGGCAGCCATTCCGCCACCTACGATTAGAATATCTGTTTCCTTCTCAACAATCTCTGGTTCAGCACAAGGTAATCCAAAGTTATAACTCCAAATTTTAGGCATATTGCCACCTCCTTTTGTTTTTTAAATTTTAGATAGTCATAGTCTTGTTAGTGCAAGGGAATACTTTGTTCAAAACTGCTTCTGGCTTCTTTGGTTCTACCCCATCAACTGCCTCGGTGAATAGTTGATTAGTGTTGATCTTAGCCGGGTCAGGCTCCTTCCCGCCAACCGTTGGGTCGGCAGAACCTTCGGGGGTTGTCCTGATAGGATACTTAAACCGAAGAACTACCCCATTCCTGAATTTAATAGTCCACATGATGTCAGTAGTTCCACGCATGGGCTGACAAGTACCGTTTAATGGAGCAAAGTCGGCATAATGCCTTACAGAAATAGCTCCCTGAGGACAGCTTTTAACGCAGGAATAACATTCCCAGCACTGTTCAGGTTCCTGGTTGTAAGCTTTCATAGCCTCTGGGTCAAGGATCATTAGGTCGTTAGGACAAATGTACATACAAACTGTTCTGTCGCCACCCTTGCAACCATCACACTTCTCGGGGTTTACATAACTTGGCATAGCCAACCTCCTTTGTGGTTTTTGTTTTTACTTTATGTATAAGCTTCTTTTAGTCAATTCTTGTTTTTTCGTGCTTACCTTCATTTTTGTTAATGCGCTTAATTTTGCTCATCTTTCTTTAAAATTTCTTAACCAAACTTAATCAGTCTCAATATCTGGCGGTGGAAGATACTCAGATTCCTTAGCGGCAAGCTGCTTTATCTCCTCTATTTTAGCAAGAACGGCCTTGACTACCTCTTCATCCAGGCTTTTCTGCTTGGCGATTTCCTCAAAAAGGGACCTCTTGAAAGCAACGGGTGTGTCAGTGATGCAAGCACGAGAATCGATCCTTGCCGTTTCAAAGGCTTTCAAAATCTCATTCTTTACCTCTTCACCAACCTTAACCCTTAGAACCTTTAATTCCCCACCAAAGATAGCCTCAATGTTTTGTTCTACTGGTGAACCTTTAATCTTATTCAGTCTGTAATCATCGAGAAAAACTTCTAAAATGTATTCCATCTTTTCACCCCCAGTATTTTTTTGTTTTCAATTAATAATTAATCAAGGTCAGGAAGGTCAACTTCAAGTTCCTCTTCCTTCCACTGCACATACTTTTCATTAACAAAAGGATAACCAAACTTCTTCCACCATTTAACCACAACCTTGAATACCTCTGGCCTCATGATAATTGTAGGTGGCTGAACGCCCTCAGCAACCAACCCACGGATGAGACTACCAGAAAGTTTTTCCTTTTGCTTCGCGTGATTGCAGTTTTCACTGTAAGCCATTTCTTTACATACCGGACAATACCAGAATTCCCTCATGTTCTGTGGTCTAATCAAAAGTCCACCGTCCACTTCGTTAACAGGCTTATCGAACCCATAACTTGGAATACCCTTAAGCCAAAGGATCTGAGTTGCAAACTTATCATAGTATTCACCAACAGCTGCATGGTCACGACCAAACATATGATGCGTGCAGCCCATGTTCTGCCTGATAATACCATGTAGCAAGCTCTCAAGAGGATTACCATACCTCATGTCCCAAAGGGTATAAGTGACTATATGTCTTTCAGGCTTAATGTAACCTGCCTTGTGCACTGCCTCATGTGCTTCCAAAATTGCCTCATCTGGATAGTCACCACGTCTCTTCACACCGATGATGGCATTAACCAAAATCCCATGACTGGGTTCAACATCGCCAGTATAAGCTGCGTTCTTCATCAAGAACTCATGTCCAACATGAGGAACATTTCTTGTCTGGTGAGCAATTGCAGTTCTCCAACCCCTTTGCTCAAAGATTTCTCTGCATTTTCTTGGTGGAACCCAAAACCTATCAAAAGGTGGTTTAAAGATAGGCTCATTGATGATAGTATATTTACCAGCTAAAATTATTGGCTGATGGGACCTGTAGATAACCCAACCAGGGTGCTTATCGTCAAATTTTTCCTGAACAACCTCTGGATTTGTCTCTGGAGAACCAAAGGTTCTATTAGCAAGCTCTTCTGGGTCTATTTCGTAGATCTCCTCAATGTCTAACATAGCAAAGGGCTTTCCCTTAAGCCTAAGGATAAGCCTATCTCCCTCGCTGACACCTAACCTCTTATAATCCTCCTTTGAGATATCAAAGAGAATTGGGTAAGGGAATACCCATCCGCTCAAAAGCCTCCTCTTGGTTAGAACGGATTCCAATTCTGCGGAGGTCATCGAACCCTCAACAGGGCTGAAGAAGCCATAACATACAGACATGATCTCGCGGTAAACATTCCGGACAGGAACACCTCTCTTGTAATGAAGAGTTGGCTTAATGTCATAAACAGCGCAATACTTCTCGCAAGACTTAAGATACTTTTTTGCTACCTTCTTATCGGTAATGACCCTTTCAACAAGCTTACCACCGTGTGGCATGGGTCTTTTGAAGTAAAGCTCTGACATCATGCACCTCCTATGATTTAGGATGAATTTACACCTTGATTTTAACTATCTTTAATAAAAGTCAAGGGAAGAAATTCCTGAAAAATCTTACCAATTCCTTTTTTTAGTTTTTTTTTCTTCAAGATTTAAAATTTTTTTCATGGTTAATTCTTGAAATAGGAACTATCAACTGAATAGCATTTCTGAAATTATTGATTATATTAAGAGCAAAGCATCTAAGACCTGGGAGGCTTTCATGGGTATAAGCATCGATGAAGTAAAAAAGATCGCCCATTTAGCAAGGCTTGAATTACCTGAAGAGGTAGCTCAAACTTACACCGAGGAGCTTTCTAAAATACTCGATTACTTTGCTTCGCTGAAAGAGGTCGATACTGATAATGTTCAACCAACCTTTCATCCTTTAACCTGGGATACACCCATGAGAGAAGACGAAGTAAAACCCTTTGAAGATATTGAAGCTGTTTTAGCTAACGCGTCCGAGCTTTGGGAAAATATGATAGTCGTTCCCAAGGTAGTAAAGGCGCCTTAGAGCGATATTCCAGTTCGGAGGAAGCATAGATGAACTCCCTTAACTTAAACAGGCTAACCATCAAACGGGCTCTTGAGCTTTTAGATGAAGGAAAGATCTCATCCGTAGAGCTTACTCAAGCTTGCCTTGAAAGGATAAAAAAAATAGACCCCGAGGTCACAGCTTATCTTTATGTGAACGAAGAATGGGCTTTGGAGCAGGCAAGGCTTGCAGATGAGAAGAGGAAGGCTGGGAAGCATGGAAAGCTTCTTGGCATCCCCCTTGCCATAAAAGATAACATCCTGATTAAAGGGCATCCTACAACCTGCGCCTCAAAGATCCTGCAAAACTACATTGCTCCCTACGATGCAACCGTTATTCTCAAGCTTAAAAAAGAGGGGGCAGTGTTTCTTGGTAAGACAAACCTTGATGAGTTTGCCATGGGGTCATCCACTGAGAACTCTGCCTTCTTTCCTACTAAAAACCCTTGGGATTTGGAAAGGGTGCCTGGTGGTTCTTCAGGTGGGTCAGCGGTTGCTGTAGCCTGTAGGATGGGCTTGGGGGCTTTGGGCTCTGATACTGGAGGTTCGATCAGACAGCCTGCCTGTTTTTGCGGTGTGGTTGGGATGAAGCCAACCTACAGCTTGGTTTCCCGCTTTGGGCTTGTTGCCTTTGCCTCATCCCTTGACCAGATCGGACCTTTTGCTTTAAACATTGAGGATGCAGCCCTTCTCCTTGAGGCAATCTCAGGACATGACCCTTATGATTCCACTTCAGCGCCAAGGGAAGTCCCATCTTTTACTCAAATCCTACAAGCAAATGCAAATAGTCCATTCCGTGTAGGTATACCGAAAGAATACTTTGAGCACGAGCTTCATCCTGAAGTTGGGAAAAACATTGAAGAGATGATTTCGCTTTTGAAAAGGCTTGGACATGAAGTAAAAGAAGTTAGCCTTCCCCATACAAAGTATGCCATCTCCGTTTACTACATTATTGCTCCGGCAGAAGCAGCATCAAACCTTGCACGCTACGATGGTGTAAAGTATGGACTTAGGGTTGAAGGGAAAAGCCTTATAGAAATGTATAAAAAAAGCCGAGCTGAAGGCTTTGGGAGGGAAGTAAAAAGGAGGATCATGCTTGGCACCTATGCCCTCTCTGCTGGCTACTATGATGCCTTTTATCTTAAAGCAAGCAAGGTCCGCACCCTTATCAAACAGGACTTCTTAAAAGCCTTTGAAGAGGTAGACCTCATCTTAACTCCTGTGTCCCCTACCCCACCCTTTAAACTGGGAGAAAAGACCTCTGACCCATTGCAGATGTATCTTTCTGACATCTTTACCATTCCCGTAAACCTTGCCGGTCTTCCAGGATTAAGCCTACCAAGCGGGTTTACGAAAGAAGGTTTACCCTTGGGTGTTCAGATTATAGGACCCCTTTTTGGAGACGACCTTGTGCTATCTCTTGGTTACCAGATGGAAAGGGAGCTAAACTTAGAGTTCATTCCTCCTATTCTAAAGGCTCTATGAACAAAAAGAGCCGACTTGGAAGAGGGCTTTCAGAGTTAATCCCCGAGCTAAGCGAAAGGGAAGCTTTCCAAAAAATCTCCGTTGAAAGCGTAGTTTTTTCTTCCTTTCAGCCAAGGATAACCTTCAAGGAGGATGAGGAATTTAGGGAGCTTTTAGCCTCCATCGAGAAGGAGGGACTTTTACAGCCTATCCTTGTTCGACCTTTGGGGAACGGGCTTTATGAATGCGTAGCTGGTGAAAGAAGGCTTAGGGCAGTTAAAAAGCTTGGCTGGAGGGAAGTTCCAGCGATAGTCAAAGAACTTGACGACCGCTCGGCGCTTCTTATTGCTTTGATTGAAAACCTCCAAAGAAAAGACTTAAACCCCATTGAAACTGCCCTTGCCTATCAAAGTTTGATGGAAAAGTTTGGATTTACCCAAGAGGAGGTTGCGGAAAGGGTTGGCAAAGACCGAGCAACGGTTGCCAATCTTCTAAGGATACTAAAGCTACCGGAAGAAGTTAAAATAGACCTTTTAGAGGGTCGCTTATCTGTTGGACATGGGAAGGCTTTGCTATCCTTACAGGATATTGATAGCATTCTACAAGTAAGAGAGCTTATTCTAAAAAAAGGGCTTTCGGTAAGGCAGACAGAGGAGCTTGTTCGCAAAATCCTCGAAGGGAAACCGCAGAAAAAAGAAAGAAGGATAGACCCTGACCTTGCCTATTTATCCGAAGAACTAAGCAAGCTTCTTGGGACGAAGGTAGAGGTAAAGAAAAAGAGAAAGAAAACATTGTTTGTCCTTGAGTTTGATGAGCTTGAGAGGGCAGAAGAGTTTTTAAACCTTCTAAAAAAATCCTTGCCCTCTGAGTAAAATGCTTTCTATACTAAAGCTCAGAGTTGCTAAAAAATTCTTTATCTATCTAAACCTGTTTTATTTTGTTGCCCTTCTTATTCCAACCCTTTTAATCTTTTATAAGGTCAAAAGTTTGCTATATGAGCAGGTGAGAAAACAGGCAGAAAGTATTTATCAACAGATAGTTATCACAAGAAAGTGGATCGCTGATCATGGAGGTATATATGTAGAAAAACTACCATGGGTAGAACCGAATCCATATCTTGCAAAGGTTGGCGATAAACCTTTTATGATAAGTAAAGAAGGGAAAATATTAATAAAAGAAAATCCTGCGTTAGTTACCAGACAACTTTCAGAATATACAAAAAGAAACTATCTCTATTGGTTTAAAATAACAAGCCTAAAATTCATGAACCCTCTTAACAAACCTGATAAGACTGAACAAAGGGCATTGTTAGAATTTGAAAAAGAAAAGAGATCTCAATATGAAGCTATAGAATATATTGGGGATAATCAGGTATTTAGGTTCATTAAACCTTTAATCACTGAAGAAAGTTGTCTTAAATGTCATGCCAAACAGGGATATAAACTCGGAGATGTTAGGGGAGCTATTAGCATTTTTATTCCTATAGGTCAAACCTTAGAAAAAATTTCAAAATATCAAAAGGTAATGATTTTTACATTTATATTAGGTTTTTTGCTACTCAATGGCACAATCTATTTTTTAAGTAAGAAATTTATATTTTCGCCTTTACTTTGTATCGTTAGTATCCTTAACACATTAAAAAAATTGTATTACCCAAAAATATCTACAAGCGATAAAAGAGAACCTGAAATTTTATTAATAGAAAATGAATGGCAACTTATAATAAAAAGAATTAACAATTTTATAGAAAGGATAAACAAATATGAAACAAAACTTGAAGAAGAAATCAGGCAGGCAACGAAGGAATTAGAAATAAAAAATAAAGAACTCGAAAGTATTATAGAAAAAAAGAGTTTTATCTTATGCAATATGGCCCATGAAATCAAAACACCTTTAACATCTTTAAAAGGTAGCATTGACTACCTAAATTTATTATTAGACAAAAATATGGAAATCTTACCTAAAGATATTAAAGAAAAGGCTAAAGAATTTTTAGATGTAGCTAAAAGAAACTGCGAAAGGTTAATTCATCTTCTAACTGCGTTGGTTGAAATCGAAAAGGCAGAGGCTAAGCTCCTTGAGTTAGAAATAAACGAATTTTCCGCTCTTGAGGTGGTAGAAGAATGCTTACTCTTAGTTGAAGGATTGATGAAAGATAAAAATATCCAAATTCAAGTTGATGTCCCCGAGCAACTTTTCATTAAAGCAGACAGGGAAAAGATAATTACAATCTTGCTAAATCTATTAGATAATGCTATAAAACATTCCCCAGTAAATGGGAAAATTACCATAAAAGCAGAGGAAACTTCAGTTGACGGTAAGCGAGAGATTATCTTTGAGGTCTGGGACGAAGGAGAAGGGTTAAAAGAGGATGTTAATAAGCTTTTTGAAAAGTTTTATAAAGGTAAAACTGAAGGATATGGACTTGGTTTAGCCATAGCCAAGGCTTATGTTTCTGCTCATGGGGGTAAAATCTGGGCTAAAAACGGAGAAAAGGGAGCTATCTTTTGCTTTTCCATACCTCAAGATAAAATAGAGGCATGAAGGAAAAAATCCTTGTTGTGGATGATGACTCAGACATTCTAAAGGTAGTTTCCGCTTTCCTTGAGCTCGAAGGTTTTGAAGTAAAAACAGTTCAGAGCTTAAAGGAAGCAAAAGAGCTCTTCTCTGGTTTTGAGCCTAGTCTAATCATTCTGGATATCATGCTCCCGGATGAAAACGGATTAAGTTGGCTAAAGGAGCTAAAAACTCACTATCCAATCTTGCCAGTCCTTCTTCTTACTGCTAAAGGGTCGGTTTCTGATAAGGTATTGGGGTTTGAGATGGATGCAGATGATTACTTAGCTAAACCCTTTGAGCCTCTTGAGCTCGTAGCAAGGTGTAAAGCCCTTATTAGAAAGAGAGACCTGTTTAATAACCTCAAAGCTCGGGGGTTAAAAGTTGGCAATCTCTGGATTGACCTCTCTGCCAAAAGGGTCTTTAAAAATGATAAAGAGGTTAAGCTTACCCCTACAGAATGGAAGATACTTAGCCTTTTAGTAAGTAAAATTGATGAGGTGGTATCAAGAGAAGAGCTTAGGAAAGAGATTTGGCAAAAGAAAAAGATCTACGATTGGAGTAGAGTTTTGGATGTTCACATCAAGCATTTAAGAGAAAAATTAGAGGATGACCCATCTGACCCTAAGCACATTGTTACCGTTCACGGGTTTGGCTACATGTTCAAAGGGTCTTAAATTTAAGCGGATTTTTTTCTTTCCTTATCCTTTCGCATGCCGCAATACACTTTCCACAGTTGTAACATAGAGTTTGATGATTGTCTAAATGAGGGGTCAACCCAAGGGGGCATTCAAAGCTACAAAGGGCACACTTTCCACATTCTACATCATTTTTTTTTCACTAACTTAACTCCAATGTATAAACCGCAACCAGCACCGCAGTATCTACACACGCTCTTGACCCATCTATCAGGAGCCTCGGCGGAAAAGGCTGAAGGGACTTCAAGGTCTAACCCTACTACGCTTGCTGCGCTAAGTAGGGCACTCCACTTCAAAAATTTTCTCCTATCACACTTCATCTTTTACACCCCCCTTTCTATTTTTTTGTGTGGATGTTTTTGCTACCGGGCTTTACTTCAAGGGTATGTACGATATGACATTGAAAACAGGTTTTAAGCTTTGCCTTCTTTAGGTCTTCAAGCTTTTCTGCATGGCACACTGCACAGTTTGAGGGAGACGGCTTTGGCTCAAAGCGTTTTTCAAGGTCACCATGGCAGATAAAACAACGAACTTGGTTCAAGCCATGAGCGCTCCCTTCCCATTCCTTGGCTTGGTTTTGATGACAACTAAGACACACGAGAGGGTCTTAGGTTATCATCTCTGTCTCAACCGGTGGATGCTTCTTAGCCTTTGATTTTTTAGCTATTTTGCCTCAAGGGCGGATGTGGATATTACAAAAAGAATCAATCCTACAAACAAAAACAAATATTTTAAAAATCTTCTCATGCCAACCCTCCTTCGATTTTAAATTAAAAAAAGGGGGCTAAAGCCCCCTTAACCTCACTCCTTACTTCTTCGCCTGAGCTTGTTTCTCGGCAATAGCCTTCTCTAAGAGGGTTACACCTTCTACCGCAGTCTGAATAGCCAGGTTGAGCGACTGTATTGCCTGCTCTGGGTTGTGGAAGCCGTCGGAGTTTTCGGCTGTCCACCATTCCCAGTAGGGATGAGCTTTGGAATGAAGCTCTCTTGCTTTAGCAAGAACATCCTCAGACACTCCCACAGCTTTAGCAAGGGCATAGGTATCTACAAGCTTAGAGATCCAGAACTCTGCTTTGCGCATCTTACCACGAACGTAGTTCTGGATACCCTGGATAACATACTCAGCCTGCTCTGGAGTCCAGTATTTATGGCAGTTTACACAAACTGCCTCCCTCCCTGGCACATACTTTACGCTCCTCTGACCATGGAAGGTATAAACCTTACCCTGTTTGTTCTTAACCTTTGGCATATGGCAGTCAGCACAGGTAACACCTGCCCTCTCGTGCTTACTATTCCAGAAGACTTCGACCTCAGGATGCTGTATCTTATATAACGGAGCACCTGTTACCTCATGCCTAAAGTCAGCAAAACCAACCTCAGCCATAAACTTTGGATAATCAAGGACATTCACCCATTGGAAGAGGTTTGTTCTTCGATCAGCCATGGTTACAGGTTTGCCAGTCTTTGTATCTATACCTGGGTTGCAGTTATACTCTACATGGCACTGGGCGCACATTACCGTTGCATCCGGTTTATTCAGAATACCGATAGCTCTAAAGTCTCTAAAGACAACTTTCTTGATAGTGATCTTTTTACTCTTTTCTGGGTCATAAGGATAGGTCCCTTTACCTCTATCCAAAACCGCTTCGATCAAGGCATCCCTAACCACTCTTGGCTCTGAGCTATGGGGGTCATGACAGTGAACGCAAGAAAATGTAAGATGAGCATCTCTTGCCATCTCAACCACATTTGAAGTCCTATCCCACTTGGCTTTAGGATGCTTGTCTCCCATGTAAGCCCATTTCAAAATGTAATCGGTAGTCTTACATTGCAGACAAACCGGGTTAGCAGCGGTAGCGGCAGTCCTTGGAGTATAAGGCGGGAAGATCTTTTGTTCGTTAGATGTGGGGTCTACATCCTTAAGAACCTCCCAAGCGCTTCTTTCCGTAGCCTTTGCGTCAGCTATCTTAGACCAGTCCTTTAGCTGGAACCTCCCACCGTAGGCTCTATCAACGAGCAGATGGTCTACCAAGGAAAAGATATGGCTTCTTGGTTCGGAATGTTCTCTGGTAAAACCATGCGGTCTCATGAGATTGTCAAAGAGCGGGGACCTGCTTGTCGAGGTTGCCTTCTCAATCTTAGGCGGGGATCCTAAGTTTACGCTCACAAAGGACTCATACTGGTCCTTATGGCACTGACCGCACACCGCATGCTCAAGACGGGTAATGGGTTTCTTATCCATGGGGTTTACCATGTGAGCCTTAAGGTCGCCATGGCAAATACCACAGTTTACTGCTTTATGCTTTCCTCTCACATGGAAATCTTTGATCTCTCCGTGGCAGCCGTAACAGGTTTGAACAGGGGCAACCTCCTTAGGCTTTGCTTCTACCTTCTTGGCAGATTCTGCGGTTGAAAAGGCTGTAATCAAACCAATACCGCTTAAAACCCCAGCTAAACTAAATTTGAGAAACCTTTTATCCATACCGCCACCTCCTTTTAAAGTTTTCTTTGAAACATCTTTTTGCTTACAATTTTAATAGTAAATAGCTCAAAATTTCATTAACTTTTTGTTAAATTCTTGTTAAGATTAGAAAGTCCCAAAATTGAGCTAAGAAACCTAACATGCTAATCAACCTATGGGTTTAAAAGGTAAGAAAAAGGATTGTTTCCTAAAATTAAATGGACTACTCAACATTACCCGTGGAGCCTCTCGACGCTTACTTTCTAAAAGATTTACTGTTTCGAAAATTTTTTTGTCGCCTTATGGCTTAGACATCCTTCTGTCTAATTTTTGTTCTATTTGTTCTAAAAATGAAACTGCAATAACCGTGCCCAAACCGAAATCCTTAATATCTAAAGGCTTTTGTCATCTGAACCTGTCACCAGCTGTCATTTATATGTACATTTTTGTATTATTTCCACAAAATTGCATTAAAAACTTGATATTTAAAGGTTTTTGTTATCTGACTTGACAATAGCTGTCATCTAATATGTACATTTTTGTTTATTCATTAATAAATTGTAGTCTAAAGCTAAGATAGTGATGAGGTCAAGCCTCTATGTTATGGGGTATTAAAGAGCAGGACGCCATTTAGGGTTGTAGATAAAGGGGTTACAACTTGACAACGGACATAGCACATCCCGAGGCGTAAGCCGAGGGGTCTCCCCCTGTGGACGCCGTCCCGAACGAAGTGAGGGATACCTCGCTACTCTCAGCAAGACAAAGTAGAGGGAGACTTTTTTGAAACATCCACAAACAGGCTTGCAAATTTTGAGATATGTGCTAATTTTATTTTGAAAAGTTTGGGGCTGTAGCTCAGCACGGTCAGAGCGCCTGCCTGTCACGCAGGAGGCCGCGGGTTCAAGTCCCGTCAGCCCCGCTTTTCATCTAAGTTTAGCGATAGCTCAGCTTATCCCACGCAATAGAATCCCCTGCAAATTATTCTCAGTTAGCAATAACATATTTTTGCTTTCGGGTGCCAACCAGCCTCTCACCTTTATCACTATTGACCCAAAATAACTTCTTGACTATAATTTTAAATATGAGTAAAGCTGTTTTAGAACTTTATGAAGCTTTAAAGCTCGCAGGTGTCCCTGATGACAAAGCACAGGCTTCCGCAAAAGCGGTAGCTGAGCTATCCCAAGAAGACATACTTAGTCGCAACGAAAATGGTCTTATTGAAATTAAAGGTGAAATTAAATTGATCAAATGGATGTTGGGTCTAATAATTGCAGGCATATTATCCTTAATTCTAAAAGCATATTTCTAATTATGACACGGACCTATAATCGAACCCTCTTTTAATGACTTCTAATTTAAAGTATAATCTTACAAATGCTTTACCTCATTTTAGCCTTCTTAGCATCCTTTTTTACCTGTCTACTTCTTGTTAAAAGGGCAAGCAGTTCTTTCCTGGACTCTCAAGAAGGGGTCCAAAAGTTCCATCAGTGGAATGCGGTAAGAATAGGCGGACTATCCTTGATGACTTCTTTGATAATCACCTCTTTAGCCTTTGCTTTATCCCAAAAGGATTATTCCAAAAACCATTTCTTTTTAGTCTTATCTTCTCTTCCTGTTTTCTTAGGTGGCTTACTTGAAGACCTAACCAAAAAAATCGGTCCTAAGCTCAGGCTTCTTTGCGCAATGTTTTCTGGGTTCCTTGTCTATCTCCTTTTAGGAGAAGCTTTAAGCCGAGTCGACCTTCCGGGCTTTGATTATTTGCTTAAAAATTATGTCCTTTTTTCTCTCCTTTTTACCGCCTTTGCTCTTGCGGGAGTAGCAAACGCCATCAACATAATTGACGGGTTTAACGGGCTTGCAAGCGGAGTGTGCTTGATGGTCTTTCTTTCCTATTCCTATGTGTCTTTCATAGTAGGGGATACCTTCTTGCTCTATACCAGTTTAACCATTGCCTCAGCCATCCTTGGTTTTTTCTTCTGGAACTTCCCATTTGGCTATATTTTTCTTGGCGACGGTGGAGCCTATCTGTTAGGTTTTTTAGCAGGAGCCATAGGAGTTTTATTGGTTGAGCGACATCAAGATGTTTCAGCTTGGTTCCCATTTTTACTCCTTTTATACCCAATTTATGAAACCATTTTTTCTATAATCAGAAAAAAATTTATGAGAAACACCTCTCCCTTTGAACCTGATGCTATACATCTTCATATGCTATTTTACAAAAGATTAATAAAGCAAAATGTTGGTAATGCTTTACCTACCTTTTTAGCTAATTCTCTTACTTCTCCTTATCTCTGGTTTATGGAGCTTCTTTGCGTAGTCCCAGCCTTACTTTTCTGGAATAATACCTATCTATTGATGCTTTTTAGCTTTCTTTTTATATTCTTTTATACCTGGCTTTATTTTAGAATTGTAAGGTTTAAGACACCCAAGGTGATGAAAATTTTGCTAAGAAGATTCAAAGAAGAAGTCTAAGATTTTTCTTTCCTCAGGAAGCACTTCTGGGATGACTCGCTAACGATCGGCAAGACAAGATAGGGAAGCACTTTTGGGATGCCTCGCTAACGATCGGAAGGACAGGATAGGAATGTCTCCCTGAGCCGTCAGGCGATGGGTCTCCCCCCACCACCCCTACATGTGCACCTCGAACATGAGCGAGGGATTCTTCTTCCTTTTTGAACTATAAAAATCAAGTTTTATATTCACCTAAAAGGGACACTACCAAAAACAGCTTTGAGTGCTTGTCTAAAATTAAGTTTTGACCTATAATTTTTAAATAAAGCTCTTTTTAGGAGGTCTCAATGCAAGCTATCCCTCTTGACCTATACGAAGAGCTTGAAGGTTTAGACCCAAATGTCAAATCTTTGTTTCTCAAGCTTTTTGAGTATTTAATAAAGGAAAGGGTGACGAAAGATGACTTTCAGAGGTTAACCGAAAAGGTCGAAAAATTAGCTGACATCGTAGCCGAGCTTGCTGAGGCTCAGAAGAAAACTGAAGAAGAGTTAAAAGCTCTTTCCAAAACTGTAGCAGAACTTGTTGAAGCTCAAAAGAAAACTGATGAAGAATTAAAGAAACAATCAAACACCATGGCAGAGTTATCAAAAACTGTATCTGAGCTATCTAAAAACGTAGCCGAACTTGTTGAGGCTCAGAAAAGAACGGACCAAAGACTATCGGAGCTTGCCGAAGCTCAGAAGAGGACTGAACAAAAAGTGGCCGAGCTTGCTGAGGCTCAAAAAAGAACGGATCAAAAAGTAGCTGAGCTTGCTGAGGCTCAAAAAAGAACGGACCAAAGACTGGCTGAGCTTGCTGAGACTCAAAAAAGAACAGACCAAAGACTGGCCGAACTTGCCGAGGCTCAGAGAAGGACTGAACAAAAAGTGGCTGAGCTTGCTGAGGCACAAAAAAGAACAGACCAAAGACTAGCGGAGCTTGCTGAAGCTCAGAAAAGAACAGACCAAAAAGTGGCTGAGCTTGCCGAAGCTCAAAAAAGAACAGACCAAAGACTGGCCGAGCTTGCCGAAGCTCAAAAAAGAACAGACCAAAGACTAGCCGAACTTGCCGAGGCTCAAAAAAGAACGGACCAAAGACTGGCTGAGCTTGCCGAAGCTCAGAAGAGAACCGAAGAAGAAGTCAGAACGCTTGCGCAAGAGCTAAAGAGAACAAGGCAGGACTTGGGAGGGCTCTCCTTGAGCTTTAGTTACGCCTTAGAAAACGAAGCTTATAGAATGCTCCCTCAGGTTCTAAAAAAGTATGGCTTAGAATTAGAAGACAAGCTGATAAGAAAAGAAATTGCTGGAGAGGAAATAAACTTCTTTTCAACCGCAAAGAGGAACGGGGAAACTGTCTACATAGTAGGAGAAACAAAGTTAAGGCTTGATGATACGAAGAAGAGAGACGATGTGTTTAAACAGCTTGAGAAGAAGATATCTGCGGTGAAGAAGGTGTATGGGGATGTCCAAATAGTTCCGTTGATAGTTACACATTTTGCGAAAGAGAGTATGCTAAAGAAAGCTAAAGAGAGGGGAATAATCGTTGTCCAAAGCTATGAGTGGTAGAAAAAGTCTTGCGGAGCATAGCGATGCATAACACCTTCATGCTGTCCTGAACCTTCCTTTTTATGTGATATCTCGCGTTAGCGAGAAATCTCCTCCTCATCTTGTCTTGCTAAGCATTTTTTTACTACAACCTCATGCCAAACTGCCTCAGGAATAACAATATTTATATAAAGTTGACGAAAAATATCAAGCTTGCTAATTCGTGCTAAATTGATCAGTGGAGAAGAATTACTAACAATGATCATGTTCGTCCAAGTTCTCGTAATGTAGCAAGGTCTTCCTGATAATCTTCCAGAGTATAATTAATAGGAATGCCTCTAATACCCAACAATTGCTGAAAAGTCCAAATATTTAGTCCAGCAATTTCATAAGCCTTACCCAATGAAAGCTTCCCAAGTTGATATAGATGAATAGCCAACTCTTGTTTTATTTCTTCTGGTGTCATACGGGTAGCTAAAAGAACTTCCCGTGGTATTTCAATCGAAATCTTCTCTGGCATATC
>Ga0308392_1000608_pt1 | contig 15063 bp, 14 predicted proteins | sample Hotspr20Samplem2_FD_202361 | JGI IMG/M metagenome (GOLD analysis project Ga0308392, IMG submission 202361) | Hot spring phototrophic mat microbial communities from Octopus Spring, Yellowstone National Park, Wyoming, United States - 20050624_m2 ... | reverse complement strand
GAGTTGAGACAGCATGCTGGCGACGTTCTTCCAGTCCATACTGGGCTTGCCCAAGTCCCCACGCCTGTCGGGATGCTCGCCAGGGGTCGGCGCGTGCTACCTTGAGGGATGTCCGCCGGCCGAGGCCGCCGTTGCGAGGCAGGCCGGCCGGCTGGTAGTTCCCATGACGCCAATTGTTCCGCAACAAACCCCGAAGTCGCGCCGCCGAATCTTGTGGCTGGCGGCGCTTGTGGTCGCCGGCGCCGGTATTTTCTGGTATCTGGAGCGAAGTCCGGTTCAAGCTCCCGCCGAGCCGGTGCTCACGCCCGAGGCCAAAGCCTATACGCGAAACCTCCAGCTGAGCGAGGTCCAGATGAAGGCCACCGACAATGCCTTGGGTCAGACGCTGGTGGAGATTGTGGGCCAGATCACCAATAACGGGGACCGGCCGCTTGAGCTGGTGGAGCTCAACTGCGTCTTCTATGATCCCTACGGCGAGGTCGTCCATCGGGAGCGGGTGGCGATCGTCCGGGCCCGGGACGGCGTGATGCAGCCCGGCGAGACGCGCCGCTTCCGCCTGCCCTTCGACGCGCTGCCCAAAAGCTGGAACCAGGTAATGCCCCAGCTCGTGATCGCGCAAATCGTTTTTGCCGATTGAACGCCATGGCGCGGCTGCTCCTTGTCGAGGATAATCCGGATCAGCTTGAGCTGCGCCGGCTGATTTTCGAACACGCCGGCCATCGCGTCTGGACGGCTTCGAGCCCGCAGGCGGCGCTCGACGCCTTCGGCGAGGCCCGCCCGTCGGTCGTGGTGACGGATCTGCATCTGCCCCGAAACGAGGACGGCGTGTCGTTGATCCGGGCGCTGCGCCGGAGTTCCTCCGAGGTGCGCATCGTGGTGCTCTCGGGAGCCGAGGAGGGCCTTGAAACGTCGGCCGCCCGTGCCCTGGCGGATCATTATTTGAGGAAGCCAGTTTGCATGCAGGAACTCTTGTCTTTGATTCGCAAACTCGCTTGTGATAGCATTGGCTCCTGAAAAAGGGAGCCCCGGCGTGCCGATCCGCATTCGAACCCTGATGCTCACCTGTGTGGCTGTCCTTGCCGGCCTGCCTCTTGGGTGCCGGGGGCGAGACGGATTGCGGGCCGGCGCCGCCGTGGCGGACATCACGCCGCAAGTCTGGCCGGTGCCGATGAGCGGAACCTTCGAGTTCCGCCCGGCGACGGCGGCTCACGATCCGCTCGCCGCGCGGGCGCTCGTCCTCGACGATGGCACGACGCGCCTGGCCATTGTCCTGGTTGATAACGTCGGCGTGCATCGCGAATTGCTCGATGAAGCCAAACTCCGGGCGAGCCGGGCGACGGGCATCCCCGTCGAGCGAATGCTGATCGCGGCGACGCACACGCATTCGGCGCCTCCGGCGCGCGTCGAGGACATCGCCCTGCGGTGGCCGAAAGCGTCGCTGGCGGCCTCAAGCGAAGCCTACGCGCTGTACGAGGCGGCGGTGGAGGCCAACCGGCAATACGTGGCATCCCTGGTGCGGCAGATCGCCGCCGCCGTCGAGCAAGCGGTGGCCAATCTCGAGCCGGCCGAGATCGGCTGGGCGGTGACCGAACTCCCCGATCACCTCAACAACCGCCGCTGGTTTCGCAAGCCCGGGACCATCCCTGCCGACCCGTTCGGCGGAACGTCCGACCTGGTTCAGATGAACCCGCCGGTCGCCAGCCCCGATCTTATCGAGCCGGCCGGTCCCGTGGATCCGGGCCTCACCATCGTCAGCGTGCGCACGCGGCGCGGCGAGCCGCTGGCTCTGGTGGCCAACTATTCGCTCCATTACGTCGGCGGGACGCCCCCGGGGCAGGTCTCGGCCGATTACTTCGGCGAATTCGCTCGCCAGATCCGCGAGCGGCTCGGCGCCGGCGAGAGGTTCGTCGGGATCCTGTCGAACGGCACGAGCGGCGATGTCAACAACATCGATTTCCGCCGGCCGCGCCCGCGGCGGGGGCCGTTCGAGCAGATCCGCCTCGTCGCTCAAAGTGTGGCCGACCGGGCCTTCGAGGCCTACAAGACGGTCCGCCACCGGCGGAGCGTCGAGCTAAAGATGGTGCAGCGCGAGCTGCGCCTCGCTCTGCGGAAGCCTACCGAGGCTCAGCTTGCATTCGCCCGCGCCGCCCTGGCGGCCAAAGATGAGGCCGGGTTGCCGCGGCATGCTAAAGCCTATGCCCGGCGGGCGCTCGCCGCCGCTTCCGGCCCCGACGCGGTCGATGTGCCGCTTCAGGCGATCCGCATCGGTGAGCTCGGCCTGGTCGCCATCCCGTTTGAGGTCTTCGCCGAAACCGGCCTGGAGATCAAACGGAAGAGCCCTTTGCAGCCTGCCTTCACCATCTCGTTCGCCAACGGCTCCTACGGCTACTTGCCGACGCCGGAGCAGCATGCCCTGGGCGGCTACGAGACCTGGCTCGGCACGTGCCGTGTCGAGATCGAGGCCTCGCGCAAGATCACGGCCGCCGTGCTCGAGATGCTCGAGGAACTGGCCCGCTAGCGCGGCGAACGCAGCGGCTCGGGCCACCGGATTTCGACGCCCTGCCGCTCGATCTCTCGCTGGAACTCCTCGAGAATCTTCGGCGTGTTGCGCACCTGCCGCGGCGTCTGTTTTCTTTGGATGCACCAGGCCGCCGCAAGGCCCGCCGCTTCGCCGATGTTCCACTCCACCGGATGGAGGCGGTAGCAACCATTGGTGATGTGGGTGACGCCGAGATTCTTGGCCGCTGCGAGCAGATTCTCCATGCGCCGCGGGATGAGCGCGCCGAGCGGAATCTCGAAGGGCAGGGAGCTGATGTCGATGTAGTTGTCGCCGCCGGTGGACGGGTGCAGGTCGATCCGGTAGCTGCCGATGCCCACCGAATCGGGAAACCGGGCGGCGCTCACTTCGCCTCTGCTTTTTCCGGTGAGCTTCATGCGCTGCTCGGTGCCGACGTGTTCCTCCCGCACGGTGAACTCCGCCAGGATGCGGCGGGATTCTCGGACGTAGGGGCGCTTGGCGAGCCCGTCGGCGGTGCCGGTCAGATCGCCTCGCAGACGCAGGCCGCGCCAGCCGGCGCCCCCGTCCGGCCGAGGCGCTTCGGTCTGCATCCAGTAGAAGAGCGCCAGACTCAATTGGCGCGCGCCCTCAAGGTGCCGCTCGAACTCCTCTTCGCTAACATCGATGATGTTGCCGAGGCAGTAGTCGTTTTGCGGCCAGTTGACCAGGCAGACGTCGCCGCGCCAGCCTGCCGGCTCGAAGTTGGCGGTGTTGAGCAGCCGGCGGTAACTCCAAAAGCCGCGGTCTCCTTGGGGCTCGGTGCGGCGCGGGTCGAAGGGCAGGGTACGCGGCTCGAGCGTGATCGGGTGCGAATAGGTCCAGCTCAGGAGCTTGCCGGGCCAGGGCGGCCGCAGGCGGGGCACGTAATCGCGCCAGAACTCGTAGTTGGGCGGCTTGTCGATGGTGTGGTCCTCGCCTTCGACGTAGTCCATCACGAAGCACCAGGTGATGGCCTGCATGTTGGCCGGCTCCGGCTCGCTCTTGGCATGCAGCTCGCCGGTCTGCTTGACGGATTCGGCCCCGGTCACATACTCGGTCTTCGTCATCGGCAGCAGGTCGCCGAGCTCGGTGGCATCGAGAAAGTAGGCGGCGGTAAGTTCCGTCTGTTGCCCGTCGCGGAGGTTGCGCACGCGCACCGACTCGATGCGATCGCGGCTCACCGAGGCGGCCACGGGCTTGTGTTCGAGCAACAGGCGTAGCCGCCCGCTGGAGATGTACGGAGCGAGCATGGCCTCAAGCACCGCCAGGCCCACCCGGGGCTCGTGACAGAGCCGTGACACGGAGCAGTTGCCTGGGTTGAGGTTGGCCGTGCGCAGAGCGGCCGCCGAAAGCGGATAGTGTTCCCGGTAATAGGCGCGAACCAGGGAGCGGTAGCGACGGTAGCTCGCCGTAGCGCCGAACTGCTCAATCCAGGGATGCTCGTCCGGCGGCACAGCTTGTTGGGTGAGCTGGCCGCCGATCCAATCGGTCTCCTCGGTGAGGATGACGCGCAGGCCGTTCCGCACCAGGGCGAGCGCGGCGGCACATCCGCCGACGCCGCCGCCGACGACGATCGCGTCGGCGCGGAGCTCGTTGGCGGCAGGGCGGGCGGCTGTCGGCGCGAGCAGCGGCAGACAGCAGCGGTGGAGGAACTTCCGGCGATTCACCTTATACCTTCCGTACCTGGAAATCCTACACCAGCTAGGGAAGCGATGGGGTTCAGCCGGCCAGATGCCGGAGCAGGCGCAGGTGAACGTCCAAGCTTTCCCACGCTCCCTCCGTCCTATGCGCGACGCGGCTGAGCGTGCGGCGCATATCCGCGGCCACGGCAGCCAGCAGCTCGGCCCGCTCCGCGGTGAGGGCATCGCTGGAGGAGACGCGGCAGCGTTCTCCGCGGCGAAGGTGGCGCGCAAGCTCGGCCGGGGAGGCGGAGGTCCAAGCGCTTAGGATGGAGCGGGCAAGCCGGCGCGGGCTGGTGCAACGGGCAGCGTGCATGGCCTGTCTCTCGATCCGCTTATCGGCATGACGGCGCGCACTTTGAGCGATTTTTCCCTCCGATGCCGGCACGCCGGACCGATAAGAAACTCCGGGAGGTGATCCTATGATCCGGCTCACCCGCATCAATCACGTCCCGCTGGTGCTCAACTCCGACCTGATCGAGCATGTCGAGGTCACGCCCGACACTGTCATCAGCCTGACCAACGGCCAGAAGTTCGTGGTCTTGGAAAGTCCGGAGGAGGTGGTCAGACGCGTGGTGGAGTTCCGTCGCATGATCCAAGAGGGCGCCGAGCGGAGCTGGACGGAGGTTCCTTCAAAGGCGGGCGACTAGGTGGCAACACGCTCTATGGCAAAGGCAAAGGCAAAGGGTGCGGGCAAGAAGCCTGATCTGGCGACGTTTGCCGGCCTGCTGATCGCCCTCGGCGGCATTGTCGGAGGCCTGATCCTCGAAGGGGGGGAGCTCAAAGACATCCTCCAGTACACTGCCGCTGTCATCGTCTTCGGCGGCACGATCGGGGCCGTGCTGGTGGCGACTCCGCTGGCGGTGGTGATCGGCGCGGTGCGGCAACTGATGGCGCTGTTTTTCGAGAAGACCGTTACGCCGGCGTCGACTATCGACGAGATCATCACCTACGCCACCAAGGCGCGCAAGAACGGAATCGTATCGCTCGAGCAGGACGCCGAGCAGATCGAAGATCCCTTCTTGCGCAAAGCGCTCAACCTGGCCGTGGACGGAACGGACCTCCAGGAGATTCGCAAGATGATGGAGCTGGAGATCGCCATGGAGGAGCAGCGGGTGGAGGCCGAAGCGAAGGTATTCGAGGCCGCGGGCGGCTACGCGCCCACCATCGGCATCATCGGCGCGGTGTTGGGGCTGATTCAGGTGATGAAGAATCTGGCCAACATCGACGAGGTGGGCCACGGCATCGCCGTGGCGTTTGTGGCCACTGTCTACGGGGTAGGCTCGGCCAACATCTTCTTCCTGCCTGCGGCCAGCAAGATTCGGGCGCGCGCACACAAGATGATGCTCATCCGGGAGCTGGCGCTCGAGGGCGTGGTCGGCATCGTCGAAGGTCTCAACCCCAAGCTTCTGCGCATCAAACTGGAAGCCTTCGCCAAAGAGGGCGTCAAGGCCGCGCCGGCGGCGAAAGGCCGCTCCTCGGCCAAAGCCCCCGAAGCCGTGCCCGCCACGGAAGGCTAAGGCGCCATGGGTCGCAAGAAGAAGCACGGCCCGCACGAGAACCTCGAGCGATGGCTGGTCTCCTACGCCGACTTCATCACCCTGCTTTTCGCCTTCTTCGTGGTGATGTTCGCCAGCTCGCAGACCGACAAGGGCAAGGCGCAGCAGGTCTCCGAGTCGGTCAAGCAGGCGCTCGAGAAGGGCCACTTTCAGACGCTGGTGGCCGCCGTGCTCGGCGGGACGACCGGCGACCGGGGCCAGGGCAACGCCCAGATGAAAGGACCGGGCGGCGCCAGCCAGATCTTCCTCGGGGGCAAGGCGCCGGGTCGGGGCGAGGAGCTGGGCGGCGGCTCACAGGCGGATCTGAAGGCCGCCATGGCGATCCTGATCGCGGAGCTCGCCGAGGAGCTCCAGGCGGGCAAGATGGCGGTGTCGCTCGAGCCGCGCGGGCTCGTGGTGAGTCTTCGCGAGGCCGCCTTCTTTCCCTCGGGAGAGGCCACGATCTCCCAAGCCAACATCGCCTCGATCGACAAGCTGGCCGCGGTTATCAAGCGCTTGACCAACCCCATCCGGATGGAGGGCCACACCGATTCGGTGCCGATCAACAATGAACGGTTTCGCAGCAACTGGGAGCTGTCGGCGGCGCGGGCCATAGCGATGCTCGAGCTGTTCGCCGGCCGTTGCCAGGTGCCACGAAGCCGCATGTCGATTGCCGCTTACGCCGACAACGCCCCGGTCGACAGCAACGACACCGAGGAGGGCCGGGCGCGGAACCGGCGCGTCGACATCATTCTGCTCAGCGAAGTGGGCGTGCGCGCCGAACCGCACGCCGCCGAAGTCGAGGCTGCGCCTGCGGCGAAGCCCGATTCGCGGGCGCGCCACTAGCCGGCTGCTCTCTGCTCCTCGGTGAGTCGGCCGAGCAGAATCTCGGCCGCACGTTGCCCGGCGGCTTTGAGCGAGCGGCCGTCGGCTTGGGCCGACAGATGCTCTCCGATGGCAACCTCGACGGTGAAGACCTTGGAGTGGTCCGGGCCGCTGGCCGCAACGGTGCGGTAGCGGGGCGGCGGCAGGCCGTGCGTCTGGGCAAACTCTTGGAGTCGACTCTTGAAGTCGCGCTCCGGGCCGGCGGCCGACAGATCGGCGCCGGTCGCGATGTGGCGTTCGATGAACGCGCGGACTCCGGCGAGGCCGCCGTCCAGATAGATCGCACCGATGAGGGCCTCGAGTGCATTGGCCAACAGATTCGGCTTGCCCCGCCCGCCGCTGGCCTCCTCGCCGCGGCCTAGCTGGAGGTGCGCTCCGAGCTCGAGCTGCTGCGCCTTTTCCTGAAGGTGCCGAGCGCTGACCAGCCGCGCCTTGAACTGCGAGAGGCGCCCTTCGCTCAAGCGGGGATGCCGCTCGAGGAGGATTTCGCTGACGATCAGACCGAGGACGGCGTCGCCCAGGAACTCCAGCCTTTCGTTGCTAAGCGAACCTTCGCGCCCTTCGCCCTTTTCAGAGACCCAAGAGCGATGAGTCAGCGCCTCCTCGAGCAGCTTTCGATCTCGGAACGAGTAGCCGAGTCTGCACTCGAGCTCCTCGACCGCCTCGGCCATGGACGAGCGCGCCTGCTACTGCTTGCTCTTGGCCTCCTTGGCCTGCACCGCTCGGAGACGCTCGGCCTGCGCGAAGCTGCGAAGCTGCGGTTGAAGCTGGGCGTCGGCCATCACTTCATCCAGCACGGCGATCGCTTCGTCGTGTTTGCCGGACAGGTTCAGAGCAGCGCCCAGTCGGATCTTCGTCGGCGCGTTCGGGGTGCCCGCGACGTCGATGGCGGTCTTGAAATGAGCGATGGCTCGGTCGTAATTCTTGCGAACCATCTCGGCAATGCCCAGCGCCTCGAAGGCTTGGGAACGGAAGTCCTTTTTGGCTTCCTCCCACTGCTGGTCGGTGATGTTCGGGTTGGGTCGCGGCGCCTTCTCGAGCAACTGGATCGCTTTGTTGGCGTAGCCTTCGACGCGCTTGAGCTTCTCTTCGCGGTCCAGGTCGAACTCGCGCGTGGTCTGTGCCAGCGTCTGCGCCATGATGATCATCGCCGTGTAGTTGTTCGGGTCGGCCTCAAGCGTGCGCTCCCCATAGATAAGCACGTTTTCGTTGTCGTTTTTCTGCTGGGCCGAAATCGTCGCCATCTGCAAAGCGAACGCCTTGAACTCGGTGTCGGCGAAGTTCCGCACGAGCTCTTCGGCTGCCTTGATCCGGGAATCCGGATCCTGGGCGTTGACGATCGCCATGATGGCCTCGACTTCCTTTTGGGATTTGGGTCTGGGCTGGGGCGCCACCGGCGAAGTGGAGGTCTCCTGGGCGGGAAGGATCAGGGCGGCGACAAGCGCCAGAAGGATCGTCAGGGACACGGAACGGACTTTCATCAAAAACTCCTCGGTAGAGTCAACATCTCATCGTAACTGTTTTTTTCGGCGCGCTCATTGCCCGGAAGGAGGCGCCGTTTTGACAAAAGCCCCCTCGAGCCCTTCCCGGGCGGCTTTCCGGGCGCCTTCCGAGGCCCCCTCCACGGCGAGCGCCGCCTGATAGTAGGCTAACGCTTCCTCGCGGCGGCCGCCAACGTCGGCCAGGCGCCCCAGATAGACGAGCGCCCAGGCTTTCTCCTGCGGCTCCGGACTGGAGGCCAGCGTCTTCTCAAACAGGGAGGCGGCCAGTTCGGCTTCGTTCTTTAATGTGGCGATGCGGGCCAGCCCGTAATAGGCCCGAGCTTCGAGCGGTTTCGGGGCGCGCTCGCGCAACAGACGCAGGAACAGTTCGCGGGCCTCATCGAGGCGCCGCTGGCGGTACAGCTCCTCGGCCTCGTCGAGCAGCTTTTCGGCGGCGGACGGCTCAGGCGGCGGAGGCGCCGCCTGCTTGACCCTTCGCACCGGCGGCGTCTGATCGAACTCGAGATTCTGAACGCGCGCCTCCTCCTTGCGCAGGTCGATGGCGTTCACCATCTCCTCGAAGTAGAAGCGCATGGCTTGCTCTTGTTTCTCGTAAGCGGGCAACTGTTCCCAGAAGTGAGGCGCCAGAATGAAGCCGCGCCGCCAGGCCTGATCGATCATGGCGGTCTTCTCGGCGGCGGAAACTTTGGCCAACCGGGCCTCGATGGCACGAATCAGGGAGGCGGTGGCCAGCAAAAGGAAATCCTGTTTGTAATGTTCCTCAAGGAAGGGCGCTCCGAGCGCGTAATCGCCCAGCGCCTTCTTGGCCAGCAGCTTCTCTTGATAGCGGGTGACGACGGGCTCGAGCAGGTAGTGCAGATAGGCGTAGCGAATGTCTTCGATCTGCGGCTCCGGCGAAGGACTCACGACGACGTAATAATTGCCTTCATAGCTGCGCGTGTGAATCTGGTGGGGAGCGGCCAGCAGGCTGACGATGATGGCGAAGGTGCGTCCGGAAACGCCGCTGGTCGGGTTGCGCAAATAGACGTTCAACTCAAGCAATGCCCGTGTGACCGGCTCGTGATAGCGCGCGATCGCCTCATCGTAGTAAGGCTGCGCGTTCTTCCACAGGGAGCCGACATCGGCTTCCCGATAAAACTCAGCCAGGAGCGGCCCGAGCCCCTGGAGCCGTTGCACGTCGGGCGGAAGCTGGTAGGTGAGGGTGCGGAATTTGAAGTCCGGCGGGCCGGTCACTTGAAGCGCAAACGAGACATACTGGCTGAGCTCGGCTGTCCAGTTCTCCTGGCGATGCTCCTCAAAAAAGGTCTTCAACTTCTCCAGCGAGCGCAACGGGCGGGAGGTCAAAAGTTGACGCACTTGACGGCGCAGCGGGTGGTTGTAGGGCGAATCGAGGTCGGCATCGTAGCCGACGGCGTTGATCGCCGCCAGCACCGTAAACTCGGTCTCGCTTCCGTCGAGCTGACCTTGCTGGGAAAAAAGGAGGGCCGGCGCCAGCAGGAGAAAAGCGGCCAGTTTGGCAGAAGGGCCCGTCAAACCTGATTACTCGGAAGCTCCAGTTTCAGTGTAGCTCACCTGTTGGGTGGAATCGCTCGGAGCTCGACTCCCCCGAAGACGCCCCGACCTGGCATGGCGACGCCTGGTATCTCCTCGTAGACGGCCGCCGTGAGGTTAGTGAGCTGGAGGAAAGGACGCCACCTGCCGCGGCTTCGCGCCAGGAACACATCCCAAAGCGCATACGGATCCCGCCCGTAGCGCTGAAGCGCCCCCAGACGGGAACGGAGGGCGAAAACGCCGCCCAGCTCGCCTTCCCAGCAGGCGACTCCGCTGTGGCGGGGGTAGTTGAACACATACCGCGACGCGACGCCGGGTACCGCCTTCTGAGCACCGGTGAGGGCGGCGTAGAGGAATTCGAGGCGCTGGCTGCGCCCTACCGAGACGCCGAGCGCGGCCTCGACGCCGGTAAATCGGAGCCGGCTGATGTTGGTGGCGCGCCAGATGTCGGTGGGGCTGCGGCGCACGTAATCGATGCCGTCCCGCTCACGGCGCTCGAAGATGGTGAAATCGCCGCGCAACCGACTGCCGGCGCGCCAGTCCAGTCCGGCCTCGTAGCTCCAGGCCGATTCGGGCCTGAGGTCGGGGGATCCGCGATTGGCGGGGTCATGATAATAGAGGTCGGTGAAGCTGGGCAGGCGAAAGGCACGCCCCACGGCGGCGCGCAGCTTGAGCCAAGGAGCAAGCCACACGCCGCCCGAGGCGGTCGGACTGAGACGACTGAGCGCCCCACGGTAGATCTCCTCGCGGGCCGCCGCAGTGAAGGAGAAACGTCCAAGGGCACGTACGTCGAGGGCCAGGAAACCGGCTCCCCGTGCCCGGGTGTGCGAGCCGAGGTTGTTGCTGTCGATCGACTCATGAATCGTCTCCACGCCGTAGTGCAGCCGGCCGTTCTGCCCCAGGCGTTCCCAACGGCGGAACGTCCCTTGATAGGCCTCCGAGGCGTGCCGGTTGGTAAACACCTGGGGGCGGGCGCGGTAAAGGACAAAGAGGTCGGTGTGGCGGCGGAAAGCGAAGGCGACCTGGGTCCGCTCGCCGAGCTGCTGCTGTGCGGCGGCAAACCAGATCTTGGTGCGCTCCCACGAGTTGAAGTTGCCGTAGAACCGGTCTGCCCCGAAGGGCCGGTCGGCGTGGGCCAGCAGCAGGCTGCCCGTGCCCAGGCGGCTCCGTAGCGTGCTTTTCGAGGCGAGCGCAAGCACGCGAAAGTCTCGGTTCTCCCGGAAACCGCTCGAGAAGTCCCGTGAGGCCCAAAGCTGTTGGGACCAGCGGCCGCCGACGAAAGCCGTCGCGGCTCGCTGCTGGTTCGTGCCGAAGTTGCCGAGGCCGGCGCGAAGACTCATCTCGTTTGCCACGGGCGTCGGTGTGATGAAGTTGATCACCCCGCCCACGGCGTCCGAGCCGTAGAAGGCCGAACCGGAGCCCTTGAGCACCTCGATTCGCTCGTAGGCCTCGAGCGGCAGCGGCAAGTTCATGCTGTGGTGGCCGGTCTGGACGTCGTTCAATCGCATGCCGTCCAGTAGGACGAGCGTCTGGCCGAAGGTGCCGCCGCGGATGGAGACGTCCGTCTGTACGTTGTGCGGGCCGCGCTGGCGCAGATCGACCGCCGGCTCGAGGCGGAGGAAATCGATGACGGTCGCCCCCAGCAGGCGCCTGTCGGCCGAGGTGTCCAGCAGCCGGACCGAGCGGTCCATTTCTTCGAGCGGCACGGGCTCAAACGTGCCGGTCACGACGACGACATCGCGGCGCTCTGCCTCGGGCTCGCGTCTCTGCCTTTCCTGAGAAGCGGCGCCAACAAGCGGCGTCGACATGGCGCAGCAAACCAGCGGCAACACCAAGAAAAAGTGGAACATCGATGCAGGTCCCAGAGGTGACAGGTTAACATCCCCGTCGGAAGCCGTGCTAGCCTGAACCTTGCGGCGATGTCCAAAGTGCTGATGGTTGCCTCCGAGGCGGAGCCCTTCGCCAAGAGCGGGGGCCTGGGCGACGTGCTCAGCGCCTTGCCCGCGGCGCTTGCCGCGCAAGGCCACACCGTGGCCACCGTGCTGCCGCGTTACGGGTGGATACCGCTCAGCGGCCTGAAGCGGGTCTATGAAAACCTGATGATTTGGCTCGGCGACAACTCCTGGCGGGTCGATGTCTACGCGAGGAGAGAGCGGGGTGTCGAGGTGCTATTGCTTGACTGCCCGCCGCTGTACGACCGCGAGGGGCTCTATGGCGCCAACGGCGTGGACTATCCGGACAACGCCGTCCGCTTCGCCGTACTGTCGCGCGGCGCGCTCGAGATCATCCGGCGCTTGTTCCGGCCCGAAATCGTGCATTGCCACGACTGGCAGGCGGCGCTGGTGGGCCCGTACATGCGGCACACGCTGGCGCTCGATCCGACGTTTCTCGGCATCAAGCTGGTGCTCACCATCCACAACCTGGGTTACCAGGGCCTGTTCTCGCCGGAGGTTTTGGGGGCCTTGGGTTTGGACCGGTCACTGTTGCAGCCGGAGGCGCTCGAGTTCTACGGGCAGGTCAACTTCCTCAAAGGGGGAATTGTTTTCGCCGACGCCATCACGACCGTGAGCCGCGCCTACGCGCGCGAGATCCAGACGCCGGAGTTCGGCCACGGTCTGGACGGCTTGCTGCGGGCGCGCTCGGCGGCGCTGACCGGGATCCCCAACGGCGCCGACGATTCACAGTGGAACCCGGAGACGGACCCCTTCATCGCCGCCCGATACTCGGCCGAGGACCTCTCGGGCAAGCAGGCCTGCAAGCGGGATCTGCTCGCTCAATGCGGTTTCGATCCGGACGACGATCGTCCGGTGATCGGGATGATCTCGCGTCTGGCGGCTCAGAAAGGCTTCGATCTGATCGCCGAGGCGGCCGAGGACTTGGTCCGCGAGGAACTTCGCCTGGTAATTTTGGGCGCCGGGGACCCGTACTACGAGGAATGCGTGCGTCGCCTGGCCGAGCAGCACCCACGGACTGTTTTCGTCCGAATCGCCTTCGACAACGCCTTCGCCCACAAGATCGAGGCCGGCGCCGATATGTTCCTGATGCCCAGCCGGTACGAGCCTTGCGGCTTGAACCAGATCTACAGTCTGCGCTACGGCACGGTCCCCATCGTCCGCGCCACCGGCGGTCTCGATGACACGGTGGATGAGACGACCGGGTTCAAGTTCGCAGACTACTCTGCGGCGGCGCTGGTCGATGCCGTGCGCCGGGCGCTCCTCGCCTACCGAAACCGCGAGGCCTGGCGGGAGATGATGATCCGCGGCATGAAAATGGATTACTCCTGGGAGGCTTCTGCGCGCCAGTACGCTACGTTGTATGCGAGCCTGCTCGGTTGATGCAATTCGGGCCTTCGGCTCACATCTCGTGAACGACCTCGAACGCCATCAGCCGGCTGAGCATGCCGATGGCGGCCGTGTGGTCGCCGTAGAAGACCACCCGGTGCAGGCCGGAGCCGTAATTGCGGAGCCAGCGAGCGGCGTCGGCGACTCGCGTGCGAACCTGGCTGCGGCACCCGCGGTCGCTTGAGACCGGCCCCAGGGCTTCGCCGGTGGACAGAAGCATCCGACGGGGGCCGTCAAAGCGCGCCACGGTCACCGTCTCCCCCGCCGGCATCAACACCTGGAGCACGGCGCCTTCGTTGGTCTCCAGGTGGTTGCGAATGATGTAGGGCGAAGGCGGCGCGTTGAGGCCCCGCATCTTTGTGGCCGCGACGCAGTGAGCGTGGATCACCTCGTTGCGGCTTAAGTCGAAGACCGGATCGGAAATGAAGCCGGGCATGGAGGAATAGGAGGTCACCAACATCTGCGTCATCGCCGAGTGCAGGTCTGCTTCGCAGACGCCGTAGAGGCCGGCGTCATTGAACTTGGAGAAGGCGATGCAAGGATAGCCGGGTAGCGTGTTGGCGGCCAGAGTTCCGAAACAATCGATTGTGACGGCATTGGCCCTCTCGCGGCGCAGCAGCTCCTGGAGAGCGAGCCAGAAACGCAAGCCGTTCGAGATCTCCTCCGGCGAGGGCTCGACGACGCGCAGCGCACCGCGAACGAATTCGTCGGTGGCCTTGCGGGCGAGCTCGGCATCGACGGCGCGAAAGGCGTCCACGAATTCCCGACCGGTGAGAAACTGGAAGCTGGTTCCGAAGTGGCGGTGGTAGGCGTCGGCGATCTGCTGTCGGGCGCCGGGCGTCGTGATGCCGACCAGAACCTTGCTCTTGCGCAAGTGGCGTGCGGTGCGGAAGGCGCGCAGGTAGGGGTCGAGGTCGCCGTAGTTGGTGGTGGCGACGACGTCAAGCTTCCGGCCCTCTTTCTGTAGCGAGGCCACCGTAGCCCAGGCGTGCGTCGCGTAGGGACGGGAGAAGACCAGCCCGGGCACTTGTAGGGCGTCGATCAACGGGCGCATCGGCGGTGTGGGCTGCGAAAGCGGAATCATCAGCACGCCGTCAATGTCTCCCATCCTTTCAAGCCAGGGGCGGACCTCCTCGGGCGTGCGCAGGATCTCGCCGCCCAGGAGGCGGACATGGGCCGCATTCCGGCGGGCGACCTCGGCCAGGCGCGTCTCGACATCGGCGACGTCCTGCGCGACGTCGAGCGTGGGCTTCGGCCAGTGCACCCTCTCGGAGGCCAGATAGACGCGGGCGACGGCGGCCGGTTCGTCACACGGCAGGGGTTCCGTCGCGGCGGCGTGAAGAGAGCGGGCGATCGGAGCCAGCCCCAGCGACAAGCCGAACTGGCGGCGGCTCAACGGGCAAGGTCGGGTCCACATCGGCGCCTCCTTGAAGCGAATGTTTCTCTCCTGAACCAGAGTATCAGGTCTTATAAGTTGCTTTAACGCCTTGCTGGAGCCGGGACTCGGACGTCTACTCGTCTACTCACCCCCCCGCCGGCGCCCGTTTCCCGGCCAACCACTGTTCCAGCCAGTCGAAGGCGTCCTCCTGCATCTCGGCGTTGAACTGGTGCGGCACGTCATAGAACCGCATCCGGTAGCGCTCGGGGCGGCCAAGGGCCTCATAGACGGCCCGAATCTTCCTGGCGGCCGCCTCCATGCCGGCGCGCGTGAACAGGCGGTCCCGGGCGCAATTCTGCACAAACAGAGCACAATCGGGAGCGCCGAGCGAGGCGATATCTGGGTGGTCCAGATGGGCATGCGCGCTGGAGGCGTCGAAGAGGGCCATGTGCGAGGCGTAGGGAAGATCCCACGTGGTGGGAAGCGAGGTCATCCAGCCGACGATGACCGCCGCTTTCAAGCGCGGCTCAAGGCCTGTAAGGTAGGTGGCGCGGTAGCCGCCGCCGGACAGGCCCGCGCAGCCGAGCCTGGAGGCGTCCACCTCGGCCAGGGAGGCCAGCGCATCTACCGCGCGCCGATCGTCGTGAGCGACA
>Ga0308392_1000605_pt1 | contig 15080 bp, 11 predicted proteins | sample Hotspr20Samplem2_FD_202361 | JGI IMG/M metagenome (GOLD analysis project Ga0308392, IMG submission 202361) | Hot spring phototrophic mat microbial communities from Octopus Spring, Yellowstone National Park, Wyoming, United States - 20050624_m2 ... | reverse complement strand
GAGCAGGGCGAACTTCCGGCGATCGAGCGCCGCGGGCATTTCGCCTCCATGCTACCTTGATCGGTGTGAGGCGGTTCTGGGCGTTCTGGTTGCTGTTGGGCGCCGCTGCGCCTTCGCACTCCGTTGCCGAACTAAGCGGCGCCGTCCCTCTCAATGCGCGCCTCAGCCAATGGAAGCAGGAGATCGAGGCGGTGCGCTCCAGCAAGGTGGTGCTGGCGCGCATCTACACGGACGAGGAGCGCAACGAAATCCTGCTTCCTGACGACGTCGAGGAACGGCCGCTGTTGCGGCAATACTTTCTGAACCCGGCCTTTGTCGCCGAGTTCGTCCACATGCACGCGGCCACCCTGACGCACCAGCAGGGGGCGCGTTGGATCCACTTCGTGCTGCTCAACATGGCGCGTTCACGGGAGTGGGGCGAGCAGGAGGAAGCCGTCATTGCGCACGAGTTCGGCCACATCTGGCTGTTCGTCAACAACTACCCGGCGCCGGCTTTCCAAGGCGGGGCGGACTCCTGCGTCGCCGTCCAGGCCGGCGATGCCGTCCAGCACGCGCTGATTCGCGACGAGTTGCGCCGCCGCGACATCGACTTTCATCCCTATTGGATCGGCAACCTTCGCACGCAGCTCGAGGCGCTCGAGACCGCCGGGCCACAGGCCTTCAGCTCGCTGCCGGTTTGCCGCCGGCTGGCCGTGTTGACGCAGTGGGTGGACGTGCTGTTAGGGCTATCGGCGGAAAGCTGGCCGGACTACGACCGCTATCAGGCGGCGATGGCGGAGGCGTTCCCCGATCTCAAGGAAGCGGCGACGGCGATCGCCGGAATGCTTGAGGGCGTCGACCTGGCGGAGGTGGAGGCGTATACGGCCGCACTCAAGGCGGTTCTGCTCCGGATGTGGTCGCTGGCCCAAAGTCTCTCCGGCCCTGCCAACTGATTGAAATCGCAGCGCTTTTTTGGGCTCGCGCTTGCGCTGAAGAAGGGAGTATGCTATGGTCTTGGGAAGACTGCCCGGATAGTTCCTCCCGCGCGCACTCTTGTCGGTCCGTCCTGTCGGGCGAGCCGCCGCCGAGGCAGTCACCAGCAGTAGCTCTATGAATCTTCGCTCTGTTTTTAGTCTCTTCTCATCGGACCTGGCGATCGACCTGGGGACGGCGAACACGCTCGTCTACGCCAAAGGTCGGGGCATCGTCGTCAACGAGCCCTCGATCGTAGCCATCAATAAGGTGACCGGTGAGATCGAGGCCGTGGGCAAAGAGGCCAAGGAGATGCTCGGCCGGACGCCGGGCAACATCGTCGCCATTCGGCCCTTGCGCGACGGCGTCATCGCCGACTTCAAGGTGACCGAGCGCATGCTGAACTACTTCATCCAGAAGGCGCACGGCCGCAAGCTCTTCGTCCATCCGCGGATCATCATCGGTGTGCCGAGCGAGATCACGCAGGTGGAAAAGCGTGCGGTGATCGACTCGGCCTATCGCGCCAACGCCAGCGAAGTGCACCTGGTCGAGCAGGCGATGGTGGCCGCCATCGGCGCCGGCCTGCCGGTGACGGAGCCCTCCGGCAACATGATCGTCGACATCGGCGGCGGCACGACCGACGTGGCAGTGATTTCGCTGTCGGGCATCGTCTACTCGCGCTCGGTGCGCGTGGCGGGCAACGAGATCGACGAAGCCATCATCCAATATCTGAAACGCAAGTACAACCTCTTGATCGGTGAACGCACCGCCGAGCAGATCAAGATCCAGATCGGCTCGGCGTACCCGCTGGACAAGCCGCTCACCATGGAGATCAAGGGGCGGAATCTCATCGAGGGCGTCCCCCGGACGATCGTGGTGGACGACAGCGAGATCCGGGAGGCGATCTCCGAGTGCGTGGCGGCGATCCTCAATGCCATTCGTGTGGCGCTCGAGCGCACGCCGCCGGAGCTGAGCGCCGACATCAGCGATCGCGGCATCGTGCTTACCGGCGGCGGAGCTCTGCTGCGCAACCTCGACAAGCGGATTCGCGAAGAGACCGGGCTGCCGGTCTCGATCGCCGAGGATCCGCTGGCCTGCGTCGTGCTGGGCACGGGAAAGATGCTTTCGGAGTTCAAGTTGTTGCGGAAGATCGCTATTGAATAAGGGGCGGGCGCTCCGGAGACCGCTTCATGGAACTTCTGACGCACCGCTACCGGAACGTGAGCGTCCTTGTCGCGGCGGTGCTGGCGCAGTTGCTTTTGCTCGGCTACCAGATTCGCAGCCGCGAAGATGTACCGCTGGTGCGCGTTTGGGCGGTCACGGCGGTGACCGAAGTGGCGTCGCTCCTTGAATCGGCGGGGGCGGCCGCGGCGGCTGTCGCGCGCAACTACCTTTGGCTCATCGGGGTGAGGCAGGAGAACGAGCGGTTGCGGAGCGAGCTCGAAGGGCTGAAGCTCGAAAATCAACACCTGCGGGCGGAGCTGGCGCGGGCCGAGCGTGCCGAGGCGTTGCGACTGTTCCAGGCGCGGACGCCGTCGCGGACGCTGGCGGCGCGCATCATCGGCGCCGGCCCGGTGCTGAACTCGAAGGTGGTCTTCGTCGACGTGGGCTCTCGCCAGGGGGTCGAGGCCGGCATGGCGGTGATCACCCCCGAAGGCGTCGTCGGGCGGGTGCGGGCCGCCTACCCAGTCTCATCCCAAGTCGTGCTATTGACCGACCCGAGCTTTGCCGGCGGCGTGATCTCGCAACGGCACCACGTTCAGGGCACCCTGAAGGGCAAGGGCGTGCGCCTGTGCACGGTCGACTACATCCAGAATGAGGACAAGCTCGAGGTGGGCGAGTGGTTCTATACCTCGGGCGACGACCGGGTCTTTCCCCGAGGCCTGCCGGTCGGACCGGCCGTCGTGGTGCGCCGCGGCAAGCTCCTCAAGGAGGTTCTGGTGGCGCCGAGCGGGTTGGAAAACGGGCTGGAGGAGGTTCTCATTGTGCTTGAGGGCGTCCACCAGCCGATCCCCGCGGAGACACCCCCCGCGGTTTCCACGCTCCACTTGTTGCCGCCGCCGCCGGCCGATCCGATGAGGGCGACGGAGCCGGCCGGTCCGGCGGCCTCGCTCGAGACCGACGCCGATCGGCTGCGTGAACGCTACCGGAGGATCGGCGAGGCGCAGGGGCACAGGTTCGGGGAAGGGCTTCCGGGCTCGCCGCCGCCGGACTTCACGCTGGAGGCTGCGCCCGAAACGCCCGCTCCCTGGAGCGGCCCCGAAAAGCCCCCGGCCGCGCCATGAGGGCCGACTCGGATCTGCTGGTCGACGGGCTGAGGAGACCGCAGGGGGAAGCCCGCTTCCAAAAGCTGAAGCTGGTGGCGGTGCCGCTGGCGGCCCTCGTCTTTCAAGTCTGGGTTCCGTTGGCGGTTGTCTATCTGGGCTACCTCGAGCTGCCCCTGCTGGTGGTTCTGTACTTCGCGCTGACGCGGCGGCGCCAGATAGCGAGCCTCCTTTACGGCGCCGCCGTCGGATTGTCGCAGGATGCGCTTTCACATAATCCGATCGGCATGTTCGGTATCGCCAAGACGCTGGCCGGCTATTTTGCCGCGGCGGCCAGCGTTCGCTTCGACGTCGACAACCCGGTGGTGCGGTTTCTGCTTTCCTTCTTTTTCTACTTCTTTCACCAGTTTCTCTATTGGGCCCTCACCCGAGCGTTGCTGGCGCAACCGGCGAGCTTCAGCCTCCAGCAGGCGCTTATGCTGGGAGCGCTGAACGGCGCCGTCGCGGTCCCGTTGTTTCACGTCTTGGCTAAACTGTTGGGAAGAGGATAGATGCCCCTGGCCACCAGCGGAATGATTCCTCCGGAGCTAGAAAAGGAAGAGATCCCGCTCAAGCTGCGCGAACAGGATGACCCGAAATTCGCCGCCGGCAGAATCGCCCTTTTTCAATACCTTACCGTCGGCGTCTTCGTCTTCCTGGTATCGGGATTTTGGGAGCTTCAGATCGGCAATCCGGATTACTATTCCGAGCGGGCCGAACGCAACCGAATCAAGGCGTTGCCGATTCTCGCCCCGCGCGGCAAGATTTTAGACCGCGACGGGCGCGTCATTGTCGACAACCACGCCTCCTACAGCCTGATTCTGTCCCGCGAGAATCTCAAGCCGGAGCACCTGAGGACGATCGCCGCGGGCCTCAATTTAGACTATGAAGAGCTTCAGGTGCGGCTCCGGCGCTTTGAACGGACTCGTCCCCGCTATGAACCGATCATCATCAAGGAGGAGCTCACAGCCGGCGAGCTCGCCTTTGTTGAGGCCCACCGGCACAAGGAAGCCTTTCCGGAGATGGAGCTTATCCATGCGCATCGCCGGCTGTATCCGAAGAACGGTCTTGCCGCCCACGTGCTCGGCTATATCGGCGAGGTAAGCGAGGCGGAACTGAACACGCTCGAGTTCGCCCGCTATCGGCAGGGGGACGTCATCGGCAAAGCGGGCATCGAGCGCTACTACAACCGGACGCTGATGGGCGTGGACGGCCAGCGCCGAGTCGTGGTCGACAGCCTGGGCCGGGAACGAGAGGTAATCGGCATCCAGGAGGCCACGCCCGGGCGGGACCTGCAATTGACGCTCGACCTGGACCTGCAAGTCGTGGCGGAGCTGGCCATGGAGGGCCGCCGAGGCGCGGTGGTCGCTCTCGATCCGCGCAACGGCGAGGTCCTGGCGATGGTGAGCCGCCCGGCCTTCGATCCCAACAAGTTTGCCGGCCGGATCCGCTCGGGAGACTGGCAGGCGCTGGCGGACGATCCCGAGCGGCCTCTGCTCAACCGGGCCATTCAGGCGCAACTGGCGCCGGGATCCACATTCAAGCCGTTTGTGGCGCTGGCCGCGTTCGAGACCGGTGTCGTGGATGAGGACTTCACCGTCCACTGCCCCGGCGGCGCCACGTTCTACGGGCGGTTTTTCAAGTGCCACCTGCGCGGCGGGCACGGCGTAGTGGGACTGTACAAAGGTTTGGTCCAATCCTGCGACGTTTACTTCTACAACGTTGGGAACCGCCTCGGCATCGACAAGATCGCCGAGTACGCCGAGCTGGTCGGCTTCGGCAGGAAGACAGGCATCGACTTGCCGCACGAGGCCGCGGGCTTGGTGCCGTCGAGCAGTTGGAAGATTCGCACCTTTCGCCAGAAGTGGTATGCCGGCGAGACGATTTCGGTCGCCATCGGTCAAGGGGCTCTTACCGTCACGCCCCTTCAATTGGCCTATGCCACCGGGGGTCTGGCGATGGGGGGCGTCTGGCATACCCCCCATCTGGTCAAGCAGGAGAGGCCTGCCGGGCCGCCGCGCACGGTGCGCGTCGACGCGAAGGTGGTTGCTGACATTGTCGACGCCTTGTACGGAGTGGTCAACGAAGGCGGCACGGGTGTGCGCGCCCGGATTCCGGGGGTCGAGGTATGCGGCAAGACGGGCACGGCGCAACTGGCCTCCAACGCGGCCCTAAAGTCTGCAAAGTTGGCCGAAATTCTAAAAGACAACGCCTGGTTCGTCGGGTTCTACCCTCGCCGCCAACCCGAGATCGTCGTCGTGGCGCTGTTTGAAGGCGGCGAACACGGCCACCTGGCGGCGCCGATCGTGCGGGACGTCATCAAAGCCTATATCGACAAGCAACGCGCTCGCGGGGCGCCTGCTCTCCTGGCGGGCGGAGGTGCTGCGCCAGGAACTCTCCCGCCCGGATCGAGAAACTAAAAGCCATGGCGCGCTACCGGTCCGCCCGCGATATCGACTGGACCCTGGCGGCTCTGGCGCTCGTGTTGTGCGGCCTCGGCATCCTCCAGATCTTCAGCGCCACGCGCGAATCGGCCTTCGCTTATGCCTGGTGGAAGCAGATTCTCTGGGTGGGGCTGGGCTTGGTGGCGATGTGGATCTTCGCCTCCATTGACTACCACCATCTGCTGGACCGCGTTCCCCTGCTCTATGGGATCTCGCTCGCCACGCTGGTGGCCGTGCTGTTGTTCGGAACGCAGATCTTCGGCTCTCGGCGGTGGATTCCCGTCTATGGCGGCTTGCGCCTGCAAGTTTCCGAGTTTGTGAAGTTGGTGATAATATTGCTAGTGGCGCGGTGCTTGGCGGAGTTGAGGCGGGACCGCATCGAGGTGCGGGATCTGGCTCGCCTGCTTGGGTTGGTGGCGCTGCCCATGGCGCTGGTGATCAAGCAGCCGGATCTCGGCACCTCTTTCACCTACGCCGCGATCCTGTGCACCGGCTTGTTCGTCGCCGGGCTGTCCTGGCGCTATTGGGTTGCCGGGGTGGTGCTGGCCGTGGTGCTGCTTCCGGCGGCCTGGACGCATCTAAAGGAGTACCAGAAGGAGAGGATTAACGCGTTCGTCAATCCCGGTCGGGACCCGCGCGGGGCGGGCTATCAGGTGATCCAATCGAAGATCGCCATCGGCTCGGGCGGCCTCTGGGGGCAGGGGACGGCGCAGGGTTCGCAGACGCAATTGCGGTTTTTGCCGGTGCCACACATGGACTTCATCTTTGCCGCCTTCGCCGAGGAGCACGGCTTCATCGGCGTGGTCGTCGCCCTAGGGCTCTACCTCTTGTTGCTGATGCAGATCGTGCATAACGCGCAAACGGCCTCGGACCGGGCCGGCATGTACGTCTGCATGTGTGTGGCCGGCTTAATCCTGTTCCAGATTTTCGTGAACGTGAGCATGGTGGTGGGCAGGATGCCCGTCACGGGATTGCCGTTGCCCTTTCTGAGCTACGGCGGATCCAACACGATATCGGTTTTCGCGATGTTGGGGCTGGTCAACAGCGTTCGGCTCCAGAGATTTGGGAACTGAAGCGACTGTAGGTGGCTTCGTCGGGATTTCAGAGCAAACGGGATTTCTGGTTCGATCGCCGGATCGAAGGCGCCGCCGGGCAGTGGCGCGCGCCGTGGAGAACTGGAGTGCCTCCGGCGAGATTGGAAGGGTTTTTCACCCGGCTTGCCGGCCGCGGCTAGCGGTTGGACTCGCGCCGGTCGCCCCACGCGGGCGCGGCTCGCCTGGGCGAGCGCCCGGCCGGCCGCCGGTGAATTGAACCGTCAGCTTTGGTCCTTCCCGCAGCCCTCCCTTCAGCGCTTCTCGGTCGGAACGCTGCTTGCCAAGTGCAGGCGGCGCCAGAGAGCTCCGGCGGCGGCAGTTGCGCCGGGCGGAGAGAAGTGCGATGAACAAGGAACTAGTGGTTTCCTCCAACCGCCACGAGACCAGGGTGGCGATTCTTGAAGACGAGCGACTGGTGGAACTCCACTTCCAGCGCGCCAACGAGTATTCGCTGGTTGGAAGCATTCATAAAGGCCGGGTGACCCGGGTGCTTCCGGGGATGCAGTCGGCCTTCGTCGACATTGGTCTCGAACGTGACGCCTTTCTCTACGTCTCTGACTTTTTCGAGGAGAGCGACGAGTACGAGCCGGTCTCCGTAGCCGAGGAAAGGGCGCCTCGCGCGCCGGCCGCTCAGAAAGCCCCGGCCGCAGCTGCGATGGCGGAGCGCCCCGCGGCCGAGGCTGAGCTTCGAGATCGCAAAGGGCGCCGCTCGCGCCGCCGGAGGGGACGGGGCCGCCCGCTGCCGGAGTCGAAGTTCGCCCCGCAAGCCGGGCAGCGGCCGGGAGTAGCCATGACCCAGGCTGAGTCCGAATTGGAGGCGGCTCGCCAGGATTTCCCCGTGCTGCCCGGCGAATCGCTAGCCAAGTACCGGCGCCGCCCGGCATCGTTTTCCTGGCCGGCGCCGCTCGAACCGGAGGAGGACGAGCGGCTCACCGAGCAAGGGGAGCTTGCGGCCGAGCCGGATGAAGAATCGCCGGAGGCCGGGCTTTCCCAGGCGGCGGAAACCGCAGAGGCGGTCGAGCCGGAGGAGGGCTCCGCGTGGCCCCTTGAGGAGGAGGGGCCGGAGAGCCCTGTGCAAGTGAGCCAAGAGTTTGGCCTGCCGGGTTTCGAAGAGGAGGAAGAGGACGAAGAGGAAGAAGGGGAAGAAGAGGAGGAGGGCGACCAGGACGCGGCGCAGCCGTTCGCGCAGGAAGCGGAGCGACCCGAAGAAGAACCAGCGCAAGAGAGCGAAGGCGCAGCCGAATCGCCGGAAGAGCTCGCAGCGCCCGACGGGTTGGAACCGGAGGTCTCCTTCGACGCCGACATCCCACTAGAGCCGACTCCGCCCCCGCAGGTTGAGGAGGAGACCGAGGCGGAAGCACAGCAGGAGAGGGAGGAGGCTGAGGAGGAGGCAGAGTCGGAGGCCGAGGAAGGCGAGGAGCAACCCGTTCCGGGCTCGATCGCCGGCTTGCCGGCGGCGAGCGCCGAGGTCCGCGAGCTCGAGCCGCGTTACCTGCACCGGCCGTCGCGACGCTCTCGACGCCGCGGCCGATCCGCTCAGCTCGATGCTCGGCCGCGAGGTGAGGCCTCGGCGATCGAGGCGCCGCCGAGGGCGGAGCCGGCGCCGGCGCGCGAGAAGTCCCCGCTGCCCTCCATCACCGAGCTGCTCAAAGAGGGTCAAGAGATCATCGTTCAGATTGCCAAGGAGCCGCTCGGCCAGAAGGGAGCGCGCATCACTTCTCACATTGCCTTGCCGGGGCGCTACGTCGTCTACATGCCCACGCTTGATCATTTGGGCGTCTCGCGCAAGATCTCCAGCGACGAGGAGCGACAGCGGCTGCGCCGCATCCTTCAGACCCACCGCACCGGAATGCCGGGCGGCTTCATCATGCGCACGGCGGGCGAAGGCAGGAGCGAGGAAGAGATCGCCGCCGATATGAACTTTCTGTTCAACCTGTGGCTGGATATCCGCAAGAAGGCGGAGAAGAAGCCCCCTCCGGCTCTGCTTCATCACGACCTGCAAGTGGTTGAGCGCGTGCTGCGCGACCAGGTGACCTCGGACTTCAAGACGATCTGGGTGGACAGCGAAGATGCCTACGAAAGCATCTTGCAGTTTCTCCAACGCTTCCAGCCCAACCTGCTGCCGCGCGTGCGCCTGTATACGCGGCCGACACCCATCTTCGACGCCTTCAACATCACGGCGGAGCTCGAGCGGGCCTTGCGGCCCAAGGTCTGGCTTAAGTCGGGCGGCTACATCGTCATCAACCAGACCGAAGCGCTCGTCGCTATCGACATCAACACGGGCAAGTTTGTCGGCGGCAAGTTGAACCGGCTTGAAGACACGATCGTGAAGACGAACCTCGAGGCGGTGAGCGAAATCGTGCGTCAGATCCGGCTGCGCGATTTGGGCGGCATCATCGTGGTGGACTTTATCGACATGGAGGAGCGCAAAAACCGCCAGAAGGTGATGCAGGCGCTCGAGGAGGCGATGCGCGCCGATCGGGCTCCGTACAAGATTCTCCAGTTCAACGACTTCGGATTGGTGGCGATCACCCGCAAGCGGGTCAAGCAGAGTTTGGAGCGCACGCTCTGCTCGCCCTGCCCGTACTGCGAGGGGGCGGGCTACGTCAAGAGCGTGACGACGATCATCGGCGAGATCCTGGTGGAGGCCAAGAAGCTGGCGCCGGCGCTCGATCGCGACAGCGTCGTGCTGCGGGCCCATCCCGATGTGGCGCGGGAGATCAAATCGAGCAAGGAGAACTACCTGGAGGAGCTCGAGGAGATTCTAGGCCGGACCGTTCTGGTGACCGCGGATCCGCTGTTGCACCACGAGAAGTTCGACTTGGCCTGAAGGGGCCGAAACCGCGGGCGGCGGATCGCCTAGAATTTAAGAGGTTCTCCAGATCGGGGCGTGGCGCAGCCTGGTAGCGCACCTGCCTTGGGCGCAGGGGGTCGCAGGTTCAAATCCTGCCGCCCCGACCAATGAAGTCAAACGGGAGGCAGGGCCGTGACCCGCTTCCATAGCGCTTTTTCGACCCAGGAGGCAAATCTCGCGCGACGTCGCGCACCAGTTGACCGTGGGGACTAATTGCCCTCTGATTAGTAGAGGGGATCTCCCCGAATGCTAGCAGGTCTTCATGAACTTGGCCCTTAGAAAAGGCGGTGGCCCGGAGGACGACCAGGAGGTTTCTTTCCCTGCACTGAATGCGGCAGAGTTTGCTCCAACGGAGGTTCTGCCCCTTGCCAACCCGCAAACCGACATACCGCGCATTGCGAAGGATGAGCGACTCGTTCGCTTGATAGAAGATGCGGTCCGGCGTATTCCGACATGTCACCACCTCTGGCTCGGTGATGCCCGCCGTATGGAGGGTCTGAAGCCCGAGAGTATTCATCTAGTGGTGACCTCACCACCATATTGGAATTTAAAGGAATACCGGCGCTCTCCGGCCCAAATGGGGCACATCCAGGACTACGAAGACTTCCTCACCGAGTTGGATAAGGTCTGAAGGCATTGCTACCGGGTATTAGTTCCAGGAGGGAGGCTCGTCTGCGTAGTCGGAGACGTCTGTCTTTCTCGGCGGACAAACCAAGGACGACACACGGTGGTGCCGCTCCATGCCTCCATTCAGGAACATTGTCGGCGAATCGGCTTTGACAATCTCGCCCCGATCATCTGGTACAAAATCTCGAATGCTGTGTATGAAGTCGAGAATGGCTCGAGCTTCCTCGGAAAACCATACGAGCCGAACGCTGTGATCAAGAATGACATCGAGTTCATTCTCATGGAGCGGAAACCCGGGGGCTATCGCACGCCCGACACCATGACAAGGGTACTGAGCCTAATATCTGGGAACAACCACCGGAGGTGGTTCCAACAGATCTGGACGGGCCTACCGGGCGCTTCAACCCGGGGCCATCCCGCCCCGTTTCCTCTTGAGTTGGCGGAACGGCTCATTCGTATGTTCAGCTTTGTAGGCGACATTGTTCTCGATCCATTCCTCGGAACAGGCACAACGAGTCTGGCGGCTGCAAAAACCGGCAGGCACAGCATTGGTATCGAAGTAGACGAGCACTATTTCGATCTGGCGTACAAAAGGCTAGCCAACGAGGCCGCGTCCCTGTTCAGCCAGACAACAATCTTCCTACGAAGGACGAGCTAATCCCGATGGCTATCAACTCCCGTTTGGACCACAGATTATGCGCAGCCATCCAGCACTTCTGGAAAACGCGAGAGCGCCAGGCACAAAGGCAGGGCGCTGTATCAGGCAAGAAGGATGCTGGTGCACGGAGCGCGGTTACTGGCGGAGCGCAGATGAGCGGCTTCATTACTCTGGCCCGCGATCTACTGTGTGAGGGCGGCTTGTCTAAGGCGGCCGTGTTCTGCGAGAAAGCTCTGGAACTGCCTCGCTGGTATCGGCCCGAGAAGAAGTGGGATCTCTTGATAGTTGTTGACGGCCTGCTCCTTGCCGGAATCGAGTTCAAGTCTCAAGTGGGGTCCTTTGGTAATAACTATAACAATCGAGCCGAGGAGGCCATTGGCAGCGCGACCGATCTTTCGGCCGCCTACCGCGAAGGCGCGTTCAAACTGTCAGCGCGACCCTGGCTTGCCTATCTGAGGTTACTTGAAGAAGCTCCAGGTTCGATGAGCCCGGTAGCGAATCGCGGGCCTCACTTTGCGGTGTTCCCCGAATTCAAAGAGGCGTCCTATGCCCGGCGTTACGAGATCCTGCTTACAAAACTGGTCAGAGAACGGCTCTACGACGCAGCTTGCTTTCTGTTGTCTGACGCCACGGGTGGACGTAAGGGTATCTACCGCGAGCCAGCGGCAGAACTGAGCTTCGAGAACTTCGCAATGTCGCTTCTCGGGCATGTTATGGCGGCTGCAAAGTCCAAGCGATGAAGTATTGGTCGCCGGACGCCCGGCTCCGATCACCTGGGGACCTCGACAAATGGGTGGGTCATGTCACGGCGTGGGAGGGGCCGGATGTGGCAAATGGACCCTTCGGCTCGTGGCCGTAATCTACGGGGGATCTATCGAGGTAGTGCGCACCGACATGAGCTATCCGCTGTGGATAGTTCGGTAACTGCCTGGTGCTTGTCTGTTCAATTCGGTTCTAGAGTCCTCAACTGGTGACTCTTAGTCTGATTGAGAGCTAATGCATTGAAAATCTGTCATTCCGGGGGGAAGCCGACAGTTTCGTTGGGCGCAGGGGGTCGCAGGTTCAAATCCTGCCGCCCCGACCAGAACAGAAGTCCTTTGGCCGGCTCAGGATTGGCTGCCGGCGGAGCGGACCTGGTCGGTTTCCTGCGGCGCCGCGGCGACCGCCTCTTTGAGCGGCTCGTAAACCACCTTGCGGTGCAACGAGAAATAGACGACCATGAGCGTCACCAGCGCCAGGCCCACCGCCGCCAGAAACGCCGTGAGCCGGCCTACCAGACGGATGGAGGCAAACGCTTCGCGCGCATCCTGCGAAACCAGCACCACCCAGCCGAGCTTCTGGTAGTCATCCTTCAACCCCGTGTCAGCGAAGCCGATCAGGCGGCGGCCCATGTTCGGGACATCGGTCACCAGATAGCCGGTCTGGCGCCCCTCGATCGTCGCGAAAGCGTCCTGCACGGCGACCCACTCCGGCGACTTCAGGTTCGCCTGGAGAGTCGCCTCGGCTGAAGCGATCACCGTGCCGTCATCCTTGACGAGCGAGGTCCTCAGATTCAGCGGCGGATGCGCCTGGTTGACGATGCGGAACAGACTGGAGACGTCCACCAGGGCGTCGAGCGTGCCGATGAATCGGTTCGTCCCCGGCTCGAGGACCGGCACGCCGATGCCGATGTAATGAGCCTTGGTGACGTCGTCGTAGAGGATGTCCGTGACGCTGACGGCGCCGCGGCCTTGGGCATAAATCGCCTGCCAGTACTCCTCGTCGGCCTGGAAATAGTCGAGCGTCTTGTGGGTGGCGGCGATTGTCGCCCCGCGCGCGTCGGTGAGGGTGATGCGCAGGAAGCGCGGGTCCAGGTCGCGGTACTTGCGCAATTGGACGGCGGCGGGCGCCGACAGGATCTGGCGCACGACGGGTTCGGAGGCCGCTCCGGCCCAGGACTCCTCCACGCGCCTGATCCGCTCGGTCACCGCCTCCGCGCTCATGCCCTCCCAGGCTCGGTTGGCCGCCAGGGCGGCCTCGACGACGGCATTGGAGGCCGCCATTTTCCCGGTCTCCAAGACACGCTCATGAACGAACTCGCCCACCTCCCAGGCCGTGGCCTCGGCAAAGATCTTGAAGTGCGTCCCGACGGTGTGGCGCAGCTCACGGTCACTTCGGGTAATGGCGTAGATGCCGGCCAGGCTGATCGGCACGACAGTGACGAGCAGGCCGATGAGCAAACGCTTGAACGAGATGTGAAGTTCCAAACTTTCACCCGGCATGGTCGACTTCCTTCCGGCGCAGCAACGGGCTGCGCGCCGGGTTGCTCCGTTCTCAAGAATAAGCGAAAATAGGATGCTCGGCTGCAGGTTTTTCTAAAGGCCTCAATCCGTCGGAAAGGCGATGCTCGCTGGCGATGAGCTCATTGGGCCGCACCGGAGGCGGGCGGAAGGGGCCCAAGCCCCAGCTCGACCAGCGTACGCACGCCGATGCCCGTCGGGCCCTTCGGCATGAAGGGCTTGGCCTCCTCCAGCCAGGCCGTGCCCGCGATGTCCAAATGAACCCAGGGCACAGGATCGGCGAACTCCCTCAGGAATCGCGCCGCCGTGACGGCGCCTGCGGCGCGCGGCCCGACATTGGCCAGATCGGCAAATGGGGTCTCGAGCAGCTCCAGGTACTCTTCGTCGAGAGGCATCGGCCAGAGCCTCTCGCCGGCTGAGCGGGCCGCTGCCAGAACGCGGTCGAGCCAGTTGGAATCGTTGCCGAACGCGCCGGCGTAGACGTGGCCGAGGGCCACGACGATCGCCCCGGTCAGGGTCGCCAGATCAACCAAGTGCGTGCAGCCGAGGCGGCGGGCGTAGGTGATGGCGTCGGCAAGGATCAGCCGGCCCTCAGCGTCGGTGTTCAGCACCTCGACCGTCTTGCCGGAAAGCGTGGTGACGATATCGCCCGGCCGCTGGGCGCGCGGGCCGGGCATGTTCTCGACCGCCGGAACCAGCGCGGTCACCGGCGCCGGCGGCCGCAGCTCGGCGATGGCCCGCATGGCCGCCAGCACGGCGGCGCCGCCTGCCATGTCGTACCGCATCTGGTCCATCTTCTCGGAAGGCTTGATCGAGATGCCGCCGGTGTCGAAGGTGACGCCCTTGCCGAGCAGACCCAGGTGAGCCGGCCCCGACTCCGCCTCCGGCCGGTAGCGCACCACAATCAGGACAGGGGGCTCGGCGCTGCCTTGCGCGACGCCGAGCAGGGCGCCCATGCCGAGCTGGCGCATCCGTTCCCGGTCCAGAATCTCGCAGCTCAGCCCGCGCTCGTGGGCCATGGCCAGCGCCGCCTCGGCGAGCGCCGTCGGGGTGAGCCGGTTGCCGGGTTCGGCAACCAGTTCGCGGGCCCAGTTCTGCGCCTCGGCCACCAGGCGGCCGCGCCAGACAGCCTGTTCGAGCTCGCCGGCTGGGCCCTCCGGAACGAGGACGGCGAAGCCCTCCAGCCGCGAGTCTTCCTTCTTCGGATCGGTGCGGTAGCGGTCAGGCTCGTAGGCGCCGAGCAGCGCGCCCTCGACGGCCGCCCGGACCAAGGCCGCTACGCCAAGGCCGCCCCCGAGCCACACTGCGATGCGTTTGACAGCTTTCGATTTGAGCGCGCGGACGGCGGCGGCGCTCACGAGGCGGAGTCGGGCGGCGTCAAACTCGGCCCGCTTGCCGCAACCGGCGAGAACCAGCCTCTGGGCTTCGAGGCCCTCGGGCCGATGCAGCCGGCTCAGGGTGAACCGCTCGCCGGTGAACTCGCCGACGGCATAGAGTTCGTCGATGCGCGGCTGAACGGGCAGATCGAGCTTGGGAGGGCCTTCCTTGAAGGCCGGAATCAGTAACGCGTCTGCTCGGACCTCTGTGAGGGGTTGGACGATCAGTTCCACTTGCATGCGTGTGCTCCTTGCCATTCGATCTCAGCGCGGCGCGCGGCGCCGGATCGCCTCCCGGGCCTCCGTCTCGCGCTCCCGGGCCCGGATCGCTTCGCGTTTGTCGTGCTGCTTCCTGCCCCGAGCGAGTGCGATTTCGCACTTGATCCGGCCGTCTTTGAGATAGATCTTGGTGGGGACGAGCGTCAGTCCCTTCTCGCGCCTCTTGCCTGCCAGCTTGTCGATCTCCTGTCGGTGGAGCAAGAGCTTCCGGCGCC
>Ga0308392_1000599_pt1 | contig 15129 bp, 14 predicted proteins | sample Hotspr20Samplem2_FD_202361 | JGI IMG/M metagenome (GOLD analysis project Ga0308392, IMG submission 202361) | Hot spring phototrophic mat microbial communities from Octopus Spring, Yellowstone National Park, Wyoming, United States - 20050624_m2 ... | reverse complement strand
GCTACCAAGGAGCCCGGTTCGTCCTGGTCGCGACACCGTCGGGCGTGAGCCTGGCGCCCGAGGGCGGGGCGCACCAGTCGATCGGCACCCCGCTCGTCGGTATGGCCCAGCCCGGGCTCACCTATCTTGAGCCCGCCTTCGCCGACGAGGTCGAGGTCATGCTGCGCTGGGCCTTCGCGCACATCCAGGAGCCCGAAGGCGGGGCGGTATACCTGCGCCTTTCGACCCGCACCATCGCCCAACCCGACCGGCGGATCGACGCGACGCTCGAGCGCGCGATCCTGGACGGCGGTTATTGGCTCGTGCCGCCGAGCGAGGGGGCGGAGCTCGCGATCGCCTTCACGGGCGCCGTCGCCCCGGAAGCCCGGGCGGCGCTTGAGGCGGTTCGCGAGGAGGTTCCGGGGGCCGGGCTCTTGTGCGTCACCTCGGCCGACCGGCTGTTTTCCGGCTGGCGGGCGGCCGGCCGGGCCTCCTGGGCGAGCCGGCTTTTGGCCCCGCTCGCGCCGGATGCCGGGCTCGTCACGGTGCTCGACGGCCATCCGGCGACGCTCGGCTGGCTCGGCTCGGTGCGCGGCCAGCGGATCGAGGCCTTGGGTGTCGACCGCTTCGGCCAGTCGGCCGACATCCCCGACCTCTACGCCGCGATGCGCATCGACACCGAGGCGATCCTGGATGCCTGCGCCCGGGCGCTGGTCGAGCGGGCTCGCGGCCGAGCCTAACCGCCACATCGCGAGCGCCGCTCAATCGGCGATCCGCGCGAGACCGTGCTTCTCGACCTGGTGGCGGATCACCTCGGTCGAAACCCGAAAGGCCGCGGCGAGCTCCTCCAGGTCCTCGGCCTCGAGCAGGCGATCGGCCGGCAGCTTCCGGGCGATGGCTTCGGCGGGCGTCAACAACTCTGCCGCGAACGCCCGCCCCGCCCGCTGCCGCTCGTCCAGGGCGCGGGTGGCGAGCCGCGGGACGCGGGCTCCGGTCACGATGAAATCGAACAGCCCGCGCCCGATCGCGAAGCGCCGGCCGGTCTCGGTCCGCGGGGTCACGGCCAGCCGCGGCGTTCCGGGCTCGCCGGCGAGCGTGAGCGCCGCGATGCGCGTCGATGCGCTCGACCTCGGCCACTCGGTCGGCGATCCCCAGCCCCGCAAGGAGCAGATCGAGGGCGGAGTCCTCCGGGTCCGCCGCTCCGAGGAGCTCGCGGACCCTGTTCGCGACGGCGTAACCCCATCGCCAGGGTGGTCCCGCTCGTCGCCGGCCGGCGTCCCGAACGGCGGCGACCAGCTCCGCGGCGAAGCGCCGGGCCGCATCCGGTCTCGCGGGCTCGATCCGCTCCAGGCGTTCGCTTGTGGTCTCGACCCAGGCGGTGCCGTCGCCGAGCGTCAAAGGTTGGATCGAGGCGCAGAGATCCTCGAGCGTCTCGATCGGAAGTCGCTTTCCCACCTGTTCGATCGAGTCGGCGACCTGGTCCGGTACGGTATCGGGATCGAAACCCAGGGCAGCTGCCAGTCGGCAGAATTCCGCCATCTCCGGATCGGCCTCCTCGTCCCTCCGCCGGGCGACCAGGTGTTGGAGCCGGTTCGTCGCGTCGCCCAACCCGGCCAAGCGCCCGTCGACGGCGAGCATCAGATCCCAGAGTGCGTGTCGCAGCGCGTCGGTGGCGATCCATCGCTCGCCCTCGGCGATGAGATCGACCGGAAAATGCGGGGAGCAGCGAGGTAGCACGACGATCCTGGCGTGCCGCCCTTCGGGATGGATTTGGAGCCTGGGCAGCGCGTAACCGCGATCCGCCGACGCCAGGTCGTGGGCGGTGTCGAAGCCCGGCGATCGGGCACGGTTGGCGGGCTCGGCCAAGAGCCGCCAATAGTGCTCGGCCACCCACTCCGCGATCGGATGGAGTGGAACGAAGATCGCATCGCGCACGGTTCGTGCGCGCCGATCATGGACCCGGGTGGCGCACAGGCCGTCGATCCAGATTTCCAGCCGCGCGAAGGTCGCTGCGAGCTCGAGTCCCCGAATGCCTTCGCCGTCGAGCCACTCGAAGCGCAAGACGCTCGATTTGCTCCTCGGAGGAAACGAGAGGAACGACAGGATCACGGAAGGATGCCGAGCGGGAGCTCTTCGGGCTCGATCGGATAGCCCTTGTATTCACCTTTCTCGCGATTCACGAGCCGGCTTTCATAAATGGTATCGCCCTCCCGGTGATAAGCTTACCGAGGCCAATCGTTCTCGAAGGGGCCGTGGACCCGGCCCATGCGGATGGCCTCGCGCAACCAGCCCTGCGCGCGGGCGAAGTCCTCGGCCGTCGAGAGCGGGCATATCGACGCGTCCGCGCGTGCTCGAGGTGCCGCGCCCGCGGGCGACGGACCGTCCTCCTGCTCCGGGCTGCCGACATACCGCGCCTGGTCGGCGCACGCGGCGAGCTGTCCGGGCACGGGTCGCCCTTCGACGGTTGGGGACGGCCGTCGCGGGGAGCGTCGCTCGGTCTTCAAGCCGATCCTCCGAGTATTGCCCGTGGCGAACAGGTTAGCACAGCGACGACAGGCCGGTCGAGCCGCCTGCCGCCAACACTCGGCTTGCCCGCGGCCGACCCGCGCCCTAAAGGGCCGGCTTGCACGGCGATCGCCCGAGGGGGGAACGGCCATGGACATGACCGGCGAGTACCGGATCCCGGCGCCGCGTCAGCGGGTCTGGGAGATGCTCAACGATCCGGAGGTGCTCGCCAAGGCCATCCCGGGCTGCGAGTCGCTGCACAAGATCTCCGACACGGAGCTGCAGGCCAGGGTCAAGGCCAAGGTCGGGCCGGTCTCGGCGACCTTCGCCGGCAAGGTCACGCTCTCCGACCTCGACCCGCCGGCCGCTTACACGATCTCGGGCGAAGGCTCGGGCGGCGTGGCGGGCTTCGCCAAGGGCGGGGCTCGGGTCCAGCTCCTCGAGGACGGGCCTTCCGCCACGATCCTCAAATACGAGGCCAAGGCCGAGGTCGGCGGCAAACTGGCGCAGATCGGCTCGCGACTCATCCAGGGCACGGCCAAGAAGATGGCCGACGAGTTCTTCGGCAAGTTCGCCGAGCTCGTCGCCGCGGCCCAACCGGCCGAAGCGGCCGCGGCGGCCGAAGCCGCACCGCCACCGTCGCGCCCGATCGCCCCGCCGCCACCCGCGGGGATCGCCGGGATCCCCTGGATCTGGATCGTGGCCGCGGCGGTCGTTCTCGTCGTGCTCCTTTGGACGTTGTTCGGGCGGTGAGAGTGCGAAAGAACGGTGCGGTCGGGGGGGCGGTGCGAGCCCGAACCGGTCGCGTTGACGCCCGGCGGGCCGGTACCTACGGTGCGATGCGCCGGAAAGAGGATGGGGCCACCACGCGATGCGCGGGCGCGGCCTGGCATCGAGAGGATACCCGAGGAATGGGAGGGTCGAGCGGATGCGAGTGTCGATGACGGTCAACGGCAAGGCGGTGAGCGGCGAGGTGGAGCCGCGCACGCTCTTGGTCGAATTCTTGCGCAACCAGCTCGGGCTCACCGGGACGCACGTGGGCTGTGACACGAGCCAGTGCGGCTGTTGCGTGGTCCATGTCGACGGCGTGTCCGTCAAATCCTGCACCATGCTCGCGGTCCAGGCCGACGGCGCCTCGGTCACCACGATCGAGGGGCTGGCGCAGGGCGGCAAGCTGCATCCGCTGCAGCAGGCGTTCCACGAGCATCACGGCCTGCAGTGCGGCTTCTGCACGCCGGGCATGATCATGAGCGCTGCCGACCTCTTGCAGCGCAACCCCGATCCGACCGAGCACGAGGTCCGCGAGTGGCTCGAGGGGAACCTCTGCCGCTGCACCGGCTACCACAATATCGTGAAGGCGATCTTGGCCGCGGCGCAGACCATGCGCGGCATGGCCAAGGCCGCCGAATGAGATCCCGGGGGAAGAGCGGAGGCGAGGATGGTCGAGAAGGGCATCGGTGCGCGCGTCCCCAGGAAGGAGGACCTGCGCTTCATCACCGGCCGTGGCCGCTACACCGACGACATCAACCAGCCCGGCCAGGCCTATGCGGTGTTCGTGCGCTCGCCGCACGCGCACGCCCGGATCAAGCGGATCGACAAAGCCCCGGCGCTCGCCATGCCGGGCGTACTCGCGGTGCTCGACGGTGACGACGTGAAAGCCGACGGGCTCGGCAACCTGATCTGCGGCTGGCTCGTCAAGTCGAAGGACGGCTCGCCCATGAAGATGGGCAAGCATCCGCTCCTGGCGCAGGAGAAGGTCCGCTACGTGGGCGACCGGGTGGCGGTCGTGGTGGCCGAGACCCCGGCGCAGGCCAAAGACGCGGCGGAGGCCCTGGTCGTCGAGTACGAGGTGCTCGAGCCGGTGGTCGACCTCGCCCGGGCGCACGGAGCAGCGGCGCTCGTGCACGACGAGATTCCGAACAATCTCTGCTACGACTGGGAGCTCGGCGACAAGGCGGCGGTCGAAGCGGCGTTCGCCAAGGCCCACCACGTCACCAAGATGGAGCTCGTCAACAACCGGCTCGTGCCGAACGCGATGGAGCCCAGAGCCGCGATCGGCCATTACGATCCGGGCCAAGACGCCTACACCCTCTACCTCACGAGCCAGAACCCGCACGTGCATCGGCTCGTCATTTCGGCCTTCATCGGCATCGCCCCCGAGCACAAGCTGCGGGTCGTCGCCCCCGACGTGGGCGGCGGCTTCGGCTCGAAGATCTTCATCTACGGCGAGGAGTGCGTCGTCCTCTGGGCGTCCAAGAAGATCGGCGGTCGGCCGGTGAAGTGGGTGGCCGAGCGCTCCGAGAGCTTCTTGACCGATGCCCACGGCCGCGACCACGTCACGACCGCCGAGCTCGCCCTCGACAAGGAGGGCAACTTCCTGGCCTTGCGGGTCAACACCAAGGCCAATCTCGGGGCTTACATGAGCACCTTCAGCTCGTGTATCCCGACATATCTCTACGCGACCTTGCTCGCCGGCCAGTACAAGACGCCGGCGATCTACTGCGACGTGCAGGCCTACTACACCAACACCGCGCCGGTGGACGCCTATCGCGGCGCCGGGCGGCCGGAAGCGAGCTTCCTGATCGAGACGCTAGTCGATCAGGCGGCGATCGAGATGGGCATGGATCCGGCCGAAATCCGCCGCAAGAACTTCATCCCCAAGACCGCTTTCCCCTACCAGACGCCGGTCGCTCTCGTCTACGACACGGGCGACTACGAGGCCTGCCTCGACGAGGCGCTGCGGCTCGTCGACTATGCCGGTTTCCCGGCGCGGCGGGCGGAGAGCGAGCGGCGCGGCAAGCTGCGCGGCATCGGCATTTCCTGCTACATCGAGGCCTGCGGCATCGCGCCCTCGGCGGTGGTGGGCTCGCTCGGCGCGGGCGTGGGTTTGTGGGAGAGCGCCAAGATCCGCTTCACCCACACCGGCAAGGTGCAGGTGCTGACCGGCACCCACACGCACGGCCAGGGTCACGAGACGACCTTCTCTCAGCTCGTCGCCGAAAAGCTCGGGGTGCCTTACGAGGATGTCGAGGTGATCCACGGCGACACGGAGAAGACGCCGGTCGGCATGGGCACCTACGGCTCGCGTTCGCTCGCGGTGGGCGGCGAGGCGATCGTCAAGGCCTGCGACAAGATCATCGCCAAGGGCAAGAAGATCGCGGCCCATCTGCTCGAGGCTTCCGAGGCCGACATCGAGTTCAAGGACGGCAAGTTCACCGTAGCCGGGACCGACAAGTCCAAGACGATCGGTGAGGTGGTGTTCGCCGCGTACGTGCCGCACAACTATCCGGCCGGCCTCGAGCCAGGGATGGAGGAGGGCGCCTTCTTCGACCCGCCGAACTTCACCTTCCCGGCCGGGACCTATGTCTGCGAGGTCGAAGTCGACCCGCAGACCGGCAAGGTGGACATCGTCAAGTTCGTGGCGGTCGACGATTTCGGCAACGTCGTCAACCCGATGATCGTCGAGGGCCAGGTCCACGGCGGGCTGGTCCAGGGCATCGGCCAGGCCCTGCTCGAGGGGGCGCGCTACGACGAGAGCGGTCAGCTCTTGACCGGCTCTTACATGGATTATTGCATGCCGCGCGCCGACGACGTGCCGTCCTTCGAGGTGGTGACCTCGCGGGGCACCCCCTGCACCTCCAATTCTTTGGGGGTGAAGGGCTGCGGCGAGGCCGGGGCGATCGGCGCGCCGGCCGCGGTGATCAACGCGATCCGCAACGCGATCGGGGTGCGGGTCGAGATGCCGGCCACGCCCGAGCGGGTCTGGCGGGCGATCCAGTCGAGCCCGCTCGCCAAGGCGGCCGAGTGAGGGGGAGGAAGAGATGTACGCGTTCGACTATCATCGGCCGGCCTCACTCGCCGAGGCGGCGCAGCTCCTCGCCGCCAACCCGGAGGCCAAGCTCCTGGCCGGCGGCCAGACCTACATCCCGACCCTGAAGCAGCGCCTCGCCAAGCCTGCAGCGGTGATCGACCTCGGGCGGATCGCCGAGCTGCGCGGCATCCAGGAGGAGGCGGGCGGGCTCACGATCGGGGCGACGACCCGGCACGCCGAGGTGGCCGAATCGCCCTTGGTCAAGCGCGTGATCCCCGCCCTCGCCGCCCTCGCCGAGGGGATCGGCGACCCGCAGGTGCGCAATTGCGGCACGCTCGGCGGCTCGATCGCCAACAACGATCCGGCGGCCGACTACCCGGCGGCGGTCGTGGGCCTCGGCGCCACCGTGCGCACGAGCAAGGGCCGCAGCATCGCCGGCGACGATTTCTTCACTGGCATGTTCGAGACCGCGCTCGAGCCGGACGAGATCGTCACGGCCGTCCATTTCCCGAAGCCCGAGAAGGCGGCCTACGCCAAGTTCCCGAACCCGGCGAGCCGCTACGCGATCGTGGGTGTGTTCTTGGCCAAGACCGCGGGCGGGGTGCGGGTCGCGGTGACCGGGGCGGCCCCCTGCGTGTTCCGGGCGACCGCGCTCGAGCAAGCGCTCGCACAGAGCTGGTCGGCGGCGGCGATCGACGGGGTGACGATCGACGCGTCGAACCTCAACAGCGACATCCACGCTCAGGCCGACTACCGGGCCCATCTGATCAAGGTCATGGCCAAGCGGGCGCTGGCCGCGGCCGGCTGAGCGGCTCGGGCCAACCGGGTCGCGCTTCGAGTTCACGCGCGCCGGGAAGGGGGCCTTCGGGCCCCCTTTCTCGTTTCAGGGGACCCGTGAGGCGATCGAATCGGGCGCGCGGCCGTCCGGGGCCTCCGCTGCCCGGAGCGGGACGAGCGGGAGCGCCCGTTCGATGACCGCGGCGGGCTCCTCCTCCGCGCGCCCGGGCTCGGAGCGCGAGCCGTCGGAGCGCGCGGCGAGCAGGGCCAGCTGGAGACCGCCGATCCCGCCCGCGGCGTTGGCGAGCGCGTCCCAGGGGCTCGCGTCGCGACCCGGGCTCAACAGCTGGAGGGCTTCGCCGGCCGCCGCCGCGACCAGGACGAGCAGGGCGGGAACGGCGAAGGTTCGGGCACCCGCCGCCCGCGCGGCGAAGAAGGCGAGGGTCGCAGACAGGCCCAGATGGCCGAGATAGGGCACGCTCTCGTGCCTGCCGAGGGCCTCGACGAGCGGCCCGGGGAGGAGGATCGCCAAGAGGTCGGGCGGGGAGAGGAGCAGGACCAGGCCAGCGGCCGCTGCGGCGAGGGCGGCAGCGGCCCAGAGCCGGTGGGCCGCGTTGCGGATCAACAGAAGGGCACCCGCGGCGAAGGCGGACAGCCAAGCCAAGGTGAGGACCACGCGCAGCGGCCGCCGCCAAGGGGCCTCGACCAGCGGCTCGACCTCGAGGCGACGCAGCTCGAGCACGCCCGTGGCCCGCTGCAGGCGCACGAGGAGTTCGACCGAGGCGGCGCCGGGCGGTAGGGCGAGGTCGGCCCGCACACTCGTCCAGTCGCGCGTCGAGCGGGCGTTCAGGGCATCCTCGCGGCGATCGGGTAGCAGCCGACCGGCGGCGTCGCGCCCGGCGAGGTGGATGCGTGCCGCCTCGACCGCTCGGGCTCCGCCGAACCCGGCGAACCGGGCCTCGGCGCGCACCCGGAAGGCCCGCACGTGCGGCTCCGCCGGCAACGGCCGGCGGAGGAGCACGTAGGGCTCGGCGCGCGGCGCCTCGAGGCGGAGGATCCCGTCGATCGTCTCGACCTGGCCACGGCCGCGCTCGACCGTCCAACCGTCGAGCGGCGCCACGGCCCCGAGCCCTGGTGGCGGCCAGAGGCGGAGCGCGGGCCCGAGGGGCGCGAAGGCCGGCAGGAGGACGAAGGTGGCGACCGTGGCCGCCACGAGGGCTGCGAGGGCGGCCGCCCAGAGAAGGGCAGCGGCGACCGCCGACCGCCGGCTCACGCCGTCCGCCCTTGTGCGGACCTGGCGCGCAGCGGCGACAGCCGGCGGAGCACGAGGCCGAGCGCGCCGCCGATCGCCACGCCCCAGAGATTGCGGAGGGCATCGAACGGGTCGACGTCGCGCCCTTCGGCAAGCAGCTGGACATATTCGGCGATCGGGGCAGCGAGCGCCAGGGTGAGGAGCACCACCCAGGGCGAGACCTCGCGGACCGCGGCGCTCGCGACGAGCGCGAGGCCTGCGAACACGAGCACGTGCGCGGCGTCGCCCAAGCGGCCGGGATCGACGCCTCCGACACCGAGCAGGCCCGCGACCAGGGCGAGGAGGCCCTGTTCGGTCGCGCCCGGGAGCACGAGGAGGACGATCACGACGAGGGCTCCGAGGCCCAGGGCCGCGGCGAGCCAGGGCGAGCGGAGGGTGCGCAGGAGACGGACCAGGGTCCAGCCACCGACGACGATCCAGGCGGCGATCAGAGTGGAGCGGGCGAAGAGGAACAGCGGCCGATCGCGCAACGGCAGGAGGGTGAGGTCGCGGACCTCGAGCCGGCCCGAGGCCCGAACGAGCTCGATCACCAGCGTCCCAGCGACCGAGCCCGGCGGCAGCTGGACGTCGCGGCGGGTGACGAACGGCGCGCGGCTGCCGACCAGTCGGGTGAGGTGGAGCGAACTCCCGTAAAGGGCGCGGCCTTCGCGATCGCGGCCGACCAGGCGTAGATGAGCGCCGCTCCGCCAGTCGCCGGCCGGCAGGATCGCCTCGCTTGCGAGCGTCGCCACGACGCGCAGGCCGGCGAGCTCCGATCGAGGCGCGAGGTGAACGTCGAGCGCGACGATGCCGCTCGCGCCGTCGCTTTCGAGTACGAGCGCGCCGTCGCCGATCACCACTCGGCCCCGCCCGGGTCGTTCGCGGAGGCCGAAGCTTTCGACGCTCGGGGGTTCCGACAGGGGCCGGACCAGCGGACCGCCGGGGAGCGGTTCGAGACGGGCCACGCCCCAGTGCAGCCAAGCGGTCGCCGAGGCGAGGCACGCCATCGCCGCCAAGAGCCGCAGCAGCGTGCGGTCGGGCCGGACCGCGAGCAGGCGGAGGAGCCACGCCCTCAAGCCGGGACTCCGGCCGGGGTTCGGCACAACGAAGCGGCACGCACAAGCATGCGCGCGAGTTTAGCGAAGGGGCGAGGATGCGTCAGCCGATTCGGTCGGCGCGACTTGCGGCCCGGGACGCCATCGTGTGTGATCCGGCCCGTCCCGCCGTCGGGCGCGGGCCTCCACAGCCGAGCCAGCGACCGCATGCCCCAGCTTCCCGATTCGATCGACGAGACCATCGAACTCTTGGCGCGTGGGCGCTACGTCGCCGACCGGCCGCTCGCGACGGCGCTCTTCCTCGCGCTCAAGCTCGGTCGGCCGCTCTTCCTCGAAGGCGAGGCCGGGGTCGGCAAGACCGAGATCGCCAAGGTGTTGGCGGAGACCCTCGACCGCAACCTGATCCGCCTGCAGTGCTACGAGGGGCTGGATGTCGCCGCGGCGGTCTACGAGTGGAACTATCAGCGGCAGATGCTCGAGATCCGGCTCGCCGAGGCGGCCGGGATCACCGACCGGGAAGGGCTCGCCCAGGATATCTTCACCGAGCGGTTCTTGATCCGCCGGCCGCTCCTGCAGGCCCTCGAGCCCGACTTCCGCGGCCCGCCGGTCCTCCTGATCGACGAGCTCGACCGGACCGACGAGCCTTTCGAGGCTTTCCTGCTCGAGGTCCTCTCGGACTTCCAGATCACCATCCCCGAGATCGGCACGATCAAGGCGCCGGCCCCGCCGATCGTGGTGATCACGAGCAACCGCACGCGCGAGATCCACGACGCCTTGAAGCGCCGCTGCTTCTATCATTGGGTCGACTATCCGAGCATGGAGCGCGAGCTCGAGATCATCCGGGTCAAGCAGCCGGGCGTCGAGGAACGGCTCTCGCAGCAGATCGTGCTGTTCGTCCAAGAACTCCGCAAGCGCGACCTGTTCAAGCTGCCGGGTGTCGCCGAGACGCTGGATTGGACCCGGGCGCTCACCACGCTCGACTGCCTCGAGCTCACGCCCGGCGTGATCAACGACACGCTCGGCACGCTCTTGAAGTACCAGGACGACATCGCCAAGATCCGCGGCTCGGAGGCGGCCAAGATCCTGGCCGAGATCAACATGAAGCTCGAGGGGGTGCGTCTCTGAAGGACGAGATCGAAGGGCCGGTCCGCGGCGGCAAGCTCGCCCGCAACATCGTCCATTTCGTGCGCGCGCTGCGCGCCGCCGGACTGCCGGTCGGCACCGGGCACGCGCTCCGGGCGCTCGAGGCGGTCGAGGCCGTGGGTCTCGAGCGACGCGCCGATCTCTACTGGACGCTGCATTCGGTGCTGGTCAACCGGCGCGACCAGCAGCCGATCTTCGATCAGTGCTTCCACGTATTCTGGCGTGATCCGAAGATCCTCGAGCGGATGATGCAGCTCCTCCTGCCGCAGCTCGAGACCGAGACACCGGTCGAGCGCGAGGAGGTGAGCCGGCGGGTCGGGGAGGCCATGGGGCCCGAGAAGCTGCCCGGCCGCGGCGAGGGCGAAGAAGAGCCCGAAGAGCCCGAGATCGAGTTCGACGCGGTGCTCACCTGGTCGGCCAAAGAGCAGCTCGCGAGCAAGGACTTCGAGCAGATGTCGGCCGAGGAGCTCGAAGAGGCGAGAAAGGCGATCGCGAGGCTCCGGCTGCCGATCATGGAGGTCAAGACGCGCCGCTTCACCCCGGATCCGAAGGCGCTGCGCATCGACCTCCGTCGCACGCTGCGCCGCTCGCTGCGCGGCGGCGGGGCGGCGATCGACCTCGTGCGCAAGAAGCCCAAGACACGGCACCCGCCGCTCGTCGTCCTGTGCGACATCTCGGGCTCGATGGCGCGCTACTCGCGCATGTTGCTCTTGTTCATGCACACCCTCGCGACCGATCGCGACCGGGTCGCGAGCTTCGTGTTCGGGACACGGCTCACCAACATCACCCGCTATCTGAGGTTCAAGGACGTCGACCAGGCGCTCGCCAAGGTCGGCGAGGTCGTGCAGGACTGGTCGGGCGGGACGCGGATCGGCGCCTGCCTCGAGGAGTTCAACCGGGTCTGGTCGCGCCGCGTCCTCGGCCAAGGGGCGGTCGTGCTGTTGATCACCGACGGGCTCGACCGCGACGCGGGGGAAGGCCTGGCTGCGCAGATGGAGCGGCTGCACAAGAGCTGCCGGCGGCTGATCTGGCTCAACCCGCTCCTGCGCTTCGACGGCTACCAGCCGATCAGCGCCGGGGCCCGGGCGATGATCCGGCACGTCGACGAGTTCCGGCCGGTGCACAATCTCCAGAGCTTGGCGGAGCTCACCCGCGTCTTGTCGGAGGACCGACCGCGGCGAGCGGAGGGGCTCTCGGAATGGGTGGCGGCAGCGGAGCGGAGGGCGGCATGAGCGAGGCGGAGCGGCTTCTGCGCGAGGCCCTGGCCTGGAAGCGCGAGGGCCGGAAGGTCGCGATCGCGACCGTGGTGACGACTTGGGGCTCCTCGCCGCGGCCGGTCGGCTCGATGCTGGTGGTGGACGAGACCGGCCGGATGGCGGGCTCGGTCTCGGGTGGCTGCATCGAGGGCGCGGTCGTCAAGGAGGCCAAGGCCGTCATGGACGGGGCGCCGCCGCGTCTGTTGGACTTCGGCGTCACGAACGAGCAGGCTTGGGAAGTGGGCCTCGCCTGCGGCGGCAAGGTTCAGGTCTGGGTGGAGGCCCTTTCGTGAAGCTCGCCCTCGTCGAACGGCTGCTCGCGGCGCGCGAAGAGGGTCGGCCCGCCTGCCTCGTCCGCTTCTTGCGGACCGGCGAGGTGGCGCTCGTGGTCGCGGGCGAGCTCGTCGTCGGGCCCGACCTGCCGGACGGGGTGCTCGACGCGATCCGCGAGGCCCATCGCCGCGACCGCTCGACGACGATCGAGACCGCGGCGGGTCCGCTGTTCCTCCAGGTCTTCAGCCAGCCGCTCCGGCTGATCGTCGTGGGCGCGGTGCACATCGCCCAGGCGCTGGTGCCGATGGCGGCACTCGCCGGCTATGCCGTGACGGTGGTCGACCCGCGCCGCGGCTTCGCCACCGCCGAGCGGTTCCCGAACGTGACGCTCGTGGACGCTTGGCCGGACGAGGCGATGGAGAGCCTCGCGCCGGATTTGCGCACGGCCGTGGTGACGCTCACCCACGACCCCAAGCTCGACGACCCGGCGCTCGACGTGGCGCTCCGCTCCGAGGCCTTTTACATCGGCGCGCTGGGCTCCAAGCGCACCCACGCGGCACGGCTCGAGCGGCTTTCGGCCATGGGCCACGGGCGCGAGGCGCTGGCGCGCATCCACGGCCCCGCCGGGCTCGACATCGGTGCCGTGAGCCCGGCCGAGATCGCGATCGCGATCCTCGCCCAGATGACCCAGGTGCTGCGCCGGGAGGGCTGAGCGATGGCCGAGCCGGCCGTGAAGGCCCGCCGCACCGTCGCCGAATGGCGGGCGTGGGAGGAGAGCCAGCCGGAGCGCTACGAGCTCCTCGGCGACGAGCCCCGCATGATGGCGGGCGGGACCGCCGCGCACAACGAACTCGCGCAGAACATCGCGGGCTGGCTGCGCGAGCGGCTGCGCGGCCGCGACTGCCGGACCTTCCTCGCCGACGTCAAGGTCGTCTTACCGAGCGGGCGTTGGCTCTATCCCGATGTGTTCGTGCGCTGCGGGCCACGGACCGGTCGGGAGACGGCATTCGGCGACCCGGTGCTCGTGGTGGAAGTGCTTTCGGCGAGCACCGCCGGCATCGACCTCGGGGCGAAGCGCTGGGCGTACCAGGAGCTCGCGAGCCTGGCCGATCTCCTGTTCGTCGCGAGCGACCGGGTCAAGGTCGAGCACGCCGTGCCGGCCGGCGACGGTTCCTGGCGCAGCGTGTTCTACACCGACCTCGAACAGGTGGTGCCGCTCGACGGCCTCGGGCTCGCCTTGCCGCTCGCCGCGATCTACGAGGGGGTCCCGCTCGAGGGCGAGGCGGACGGGGACGCGGCGGCTGCTATCTGAAAGCGACCGAACGGGTCCGATCTTCGCCTGGACCAAGCCGACCTCGACAAATACTCTACTCCTGATTGCGGTGCGTTCGGCTATGGACGGGGGACCCATGTCGAATGATTTGGCGGGAATCCTGGTCGTCAGCGTGGAACAAGCGGTGGCGGCACCCTATGCGGCCCGGCTCCTGGCCGATGCCGGGGCCCGGGTGATCAAGATCGAGCGCCCGGAAGGTGATTTCGCCCGCTCTTACGACGATTACGTCAAGGGCTTGTCGGTCAACTTCGTCTGGCTCAACCGCGGCAAGCAATCGATCGCGCTCGACCTCAAGAAGGCCGAGGACCGTACGTTGTTGGAGCGGATCTTGGCGCGCGCCGACGTGTTCATCCAGAACCTCGCACCTGGCGCCATGGCCCGGCTCGGCTTCGGTTCGGAGGCTTTACGGGCGCGCTTCCCGCGCCTCGTGACTTGCGACATCACGGGCTACGGCGAAGAAGGCCCGCGAAAGGACCTCAAGGCCTACGATCTCCTCGTTCAAGCGGAGAGCGGCATCGCCTGGGTCAACGGCGTGGGCGACGAGCCGGCGAGGGTCGGCGTTTCGATCTGCGACATCGCCGCCGGCATCACCGCCGCCGCGGCGATCTTCCGGGCGCTCTTCGCGCGCGAGCGGACCGGCCGCGGGCAGGGTATCGAGGTCTCGCTCTTCCACGCGATCGGCGATTGGATGAACGTGCCCTGGATGACCTTCGCCTATGGCGGCTTCGAGCCGCCGCGGCTCGGTTTGCACCATCCGACGATCGCCCCCTACGGAGCTTATTCTTGTGGCGACGGTAAGATGGTGTTGATCGCGATCCAGAACGAGCGCGAGTGGGGCCGGTTCTGCGCACAGGTCCTGGGCCGGGCGGAGCTCGCCCACGACGCCCGCTTCGCTTCCAACACCGAGCGGGTCAAGAACCGCCTCTTGCTCGACGCGGTGATCGCGGACTGCTTCGCCGGGCGCGATCGGGAGACGCTGGTGGCCGAGCTCGAAGCCGCGCAGATCGCCTACGGACGGCTTTCGACGCTCGCCGACCTGAGCATGCACCCGCAGATGCGCTGGCTCGAGGTGCCGACCGGCGTGGGGCCGGTGCGGGTGATCGGCCCGGGGGCGCGGGTGCGCGAGGCCGAGCTCGACCCCGGCCCGGTGCCCGCGCTCGACGAGCACGGGGCGGCGATCCGGGCGGAGTTCTCGGCGGAGGTGAGCTGATCGGCTGCGCGAGCCCGCCCTCTCCATCCGCTGGGCGAACAAAACGGCGGGCCGCGTCCGGTGCGGCCCTCGTGGGGCCGCTCGGGGTCGGGGGCCAAGGGGGGAGGTCCTCGTGCGCGCTGAAGCCGGCGTCGAAGGTGTCGGTCGGCGTTCCGGATCCGGGTTTCCCGAGGTTCCTCCTCAAACTCGGCCGCTCCTGAATAAAATCGGCCGCGAGAAAAGTCCGAGACACGGGCGGCGTGTGACTTCGGCGGAGGCCGGGAAGTGACCAAGAGCGATCCGTCGGGCACGGGGACGGGACAGAGCGGGCCGGTGGACCCGCCCGGAAGACCTTTGCCCCGTGGGCCCACGCGGCTTTTCCCTCAAGGTCGCGTGCGCGGCTTCGTCGCGGGCAACGATCCGAGCGCGGCCATGGACCGGATCCGCCGGGCCACGCTCGACTGGCTGCAGAACCGCGCCGGCCGCCTGCCGCCCGAAGCCTGGGCGTTCGGGCCCT